>ERZ773004.604-NODE-604-length-21875-cov-42.403254_pt1 | contig 21875 bp, 10 predicted proteins | sample MGYA00580667_ERZ773004 | MGnify/ENA primary metagenome ERZ773004 (study PRJEB29015, sample SAMEA2737963) | human oral metagenome | biome: human oral; feature: human-associated habitat; material: dental | place: China | collected 2123 ... | reverse complement strand
TCGGAGATGCGCACTCGGCGCGCGATAGCGGATGACGCCATGGACCTCTACTCGGAATATCATAAAATCGAATCTGATTTGGCCGAGGCTTCAAAGACAGTCAAAGAACTTTCCAGAGAGGCAAATGATATATTCAATTCAGTGTGCGCCGCTGGAGGTCACTTCACAGCAGATGGCAATGTATACGACGCAGATTAAAATTACAAAATTAATGTTGATCATATTTATAAGAGTGGAAGAAATCTTTGGGAAGGGATTTCCGATGCGAATCAGAAATTGAATGCAATGGTCGCGTTATGCATAAGGAAAGCAAAGGATATAATAAAGTTCGTTGATAATGTGTATAGTGAAATTATTCAACTCAATAAAAAAGCAAAAAATATTAAAGTTTCAGTTTTGAATTGGAACCAAAAGCCTAATCCATCATGGGATGTAGAAGAAGTTAACGATTGGTGGACTTCTAGATCTATATAGGAGCAAATAGATGTTATTAAGAATAAATCTGATTGGATAAGGAATTTGGATGGAGTTCCATGCAATGATCGTCATAAAGCTAATATTATGTATTTAAGAAATAAATATATATCAATTAATAATGAAATGGGACTCATTATGAGAAAAGGTAGACCTCCGTTTACATTGAATGAAGAAAAAAGACTGACAGAATTGAGTGATATGAAACAACCGTTTGATATTCTACAAAAAATTTCTCTATTCCAATCAGCGATGAGGAGATCAACACTTTTCTCAATCAAAAATCGTTCAACTATTTGTTTATAGGTTTCAGAGACTCATCTAAAGCCAATTTACGTGCAATTGTGGGAGTAGGAGACGTTGAAAATGCGGATCATGTGATGGTTCATACTCCGGGGATGAATAGTACAGTAGACAAGAATATATTTGGAAAAAATGGCAATTGGGGAGGAGGAATAAGAGATATGAATAATATACTTCATCTTTCAAAAAAGATATTGACACGATCCGGTAAAAATAATCAAAATGTTGCTGTTGTCTATAATTTGAATTATAATGTACCTAATTGGAATGATACGCTTTTTAACACTGACGGATCTGTCTTATCGAATGAACATGCGAAATCTGGTGCGAAAAAACTCTCTAAATTATGTGATGGCATACAAACAACGCATAATGGTGATCCTCACATGATTGTCACGGGTCATTCTTATGGATCATTATTGAGTGCATACGCTCTTAATAGAACGACGGCTCCCGATGGATATACCGCTTTCGGCCCCCCAGGATTCGGAAAAGGAGGTAATTCCAACCTCAACATGCTTCCTGGGCATGTTTTCATTGGTGGTGCCAGAGGCGATCCGGTAGCGGGATCGGCCTGGCATAATACCCCGCCAAGCTCTATTCCAGACCATAACGTCGATTATGAGCATTTCAGCACGGAGAAATGGAAGAGTCCGTCAGGTGAAGTCTACGCCGGATCACATGGACATTCAGAGTACATGAATAAAACAGACGACGGCCATTACCGTACTTCTGCATATAATATAGCGAATATTCTCGCTGGTAATGGAATAGCCGCTCCAGAGAACTGAGGGACTATATGCAGCTGAAACTGTTCAAATTGATTGCAATATATTTTATATTATCACTCTTAGGAAGCTGTATGAACACATCAGATGAATATATAACTGATAGACATACGCATGCAAATACAAGCAGTTTATCCATAGTGGAGGCACGTTATAGAACGGTTAACCTTCTTTTGTCGTTTTACAATGTTCTGACACGTGATTTCGGTGTGGGAGAGTGGGTTCCACAGTCCGTTCAGGCACAGGTGCAGGAAAACTTTGATATCGACTGTCCCACTGGTTATATATCTGAGACCTATCGTCTAGCTTACGCAGGTCCGTTCATTCGACAAAACTGGGAAAATGCGTTAAAAAAGATGTATGAAATGGCTCAACCATATGGTTTTGACTCTCCAAAGCCTGACAATAGTCTTCCTGGAGGATCTGCCGCAGTATTCTCTCATCCAGAAGGTGCAAGTATTTCTATTGGATATCAAAAAAATACTTTGATAGAAATTAGTACACCATGCGTTAAAGGTAAACTTTATGATGAATGGCCCAAAGGCACTGAAAATATTCCTCAAAGACTGCGAACTACAGGGAGACATGATAATAATGAGCCTCCTGAAGCATGGGCTCCAAATAATAAATAAAATTTATTATTAGAAATAATAATTCTAAAGAAAGGGAAATAAAATGAATATCCTACGATATGATGATTCCACTGTAAAATCCATATTATGGAAATCAGACGCGGCTATTGAACAAGTCGAACGCATTGACGGCGAAAACGCCATCAGAGCCTCAGAGGATGGGCTGGTGAATTCGGGCCTAAGTGCGAAAGCCGAGTCTGCAGCCACGGCTTTTCAGGATAGTCGGGAGACTATCGTCGAGCGTCTGATGCATTATAGAACTGCAACTGAACGGGCCAGAACGATAATAAAAGGAACGGATTCCGATGCAGCAAGCAATTTTCACAGTTTTCGAAAACTGAATGGACATTCCTGACTATGAATGTTGTTTTCGATTACAATATATAATAAATCGTTTATTGTTTGTTGAAAATGATAATAAAATTATTCATCGTCGAATCAAAGTTGGTGCGACAAATGCTGGTCGCACCAACTTTGATTTAAACTTATATTATATAAGTGACATTTGCTTTGTTCTAGTCATAAAGTAGAATTGATTATCGATTCTCAGGCGAAGATCCGGCTGCACGAGAGTAGACGCCTGATTCGCGCACCCGGCGGATATGGAATGGATTGCTTCCTTTATTTACTCATTGACGGCTCGACGACGGCGGCATCGCCGATGACGGCGGTGGGTCACCGACTTCACTCGCCTTGACCCCCATCCGGGGATGAAGGAGGAGTTCGCGGCCTTCATCCATGAAACCGGCAGAGCCCGCAGGCGTGGCGTCGAGGTCCGCTTCGGCGCCATCGCCGGCCGCGCCGCCGGCCCTCATGAGGCTGCTCCGGGCTCGAGCAGGTGAATGGATCCATCGTGATACCCCGTTGTTGTGTCTGCCGCCGTCTGTCCCTTCGGCGCCGGACAAGGCGGTCGTGCCCACGATGTTGTCGCGCACGACCGCGGCGTTGGCCGGGGAGGGGCGTCGGCAGGGGAGAGCAGTCGCTGGCGCCGGAGCCGCCCGGGTCCGCCTCCGCCGAGGCGGCCGGTTCGCGGCGAGCGGACACGACGTTCTCCCAGCGCGTCGCGAGCACGAGGGGCGCCCGAGACCCCGACGCCGCGCCGGGTGGGGGCTGGGCATTGACATCGCCGAGAGGACGCCGTCGGGTGCGGGCCGTTCCCGTCGACGCGAGGGGCGCAGCCGCGGCCGGCCCCGGCTTCGACTCGGCCGGGCGCCGACGGCCCGGCCGGAAATTCTCCGCGGCTTCAGGCGTTGGATAGGCGTGTGGGATGTCTTCCCCGTGTGGGGGTGTGGGCCCGAAGCCCAGGAAGGTGGTACCTATGGGGCAGATGCCTCCCCCGCGCGGGGGTGTGGGATGCGCAATGCGCATCCGTCGGACGCACCGGGTAAGCTCGCGGTATTTGCCGCATATCGGACACATTCGAGGGTATGCGTCTCACACGTTTCGACGGTGGAGGTGAAGAAGAGGATGACGGTTATCGGAGAAGGCCAGGCCATCGGGTTCTGGCTCGACGAGGACACGATCGCCTGGCCGACGCGCCAGGGGTCGACGTACAGGCTGTACTACGCGGCCAGAGGGGGGATCGAACTCGACGGGGAGAGGGTCACGGGAGCGGACGGCTCGGTCGAGCTGCTGGTCAAGGACGGCGGGATCACCGCCGGGCAGAAGGCCCTCGACCCCTACCTGACGGGCGCCTACACGTTCGACGGCGAAGACTTCGGAGCATTGGGCTTCGCCGAACCCGTGGACGCCGCAGCCCTCCTGACGGGGCAGGTCGTCGTCCTCCAGCGTGGCCCCGACGGCGGGCCCGTCGCCTTCTCCTCGCTCCAGACGGCGCGGATCCTCGACGCGATGTACGCCGAATCGGCGCGCCTGAGGCCCCAGGGCGTGACCTTCGCCGACGGCGTCCCCTCGTTCGCGCTGTGGGCGCCCACCGCCAAGTCCGTCACGCTCCGCCTGTACAGGGGCCCCATCTCGGAGAGGTACACCGAGCATCCGATGAGGCGCGAATCGGACGGCTCGTGGACCCTCACCGGCAGGCCGACCTGGAAGGACAAGCCCTACCTGTACGACGTCGAGGTCTACATCCCCGTCACCGCCGTCACCCCCGGAGACGAAGCCCAGAGGGGGATCGCGGGAACCGTCCAGCACAATCTCGTCACCGACCCGAACTCGGTGGGGCTGACCATCGACTCCAAGCGATCGGTCGTCCTCGATCTGGCCGACGAGCGCTACATGCCCGAGGTGTGGGCGGACACCCCCGCTCCGCGGATCGGAGGCTTCGCCGAGCGCGCCATCGTGGAGCTGCACGTGCGCGACTTCTCCGCCACGGACGCGACCGTCCCCCGGCGGCTGCGGGGCAAGTACGGGGCCTTCGGCGTCGAGGGCTCGGCCGGGATGGCCTACTTGCGCGAACTCGCGGCGGCGGGGATGAACACAGTGCACCTTCTGCCCACCTACGACATGGGCTCGGTGCCCGAGGACCCGGCCGAGCAGCGGAAGGCGGCCGTGCCGGCCGATGCGGCGCCCGACTCGCAGGAACAGCAGGCCGCCGTCGGCAAGGTCGCGGACGTGGACGCCTTCAACTGGGGGTACGACCCCCTCCACTACACGGCCCCGGAGGGATCGTACGCCGTCAAGGCGAACGGCGGGACCCGCACGGCCGAATACCGCCAGATGGTGGGCAACCTCCACAAGGCCGGATACCAGGTCGTCCAGGACATCGTCTTCAACCACACCTACGCCTACGGCCAGGATGCGAAGTCCGTCTTCGAGAAGATCGTGCCCGGCTACTACCACCGTCTCGGATACGAAGGCCAGACGCTGACCAGCCCCTGCTGCGGCGAGTTCGCCACCGAGCACGTCATGGCCGAGAACCTCATGATCGACTCCCTGCTCACGTGGGCCAGGGCCTACAAGATCGACGGCTTCCGATTCGACCTCATGGAGTTCACCTCGGTCGAGTCCATGAAGAGGATCCGCGCTGCGCTGGACGGCCTGACCATAGAAGAGGACGGCGTGGACGGCAAGAGCATGTACCTGTACGGGGAGGGGTGGTCGTTCGGGACGACGGCCAACGGCTCGCGTTTCACGCCGTCCGTGCAGGGCGCGATGAACGGCACGGGGATCGGGACGTTCAACGACCGTCTGCGCGACGCCGTCCACGGCTCGCAGTCCGACGGGAAGAACGACACGCAGGGCTTCGGCAACGGCCTGGTCACCGACCCCAACGGCATCGCGGGAGGCGACGCCGTCCAGCTGCGCTTCTTCACCGACGTCATCAGGGTCGGGCTGGCCGGAAACCTCCGGGACTACCGGTTCACGGCCTGCGACGGCACCGTGAGGCGAGGGTCGGAGATCTACTTCAACGGCCAGGTGGTCGGCTACGCCAGCCAGCCGTACGAGTCCATCAACTACGTGGATGCCCATGACAACGAGACCCTCTACGACCTGAACATGTGGAAGATGCCCGCGAACTCGACGATGGAGGACCGAGTGCGCATGAACACCGTCTCGCTGGCCACCGTGACCCTGGGGCAGTCCCCCGCGTTCTGGCATGCGGGAACCGACTTGCTCCGCTCGAAGTCCATGGACCGCAACTCCTACAACTCCGGCGACTGGTTCAACGCCATCAACTGGACGGGGCAGGAGTCGAATTTCGGCGTCGGACTGCCCCCCGAGCGCGACAACCGGAGCCGGTGGCAGGCCATGTCCCCCTACCTGGCCAATCCCGCCAACAAGCCGGGGGCGAAGGACATCGCCGCCGCCCACGGCCAGGCGCTGGAACTCCTGGCGCTGCGCAGGAGCACGCCGCTGTTCACCCTCGGGGAGGCCGAGACGATCCAGCAGAAGGTCTCCTTCCCCAATGCGGGCCCGAACGCCACGCTGGGGCTGCTCGTCATGGTCGTCGACGACACCGTCGGGGAGGATCTGGACCCGGCCCTGGACGGGGTCATGGTGGTCTTCAACGCCTCGCCCCGCCCGATCGTCGAGACGATCGAGGGCGGCAGGGGCAAGGCCTATCGGCTCTCGCCGATCCAGGCGCACGGCACGGACCCGGTCGTCAAGTCGACGGTGTGGGACGCCGCCACCGGGACGGTGACGATCCCCGGACGCACGGTCGCCGTCCTCACGCTGCCCAGCGCGGGTGCGAGGCTGTGAGAGACGCCGGAGACACACCCTCGGCCCCGTGTCAACGGGCCGGCGCTCATGATGCGCACCCTCGGCTACTATCGACTCGGTGGCGCAGCGGATGAACAACGTGGGCCGTCCGCGCGGGGCCTCGGAGGCGGATAATATGACGGACAGGACATTTCGGCGATATACCGTCGCTGTTCGCCTTAGGATGGGGTGAGAGGCGCGAGGCTGCCCTCCGGCGGCCCCGCTCCCATCCGAATGAAAGGATTCATCATGACCGCACCCGTGGACGCCACACAGACTCCCGCTTGGTCGAGACTGACCGAACTCTTCCATAGATTCAACGCAGACTTCCGTGCGAGGTTCGCCGACGATCCCGCACGCGCCGAACGCTACTCCCGCAAGGCCGCCGACCTGTTCGTCGACCTGTCCAAGAACTACATCGACGAGGACATCCTCGCCGCCCTGCTCCAGCTCGCCGAACAGACGGGAATCACCACCCGCAGGGCGGCGATGTTCGCCGGAGAGCACATCAACGTCACCGAGGACCGCGCCGTGCTCCACACGGCCCTGCGCCGTCCCGCCGAAGACCACCTCGTCGTCGACGGCCAGAACGTCGTCGGGGACGTCCACGAAGTCCTCCACCGGATCTACGCCTTCGCCGAGGCGATACGCTCGGGGCAGTGGTGCGGCGTGACCGGCAAACCGCTGACGACGATCGTCAACATCGGCATCGGCGGATCCGACCTCGGCCCCGTCATGGCCTACGAGGCGCTCAAGCCCTATGTCCAAGAGGGCCTGGAATGCCGGTTCATATCGAACATCGACCCCTCGGATGCGGGGGAGAAGCTGCGCGGAGTGGATCCCGAGACGGTCCTGTTCATCGTCGCCTCGAAGACCTTCACCACCCTGGAGACCCTGACGAACGCGAAGGCCTGCCGCGCCTGGTTCCTCGACGCCCTGGCCGACAGGGGCGTCGACGCCAAGGGAGCGGTGGCCAAGCACTTCGTCGCCGTCTCGACCAATCTGGAGAAGGTCGCCGAGTTCGGGATCGACCCCGCCAACGCCTTCGGCTTCTGGAACTGGGTGGGGGGCCGCTACTCCATCGACTCCGCCATCGGCACATCGCTGGCCATCGCCATAGGCCCGAGCAACTTCACCGACTTCCTTGCCGGTTTGCGTGCCATGGACCTCCATTTCGCCACCGCCCCGGCCGACAGGAACGTCCCGCTGCTCATGGGGCTGCTCAACGTGTGGTACGCGAACTTCTTCGGCGCCGCCACCCACGCGATCCTCCCCTACAGCCAGTACCTCCACCGCTTCCCCGCCTACCTCCAGCAGCTGACGATGGAGTCGAACGGCAAACGCGTGCGCTGGGACGGATCCGACGCGACGACCACGACCGGCGAAGTCTTCTGGGGCGAGGTCGGCACCAATGGCCAGCACGCCTTCTACCAGCTCATCCACCAGGGCACCCAGCTCATCCCCGCTGACTTCATCGCCTTCGCCAATCCGACCCACCCCCTGGTGGGCGAGGACGGGGTGGACCAGCACGAACTGTTCCTCGGCAACTTCTTCGCCCAGACCAAGGCCCTCGCCTTCGGGAAGACCGCCGAAGAGGTGCGGGCCGAGGGAACCGCCGAGGAGATCGTCACCGCGCGCGTCTTCCCGGGGAACAAGCCGACGACCTCGATCATGGCCCCCTCGCTCACCCCGTCCGTGCTCGGCCAGCTCATCGCCCTCTACGAGCACATCACCTTCGTCCAGGGATGCGTGTGGGGCATCGACTCCTACGACCAGTGGGGCGTCGAGCTCGGCAAACAGATGGCCAAGGACCTCGGCCCGGCGATCGGCGGCGACGAAGCGGCTCTCGCCGAGCAGGACTCCTCGACCGCCAGCCTGATCGCCTACTACCGTCGGAATCGCTCGTGAGCGCGCCCGTCTGAGCGACGCCTGCGTAGGCCTGGCTCCCGCCCCGAGTTCGCGGGAGTCAGGCCTGGGCGGGCGTACGCCCGAACCCGTCGGGGTGAACGCGGCCGGGCGCGTCAGCGCACTCGTCCGACGGTCGCGTTCGGCGGGCGTCGCATTCATCCCGTGGAATGATGCCCGCCGATCCGGGTTCCTGTGTGCTTTCTTCACAGAAGGATTCCAGCCTCCTTCGCGGCCCCCCTTACGCGCGGAAGGCAATGGCTCGAATCGCCGCTCACCCACGGAGGCCCGGTATGACCATGTCCGACACGACGAACCGACCCCGCCCGGAAGGGCCGCGGACGGCCGCCCACCGCGGCGTTGCGAGACGGCTGGCGAGAACTCTGGCGATCGCGATGTCCCTCCTCGGGCTGACGGCCCTTCCCGGAGTCGCGCATGCCCAGATCCCTCCGGCGACGCCGACTCCGCCCGCCGCGGCCGGAACCGCCTCCGGGACTCCTTCGCCCGCGACGCCTTCACCCGCAACGTCTGCGAGCAGCTCGTCTGCGGCGGCGCGGACCGGGACGGCGAGCCGCGCCCCCGCGCAGAATGCGACCGGAGCGCCGACTGCGAGCGCTGCCACCGCGACGGGCGCCCCCGCCGCCTCGAACACCGCGGACCTGGCGGTGGAGATGTACATACCGGGCCTCTACTGGTCCCTCACCCGGGGAGTGCAGACCGGGACCTTCCAGTACGGGATGAGGATCTACAACCGAGGATCCAGTACGGTGAACAACGCGACCTTCGCCTTCGCCATGGACCCCGCGCCGACGAAACTGGAGTACGTGGCCGGCGACGCCAAGGATGTCGTCGTCTCAGGCGGGAGGATGAGCGGGACGATCCCGAGCATCGCTCCGGGCAAGTTCGCGACCGTCGGGATCTTGGGAGTCTTCCCGAGCGTGAGTTCGACGCGATGGACGGCGACCGTCGCCCCTCCCGCCGGAGTCGCCGACTCCGATCCGTCCTCCAACCGGGCGTCCGGCACCGTGAGGCTGGATCCCGCCTCGACGTCGATCCTCACCACGATAGGGCAGGACAAGGAGACCACCGCCCCCGGCGAGGACCGCGTCTACACCATGCACGTGGAGAACCGGGGCTTCGTGGCGGTTCCCGACGCCCGGCTGCTGATGACCTACAGCCTGGACGGCGCGGCCGACGACACCACTACGGCGACCGTCGAATGCGCGGGACAGCGCACGTGCCCGACGTGGGCCGACGGCAAGGCCTTCACCGTCAAGGACGGAGTGATCTTCGACCGCAGGGCCGCGCTGGCAGCGCGCTCGCAATTGGACATCAAAGTGACGATCAGAACCCAGGCCAAGTGCACGGCCGGGCAGAAGATCACGGTGACCAACAAGGTGTTCGTCGGCAAGGGAAAGGGCGTGGACGTGGCAGGGCAGACGGCCGACAGCAAGGTGGGCTACATCGCCTCCCGCGACTGCTCGTCGGACTCCTCGCCCGTGACCGTCACGAAAGAGCAGGGCAGTGAGACGGTCGCCACCGGGCAGGACCGCCACTACGAGCTGAGCCTCGACAATCCGGGAGCCAAGTCCCTCCTCCTGACCCTCCGCGACGCGTACAAGGTCGTCAACGCGACGGGTGAGCGCAGCACGGCGAAGGTGTCCTGCCTCGGCTCCAGGGGCCAGGCCCGATGCCCGACGTGGGCTGACGGCAAGGCCTTCGACGTGGTGAACGGCAAGGTGATCGACGCGGGGGAGGTCCTCCTGCCCGCCAAGTCCAACATCAGGTTCAGGGTGGTCGTCAATTCGCGGGTGGAGTGCGCCGGAGGATCCAAGATCGAAGCCCACAACAGCGCGAGCGTCGAATCGAAGGCGGGGGAGCCGCTGACCTCGCGGACGAGCGACGCCGTCAAGGGGTACATCGCCTGCAACGACGTCTCCACCGCCACCGACGTCCGGCAATCCGGCATCGAGCCCGGGACGCCCCTGGGCATCTCGGCCGTGATCTCCAACTCCGCCGGCGTGGCCGAGAACGTTGCGGTGGAGACGCAGATCCCCTCCGGCGTGGCGATCAGAGACGGCGCCGAGCCCACGTGCGCGGTGACCGGCGCGGCGAACGGCGGGACCCGGTGCCCGGCCGATCTCGCCTGGGACCCCGCGCGTCGAAAGCTCAAGGGAACCGTCCCCTCGATCGCCAAGGGCGAATCGATGAGGATAGGGCTGGACGGCGTCCTCGGCATGACCCGGCGGGACGGCGCCCAGCCGGCGTCGGAGAGCAGCTCAGCGACGCCGACGGTGCGGCAGGCGGTGCGGACCACGGCGAGCGCCTTGGGCGACACGAAGCCGGAGGGGAACGCCTCCCAGGCCGTGGTCCTCGTGCCGCGCGCACCGGTGCGGCCGACGGATCCGTCTGCATCTGCCTCCGCGACGCCGGCTTCGCCCTCGGCAACGTCCACATCGGCTTCGCCCTCGGCAACGTCCACGCCGGCTTCGCCCGCACCGTCCCCGACCGGCACCGGAACCGCCGATCCGACGCCCGCGCCGCCCGTCACCGCTTCGCCTGCGCCGCCCGTCGCTCCGACCGCGACGCCTGCGCCGCCCACTACTCCGCCCGCTTCTGCTTCCGTCACCTCCGCCGCGCCCCGCTCCTCCCGCGGGACCGCCTCGGGGTCCGCGACCGCCAGAGGCCCGGTGCTCGTGGCGACGCCCGCCCCCTCACCGCAGCACCCCTCGGTCGTCGCGTCGCCGTCCATCACACTCGATCAGGGCCGGTCCCCGAGCGGACCGGGGGAGGGCACGGACGCGCCGAATCCGGCCCGAGGCTCGCAGACCTCCGCGAATGCGGCCGGTTCCCCGCACGGTCCGGGAGGCGCGCCCCGACTCGCCCGCACCGGTTCCGGCTCGCGCGGCCTGATCGCGGCCGCGGCGGCGGCGATCGCGGCGGGAACCCTCATCCTGCGCAGGCGCCGCGCCTGTAGGCCTTAGGGACTTCCGTCGGCGACGGGCCCACGCCTATCCTTGGGGGATGGGCGCGGACGCCCACGCCAATCGAAACGAAGGAGACCCCATGGCTCGCACGCCAGTCACAGTCACCGTCACCGGTGCAGCCGGAAACATCGGCTACGCCCTTCTCTTCCGCATCGCCTCGGGAGCCCTGCTCGGAGAAGGGACCCCGGTCCGGCTGAACCTGCTCGAGATCCCGCAGGCCGTCAAAGCGGCCGAGGGCACGGCGATGGAGCTCAACGACTCGGCCTTCCCCCTTCTCGATTCGGTGAACGTCTACGACTCGCTCGATCAGGCATTCGAGGGGACCGACGTCGCCCTCCTCGTCGGCGCGCGCCCCCGCACGGCGGGCATGGAGCGGGCCGACCTCCTGGAGGCCAACGGCGGCATCTTCGGCCCCCAGGGCAAGGCGATCAACGACCACGCCGCCGACGACGTCAAGGTGCTCGTCGTGGGCAACCCCGCGAATACGAACGCCGTGATCGCCATGCACTCGGCCCCCGACGTCCCCCGATCGCGTTTCACCGCCATGATGCGGCTCGACCACAACCGGGCCATCTCGCAGCTGGCCGCCAAGACGGGCGCGGCCGTCGCCGACATCGAGAAGATGGTGGTGTGGGGCAACCACTCCGCCGACCAGTACCCGGACGTCTCCTACGCCACCGTCGGCGGCAAGCCCGCCGCCGACCTCGTGGACTCCGAATGGCTCGAATCCCATTTCGTCCCCACCGTCGCCAAGCGCGGAGCGGCCATCATCGAAGCGCGCGGCGCTTCCTCGGCGGCCTCGGCGGCCTCGGCGGCCATCGACCACGTCCACGACTGGGTCAACGGCACGGACGAGTGGGTGACCCCGGGCGTCTACCAGGACGGATCGCACTACGGCGTGCCCGAAGGCCTCATCTTCGGAATGCCGGCCACGGCCAGGGGCGGCGAGTGGGCGATCGTCGACGGACTGGACGTCTCCGAGCGCACGCGCGCCGGGATCGACCACAACATCAAGGCGGCCCAGGAGGAGCTCGACGCGGTCCGAGCGCTCGGCCTCATCAAGTGAGCGCGCAGGCCGTCGACTCGGGAGACGAGTCTCTGCGCTGCGGCGTCCGATGAGCTGCGATGCTCCACACGGCATACAACGGTGGGCGGGATCCGGATCCCGCCCACCGTTGTGCCGTCTATCACCCGGCGGTTTCGCCTCCGACTGACGCCGGTGGCATGAAAACCCCGCGATGCCGGGTCGCGTCGATGGTATGTTGGCACTCGTGCCCGGCATCGGCACCGGCCGCGGTGTGCACGCCGCGATCGGAGACGAGCGAAATTAAGTACGGTGCGGTAACCTACTTTCTGGTAGGAAGAATCCGGCGGCCGCTTGCCGCCACGACGTGCCCGTCCAGCGGAACAGAGGGGAGCTGTCTTTGACCGGATCGCAAGCCGAGGGCATCCGCGACATCGGACGTGCGTGGTTCCCCCTCGCCGGAGACGCGGCCCCCGTCGTCCTCCACACCGAACTGACCGGATCCACCCAGGACGACCTCGCCGAACTCTGGCGGGAGGGAGCCGTCCCGCCCGGAACCGCCATGATCGCCGACGATCAGACGGCGGGCCGCGGCCGGATCGGCAGGACGTGGCACTCGCATCCCGGCAAGTCCCTCCTCGTCTCCGTCCTGATCGAACTGCCCGAATCCGTCGCCGACCACATGGCCTGGACCGCCCTGGCGGGCGCCTGCGCCGCGCTCGAATCGGTGCGGATCCACGCCTGCCCGAAGGATCGGCGGGCCGTCGCCGTCTCCTGGCCCAACGACGTCGTGGCCGTCACGGACTCCGGGCCGCGAAAGCTCGGCGGCCTGCTCGGAGAGGTGTGCGGCCGCCGCGACGGGCGCATCGCCGCGGTCCTCGGCTGGGGGCTCAACCTCTCCCTGACCGCCGCGGAGCTTCCCACCGCGACCTCGGCCTCCCTTCTGACGGCCGGCCTGGCGGTCCCCGAGCGCGACCCGCTCGTCGCCACGTGGCTCGACGGCCTTCACCGGCGCCTCGGCGCCCTCGCCGAGACCGGGGACCCCGAGGCCGCGGGCCTGGTGGCCGAGGCCAACGCCGTGACCGAGACCCTCCGGCCGGGGATCACGGTGGGACGCCCCCGGCTCGAGCCCGTCGTCGGGGAGGGGCTGCGCGTCCTGCCCGACGCCTCCCTTCAAATCCGGACAGACGCCGGCGTGCAGACCGTCACCGCCGGCGAGGTATCGCTTCTGGGCATGCAGCCCCATGCGGAAGGAGAAACCCGTTGATCAGCCGCGTTCTCGTCGCCAACCGCTCGGAGATCGCCCTGCGCGTCATACGAACGGCCCGCGACCTGGGGATCACGTCCATCGCCGTGTACGCGGACTCCGACCGCGACGCCCAGTTCGTCACCGAAGCCGACGAAGCCTACGCGCTCGGCGGAACGGCGTACGCCGAGACGTACATGAACGCCGACAAGCTCCTCGACGTCGCGGCCAGGAGCCACGCCGACGCCGTCCACCCGGGCTACGGGTTCCTCTCCGAGATCCCCGGCTTCGCCCAAGCCGTCCTCGACGCCGGAATCGCCTGGATCGGCCCCTCCCCGCAGGTCCTGGACGCCCTCGGCGACAAGATCAAGGCCCGACGGCTCGCCGAGTCGGTCGACGTCGCCCCGGTCGCCGGGATCTCGGGCCCGGTGACCTCCCGGACCCTCGTCGACGACTTCGTGGCGGCCAACGGGTACCCGATCGTCACGAAGAAGGCCGACGGCGGCGGCGGGCGCGGCATCACCGTCATGGAGTCCGACGAGGACCTCGACCTCTTCTTCGCAGCCCACGGGCACGAGACCGACGGATTCTTCGTCGAGCGGTTCATCCGCACGGCCCGCCACGTCGAAACCCAGTGCGCCCGCGACTCCCACGGGAGCTTCGCCGTGATCTCCACGCGCGACTGCTCGGTGCAGCGGCGCAACCAGAAGCTCATCGAGGAGGCCCCCGCCCCGGCCCTGCCCGAGGGCGTGGAGGAGACCCTCGTCGACTGGTCGAGGCGGCTCTTCGAGGCCGTCGGATACGTCGGCCTGGGAACGTGCGAGTTCCTCGTCGAGGGCGACGGGCGCGTCAGCTTCCTCGAAGTCAACCCGCGGCTCCAGGTCGAGCACACCGTCTCCGAGGAGGTGACCGGCCTCGACCTGGTCGAACAGCAGCTGCGCATCGCCTCCGGCGAGCCCATGGCCGAGGCGCCCGCCCCGCGCGCCCACTCCTTCGAATTCCGCATCACCTGCGAGGACCCGGCCAGCGGCATGATCCCCTCCACCGGCACCGTCACGCGGCTGCGCTGGCCGCTCGGGCACGGCGTGCGCATCGAATCGGGGATCAACGAGGGCGTGACCGTCACCCCGGACTTCGACCCCATGCTCGCCAAGCTCGTCGTCACGGCGCCGACCCGCGAGGCCGCCGTCGCCCGCGCCCGCCGAGCACTGGCCGAACTCGACATCAAAGGAGTCGCGACGCCCGCCGCCCTCTACTCGTCGGTCGTCGCGCTCGACGAGTTCTCCCCCCACGTCCCCTCGACGCGGTGGTTCGAGGACTCGATCCTCCCGCGGCTGTCGGACCCCGGTGCAGCCGCGGAGCTCGGCGTCAGGCCGGCCGCCCCGTCGCAGCCCGCCGGCCCCCCCGCTCAGGCGGAGGAGCGGGCGACCTTCGTCGTCGAACTCGACGGGCGCCGCATGGAGCTGACCGTGCCCCGCACCATGTTCGCGGGGGCGGGGCAGGCCCACCACCGCGGCGTCCAGCCCCTGCGAGGGGGAGCGAGAGCCCGCAGCGACGCCCGATCCGGCGAACTCGTCGACCCGACCGGCATGGTCAACTCGCAGATCCAGGCGATCGTCGTGCGGGTGTGCGTGGAGACCGGGCAGCGGGTCTCCCGCGGCGACCTGCTCGTCGTCCTCGAGTCCATGAAGATGGAGAGCTACGTCCACGCGCCCTACGACGGCACCGTGGCCGACATAGCCGTCACCGGCGGCCAGAACGTATCCGCATTCCAGCCCCTCGTGCGCGTCACGCGCGCCGGGGAAACCGCGAAGGAGAACCAATGACGCTGACATCGCTCCGGCGGCTTCCGGACACGTCGCAGACGATGGACCTCACGGCCCATCGGGTCCACCGCGACGACTTCGCCGCCTACCAGGAGGGCCTGTCCGCCCTGGCGCGGGAGAAGGCCGAGGTCCGCCAGCACTCGGTGGGCAAGCTGACGGCCCGCGAGCGCATCGCCGAGCTCCTCGACGACGGCAGTTTCACCGAGATCGGCCAGTTCGCCGGCGGCAACATGGCCGAGGGCTACACGGGCGCCGGCGTCATCACCGGCTTCGGGACGGTCAGCGGGGACACCGTGGCCGTCTACGCCCAGGACTTCTCCATCCGAGGAGGAACCCTCGGCAAGGTCGAGGGCGACAAGATCATCGCCCTCATGGACAAGGCCCTCGAGCTGCGCATCCCCGTCGTCGCCATGCTCGACTCGGGCGGGGCTCGCATCCAGGAGGGCGTCATCGCCCTGTCCCAGTACGGGCGCATCTTCAAGAAGACGTGCGAGGCCTCGGGGGTCATCCCGCAGGTCTCGGTGATCCTCGGCCCCTGCGCGGGTGGAGCCGTCTACTGCCCGGCCCTGACCGACTTCATCGTCATGACCCGCGACAACTCCCACATGTTCGTCACCGGTCCCGACGTCGTGCGCGCGACCACCGGGGAGGACGTGAGCTTCGAAGACCTGGGCGGGGCGGTCGTCCACAACTTCCAGTCGGGCGTCGCCCACTACCTGGCCGACGACGAGGCCGACGCCCTCGACTACACGCGCACGCTGCTGACCTACCTGCCCGCCAACTGCGACGGCGCGGCCCGCCGCTGGGACTATCGGGAGAGCCCCGAGGACGCCGCGAACGCCGCCGCCCTGAGCTCCCTCGTCCCCGAGTCGTCCAAACAGCCCTACGACATGACCGACGTCATCCGCTCGATCGTCGACTACGGCGAATTCGTCCAGGTGCAGGAGCTCTTCGCCCCGTCGATCGTCGTGGGCTTCGCCTGCATGGACGGCGAGTCCGTCGGCATCGTCGCCAACCAGCCCCTGTGCGAGGCCGGGACCCTCGACGTCGACGCGTCCGAGAAGGCCGGGCGCTTCGTCCAGTTCTGCGACGCCTTCAACGTCCCCGTCGTCACGCTGGTGGACGTCCCGGGATACCGGCCCGGCACCGAGCAGGAGCAGGCGGGCATCATCCGGCGCGGGGCCAAGCTCATCTGGTCCTACGCGAACGCCACCGTCCCGCTCGTGACCGTCGTGCTGCGCAAGGCCTACGGCGGCGCCTACATCGTCATGGGCTCGAAGTCCCTGGGCGGAGACTTCAACTTCGCCTGGCCCGGCGCGGAGATCGCCGTCCTGGGAGCCGAAGGGGCCGTGGCCATCACCGGGCGGCGCGAGCTCAAGGCCGCCGCCGAGGAGGGCCGCGACGTGGACGAAGTCAAGAGCCAGCTCGTCGAGGAGTACACCCGCGAGAACGTCAACCCCTATCTGTCCGTCGCCAGCGGCGAGCTCGACGCGATCATCACGCCTGAGACGACACGCTCGAGCATCGTCTCCTCCCTGCGGATCCTCCGCTCGAAGGACCGGTCCCACCCCGGTCTCCGCCGTCACGGCAACATCCCGATGTGAGCACCCGAAAGGTATACGCATGACTTCCCAGCATTCGCAGCGATGGATCGCGCACTTCTCCGGCCAGGCCACTCCCTGGCGGACCGAACTGGCCGAGCTGGTCTCGGATCCGGCCCTGGCGGAACGGCTCGCCGGCGTGCGCGACGCCGGCGAGGCGCTCCTGGCCCCCGTCGCCCCCGAGCTCCTGTCCGTCTCCGGCAGCTTCGACCTCATCGCCGACCCGGTCGGAGCCCCGGCGAGCCCCGCGACGTCCATGCCCGGGATCTTCCTCGCCCAGTACGGCGCCTATCTCGACATCGCCGAGGCCATCGGCTCCGAGCCCGACGCCGCCTTCGGACACTCGCAGGGGGTCCTCGGCGCGGCGGCCACCGACTCGGACCCCGTGCGCCTGTACGCCCTGGCCCGCCTCCTGGGGGCTGCCACGGCCCGTCAGACGCTGCGCGCGGGAGCCCTCCCCGTGGGAGAGGCCACCCCCATGCTCGCCCTGCTCGGCGTCGACCCGGCCAAGCTCAGCCTGCCCGAGAACGTGACGGTCGGCATCGTCAACACCGCCACCGACGTGGTCGTGGTTGGCCTCCCGCCCGATCTGGCCGCCCTGGCGGGGCGAGTGGAGGCCTCCAGCCAGTTCCTCGACGTGTCGGCCCCCTTCCACAGCCCGCTCCTCGAGCCGGCCGTCGCCCAGGTCCTCGACTGGGCGGGCAGATGCGGCCTGGGCGACGTCGAGGGCCTGACCCGCGCCTGCCTGACCGACAGGCTCGACTGGGCCGCGCAGACGCGCGCGACCGTGCCCGCCGGAGGAGTGGTCGTCAACGTCGGCCCGGGCACCGGCCTGGCCCGCATCGCCGTCGACAACCTGGCCGGGTCGGGCGCCGCCTACGTCGAGGCCGGGACCTCGCCCGCCCGCGACGACCTGGCCGCCGGCCGGCCCCGAGAGACCCGCACGGAGGACTGGGCGGACTTCGCGCCGCGCACCCGCAGGATCGACGGGAAGGACGTCCTGGAGACCGCCTTCACCCGCCTGACCGGGCGCTCGGCCATCCTCGTGGGAGGCATGACCCCCACCACCGTCGAACCCGACATCGTCGCCGCCGCGGCCAACGCCGGCCACTGGGTGGAGATGGCCGGGGGAGGGCAGGTGAGCGAGGAGATCCTCTCCGACCACCTCGCGGGCTTGGCCGACAGGCTCGAGCCGGGGCGCGCCGCCCAGTTCAACGCCATGTTCCTCGACCCCTACCTGTGGGACCTGCACTTCGGCTCGCGACGGCTCGTCTCGCGCAAGCGCGGCTCCGGGGCCCCCATCGACGGCGTCGTCATCTCCGCCGGCGTGCCGGATCTGGAGGAGGCCGTCGAGCTCGTCCTGCGCCTGCGATCCGAGGGATTCCCCTACGTCGCCTTCAAGCCCGGGACCGTCGGGCAGATCCGGCAGGTCATCGCCATCGCCCGGGAGCTCGACGAGCGCGGTGCCGACATCCCGCTCATCGCCATGATCGAGGACGGGCAGGCCGGAGGCCACCACTCGTGGGAGAGCCTCGACGAGCTCCTCCTGGCCACCTACGCCGACCTGCGCCACGCCGGCGTCGTCCTGTGCGTCGGCGGGGGGCTGGGCGACCCCGAGGTCGCCGCCTCCTACCTGGACGGCTCGTGGGCGCTCGCGGCAGGACGCTACGCCATGCCCGTCGACGGGGTGTTCATCGGCACGCCCCTCATGGCGTCCCGCGAGGCCGCGACGAACTCGCAGGTCAAGCGGCTCCTCGTCGAGACGCCCGGCATCGAGGAGGGCACGTGGGTGCGGCGCGGAGAGGTCCGCGGCGGCATGACCTCGGGCCTGTCCCAGCTGCACGCCGACATCTACGAGGTCGCCAACGCCAGCGCCGCGTGCTCCCGCCTCCTGGCCGAGGTCGGCTCCGACGAGCGCGCCATCGCCGCGCGCCGCGACGAGATCGTCGAGGCGCTCAGCCGCACCGCCAAGCCCTACTTCGGCGACATCGAGGAGATGACCTACCGCCGGATGCTCGAGCGGTACGTCGAACTCGCCTACCCGTGGGTGGACGAGTCCATCGGCCAGCGCTTCGCCGAACTGCTCGACCGGGTCGAGGGGCGCCTGTGCGAGGCCGACCACGGCGCCTGGCCGAGCGTCTTCGACGGGCCGGTCGACGATCCCGCCGCGGCCATCGAGAAGCTCGCCGCCGCCTACCCGAAGGCCGACACCCTCTGCGTCACGCCCGCCGACGCCGCCTTCTTCGTGGACCTGACGCGCAAATACCCCAAGCCGGTGCCGTTCGTCCCCGTCATCGACGCGGATATCTCGCGCCGTTGGGCCTCGGACACGCTGTGGCAGTCGCACGATCCCCGCTACGCGGCCGACGCCGTGCGCATCATCCCCGGCCCCGTCTCGGTCGCCTGGGTCAAGCGGCTCGACGAGCCCGTCGCGGAGATCCTCTCCCGCTACGAGGAGGCGGCCGTCAAACGCCTGGGCGAGGCGACGCCCGCGTTCAGCCGCATCGCCGAGACGGTCGAAGGCTACCTCGCCTCCGCGCAGTACATCGTCTGGCGCGGGCACCTCACCGACAACCCGGCCCGGATCGACGGGGCCCGGCTGGAGAACGGCGACGGCGGATGGGAGATCGCCGTCCCCTTCGACTCGATCTGGGACGGGACCGGCGCCCAGGCGCACGCCGTCACCGAGATCCGCATCCCCCTGACCGTCCCCGACGGCGCCGGGACCGGAGCCTACCCGATCGTCGACGACGCCCGCCTGGGAGCCGCCATGCGCGGGCTCCTGGAGGCCACCGCCGGGGTGGGGGCCTCCTCGATCGGCGGCACCCCCATCGCATCCCTGCCCGACGACGGCGAGAGCTTCACCTTCCACTTCGACGCCGACGCCGCCTCGGCCCACGCCCTAGTGTGCGCGCCGGGCGACACGGCCACCGCCGGGGCCGTCCCCAGCTCGCTCTTCGGCTCGTGCTGGCCGACGATCTACGGCGCGATCGGGGCCGCGAAGCTCAACGGGTACCCGGTCGTCGAAGGCCTGTTCCTGGCCGTCCACCTCGACCACAGCGAGCATCTGCGCGTGCCCGTCGAGGAACTGGACGGGCAGCTGACCGCCGCGTCCCACGCCACGGGCGTCTCCGACACCGGCGCGGGCCGGGTGATCGGCATCGAGACCCGGGTCGTGGATGATTCTGGCCGCGAGGTCGCCTTCTTCGTCGACCGCTTCGCCATGCGCGGCCGCATCGGGGAGGAGGCCCTGGCCGACCCGGCGCCGCGCGGCGGCGTCGTGGACGTCGTGGAGACCCCCAGGTCCCACCTGGGCACCGCGACGGTGACGGCTCCGACGAACATGACCGCCTTCGCGATGGTCTCCGGCGACTACAACCCGATCCACACCTCGCGCGCGGGCGCCGCCTTCGCCGGCGTCGAGGAGCCGATCGTCCACGGCATGTGGCTGTGCGCCGCCGCCGAATACCTCACCCAGTCCATCGTCGGCACCCGGATCCTCGGCTGGACCTACCGCATGTTCGCCATCGTCCCCCTCGGGGCGAAGGTCGAGGTGCGCGTCGAGAGGGTCGGGCGCGTGCGCGGCGGCGGGCTGGCCCTGGAGGTCACGTGCACCGCCGACGGGGTCGTGGTCGCCACGGCGAGCGGTGCCGTCGCCGCGCCGTCCACCGCCTACCTGTACCCGGGCCAGGGGATCCAGGCCCAGGGCATGGCCCTCGACGAGCGCGCGGTCTCGCCCGCCGCCCGCCGGACGTGGGAGCGGGCCGACGCCCACACCCGCGAGAAGCTCGGTTTCTCGATCCTGGCGGTCGTGCGCGACAATCCGCGCGAGCTCGTCGCCAACGGCGTGCGCTACCACCACCCCGAAGGCCTGCTCAACCTCACCCAGTTCACCCAGGTCGCCCTGGCGACCGTCGCCGCGGCGCAGACCGAGCGCCTGGCCGACGAGGGCGCCCTGGTCAAGGGCGCGCGGTTCGCCGGCCATTCGCTCGGGGAGTACACGGCGCTGTCGGCCTACGCCGAGGTCTTCCCCCTGGAAGCCGTCCTGGAGATCGTCTTCCAGCGCGGCTCGACCATGCACAACCTCGTCCCGCGCGACGCCGAGGGACGCTCCGACTACCGCCTCGGGGCGCTGCGCCCCAACCAGTTCGGCGAGCGCGACGTGGTCGGCTACGTCGAGTCGATCTCCGAGCGGACGGGCGAGTTCCTGGAAGTCGTCAACCTCAACCTGGAGGGCCAGCAGTACGCCGTGGCCGGGACCGTCGCGGGCCTTGAGGCCTTGGCCGAGGACGCCAACCGCCGTTCCCGCGAGGCCGGGGGCAAGGCGTCCTTCATCCTCATCCCCGGCATCGACGTCCCCTTCCACTCGCGGGTCCTGCGCGGAGGCGTCCCCGACTTCCGGGGGCTGTTGGAGGACCTCCTTCCCCAGTCGATCGACCCGGAGGCCCTCGTCGGGCGCTACATCCCGAACCTCGTCGCCCGGCCCTTCGAGCTCACCGAGGACTTCGCCCGCTCGATCCTGGACGTCGCGCCCTCCGAAGCCGTCGCCGAGCTCGTCGAGGACTTCGAGGGCAACCTCGCGGCCGACCGGGACAGGGTGGTGCGCACGCTCCTCATCGAGCTCCTCGCCTGGCAGTTCGCCTCCCCGGTGCGGTGGATCGAGACCCAGCAGGTGCTGCTGGACGCGGGCGTGGCCGAATGGGTGGAGATCGGCCTGGCCGAATCGCCGACCCTGGCGAACATAGCCGCGCGCACGGTCGCAGCCGCCGGAGCGGACGTCACCGTGCTCAACGTGGCCCGCGACGCGGCGCGCGTGCTCGCAAACGCGACGACCCAGGTGAAGAACCGCGGGCTTGAAGCGATCGCGGCGGCGCTCATCGAGCGCTCCGACCAGATCCTGACCGCCAACGCCGAGGACGTGGCGCGCG
>ERZ773004.598-NODE-598-length-22038-cov-3.573307_pt1 | contig 22038 bp, 13 predicted proteins | sample MGYA00580667_ERZ773004 | MGnify/ENA primary metagenome ERZ773004 (study PRJEB29015, sample SAMEA2737963) | human oral metagenome | biome: human oral; feature: human-associated habitat; material: dental | place: China | collected 2123 ... | reverse complement strand
ATGCAATACGATCTTCAGGCGCATCTTGATAAGGTGTATGCAACCTTCCCCGAGGCAAAACGTAAACCAATAATAGGTATCACGACGAACTTTATTGATGGTGATGCAGCGATAAGGGATGTCTATTATAAGCAGGTAGTAGCAGCAGGTGGAATCCCTGTGCTGGTTCCTCCTGTGGCTGATAAGGATGTGCTTATTAACACCCTTGACCATCTTGACGGTCTTCTGCTTACGGGTGGTGCTGATATCAACCCTCTCTGGGCTGGAGAAGAACCTTCTATTAAACTCCATAATATCAATGCTGAGCGTGATTTACCCGAACTGATGATAACTCGTTTAGCCTTTAATCGACAGATTCCTATCCTTGGTATTTGCCGAGGTATACAGACGTTGGCTGTCGCTTTGGATGGAAAGATACAGCAAGATATCTATGATGAATATATAAGAGAGGAGGAAACGGTTGAAAAGAAACTGAGCAAAGACAAAACGGTAACAACCTATCGTGCTGCTACATTAAAGCATTCACAGGACGCTGAACGCTGTGAAGCTACGCATAGCGTGACCCTTAATAAGTCATCTGTCCTTTATGCGCTTTATAAGGAAGAGCGTCTTATGGTCAATAGTTTCCACCATCAGGCAGTGAAAGATGCTGGAAAGCACTTCCGTGTGACAGCACTTTCGCCTGATGGAGTGATTGAAGCCATTGAGAGTAGCGAGTTCAAGCCTATCATGGGAGTACAATGGCATCCCGAATGGATGGGTGAAGAGGGAGGAAAAATCTTCCAGTGGTTAGTCGGACAGTCTAATAACTTCTACCTTGCTAAGCAACTTCATCAGCGCATCTTGACGCTTGATACACACTGTGATACGCCTATGTTCTTCCCACAAGGTGTCAACTTCGATCAGCGTGACTCACGTATTCTCTACGATCTCCATAAGATGACGGAGGGAAGACAGGATGCTGTGACGATGGCTGCTTACCTTCCACAACCGAAGATAGGCGAGTCTTTCTCGTCAAAGATTGATGTTGAAGGGTTGAAACGCTATAATCCTCACCTCGTTGAGACATTGAATCATCTCTCACCAGCTGTCTATGCCAACCTTATCTTCGACAAAATAGAGGAAATTGTTAAGCAGAACCAACGCTATATCAGTATTGCTCGTACACCTTCCGACCTTTACGAAGATAAGCGCAAGGGACGTAAAAGCATCATGTTTGCTATTGAGAACGGTCTTGCTTTGGAGCATAAGCTTGAGAATGTAAAGCACTTTGCACAGCGTGGTGTGACCTATATAACCCTTTGTCACAATGGTGATAACGATATTTGCGACTCTGCACGAGGCTGCAACACCCACGGAGGAGTAAGTAAGTTTGGCGAAGAGGTCATAAAGGAGATGAACCGTAACGGTATTATGGTCGACTTAAGCCACGGCGGAGAGAAGAGTTTTTATGATGCGTTGGAGATTAGTACGATGCCAATCGTATGTAGTCATTCTAATAGCAAAGTACTCTGTGACGTTCCTCGCAACCTTACCGACGACCAGATGCGGGCGTTGGCAAAGAAGGGCGGTGTGGCGCATATCACAATGTACCAAGGCTTCTTGAAGAAGGGTAGTGAGGCAACAGTGATGGATGCGATAGCCCATCTTGAGCATGCTATCAATATTATGGGTATCGACCATGTAGGTATTGGAACCGACTTTGATGGTGACGGAACCGTACGCGGTATGGCTGATGCGAGCGAAATGATAAACTTCACCCTTCATCTTTTGCGTCGTAAGTATAGCGAAAGAGATATTGAAAAGATATGGGGAGGCAACTGGCTGCGTGTAATGGCGCAGGTACAAAGCGTTAGAAAATAAGTAGAAAGAAGGATTCTTAGCAACTCTTTAGGATAGAGTGGGAGAGAATAAGAAAACAATCAACAATGAAGACGAATATAAAAATCATTTTCGGCTGCCTCTTGGCAGTGTCCCTCGCAACCGTAGCATACGGCTGTAAGGGGAAAGCAAGCAACAGTGATAATGGTGCTGACACAGTGGCTACAGCAAAGCCTGTCGGTCCTACGTTTAATGCCGATTCTGCATATGCCTTTACAGCAGCACAGTGTGACTTCGGACCACGTGTGATGAACTCTGCAGCACATGATAAGTGTGGCAAGTGGATAGTAGAGAAATTCAAGGAGTATGGCTGTGAAGTGCAGGAGCAGAAAGCCGATGTAAAAGCCTATGATGGTACGGTGTTGAAGTCAACCAATATCATTGCACGCTTTAATCCAGAAGCCAAGAAGCGCGTTTTAATCTGTGCACACTGGGATAGTCGTCCTTGGGCAGACAATGATCCAGACTCTACTAACCACAAGAAGCCTGTTATGGCTGCGAATGATGGTGCCAGTGGAGTGGCTGTAATGCTTGAGTTAGCACGTCAGTTGCAGGCTGATAAGAAGTTAAAAGTAGGTGTTGACTTCGTATGCTTTGATGCTGAAGACTGGGGAATACCACGTTGGGAAACTCGATATCAAGACGATGGCGACTCTTGGGCATTAGGTGCACAATACTACGCAAAGAACTTCCCAAAGGCTGTTAAGCCTGAGTTCGGTATTCTTCTCGATATGGTAGGAGGCGAAGGCGCTCAGTTCTATCGTGAGGGAATGTCTATTCAGTTTGCTTCTGATGTCGTAAACCGTGTGTGGGAGGCTGCAAAGGGAGCTGGTTTCGGCTCTTACTTCCCTGATGCTGTTGGTGGAATGGTTACCGACGATCATGTTCCAGTGAACCAGTTTGCAGGTATTCCTACTATTGATATCATTCCTTACTATCCTGATTGTCAGCAAAGCTCTTTCGGTCCAACATGGCATACTGTCAATGACACTATGGAACATATCGACAAGAATACGTTGTTAGCAGTTGGTCAGACCGTCATACAGGTATTGTATACGCTGTAAAATATAAAACCTTACCTTACCCCTCTCTCTAAGAAGAGAGAGGGGGAGTAATTACCTTTGTGGATGATAAAGGGTAGTATATGTAAGCTGCTTAGCCTAAAAAGGCGTTTTTCTTATGATAAATAAAGAGAGGTTAACTTTAATACATGATAAACAGAATAAGATAAATACTATCAGAACAACTCTGGAGAGATGAATATTGTCACTAAATCACATCTTTCTCCGAGTGCGTCATAACCCCAAAAGACATTGTACCATTCATCTCCTAAGATAGTATCTAAGGAGACCCCAGGGGCAAATATAGTATCGCGCAGGACCAAGGTGTCCTTAGTGGAGAATGCAGACCTGAACTCAGCCAGAGCCTTCAAGTCCTTATCCTTAACCTTCAGCTCCTTCTTAGTCTTGAGGAGAGCGATGCTGATGCTATCGCCTCTCTGCTCGAGCTCGTCGATAGTCATCCTGTATAGTTTGCTCTGATTCTTCAAGCTATCTGATGCCGCTATCTCCGCGCGAAGATTTCCATACGCTCTCTCTTCCTCAACGCGAAGTCTCTGGTTCTCGTTCCTGAGGAAGGAGGCGTACCCTACCGCCGATAACGTGATAGCTATCAACAGTAGGGTTACGTTCACCTTCATAGTTTTATACCTGTGGTGCCTTAGCGAGTACGAAGAGGTGCTGCTTCTTCTTCGTTTCCTCAGGAAGAGCATTATATTCCTCAATACTATTAAGGTAAGTGATCTCCTTCTCCGACTCCAGCTGAGTGATCTTAGCCTGCAGCTGCTGGATCGTAGACTCAAGGGTAGCGATCTTGCCAGCATTCTCATCAGCCTTGCCCTTAGCCTGGGTAATCGTCTGACCCTGCTGTGTTACCGTACCCTCGATAGTCTGGAGCTTCTGCTTCTGTGCGTCGACAGCCTGCTTGCTAGCTTCTACGGCTGCAGGGTCAGCGATCTCCCTCCACTTACCGGTGGTAGCATCTACTGAGTTAGAGGACTGGAAGACGTAGTGCTTCTTCGTCTCCTTACAGAAGGACATGTGACCTTCGTCGATAGTGTCAACGACAGCCTTCATGTCCGAGAGCGTAGCGAACTGGTCGCGCTCAAAGTTGGGGAGATCCCCTTCATAGCCAAAGGTGATGGCTACGTTCTTGAAATTACTTGCCATGTATATTACTTAACAAAAGTGAATGGAATTTCCTGACGCTTACGCGTAGAGCCGAATGGTGCGGCGATAGTATAGACGAGGTAGTCAACACCATCAATGCTTACCGTGGTCTCATCGAAGTTCTCCCTGATATCATCATTCGAACCATCGATGATCTTGGTGACAGCACCCAGACTCTTGGGATATGCATAAGAGAACTTTGAGTTCTCGTTAGACACTACAGTGATCTGCTTGAACACCTCTGCAGGTGAGGAAGCGACAGTAGCCGTTAGAGCCTTGAGGTCTGCAGCTGTGATAGGATGACCTTCCTCACCGATACCGCTCCTGTGAGGGTACTTTCCGAGGTAGGTAGTGTAGGTCTCAGTTACAGGCCTCTTCCTCCTACCTACGACCCTGTACCCTGGCTTAGCGGGCTTGGTGACAGTCCACTCGCCATACTGAGGATTAGCCTGTCGTACACCATCGATGAGCGTGTAGGTGACATTGCGCTGGCGCTCACCAACAACAGGCTGTATGGTAACGATGACATCCTCATAAGCGTTGTTGTCGTACTGGTCAGGTCCGTTAGGTCCTGGCTGTACAGCTTCCTTCTCTACGATCGTCTGCGTCATGACTACAGGGCGCTTCTTAGCACCACGCCTGCGCATCTCTGCTACACCTGGGGTATGGACATCGCTCTTCGTACGCTTGGTCCCTGTGGGCTTGCCATTGCGGTACAGCTCTTCCTCAATGAGGACACGCTTGCCAAGGACAGCGGTGCGCACTACAGTTGACTCATCAGCGTAGAGCGTAGGATCGGTAGCCGTGTCCCACTCTACAGGAAGGGGAGCGTCAAAAGTTGTCTTAGCTGGGAGCTCACGCCATTCCTGCACGACATTCTTGGAGATGAGGAAGCTAGAGCCGTTGTTGTTCAGGATCTTGATGGTGTCGTCATCGACCCACTCACCAGAGACGGCATAGACATCCTGCTTACGCTCAAGCTCTGCCTGCTTAGCCTTGACAGCCTTCAACTCGTTAGTCAGGTCCTCAATGGTCTTGAGGAGAGAAGAAGGATTGAAGATCGTATCCTTGTCCTCCTTGTTCTCAAGGACCTTCACCCTGCGTTCCAGAGCTTCGAGGTTACCGTTCTCTACAGCGAAGGGTACACGAAGAACCTCATCAAGGGAGCCATCAGCGTCAACCTCAGGACTAAGACCTACACGGAAGACAAGCTCACCACCTTCGTAGACTACACTCTTGAGGCTCCTATCGGGGGCACCCTGTCGCTGGCAGATACCTGAGGCACTACCAAACTGCTCGAGCTTGTGGACGAGCTGCCCATTACGCATGTAGCTAACCTTCATGAACTCACGGAACGTGCCGGGAGCATCATCGTTAGGCACAAGGTAGATCACTCCTTCCTCAGCCATCTCAGGTGCGCCAAGGAATGCCCTGGTCTTCACCTCATACCTGAAGAGCCCATTGATCTTCGTCTGAAGAGCGTGGAGCTTCCCGCGGTCGTCGACAAACTCAGTGATGAGATTCTGGCCCTGCATCCTGATGTTGTAGGGCTTGTAGAACGTATCCTTATTTGCGCCGATGGGAGACCAGTGCTTAGGATTGGTGATCTCCTTACAGCCATCGCTGCAGGAGCCGGTGTACTGCCTCGTGATAACCTGACCTGCACCATCTACCGTAGTGATGACGAGACCACGACGACGAACGCCGCGTGGGATCTGCCTAAGGGTATCCTTGAGACAGCCTCGCCAGGGAAGGTAGATATGGTTGGCCATTGCGAGGACATGGTCAAGACGCTTTCCGGTGTACCCATCAAAGATAGCCTGCATGACGGTCTGAGGATAGACAGGCTTCCTGCTCTCTACCGAGCAAGGCGTTTGCTCTATGCGCCTGTAAAGCTGTTCGACGTGGACCTTCTTAGGCTCACGCTCAGGTCGCTTATATACCTCCTTGTTACATCCGCAACTCATATTCTATAAATAATCTGATTCTTCTTCTTCCTCAGTGCATACGATGTAGTCCTCAAGGCTCTTGGTGTCATTGCCGATATAGACTCTCCATCCCTTCCTTGCGAGCGTACCAACCATAGGACCAGTCATGTAGGCTTCCCACTTCTCAGGGATCCTGAGACTGAAGGATGGACCGAGAAGGAAGAGTTCGTCTTCCTTACCATTGACGTAGAGAGACTGATCCCTCATGTTGTTGAGGAGATAGACCACAGACTCTCTGTCAAGAGACTCAAGATTCCAGTCTGGGTTGTTGGTCGTAGCCCAGTCAGTGACAGTACCTGCGAAGTTGTAGTCCCTATTACCGAGATTCCTCAGCCTCAGACTCTGTATCTGGCTCCTCAGGCCGCGATAGCCAGGCCAGTTGACCTGACCAGGAGGACAGTGGAAGGCCTGGTACATCTGAGCATCGGTATAAAGATAAGTACAATCGATGATCGGTTCGATGACAGCCACGTGAGAGTACTTACACATATAGGAGATACCACCGGTGGGATTTACGGACCAGCGCTTCTTGTCCTTGTCGTAGTCATCCATACCTGGATACCATACGGAGAACGCCACAGGATCAACCCTACGAAATCCGTGCTCATCATAGAGCGCTGGATCCTTGATAGTGATCTTGCCGTAGTCACCGAAGGAACCGTGACCTACCATCTCAGGAGCAAAACCATCCTCCTCAGCATTGAAGACCCTGTTGAAGACCTGCTCAGCGAAAGCGCCAGAGAAGTCCCTACAATGCCTGAAGTTAGCCTTGAGGAAGAACTCGTCATAGCTCTTCTGGTTGAGGTAGGAGAACTTGAAACAGTCTGCGATGGTGGTAGGCACTAGACCGAAGAAAGGATAGTCAGCTGACGCATACTTCTTACCCTCATAACCAATCTTGAGCTTACAGGGAGAGAAGTACACCTCATTCTTCATTCGCTCAGGATCAGTGGTAGTACCACGTACACCCTTGAACATCGCGTGACAGTTATTGATATGCCCTGTCTTGAACGTGATGGTGGGGTTCACCTTAGCACAAGCAAAGGCAGCCCTCGCAGAGATACCATCAAAGACTGATGTTGCTGGACCTGGGTCCGCCTGAATGGTCATCTTCAGCTCTTCCACCTCTGCAGGCATGTGGTTACCCACATTCTCAAACTCATTCACACTAAGACCACCGAAGTGCATACCTTCATTACCAAGGAGGTAGTCAATGTTGCCATTGATAGGGTACTTTGCCAGAGTGTCCTTGAGGAGGAAAAGGATTTGCTTAGAGTGCTCATTGCGAGGGAGGGCATACATCAGCCTCAGCCATCCACCAAAGAGTGGGTCGTGGTCAGTGGAGAAGTTCGTATCTGGGTCTACGCAACGATAGAAGGCCAGATGGGGGGCGTTCTTCAACTCGTAGAAAAGTGGGATCCTCGTCTCCGTATCTTCATCACCTCTCCTCAGCTTCATATTGAAGTGACAGAGATGATACCTAAGGACAGGATAGTTAAACCTCCAGTTCTCGAACTTATCAAAGATCTCCTTTGTGACGACGCTCGCAGGGACTCCAGCATCAATGATGTTAAACATCAGCGCAACACCGAGATCGATCTCCCTATGGTAGACATGCTCACCGCCAGAGTACATATCAAGGACGAGGTTCTCCCAGGGGTTGCCCTTGTAGTCATACCTTGTAAGCTCTCCAGCCTTAGAGATACCATCATAGAGGATCAGTGGATCTACCTTCCTCAGTTCAGGTACACTGCGGAAGATGAGGTTGGGCATATTAGCCACAACCTCCTCCGACGATGAACTGCCAATAACGGTGCCATCAGCCACAGTGATACCGCTGCTAGACCTCAAGAGATTCTTAGTAAGAGCCTTGAGGGACTCTATTATGTTTTCTTTAGATATCATAGCTGATTATTAAGGATGATCAGTATATCCTTCATCGTGTTCGTCCTTAACGAGTACACTCACGCGCTGGTCTCCATTAGGGAGGACTAGTGTGTACTGCACAAAGGCGAACATACCATTCTCATCAGGTGTGTCACCGTAGAAGTGATATGCCGAGGGGAAGCGGAACTCTTGTGTCGTGTACTCTGTAGCACCAGAGGTGTCGATACCCATCTTTGCGCCGAGAGTCTTGAGGTAAGAGACAATCTCAGCCTTCGGCTTATCGCTATGACTAAAGTCTGAATTGCGGAGCTTATATGATGCTTCATCCCTCTTCTGTATGTCAGCCTTAGACATAAAGACGAAGTGCGTGGACACTGGAGAGGAACCATTGGACTTGATGGCATTTGCAATGACGTAAGCATTGTTATCACCAGACATATACAGGTCAAGCACTTCACTGCCAGTGTAACCAACAAGAGAATGTGCATCATTAACTACAGCCTTAGGCTGAAGATTAGAGTCGTACTGCAGGAGCGCGAACCTAGGGTAAAGACTATCTACACCACCAGGGATGTTAGCCTTCTTCCTGTAGTCTTCTGCATTGACGGTAAGCTCCTGGAAGGTCTTGCCACTTGTAGAGAGGACCTTGGTCTTCCAGTAGGAAGGCGCACCAGCTACTGGCTTAGCTGAGCTGCCGCCGTTCTGCATATCCATCCAGACGTACTCACCAACACGTGGTGTCCACTCTGGCTGCCCTTCCCTACTGTCATCTACTCTCGTCTTACTGACGATCTGACCGTTAAGGGGAGATCCTGGCTTGACGATTCGGCAGATTCTATATTTGATTTTTGCCATACTTAGAATTACGATTAGTATTACGACTGCTACTGCGATCTGAAACGCGAGCTCCATCATGCATGGAATTTGATAAAGCCATACCTCCATCCATCTTCATCCTTCCTCAAGAGCCTAGAAGCTGTGTAGGTAGAGAATGTAGGACGGACCTCAACGGTAGCACTACCAGAGAAGGACGAGCCATCAAGGAACTCAATGGTGTACGTGACTTCCTGTGTTGGATAACCCGATGCGTTGGTGTTAGGCATCATAAGATCACCCCAGTTAGCTTCCCTGGAGAGGATAGCTGAGTTAGCACGCCCATAAGGAAGAGGGGCGGATGACTGGACGAACTTCTCGACCATAGCTGGGCTGTTGAGAGACAGATCGCCAATCCTGTTAAGCTGATCTGGAGCTACCCTTCTGGCCGTGATTGCCGAGAAGTCCCTATCTCCAGTACCGCTAGGGATGAATACGTTAGTCCTGCGTTCTTCACGAGCTGCGTTGTTAAGGATCTGTCCCCATACGAACTCGTCGATGTGGAGTCTCCTGCTAGCTGAGCCGTAGAGATCGAAGTTACCGATAGTCTTGTTATCAGGGAAGTCATAGGTCTCTCTGTCGAGGTGAGGCCTATAGTCAAACCTGAAGGAGCTCTCGAAGTCACCACACCTGATTTTCAGCCTACTAACGTTGTCCTTCAGCTTATTGAAGGTCTCGTCGGTGATATCGAGGTAAGAGCCAAGCTGAGGACGTACAACAGCGTTGTTCATGCCGTCATTGGTAGCCTCTGCCTGAGCTACAAGGTGAACACCTACACCGATGTGACCACTGTACATCTCCTCAGAGACAAGCCTCTTGATAGCTTCCTTGTCGGTAGCTACAGGGGTGTTACCCCCACCACCGCCACCTTCATTCTCGTCGGCATCGCGGTAGTTCACTACAAGCCCATGGAGCGGATGCCCGGGCTTGTTGATCCTGCAAATTCTAATTCTTGACATACTTGACAAATGGGAAGTTAGACGTTCTTGCTGACAGTTCTCTTACGATGGTAGCCTTGTCTACTACAGTGCAGAGGACATCACGATCGTTATTGATAGGACCGAGGATACCTACGCGCTTGTAGACAAGCGTTGTCCTGCCATCCCTTACCACCTCACAGAGGGAGTACGTAGCGAGCTCTAGGCGTGCATACTTGTCGAGGAGTGCATCGATAGTCTTCTCATCATACCTACGTGCCTCACCCTTCCTCAGGAGCACTGAGAGGACACCACGAGTGCCGTTGGGGATAACGTCCTCTACGAACTGCACCACATCCACGTAGTCGACAGCAATCTCATTCTCGATGATAGGACTAACGAACTCTTCAGGACCGCACTTCTCGTTTGGCTTGTCGCGTTCAGGCATCCTAGTTACAGACAGGATCTTGCCAAAGTCCTTTCTCTTTCCGTTACCCTCCTCACAGACCTGATATGCGTAGATCCCCTCTGGTAGTCCAGCGTGATACGACGCAAGGTTGTAGTCTGCGCGGTTGAGGAAGACGAAAGAGCATGAGGGCTGTGAAGGTTGCTCTGGTTCTGGTTGAGGAGGGTTAGGAGTGGGATCCGGCTGTGGCGTAGGAGGCTTAGGTGTAGGATCAGGCGTAGGGCTAGGCTCAGGTGCAGGTACAACACCACCACCACTAGTGAAGGTGTACAGCCATTCCCACGTCCTCTTATTGTCGTAAGAGACGTAGAGCTTGTTATCCTCTACCTTGAACCTAGGCGTGATACCGGGGACACCATCCTTACCATTAGCACCGTTAGAGCCGTTGATACCATCACGACCATCACGACCGGGCCTGCCATCGACACCATCTCGTCCAGGACGACCTTCTGCGCCATCACGACCGGGAAGACCCTGTGGACCACGAGCACCATCAGCGCCTCTCTCACCGGGATCACCCTTGTCTCCCTTCCTCACGGCATCGATGTACTTGGGATCACCTTCGACATCGACACAGATCTGGTCCATACGGAAGACCTTGATGACGACGTTCTCGCCGACACGGATCTTACCATTCTTGAAAGCACCACCGCTGGTGAGGTCAAGGACAGTGTTACTAGGGATGTTGATAGTCTGCCCATCAAGATCGTAGGTGTAGCGAACATCATAGATGGTGTTCTCCTTATCGATCATGTGCTGCTCGAGGAGGTTGGTCTTGTCGACTATGTTCTTCCTCATGTAGACATACCCATACCCGAGATACTCGGTCTCTGAAGCCTTGCGGTCAGCAAAGGACAGCTCGTTCTTATCATTGAACTTCAGGTCCTCACTGTTAGGAAGGATACCAGTAGTACGGATACCAAGGAGGTAAGCGATGACCTCAGGGGAGAGATCCTCAATACCGATGTTACCCTTTGCATACTGCACTGCTTCCTCAAGCATACACCTCGTGACATAGGTCTGTGAGATCACATGACCCTCACTGTCGGCGATAGCCCTATCAGCGATGATCTCCTCGATAGGAGCACCGAAATACTCGGTAGGTTCAGAAACGATGTATCCCTGCCCGGAGATGAAGTCCTGGAAGGGATTCGTGCTTGATGCTTCCCAGAAGCCATCGATACGGCACTTATACATCGTGGAGGTGACGAGCGTCTCACCCACGAAGGCGTGATCGCCTACCTTGGGACGACGGACGGCTGCCTCAAGCTCACGCTTCGTGCCAAAGAGCCCCTTGAAGGAACTTGATCCTGAGGAGAGCCATTCCCAGTTACCCACATTCTTAACATCCTCAGATCGCGTCGACGCACCGATGTACCTCACCACTTCCCACAGACCAGAGTCCATGTCGAAGTATGAGTAGACAGATCCCGCCGTCTTGAACGAGGGGATCTGCTTCTTGTCGACGTAATCCATCAGAGCTTCGATAGTCCGTACGCTAGGAGGCACGGAGTGGTAGGTTGACTGATCCACAGAGAGGAGGTCCGCTACCGTGGCCAGGACATTGACGTTGCCCTGCACGATAGGAATCTTCTCATCTCCTCGGAGTGGGGCGGACTCTGGGAAGTCCGTATCCCTCCTACCTGTAAGGGAGGTCATCTTGTCCCTTAACTCGAAAATGTTACTCATATATTAACTACTTCTTTTTACCAGATACCACCTTGGCACTGGCTGCCTTTGCAGCTTGCTCCTGGATCTCCAGTTGTCGCTGCTTGTATTTGTTGTTCGCTTCCAGCTTCTCCTTCTCGAGCTTCATCTTCTCGTCGAACTGCCTATCGGATTGCTCGAGAGTCTTCTGCTCTTCCTCAGAGAATACGTCGTCGTCAATACGGAAGATCGTCTGACCGAAGCCGAACGCTTCCTTCATCTTAGCAATCTCAAGCTGGGCGTCCACTTCACGTTGACTAATTCTGTCCTTGAGATCGAGCTCAGCCATCTTGAGCTGCATTTGCTGTTCTGCAGCCTGTTGTTCAGCTTGCTGTTGAGCCTGTGCCTGCTCAGCCTGACGTTGACGCATAGCCTGCTCACCTTGCTCAATGATGCTTGCCTTCTCAGATATTGAGGTAGACTGGTAGAGTTTGATGATAGCAGAGAAGTCAATGGCCTGATTTTGGAGAGCGGCCTGAGCCAGCATATCCAGCTTCTGATTGATCTCCATCGTCCCACGAGAAGAATCAATAGTGATACCATAGTCGCACTCTGCAAACTCTTCTCCTCCAACAGACATGATCTGCCTGGACTGGTCTGGGAGGATGTACTCGAACTTCTTTGATCCATAGCGTAGTGAAATCTTTGCGACCTCGAGGAAGCATTCTAGCGCGCGCTTCTTGACATCCTCATGGATAGTGAATATCCACTCGGTGATATACGATGACTGCAGTGTGGCGCGCTCGACACCTCCTACAGTCTCCCTATTGTAGATCTGACCTTCTCGTTGCCTAGAGATGCCTGCCACATCGGACATCTCCTCCTTGATAGAGGCTAGAAGCTGGACGTGGTTCATGATCGATGAGGAGAGGTCAAGGTCGATAGAGGCAGCTACGTTGTTATTCAGCGCGCCGGCTAGCTTACCCTTAGCTACACCAACCTTTCCTTCCTCAAATGAATTGGTCACAACCATCTTCATCTTCCTCAGGATAGACCACCACTTCTCGTACTTCATCTCGGCTGGGAGCTTAGCCATATCCAGCTGCACCACCTTACCGATATTGTCGTAGATGATCTTATTGAGCTTGTCATGCACAAGGTTGTACATGTAGCTATAAGGCTTCATCATATCGACGAGGGAGTAGGGCTTGTCCTCGCTGAGGTTGTAGATACTACCTACTATACCGAAGTGGCACTTAGAAGGGTTAGACAGCCTGTTGAACTGGATCTTCCTAGGACCGAGGTTAGCGTAGATGTCGTCTCCGATAAGTACACCTTCCCAGGCCTCGTTGATATACATGATCTTCGCGGTCTCACCTGCGAGCTCGTCCACCTTGTAGTCACTAGGCATGAGTGTAGACACCTCAGCGCCGGTCATAGGATCGATAGAGGTGATCTTCTTCACCTGCCTGATGGACTTCCAGTAGACCTGCATAACACGCACGTTACCTTCGAAGTCGTATGGTGTCAATGAGGAAGCCACAGTAGACCCATTATAGATAGCTGTATCGTTGGGGCCAGAGTAATGGATACCAAAGCGACCGAACATCTCTGCGACGGTGAAGTTATCTCCATTTCCACCTATAAGTCCTGAGGAAGAACCAGAGTGTATCTTATCGATCTCCTCCCTTGACAGGCTATCTCCATAGATATCTAGGATGCGTGAAGGGGACCAGTAGTCTTCCACCACGACGATGTCAGCATCCTCAATGCTTCCCGATGAGCCGGACTTAAAGACTCGCACCTTCATAGGATCGAGACGTTCGATAGTAGGCTCACCAGCTACGATGTCACACCTATAGATCTCCTCGCCTACGATGAGCGCATCAAGGAACCCCTTGTTGAACATCAGTGGTAGTGAGAGCTCAGAAGAGTAGTGCTTGAGGAAGGCATTACCACGGATCTCACGCAGGTCTTGCCACTTATAGGCGTACCTATGCTGTATCTCGTTAAAAGCCTCCTTGAGTTCAGCCTCATCAGTGATACCTGATTCCATGACAGCCATGATGTTCTCCATCACCTGCTGCTTCTTCATCTCCTCCATGTCTGATACCGCGGTAGGGTTGGTCACGATGACGCGATAGTCAAAGGGCCTACGCGACTCTTCACCGAGGAGGACGTTGATCTTAGAGTTGATGATGGGGAAGTGCTGAATCTTACCAGGCGCATCAGAATCCTCAAAACCATAGGGATTGAAGAAGGCCAGCATATCTTCCTCATGGACGATACCATTCATGAGGTCATAGTTGATCTTCTTCCTTGCGATGCTGTGTCTTACGGACGATGAGGAAACCACAGAGGATGTACCCTTCGCCCAGTCCACGCACTGGATACACCAGTCACGCGTCTTCTTGCTATTAGGGAGATTCTGTTGAGGAAATCCACCCTTTTGTTTCTTTTCGTTCATACTAACCCTGATAGACTATTTAGGCTTAAAGATAAGGTTTGCGCCTACCGCCACGTAGATTGCGATCAAAGAAGCTCATCTTCTGATCGATCTCTTCTTGCTTCTCCTCATCATGCTCTTGGAAGTTGATGAGCATTGACTCACGGTAGAGCATGAGGATACCCATAGCTGACACGCGGTCGAAGTTACCTATGTCATTCCAAGCTATCAGCTCCTGAAGAAGAGCACGATTCTTTATCCTGCATAGGTTGGGTATCTCGTAATCATAGACCTCACCCTCATCTGTCTGACGTGTGACACTCACAGGCATCACGAGCCATTCAGCTAACTTCTTCCTAGCATAGGCGTTGATACCGGCAGTAGCGGTAACACCCTTAGCTGCGTTACCGATAGGTCTAGCTTTGAGGAGGTCTCTGTCACGCAGGAACTCCAGGGTATCCTCAAGGAGGTGTGTGAGATTATACCTTGAGCAGTAGGCAAAGAGACCTTTCTTGTTATTCTCATAGCAGATACGGCAGTCGTAGAGGATGGCTATGTCACAGCACGTGCGGTAGAAGTCATCCGAGAAGCTAGGCCTGCCGGTGTACTCACATACGATCTCGTCGGTGAAGAGGTCCAGGACGAAGAACGATCCTAAGGATGAGGTATCCGCCTGGTCGTTGTCGTATGGGTCCATACCAGCGATGTACCTACCTTGCTGCACCTTGCCATCAGCATCCTTCTCTGGCATAGCGAAGATCTCGACATGCCCTGCAGACTTATTGTCTGGCAGTGGGAAGTTACGTATGGGAAGGTCACTGACAGGATGCACGCTCACATCATAGCCCTTGCGCGATAGCTCACAGGAGATGACACCTGCATAGAAGGAAGGATCATTGTCTATCTCAGCTAGTCTCTCTCTTAGCGCGTGAGAAGGGAAGTAGCTAGCCTTGACCTGCAGGATAGCCTCCTGAGGAACGATAGGCATTTCCGCTATTCTTCGTATCAGCGTGTCCTGGTTGGTAGTGCTATACTTGATGCGGTACCTGTCCATGAGGATCTCATAGAGAGCGAGAGTCACGTCAGATACGCCATCCTTATTGTAGCACCCCTTACGATTGACGTATGCTGGGAAGAAGAAGCAGAAGCGATCCTTGGTCCCACCAGTGGCCTTGTCATATACGTTAGGCACGTTGTAGACCTTGTAGGCCACAGGGTGGTACATGATCTCCTGTGCTGAGGAGAACTCAGACGCATCAGAACCAGCCGTACCTACCCCATAGATAAGCGCGAAGGTCACACCACCCTCCTCAACAGAGTACATGATGGTGTTGTACAGGTCGATGAGGGAAGGGAACGAACCGAACTCCTCGATGAAGATCCAACCACGCTTACCACGCGCCTTAGAGTCATCGTCCTTCACAGGCAGCCCCATGACCACGTTGTTCTTGCCTTCGACAGCACCAGTATGAGGATTGACGTATGCACATCGCCACATCATATCGCTCATGCTGTTCCTCACGAGACTATTGGGCCACTCGGTATGAGACCTAGCGAAGTTCATCATAGGCTCAAACTTAGAGAGCGTGCCGTCCTTGTCTTGCAGGTACTCCTTGATATAACCGAGTAGCACGCTAGTCACACGCTTCTGCACCTTCTTTGACTCGCCGACGAGGAGACGCTTAGCCATGAGTGAGGCCAGAGAGTAGGACTTACCTGCACCACGACGAGCTAGCTCAAAGGCATGATTACCACCCTGGAAGGCGTTATACATACCTCCATTACGCGCTTGGTGTAGGTAGTGGTATCTCCAGTACACACCCTCCCACATCTCAGGGAACGCCTCTACGCGGTCAGCAACACCAGGCTGGTCCTCTCTGATCCTAGAGACCATGATGGGGCTGTAGTTGAGGTAGTAGTACAGGTCGCCTGTTATCCACTCACCATCAGACTCTCGCACGTAGCCATCGAGGACTCTTCTTGTCTCCTCACGAAGCCACTGCCCGAAGGGGGATGATGGGTTGGTGTTAGGCTTGAGCTTGGTGTAACAGCCATGCTTCTCGAAGTGTATAGCTGCAGGCCTGAAGTAGTCCATATCCTCAATAATATGAGGATGGGCTATGTCTACTATGATACGACCGCGCTCGTCACGTGGGAGGTCCTTAGCACGCTTACGGTGTGGGCTTATGAGGTGCTGGATGAAGGGGACGGACTGAATGAAGTCATCCATCTGTTCCTTCACCTCCTCAGGCATGTCAGGTGTGAGGACCTCTAGCGGTGTCTGATATTCATTAAGCTCAATCGTCATCGTCGCTAAAGTCAAAGGCATCCTCACCCACAGCCTTCCTCATGCTACCTCGGATAGCTGAGCTCTCCTCAATATCAGAGTTCATGGTCTTCTCTACCTCGTTAAGGGTAGACACCAAGGCTGGTAGCTGCTTGATGGTGTTAGTGATAGTATTCGGCTGATAGAGGGGCTTACCCTTATCATCCACAGCGCGGAAGTCGATCTCCTCTAGGAACGCCGACAGTTTGTTTATGAGTCCTCTTGTGCTATCCAGTAGCTTAGCTGATACGGGCTTGAATGACTCATAGAATGTGATAGCCTCTGTAACGAGAGAGGATGGGGCCCATCCGGACTCCATCCCTAAACCCTCAACTATCATCTTTGTCCTTTCCTCAGGATCATTGTACATCTGGTACTCTGACCTGGGGTCTGCAAAGAAGTATATGAAAGCTAACTCCAGCTGCGCCGTGACCTTATTCTTGGACTTATCTTTTTTCCAGATATCGGCAAACGGCTTGAGGAGGTATGCTTCTTCAGAGATCACTATGTCAAGCCCTTCTTTCTTGAAGAGCTTGATCATAACTTGATACTCTTATCTGGAATAATGATCTTCTTATCGGGGACAATGATCGTCTCGCGACCAGCGACCGGCACATGGTCTGGATGATATGAGTCCTTACCGATAACTTCCTTCTTCAGGATCTCTGCATCGACAACACCATAGAGGTCGCCTTCGGAAACGATGAGGCACTGAATACCATCGATCTCTACGGCAGGCAAGTCGATATGAGCCTGCTCACCTTCACCGCGGAAGTACCTCATGACATTGACAAGGACGATATCCTCTGGCTCACAGGTCCTGACACTTGGACCTACATAGACAACACGCATTGGTGTCACCTTGGGGTCAAGATACTTCATAATGAGATTACGGCTCATGAAGTTCTTGTCTGCGATAACATCAACTTCAAGCGGTGTCACAACCACGTGATTGAACGATGGCTTCATGCCCTTGATGAGCAGACCACTCGTCTCAGTCTTGATTACTCTTTCTTCCATTCTTCTTATTTCTAAATGCGCCCAGACCGTGGATATTCACAGCCTTAGGGCTTCGTTCTTTGATTATATCTTTCACCGCGCACCAATACCCATTGTATATGGCTTCTACCTCATGAGGAGAGAGTCCATAGGTCTTAGCTACCGCGATGTAATGGTCTCGTAACGCCTTGCTTAGCGTCTTGCTATTCAAGATCATGACACGAAGATACTACATTCTACTTCTTGATAGGCTCATAGCGCTTCTCTGCAGCCGCCTTGCGCTTCTGGTGGTAGTAGTCAAACGCTTCCTTCCTCATCTCATCTCTGATATCCTCATTCTCGCCACCTCGCTTAGTCGCGGTTGAGGAGAGATAGCTATCGAAGACCTGCTCGAACTTCTTATACTCAGCTGAGTTAGGGTTGTTACCTGCGTGCTTCTCAGCGTATGCTTGTCTGAGGGTATGCATATAGACTGGGTACCTATCATCGCCTGGGTAGTAGGCAGCCATGTTCATCATGGGGTCCTTGTTGTAGCCACGCTCCTTGGATGGGTTGTAGAAGATCTCTGCAGGTGTCTGGTCGAGTGCGGCCTTCTCCAGCTTTCCTTCCTTATAGAGCTTAGCTGCTTCACGGTCCGCTTCATTGACGGCGAGATAAGAGTTAGGCACGCCTTCCATACCACGGAGCTTGGCTCGGACAAAGAGGTCTGCCATCATACGGCCACGTGTGTCCTTACCATAGACCTTATCCAGGTCGATGTCGCCCTCTGGGCTATACTGTTTGAGGAAGCCGTCGACTTGTCCGTGGATGGCATCGTTGGACAGAGGACCTGTGAGAATACCTGCAGCGTACCTTGAGCCTGTGTCAGAGATCTTCTCTGCTGTCTCCTCAGGAACACCGAAGAACTTCATCACTGCCTTACCGCCACTTTTGATAGCTCCCTTAACCTCCTGGCCGCCGCTTATCATAGTCCTAGCTAAGCCTGTTGCTGCGCCAACGATATTGTCACCTACGAAGTCCGGGTTTACTAGCCCAGCACGACTACCTATCCTATATCCTTTCACCTCCTTGCCAAGCTCACCGGTGTTATACCTAGGCAGCTTCTCAGGATCATACTTGCCGTGTAGTGCTGCATTTGAAGCTATAGCTGATACCCCAGCGCTTGCGATGGTAGCAAGGGGACCGAAGTTCTTGAGGAAGTTAGAGTACTTCGCGAACTTAGCCAGCTTAGCACCACCCTTGATAGCCTTATCGCCCACGATGACGGACTCAGCACCAAGTACCTTACCAAGGAAGGACTCAGACTTAACAGCCTTATCAATAGCCTTACCTGCAGCTTTGCTAATAGGTCCTACTGCTTCCTTCCTCATGGCCCTATCAACAAGGTTCTTCCCAACGGCTGCAGCACCATAGCCAAGTCTTGCTATAGGCTTTATGAGTGTCTTACCACCAGAATAAGCCGCATTGACACCCACCCTGCCTGTGATAGCGGCAAGCGTAGCACCTATAGATCCTATAGCCCCAGCATTAGCCAGCTTAGAGGCAAGGTTCCCGGTGTCGCCATCGTTGGCTACGTTGTTGGACTGGCTTATATACTCGCCAAACCCAGTAGTATTGACACCACCATCCCCACTATTATAGAAGCGCTTAACCTTGGTAGAGTCAGCGGCCGCACGTAGAGGTACTGATATTTGTGGTTGATTATCTTTTGCCATATATGTACGTACTATGTTATGCCACAAAGGTAAGGCATAAAGATATGGCCTGAGGAAAGAGGAGATTGTGGTGGCTTATAAAAGGCGACGCCCACCCCATCGAAAGGTGAGCGTCATTATAGGACCTATATGGAGCCTTGGGGATTAGGTCCTATGAAGAAGACGATACGCGTCTTTTGATTGACAGGGGATCTTAGGACGATTTTTGGTGTCCCCCATTCGTGAGTCGTAAAGCGCACCGAGCCATACTCTAGAAATACAGCCATCTCACACCACTATCCGCATGACCGACCTATCAGTCGCGGACCATCGCCTTCGGGTATAGGGCCCTAACAGCGCAATGCATTACTGTCTTCCTCATGAGGAAAGAGCAGTGATAAGACCTGACCGTAGGGAATCAAACCCTAGCGTCGTCACGCGTGCCTACAGCACCAGCCAGTAGTAGAGTGCGGGGGAATCGAACCACCTCAGCGTCAGCCACCCGACAAAGTCAGGCCCAAGCCTTTGGATCACACCCTAACGCCCCGAGGGGCCAGAGATAAAAGATAAGATACGATGCAGAAAGGTCGCCACCCTTCACCGCAAAGGTATATATAATCCCCAACCTACCAAAACACCATGCGCCACGCTCCCGAGTAGCGCACAGCTGATAGACAAACTTGAAATGGAAATTATGGGGCTAACCCCACAACCCAAGAATAACGATAAGATTTATTACATAGCAAAGATACTACCTCTTCCTCAAATCCCCAAAAGCAATACGCACCACCTTCCCAGGCAGTGCGTACCAAAATCAAGCTACACTTGATTAGCCAATTAACCTATTATATCCACGACGCAAAGGTACAAAAGATATGCGCACCACCCATGAGAGTGATGCGCAGACCCAGTTTAACAACTAACCTAAATAGTATGGGAGACTCAACAGTGCAAAGATACACCTTTATACGAGAACATGCACCACCCCGAGGAGCAGTGCATGTAACCCTAACTAAACAATCAATATGAAGCCAATTACCTACCGCCACAAAGATAATACATATCAAAGAAGTATGCACCACCCCACATAGAGATGATGCATACAAACAATGGCACACACGAGGGGAAGACTCCCCTACCGCAAAGATATGCATAAAAGCGATACGCGCTATCTTCTCAGACAACGCGTACCTGTAATACTATAAACCAATGGAAATATGATGTGCTGGGAAAAAGCTCAAAACCCAGCAACACAAAGGTACACATAAAACAAATACGCGCTACCCATCCCGGGCAACGCGTATCTAACCGATAAATACCAAACAGTTATGTCGAAACTTCTCACACCAAAGATACACACTTCTTCCTCCTCAACCAAAATACCCACACCATTCCCACCTCAGCCACCCCGCACACACCGCTAAGTCCGGGATATTCACACCATACTAACCAAGCACTACGAACCACATCTACTACTCCTCCCTCAACTAGAATACATCATCTCTTCCTCAGTCATAACGCCAACACCTATCATCTAAGCTACTACCACAGAAAAAATACCCCTATTTTTTTTTTGAAAGCTACCGAACTTACAAGCGCACACTCCTCCCGCTTCGGTAGTCATTCTGAAAATCACCTAAAAATTTTCAAACATCACCGGGTTTATTCTCGCTGACTGCTCCCGTTTCGGACCCCTCCCGCTTTTGACAAACCTGGCTGGTACCCCTCCGGGTACAAACCAACCCCTGTCAGGGAGCGATGGGTACCACGACGATGTGGGTACCCCACCGCTGAGCATAGCGAGCGACACACGTCGTAGCTCGCCACGTACACCTCACCAGTGCAGGACGCTGGCCAGGGTACAAGCACCACGGACACAGAGTCCAGCGTGCAGCTCAGCAAGGGGTGTAACCCAGCTCCACATCAAGGGTGTATTAACACTCTCCTTTCCTCAGGAGATAATACACACCCTCCCTGCGCACGGCATTCCGTGTGAACAAGGCGACAACGCCTCCAGCAACGATGAAAATCGTCGGGTAAATGGATGGAAAGGCGGTAGGAGCTATCCCTCTTCCCGCCTTTCTGTCTTTCTGTGGGTGTATGTCTGTAGCTGATGCTACGGCTATACTTAGCTGTTGTTGCCTTGCTATTCTGTCGTACACCATCCTGGTTGGGGTGGTGTTCATCTATTGTTTCACTTCCTAACACCTTACTACAATGGAAGCAATTAAGAACCTCCGTGAATCGTCCGTCCTTCTGTCCAACGTTTGGTGCTCTTCTTATGCCGAGCTTGCTATGGCTTTGTGGTCTCCTGTGGCTAATATCGTCCTCGATGGGATGAAGTATAATGGCACCAATGGTGATATTGATGATATCAAGCGTGCTGTAGGTCGCTGTGCAGAAGGTTGCATAGCTGACTACCTTGCTGATATCGTCAAGGCTCACGCCACAGATATTGAGTATCGTGCGCTGTTTGATGGTCTTGTAGCCTTCGACAGTCAGAAGTACGATACTTTCGTCGATGCCGAAGAGCGTGGTGAAATCGGCTATGCTGTTCCTGAGGAGGAGCATACCTGTGAATTGTCAACCCTATTGTCTAACCTTAATATGTCCAGCTATGATGAGCTTGCTGAGCGCATCTACTCATTCAGTTGTGTTGAGGAATGCCTCTACTATGACACTGATG
>ERZ773004.596-NODE-596-length-22074-cov-27.218766_pt1 | contig 22074 bp, 20 predicted proteins | sample MGYA00580667_ERZ773004 | MGnify/ENA primary metagenome ERZ773004 (study PRJEB29015, sample SAMEA2737963) | human oral metagenome | biome: human oral; feature: human-associated habitat; material: dental | place: China | collected 2123 ... | reverse complement strand
CGTGGCGGTCCTCGTCGTCGGCCGTCAGGTAGTGGGTCTCATCGGTGACCCGGCCATCGACGACGACGCGATAAGGCGTCTCGATGAAGCCGAAGGGGTTGATGCGGGCGAAGGTCGCCAGCGAGCCGATGAGACCGATGTTCGGGCCCTCGGGGGACTCGATGGGGCACATGCGGCCGTAGTGGGAGGTGTGGACGTCGCGGACCTCCATGGAAGCGCGCTCACGGGACAGGCCCCCGGGGCCCAGCGCGGACAGGCGGCGCTTGTGGGTCAGACCCGCCAGCGGGTTGTTCTGGTCCATGAACTGGCTGAGCTGGGAGGTTCCGAAGAACTCCTTGATGGCCGCGGTCACGGGCCGGATGTTGATGAGGGTGTTGGGCGTGATGGCCTCGACGTCCTGGGTCGTCATGCGCTCGCGCACCTGGCGCTCCATGCGGCTCATGCCGGTGCGCACCTGGGACTGGATGAGCTCGCCCACGGCGCGGATGCGGCGGTTGCCGAGGTGGTCGATGTCGTCGAACTCGACGACGATGTCGACGATCTCGCCGTCGCGCACGCCCTCGATGGTCTCGGCACCGGCGTGCAGGGCCAGGAGGTACTTGATGGCCGCGGTGATGTCCTCGATGCGCAGGACGGAGTCGGTCAGGTCCCCGGCCAGACCGAGCTTCTTGTTGATCTTGTAGCGGCCGACCTTGGCCAGGTCGTAGCGCTTGGCGTTGAAGTAGAAGTTCTCCAACAGGGTGCGGCCGGCCTCGACGCTCGGCGGCTCGCCCGGGCGGATCTTCTTGTAGATGTCCAGGAGGGCGTCGTCCTGGGTGGTGACCTTGCGGTCCTCGTCCAGGGCGGAGGTCAGGGCCGGGTAGTCCTTGAACTCCTCGCGGATCTCGGCCTCATCCAGGCCCAGGGCGAGCAGGAAGACGGTGATGTCCTGCTTGCGCTTGCGGTCCACGCGCACGGCCACGTGGTCGTTCTTGTCGATCTCGAACTCGAGCCAGGCGCCGCGCGAGGGGATGAACTTGACGTTGTAGACGTACTTGTCGGACGCCTTCTCGGTAGTGCGCTCGAAGTAGACGCCCGGGGAGCGCACGAGCTGGGAGACGACGACGCGCTCGGAGCCGTTGACGATGAAGGTGCCCTTGTCCGTCATGAGCGGGAAGTCGCCCATGAAGACCGTCTGCGACTTGATCTCACCGGTCGAGAAGTTCTCGAAGTCGGCGACGACGTACAGGGGGGCGGAGTAGGTGAGGTCCTTCTCCTGGCACTCCTCCGCGGTGTACTTGGGCTCCTCGAAGCGATGGTCGTGGAAGGACAGGGCCATGGTCTCCCCGAAGTCCTCGATCGGGGAGATCTCGTCGAAGATCTCCTCCAGACCGGAGGTCTCGGGCAGGGAGCCCGGGCGCTTGGCGTTGGCGGCGTCCACGCGCGCACGCCACTTCTCGTTGCCGACGAGCCAATCGAAGCTCTCGGTCTGAAGGGCGAGAAGGTTGGGAGCCTGCATGGGCTCGGCGATCTTCGCAAAATTGATACGACGCGACGCGGTACGTGCGGCGATGTCAGCGGCGGTGGGTGCAGAGGTGCGCGAGGCAGCCAAAGGGGATCCTTCCCTCATCTCGGGGATCACACTGCGTCCGCAGCAGTACGTGCGATACCGTCTTCCCGGCGAGGCCCCAGCGATTGGCGCCGAAGCCCTGACGGTGCGACCGAAGCCAGTACACACAATGGACGCAAAGCGCTAGCGTACACGTCCGATACACCACGGGCTACGCCCGAAGGAGCATCGGGTCTTGCGATTCGCACCACAGTCACGCATACTGCCCCGTCCCGCCCACCCGGATCCCGCCCCGGAGCCTCACGGCACCAGCGCCCCCTCGAGCACGGCGCCCCGCGGTCCGGCTCCCCGCAGCTCCGGCACCGCGAACCGGGCCCCGTTCACGTGATGCGAACGGGGCCCGGTCGGTGTCGAAAGCCTCGGTCTCAGTCGGTCCTCGAAGGAGCCGGAGGCGGATGGCCCGCCCCGAAGCCGAGTGGCCGAGGGGAAGGGGTCACTTGAGGGTGACGGTGGCGCCCGCGCCCTCGAGCTGGGCCTTCGCCTTCTCAGCGGCCTCCTTGTTGGCGCCCTCGAGGACGGCCTTGGGGGCGCCGTCGACGAGCTCCTTGGCCTCCTTCAGACCGAGGGAGGTCAGGGTGCGCACCTCCTTGATGACCTGAATCTTCTTGTCGCCGGCGGCCTCGAGAACGACGTCGAACTCGTCCTTCTCCTCCTCGGCGGCGGCCTCGCCGGCCGCGCCCGGAGCGGCGGCGACGACGGCGGCGGCCGGAGCGGCTGCGGTGACGTCGAAGGTCTCCTCGAAGGCCTTGACGAACTCGGACAGCTCGAGAAGGGTGAGGTCCTTGAACTGCTCAATGAGCTCTTCGGTGGTCAGCTTCGCCATGGTGGGCGTTCCTTCCTGCAAAACGGGTCCTGCACTGTCGCATGGCAGCTCTTGTCAGCACAGTCAGCACAGGGTGTGTGTGATGGTGATTGACGCGCGCGGCCTCAGGCCGCGGTCTCCTGCTTCTCGCGCAGGGCGTCGACAGTGCGGACCGCCTTGGAGGCGGGCGCGGCGAAGAGGTACGCGGCCTTGGACAGCGACGCCTTCATGGCGCCCGCGGCCTTGGCGAGCAGCACCTCGCGGGACTCGAGCGAAGCAAGTCTGTCGACCTCGGCGGCGTCCATGACGTTGCCGTCCATGACGCCGCCCTTGACGACGAGGTTCTTGTTTTCCCTGGCGAAGTCACGCAGCGCCTTGGCGGCCTCGACCGGCTCGCCGGTGACGAAGGTCAGGGCCGTGGGGCCCGTGAAGTCGCCCGCGAGCGCCTCGAGCCCGACCCGTCGGGCGGCGATCGCGGCCAGCGTGTTCTTCACCACGGCGTACTCGGCGTTATCGGCGAGAGAGCGACGCAACGCCCTGAGATCGGCGACGCTCAACCCGCGGTACTCGGTCAGCAGGACAGCGCCGCAGGAGCGGAACTTGTCCGCCAGGTCGGCAACAGCCGCTTCCTTGTCAGGCCGTGCCATGGGCCCTCCTTCCGTGGTCTGCCGCAGGCGCCCGGCGCCCTTCATCGAAAAGCCCCGCGCCGGTGGGCACGGGGCTCGCGCTCCTCATTCGGAGTGGACTCGTCTCTCACCTGCGCGGGCTCCGACTCTGCGATTCCGTGACGACTCAGCGGCGAACACGCGGCGTCGGACTTGGCCCCACCGGGGTGGGGGACCTGCGGTCTTTGGCGAGCGATAGGTTACAGGTTGCCGGGGACGAAGGCGCAAGCGCTCAGAGGCTCCGACGACAGTGCGTTCGGTCACGCCCGCCTCGCCCAGACCGGGCCGGCGCCCCATGACATGGGGGCGAACGCCCCTGCCCCGGCCCGATCCCCCCTCCCTAGCCTCCGAACATGACGACGACACCGATCTGGTCGACGACGCCGGTAGGCGGGCTCCCCCGCCTCACCATCGACGGGGAGGACACCGGCACGCCGCTGTGGATCGCGCGCACCCGCCGGCAGCGCAGCAAAGGACTGCTCGGCACCGACGGCATCGACGGCGCCCTGTGGATCCCCCGCTGCAACTGGGTGCACTGCCTGGGCATGCGGTACGCGATCGACGTCATCCACGTAACCCGTCCCGGCAGAGTGCTGGGCGTGAGGCCCCTGCGCCCCGGCCGTATCGGACTGCCGCACCCGCGTGCCGCCGCCGTCGTCGAGATGGTGCGGGGCGGAGCCGCCCGCCTGGGCATCCGCACGGGCAGCATGCTGTCGTCCCTGCCCGCCCCGCCGACGGTGGGGCCGTGGATACGACCGCCCGAACTCGTCCGACTCGTCTGAGAGGCATCCCCATGTCGGTGTTCCATCCTTGGGTCCTGGCGACCGTGGCCGCGTGCTCGGTGGCGCTCGTGGCCGGCCCGGTATCGGCGTGGACGCGCCGTTACGTTCGCGATCCCCTCGGGCACGACGACAGGGGCAGCGGCATCGACCGCCCCGAGGACCGAGAGCGCTCCGAATACTCGACGCCGCCCCGCCCCGGCCTTCTGGCCATCGTCCCGCAGAGCCTGCTCTCGCTCGCGCTCTGCGGATTCTGCGCGTGGTGGGGCATGACGGCGGACGTCATGGGCGCGGCACTCGTCGCCGTCCCCGTCTACGCCCTGCTGACGAGCGCCGCCTGCGTCGACGCCGTCGCCCACCTCCTGCCCAACCGCCTCCTGGGGGCGACGGCGGCATGGCTGTCGGCCTGCGGCGTCGTGGCCGTCGTCGCCCATCCCGGGAACGCCCACGCGGCGCTCCGGGCGGCGCTGTGCGCGCTCGGGGCGGGAGCGACCGGCCTGCTGCTCGCACTGGCGCCCTCCGGCCTGGGGCTGGGGGACGTCAAGCTCTGCACGGTCATCGGTCTCTGGCTGGGCTGGTACGGCGTACTACCGCTCACCCTCGGTCTGTGCGCCGGGGTCGCCCTCGGCGGACTCGCCGCCATTTTTCTTCTCATCACTCGTCGCGCCGGGCGGAAGGATCCCATGGCCTACGGTCCGCACCTCATCGCGGGCGCCCTGATGAGCTGGCCCCTGGCCGCCGCCTGACGAGGAAGAACGTCAGCATAATATTCGTCCGGATGATCCGAACCGCCTGGACCATCCGGATCATCCTCATTTCCCGGATCATCGCCGACCGGACGAATCCCGCACCGGGAACCCGATTCCCGACCGTCTCGGGCCACCGCCATCGCACCGCGGACCGGCTGCACCGATCGGTGCGCTCGTTCGCACCAGCATGCGGAAAAGTGCGAGAGGATACTATTCTCATCGAATAGATCATTGTCGCATCGGCGAAGCATTGAATCGATCCACGTCGCATAAGGCCAGTCGAATACATGGGCACCTGTACCCATGGCACAAGAAAAGCGCCCGGCCTACCTTACTCATTACAGGCGGAGCCGTTCACCAGGACAACACGGCGCACGCCTCGATAATCGATTCCCAGTTGATTCGATAATTGACGACACAGGAAGTCCCTCCCGAATGCTTGTGCTCACCGGCTCCCAGTCCCCGGCCGATACGGCCGGCGAGCAGGACGCGCTTCAGGCCATCGACGCGCTCGAGGCCCTGGGCCCCGCTCCCGCCCTCCTGCTGTGCCGTGCCGGCGACGACGAGCGCGCTGCCCGGCTGATCCGCGCGGCTCTGAGCCGGGGCGCGCCGGGTGTACTGCCAGTGGACGAGTCCGAGACCCGCTTCAGGGTGCTCGCCCACTGCCTGCGCCCGCTCAGTCCCCGAGCGCTCGGCCAGGCTCCGGTCGTCATCGACGCACTGCGCCCCGTGCTGCGCACCCGTGTCGTGCTCACATCGGTCAGGAGGGTCGCCATCCCCTCCCCGTCCGTCTGGCAGCACGCGCGAAGCATGCTGCCCGGGGCCCGCTTCGAACTGGATCTGAATCGGAACCGCATCACCAGGATCAGCGGTCCCGCGTGGGTCGCCCCCGCGCCCGGGCGCATGGGCGTCTGGGCGGCCGATGACGAGAAGGGGCGGGTCACCGCGGACCTCGCTCGGCTCGGACTCCGCCGCGAACCCCTTCAGCGGGTATCCCGGCGATGGCCAGCGAAGGCGTGGGCGGAGATGACGGTGCTCGACGCGGATCCCGCCCCGCTCGTCACCGAGGCGCTCGCCCGCGTCGCCCGAACGAGCTGCCCCCGCTGCGGCCGGATGTCCCTTCCAGCGGGATGCCTCATGTGCGGCACATGGCCGTATGCGGATCCTCCCGGGCCCGCACCGGCTCCCACACCGCATCCGCAGCGCCCTCCTCGACCCCGTCCAGCGAAGGAGATCCGATGAATCCGCGTCAACGACGAGGAGTTCTGCTCATCCTCGTCACAGTCCTCGGGGCCGTCGTCACCTTCGGAGCCGTCTTCAACTACGTCCAGTCCGTCTCCTCGCAGGTCGGCCCCAGGACCACCGTGCTGGAGCTGTCGAAGGATGTGACCGAGCTGCAGGAGATCACCGCGGCCGACGTCACCGCCGTGCAGGTGCCCGAGCGCTGGGCCCCGAAGGACGCCGTCCACGACCTGTCCGATGTCCAGGGCGAGGTCGCCGCCGCCTCCTACCGACGGGGCGCCGTCCTCCAGACCAGCATGCTCCAGGATCCGCCCCAGCTGACGGAGGGCTATCGCGAGGTGACGATCATGGTCGACGCCGAGACCGGCGTGGCCGGCAGGATCGCATCCGGCTCTCGCGTCGACGTCGTCTCCACCCTGCAGGACCCCGGAACCGATCAGCAGTCCGCTCACGTCATCATCCAGAACGCGCTCATCACCAACGTCGGTGTCGCCACCACGGTGGAGGACGAGAACTCCTCCGGCGACTTCACCGAGGCGCAAGCCGTGCCCGTGACCTTCGCCCTCACCCCGGATGACTCGCTCAAGCTCGCCTACGCCGAGAGCTTCTCCAAGAAGGTGCGCCTTCTTCTGCGCCGCGACGGCGACAACGGCTCCGTCGGCGATCCCGAGTACTCGGCGCCGGCGGGCACCCCCACCGCCAACGGAGGTAATCAATGACACAGTACGTGTTGACCGACGACGAACAGGTCCGCATCCAGGTCACCGCCGCCATCGCGGAGGCGGAAGGCCTCGGCGAGGTCGTGGCCGTGGACTCCCCCGACCGCCTGCGCGAGTCCCTGCGCGCCGGCAGCGCGTCCTGCGTCCTCGTGGACGAGGCTCTCGGGGGCGTCTCCGCTCTGGCCGTCACGCAGGAGATCTCCCGCTCCCATCCGCTCACCCCGGTCGTCCTGCTCTCCCGCGGCCGGAGCGTCGAGGTTCTCACCGCCGCCATGGACGCGGGAGCGCGCACCGTGCTCGCCGTACCGCTCTCCCTGGAGGAGCTGAACAGTCGTCTCCAACCGGTCCTGGCCTGGTCGCAGGCGGTCCGCAACGAGGCGGGCTCCCACGACGATCCCGGCGCTCACCGCCTCGGCAGCGTCACCGCCATCGTCGGAGCCAAGGGCGGCGTCGGCGCCTCCACCGTCGCGCTCATGACCGCGGCCCAGCTGGCGCGGCGCACCCGCACCTGCCTGGTGGACCTCGACGTGCGCGGAGGAGATCTCGCCGCCATGACGGGTCTGTCCGCGCGACGCTCGATCGCGGACCTGGTGGACATCGCCGCGGAGGCGAGCTCCCGGGAGCTCTCGGAGGTCATGTACCCGCTGCCGGGCGGAATCGCCCTGCTGCCCGCACCGGATCATGGAGAGATGGGCGAGGCGGTGACCGAGACCGCCACCCGCCAGGTCATCTCCGTGCTGCGCTATCAGTTCGACCACGTCGTCCTCGACTGCGGCGGGCGCCTGGACGACGTCCTGGCGATGGCGCTCGACTCGGCCGATCGGGTCCTCATCGTGGCGACTCCCGACACCCCGGCCGTGCGCTCCGTGCGCCGGCTGACGGACGCGCTCCACCGGCTCGGCATCGCCCACGGGCGCTCCATGGGCCTCATCGTCAATCGCAGTGGCCGCCGGCGCGAGATTCAGCCCAGGACGGCGGCGAAAATGGCGGCGGTTCCGCTGATCGTCAGCATCCCGGACCTGACGACGCGAATGGAGATGACGGTCAACTCGAACGCGCTGCTCACGACGGAGGTGCCGCCCCTGGCCAAGGCCGTGCGCTCCATCACGGGCACGATCCTGGCCGAGCGGGCAGGCGCATCGACGTCGCCCTCGCCCGAGCCGGAGGAGGAGGCCCGGTCGTCGCCCCGACGGCGCAGAGGAGGAAAGGGGAGGCACTGGCGCGAGCGCTCCGACGAGGGCCAGGTCACGGTGGAGTTCCCCGTGGTCTTCGCCCTCGCCACAGCAGCGCTCCTTCTGTGCGTGCAGCTCCTCGGCTACGGGATCTCCTCCATGCTCGCCAACAACGCCGCCGAGGAGGCGGCTCGCGACTACGGCATCGGCATGAGCGCCGAGGAGGTCCGCCGGGACGTCGCCGACCATCTTCCCGATGCGTACGACTCGAGCATGACCATCACTCGGCACCCCGACGACACGGTCACCGTCGCCCTGCCGGTGCCCTCCGTCGTCGAGCTCCGCACGTCCGCCGAGGCCGGGATCGTCCGGGAGGGGCGATCATGACCGCCCCGTCATCGCAACGCCTGCTGCACGGGCTGCGCCGCGTCGAGCGCGGCGCCCTCGACATCGAGCTCGCCGGCTTCATCCCGGTCCTGCTCGTCGTCCTGCTTCTCCTCCTTCAAGGCTTCCTGGCCATCTCCACCGTGACCTCCACGAGCGCGGCCGCCCGCGACGGCGCTCGCGCCGCCATGCTCGGGCGATCCGCCACGGCCGCCGTGGAGCGGTCCCTGCCGGACTGGGTCGCGCTCGAGTCGGTCACGGACAGCTGCGGTTCGGAGCACTGCGTGCGGGTGACGGCACGGGTTCCGATCGGCCTGCCGGCCTTCACCACCAGGCACGTCACCGTGACGCGAACGGCCTACTTCCCGGAGGACTGACATGGCGCTGAGAGATCGCACGGCCTCGCCCGCCGCAAGAGGGCATCCGGTGGCGAGCAGCAGGGAGGAACTCGTCACCCGGTATCGGGCCCGTCTGCTGGAGGAGGTCGACCTGGAGGAGGTGACCGGGCTCGATCTCCCCCAGCAGCGAGCGCGGCTGGAGCGAATGCTCTCCCGGCTCCTGTCCCTGGAGGGGCCGGTCATGTCGCCCCGGGAAAGAACGTGGCTCGTCACACGGGTCGTCGATGACGCCGTCGGCCTCGGTGTGCTCGAGCCTCTGGTGGCGGACCGCAGCGTCACCGAGATCATGGTCAATGGCGCGGACGACGTCTTCGTGGAGCGCGCCGGCAGGATCGAGCGGGTCCCCACCCGGTTCGCCTCCGAGGCGGATCTCTACCGGCTCATCGACCGCGTCGTCTCCTCGGTCAATCGCCGTGTGGATGAGTCGAGCCCCATGGTGGACGCCCGCCTGCCCGGGGGTGAACGCGTCAACGTCATCATCCCGCCACTCGCCCTGGACGGGCCGACGATCACGATCCGCCGCTTCCCCCAGCCCTTCCACCTCGCGGATCTCGTGGCTCGCCGCAGTCTGCCTCAGCAGGCCGCAGATCTTCTCAGCGCCCTGGTGGCGGCGAGGCTCAGCATTCTCATCTCGGGCGGAACCGGTTCCGGCAAGACCACCTTCCTCAACGCCCTCTCCGGCACGATCCCGGAGCACGAGCGCATCATCACCATCGAGGACGCCGCCGAGCTCTCGCTGCAGCAGCCCCACGTGGTGCGTCTGGAGGCGCGCCCTGCCAACATCGAGGGACGCGGTCAGATCGCCATACGCGACCTGGTGCGCAACTCCCTGCGCATGCGTCCGGATCGGATCATCGTCGGAGAGGTTCGCGGAGGTGAGACCCTGGACATGCTCCAGGCCATGAACACCGGGCACGAGGGCTCGCTCACCACGGTGCACGCGAACTCCCCGGTGGACGCGCTCAGTCGTCTGGAGACACTCGCCTCGATGTCGGACGTCGCCCTCCCGGTGGAGACCGTGCGCGACCAGATCAACGGCGCCATCGACGTCATCGTCCAGCTGGAGAGGGACTCCTCGGGGGTGCGCCGGGTCAGCGGCATCGACGCGGTCACGTCGCAGCGTCGAGAGGCGTATGCGACGTGCCCGATCCTGCACTACGTCCGTGCGACTCGCCGCGGCGAGGGGAGCTTCGAGTTCGGCGGGATCCCGGGAGCCATGGCACGACGAGTACTCCAGCACGGCCAGTCGCTCCCGGAGGGGCTGACGGGAGCAGCAGCATGAACGGCATCGGGGTCATCCTCCTCAGCACAGCGGTGACGATCGCCGCCGGCGCCGCCGCGGTGCTGTCATTGGGGACCGGCGCTGAGCGCGCCGCTCGGGTCGCGCAGAGCCTGGGGGCGGCGGAGAGCTCCCGTCGAACCAGGCCGACGGGCCTCCTCCTGGCACCGCTGCGGCGGTCGCCCCTCGGCCGCGCGCTCCGCAAACGGCTCACCGGGGCCGGACTCGACTGGGATCCGGCGGGCACCGAGCTGATCCTCGCAGCCGGCATCATCATCGTGTTCCTGGGAACGCGTCCGTTCATCGGACGGATCGCGGGCGGCGTCCTGGCGGCCGCAGTGCCGCTTGCCTTCTCCCGGTGGATGCAGCGCCGCGCGGCCCGGCGCACCGAGCACTTCATCGCCCAGCTCCCGGATGTCTCCCGGCTCCTGTCCAACGGCACCTCGGCGGGAATGTCCGTGGAACGGGCCCTCGGAATGGCGGCGGCGGAGGTTCCGGAGCCCGCGAGGACGGAGCTGAATCGAGTGGTCGCCCAGCTCGGACTGGGATGGGCGCTGGACGCCTCCCTGACCGACCTCTCGGAGCGGATGCCCTCGCGCGAGCTCGACGTCCTCGTGCGCACCATCATCATTCAGTCCAGGTCCGGCGGCACCCTGGTCGCCGCCCTGCAGGAGATCGCCTTCGCCCTCGAGGACCGCAAGCAACTGCACCGCGAAGTGCGCACCGCGATTCTCGGCTCGGCGGTCAGCGGCTACATCGTTCCCGTCATGGGCGTGGGGTGCGTCGTACTCCTCAATCTCATGAAACCGGGCGTCCTCGACGACATGGCCTCCTCCCTCATCGGTCGACTCGTCCTGCTGGCCGCCCTCGTCTTCTTCGGCCTCGGCGCCCTGCTCATCAAGACCGTCTCACGGGTGGAGGTGTGACATGATCGCCCTCAGCGCGGGCCTCCTCGCCGCGTGCTTCGTGCTCGCGGTCGCCAACGGCATTCGAATGATCCGGGATGACGGCACGGGGCACATGGCCGGTCCCGCGACCGAAACCGGCGGGACGGGCGGAACGGATGAGTCGGTCGGGACCGACGCGCACCGACGCGAGGGCGTCTTCGTCAGGTTCATCGACGCCCTGGGGCTGCGGGGGCAGCAGGTGCTTCGCCGTCTCTACGGGCCGGTGCGCCTGAGCACGCTCAACCAGCGGCTCAGGAGCGCCGGCAACCCGGAGGGCCTGCATCTCGACCTGTTCATTCAGCGCGAAGCGGGTTTCGTCCTGCTCAGCACGGGCCTGCTGCTCGTCTTCGTCCTGCTGGATCAGCCGGTCCTCGGAGTCGTGATCGCCATCATCTTCTCAGGATGGATGCAGCTGTGGCTCGCCCAGTCTCTTCGCGGCCGGCAGAGGAGGATCAACCAGGACCTGCCCGACTTCCTCGACATCCTCGCGGTCGCCGTCCGTTCCGGACTCCCGTTTCGAAACGCGCTGGAGCGCGTCTGCGAGCGCTTCGAGGGACCGGTGTCCGAGGAGATGACCACCGCTCTCCACGAGATGCGTCTGGGGGTATCCCGGCGAGACGCCTTCTCCGCGGTCAGGAGGCGGAGCCGCTCGGACAGCATCGACACCTTCGTCACGGCCCTTCTCCAGTCCGAGGAACTGGGGACCCCGATCGGCGACGCCCTGCAGGCGATCGTCAAGGAGATCAGACGCGAACGCGCCGAGCAGGTGCGCCGTGATGCCGCCAAGGCCTCGCCGAAGGTCTCGCTCGTCGCCACGATGACCATGCTGCCGGGCACGATCATCCTCATGACGGGCGGCATGCTGTACGCCAATCGAGACGTCTTCGCCCGCATCTTCGGTGGTTGACGATGACGTCTCAGACAACGATCGTCCGGCTGCCCCTGGCGCAGGAGATACGGGACCGCAGCATGTCCGGTGCCGTAGGACTCATCTGCGACGTGAGGCTGGGCATCCTGCTCACCTGCGAACTGATTCTCATAACGAACGGCACCTCGATCCCGTCGATCGTCTCCCTCTTCGTGACGATGAGTCTGAGCTGGATACTGCTGCGAACCGTACGGCGAGCCCCGGCCGTGGCCAGCTGGGGCCGGCTCTTCCCCTGCACGGACCTCATCGTCACCGGAGCGCTCGTCTTCACCCTGTCCGACGCCTTCAACGGCGCATACTCGCTGACCATCGCCTACATCCTGACCTCCGCGCTGCTGATCGGCATCATCACGAGCGCGACCTGGGCCGCCGTGTGGACGACCGGCATCCTGACCATTCTCATCATGATGAGGCCGAGCCACGCGCCGCTCCCGTCGGCGATCTCGATCATCTCGATCCTCGGCATCGCAGCGGGCGTCCTCCTCGGCAATCGTCTGTTCGTTCAGCTCCAGGAGGTCGGCAGGCTCACCGCCGAGGCCGCCGCCGCCCGTGCCGAGGAGCGCGCTCTCACCGAGCGCCTGACGATCGCCCGGGACCTCCACGACTCGCTGGCGAAGAGCATCCACGGCATCAGAATGCTCGCCGAGACCCTCGACGACTCGCTGCACACGACGGATCATGAGGACGCCGTTCTCAGTCGCACCCTCTTCGAGTCGGCGGACGAAGCCAGCCGGGAGGCTCGCCTGGTCCTGGACGGCCTGCGGATCAGCGGCGAGAACGACGCCGTGGGAGCCCTCGCCGAGGAGGTCGCGCGCTGGAGCGCCCGAACCGGCATTGCAGCGGTCCGCGCCGACTCCGAGTCGGCACCGCGCCTGCCGTGCTCGCCGGAGGCGATGTGGCAGCTCCAGCGCGTGCTCGGAGAGGCGCTCACCAATATCGAGAAGCACGCCCGGGCCACCACGATGCGCTTCTCCGCCCGGACGGAGGGGGACCGGCTGCGCATGGAGATCAGCGACGACGGCGTCGGACTCGACACGGACGGCGGTGAGCCCCTCCTTCCCGAGGGGCACTACGGCCTCACGGGGATGCGCGAGCGCGCCGAGGTCCTCGGCGCCGAGCTGAGCATCGAGTCGCACCCGGAGCCCGGCATCGGACTACGGACACGGCTGCTCGTCCCACTGACGTCGCTGACGACCACCCGGGAGGCACGAACGTGAAGATCATGATCGTGGATGACAACGCCATCGTGCGCGCGGGTCTTCGGGCGGTGCTCACGCGGGTGGACTCGGTGACGGAGGTGGTCGAGGCCGAGGACGCCTTCGCGGCCCTGGAGACCGCCGCCTCCGAGTCGCCGGAGATCGTTCTGCTGGACATCTCGATGCCGGGGCGCAGCGGCCTGGACATCCTCCCCGAGCTCGTCGACCGCATGTCCGTCGTCATGCTCACGTCGTTGAAGGATCCAACGCTGATCCGACGAGCGATCGACGCCGGCGCACGGGGGTACCTGGTGCACGGCCAGCTGGGCGTTAACGAGGTCGCCGGTGCCATCGAGACCTGTCGGCACGGCGGACTCGTCCTCGGCCGGGAGGCGGCCGAGGTCGTGCTCCACCCCTCCGACGCCGACCGCCCCAACCCCCTGCGCGAGCATCTGACCGAGCGGGAGGCCGAGATCCTCGACCTCGCGGCCGGGGGCCTGTCGAATGCGGAGATCGCGTCCCGGCTGTACCTGTCCGAGCGGACCGTCAAGAACTATCTCAATGCCGCCTATCCCAAGATCGACGTCCATAACCGTGCCGAGGCGGTCTCCGCCTGGCTGGGGCGGAATCAAGGGCGCTGATCGAGGCGCCCGCCCCTGCGCCCCGGGGCGGGGGCCCGCCTACTTTTCATTCCGTCAGCAGGACGCAGCCGGCCCACCGGCTCCATCCCATTACACGGAGGTCATGATGAACAACAACTCCCTGCTCCGCCTTCAGGTCCGCATTCAGCAGGCATGGACCGACCTGCGCGACAGCGAGCGCGGTCAGACGATGGTCGAGTACGCGGGCATCGGCCTGGTCGTCGTCGCCCTCGTCGCGGCCGCGGCCGCGGCCGTGAGTGGCCAGGAGAAGTCCATCGGACAAGCGATCACGAGCAAGATCTCGCAGATCATCGGGTCGATCAAGACAGGCGGGGAGTGAGCTCCCCCGCGAGAGAGTGACACGGGCAGCGCGGCCAGGCGCATCTGGAGGGGACGGATGCACCTGGCCGCGCATCGCTCTTCCACCTCATACGCCCTCCGCATACCCCCTCCGAATATGCCCACCGCATATTCTCACGGCACATATTTACAGCACATACCCCTATCGCGTCATGCAGGACTGACCTATGATGAAGCACCATCCAGCGCTGGCGAACGGCGCGCACTCCCACCGGATCCGCGAGGACGAGCGGGGCAGCATCTCCCCCTATCTCTGCATCGCCTCCGGACTTCTCACCATGGTCGCGCTGCTCGTCATGCTCAGCCTGGGCGACGCCACCCTTCACCGGCGGGACGCGAGCAATGCGGCGGACTCCGCCGCGCTGGCCGCGGCCGGCGCCTGGGCCGACTCGATCGAGTCGGCGTACGACGACGCCGTCGGCGCCGGCAACGCGGACGACCTGTGGGGCGGGGTCGGGAACAGCGTGGGATCGTACGCGGGGCCGAAGGCGAGAAGAGCGGCGGAGACGTACGCCTCGCGCAACGGGGCCACGGTTACCGCGTACTCCGTCAATGCGACCAGGAGAACCATCACCGTCGCCGTGGAGACGAACTCCGCCGTCGAGGGCGTCGACGAGAGGATGACCGCCGAATCGACCGCGGAGATCGTCCTCGGGAACGGCGTCTGCCTCAAGGGCGGCAAGATCGGATTCACGATGGACGGCCGGTGCGTCGCCAAGCGCCCCGATGAGGATCCCGCGCCCGAGTCCACCCCCTCGCCCTCCCCGACCACCGCCCCGTTCAAGGTGCCCGATGGCATGAGCGAACACGCGAGGGTCACCACCAGGCTGGTGTCCTGACCCCTCACGCACCGGCCGGGGATCCCTCACCCGCTCCATCCGTCGAATCCCACCATCTCCACTGTCCTTCATCATCATCGTCATACTCATCAGGGGGATATCGTGCCTACCGCCGCTTCACGCCCGCTGCTCGCCGTCGTCGTCGGGCTCGCCCTGCTCTCCGGCTGCAGTGGCGGGCCCGGGGCCGACGACGCCTCCTCGGAGAGCGCCACCCCCTCGGACGCACGGGCCGCCGGAACGCCCTCCGCCCTCACGCCCGCGCACGGGCTCACCCTGACCATGCCCGCCGACCTCGTCTCCGACGACCAACCCGCGAAGGGCTCGAACGACAAGTCGCGCGTCGACTACTACGTCCAGGACGAGTCCGCCCCCGCCGTCATCGACGTCGAGTACTACACCGAGAGCTCCCGGACGGCGTCCAGCATCGCCTCCCTGGACAAGGAGGCCTACGCGGAGGACGGCATCATCGTCACGCCCGCTCCGACGACCGTCGAGAACTCCCCCGACGCGTACACCTACGCCTGGGAGCAGAGCACCGCGCCCCCGTGGGACGAGACGGCGCCCGCGATCGACCTGTCCTGCCAGGCGAAGACGGCCGATGGCCCCGATGGTTACGCCTACGGCGTCTACGTCTGCTCGCCCAAGGGCAATCAGCGGAGCATCGACGCCATGCAGGCCGTGCTCGACTCCATGTCCATCAGCGGGTCCTGACCGGACTCCCCTGCGGATCCGGGCGCCGGTGCCGCAGGGCGCATTCCGGGGCGCCCGCCCCTTCGCCGTCGCGCACCGGCGCGATTCACTGCCGACAGCACCGACAGCAAGCGCAAGGAGATCCGATGAGCCCTCGCAGGAAATCGCTGCAGCAAGAGCACGGGCAGACGCTCACCGAGCACGCCGGGATCGGACTGGTCGTCGTCGTTCTGCTCCTGGTGGTCGCGGGCGGAATCACCGTGGCCTCCGGGGACGGAATCGGCCAGGCCATCGTCTGCAAGATCGCTCAGCAGATCCGCTCCGTCGCCGGGGGATCGTACGAGTGCCCCTCGAGCAGCAATCCCTATGCCGCGAATCCCGCTGCGGTTCCCTCGAAGGTCCAGGAGACCACTAAGTCGACGTCCGCGGGCGTGAAGCTGATCAAGGTGACCGGCGACGTGAGCGATGGCTCCTCGGTCAGGAGGACGACGTACGCCGACGGCTCCGGCAGCCGTCAGTACAGCAAGACGATAGAAGGGTCCGTCGGCTACTCCTTCGGCACAGGCCATTCGAAGAAGAAGAAGGAGAAGGCCGTGGAGAAAAGTGGAGAAAAATCCGGAGGCGGTGACAAGACCGAGAAGAAGGGCGATGGGGACCCCTTCAAGATCTCCCTCGAAGGCTCGGTGAAGGCATCCGGAACCATCACAACAACACAGACCTATAAATGCGACACCCCTCGCCACATCTCGTGCCCCGAATTCGACAAGCAGAATCGGGCCGCGACCAAGGAACGACTCCGCGACCAGGGGATAGGCCGTTTCAAAAGCGGCGACAAGACCATCAAGCAGACTCCCGACACCACCTCCAGGGCCTGGGCCGTCAAATTGTCAGGCGACGCCTCCGTCAGCGCCGAAGTGAAGGAGAAGGAGGAGAACACGCATAAGAGCAAGAGCAAGAACGAAAAGAGCAAGAAAAAGGAAAAGAAAGAGAAAAAGAACAAGAAAGGCAAGAAGAACAAGAGAGACGAGAAGAACGAGAAGGAGGAAAAGGAGGAAAAGGAAGAGGAGGACGATACAACCACCATGGCCAAGAGCGACATCAGCATATCCGGGGAGATCGGCTACACCAACACCTCCACGACCAACGCGGATGGCAGCACCAGCAGGTCGCACAGGTTCGCCTACAAGAGCACGATCCATGCCGGGGACGAGATCTTCGGCAACGAGGGCGGGACCGATAACAGCGCCTTCGGCAGCTACGAGGTGACCTACGACGGGGACGGCAAGCTCAAGACCGTGACGTTCACCGGCGTCCAGGAGGGAGAGGCCTCCGCCTCCAAGAATAAGGAGCACAGGAAGAAAGGAGAGGGAGGATCGGTGACCACGACGGTCACGACCACGCTGGACGTGTCCCAGCTGAGCCCGGAGGACCGTGCGATCGCGGAGCACTACGTCTCCTCCTCCTCCTTCATCAACGGAATGCTCAAGATCCCGCGGTCGGTCTTCAAGCCGTCGCGCCCGTCCGACGACGACTTCAACAACCTGCTCTACCGGCAGGCGCAGACGACCCGGGTCGTTCAGAACGGCAAGACGGTCACCAAAGAAAAAGGATGGGATCTCTGGCTCCTCAAGTGCAAGACGGAGTCCACCACCTCCACGCAGGACACGATCAGCTCCCAGCACCTGGGCAGGCCCGGGCAGGACGGCGAACGGGTCTACGAGGACGACACGGAGTAGCGGGATCCGGGACCGCGCGCGGTCGAGCCGTCATCACAACCACCACGCAAGGAGAGTCTCATGGATCGCATCAGGGAGAGCATCGGAGCGTCCCCGCCGCGCCGCTCGGCCGGCCGCGGCATCGTCACCGGACGGCGACGACTCCTCATGACGGGACTCGGAGGGGGCGCTCTGGCGGCTCTCGCGGCATGCGGTGCGACGTCGTCCCCTCCCCCGGGAGACGGACTGACGACGGTCGATGACGTTCCCCAGCCCCACCCCGCCACGACGCCTCCGAGCGAGGCGCAGGACGACTGGGAGACCGTGACCTACGAGGGGCAGTCCTTCAGCCTCCCGACGGCCTTCGACGATCCCGTCCCCCATGACGACTGGGGCATCTACAGGGCCGCGTACGACCTCCTCGGCAATGACGAGGGCGACGAGAACGACGGCGAGGACGACGGCAGGCTTCAGCGCGTGCTGGTCACGGGCATCACCACCGACGTCACGACCGCTGACGGGGTCCGGCAGACGGTCGATATGATGAACAGCGGACTGATCGAGAACTACAGCCGGCTCAACACCATCTCCTGGGAGGCGGATGGCACCACCGCCATCGAGCGGGTCTCCTTCTACTGGGGGCCGGACGCCGACTCCCCCGGCTGCACCTGGATGATCGCCTCGCCCGCCGGCATCGGGGTCGCCACCCTCCTGGGCGCCTACGCCGATGACGTCCTGCGCAACAGCATCGAGGCCACCCTGGCCCTGGACGAGGGCTGATGCCATGAGACGACGCACGAGCCTCATCGCGCTGACGACGATCGTCCTGGGGTCCGCCGCCACGGCATGCTCATCGGACGGGACCGCCGCTCCTTCGGGGGACTGGCGGCGGGAGGACGACGGCGACCTCCTGGTCGCGATACCGAAGAAGTGGGAGAGGTCCAGTCCCGAGGAGGGCGCGTGGACGACTCGGTGGACCGATCCCGACAACGACTCCAACGTCCTCATGACCATTCGCTCGGCCGACGAGGACGACGTCTACACGGCGCTCGACACCGCGGCGGACTCCGCGCGGTCCGTGACCCGAGGCTACCAGCTGGTCGGCGAACGAGCCGCCTGGTCCGACGGCACCACCACGCTGGCCCGCCAGGACTATCGGACGATGTGGCCGGTCGACGGCCGTGGCGCCACCTGGGCGGTCAGCGCCCATGGCCTCGTCGCCCTCGTCGACCTGTTCGGGGACTCCGTGACCGACGACCAGTTCACGACCGTCGGCACGTGGATCGAGCTCACAGGAGCCGCTTCCGCGACCGCGGCGGGTTCCGCAACGGCATCAGCCGACGCCGACGGCAACCAGCACGTTGAGCTCTCCGGTCTGAGCTGCGCGCTGCCGGCGACCTGGATCGACACAGGGGCCCTGGAGGGCTCGCAGCGATGGACAGGAACATGGGGGCTGGTCGAGGACCGGATCCTGGTGCAGAGGCTCTTCCTCGCGCCCGAGATGCCGCAGAGCACCGTCGAGGACGCGATGGCGCAGATCGAGAGCGACTCGGCCGGCGGCGCGCTGGACGACTACGCGAAGCAGCAGGAGGTCCCCCTTCAGCTGTCGGGGCTCGCCGAGGCCACGCGAACCGACTTCAGCGCCGGCGACGACGGCACCGACGAGGGCTGCATATGGGTTCTGCGTCAGGACTCCCGCATCGCCGCTGTGCAGTACTCGGGCACCGGCGCCATGGACACCGCTCTGCGCGACTCGATCGAGCAGTCGCTCGCCCTCACCGCATGACTCCGAAACCCCGGGTCGCTGGATTGAGATCGCCCGACCGCGAGGGGCCGGCGATACCCGCCCCCCCCGGATGGCGCCGACGCCCGAGACGGCGCCAGTCGGGTTCGCCGGCCGGGCTCACCCCTCGACGACGGGCACGTCGGTCAGCCTCCACGGGCAGGACATGGCGCCGCCGGCGGGATGATCGACCATGACGGCGTCCTCCCCTGTGTCCGGCCAGGCCACGCACACCCGGCTCGTCTGACCGTCGCCCAGGATCTCGGCGAGCTCGAGCTCGGTGAGCGCGCGGTGCGCAGCCGCTCCCGGCAGGAGGTAGTCCACGGGATAGATCCGGTCCGCCCCCGACAGCAGGGTCAGCCCGTCGGAGGCGAGCAGGCTCGTGGCGCCGCCCAGCTCCCCGCGGACGTTGTTGAGCACGCTGCCCGGGTCGGCGAGCCACCCGGTGCCCAGAGGGGACACCGACCCGCCCTTGCCCCCGGTGACCTCGAGGACGCCCAGCAGCAGGCTCCCGCGGCGCTGCACCTGCGCGAGCCGGACGCTGATGCTCCCCAGCCCGAAGCCACCCGCAACGGTGACGCCGTCGGGGCCCGCCGCAGCGGGCCCGGTGGGGTCCGGGATGGCGGTCTCACTCCGGGAGCGCACCAGGGCGCCGTCCGTCCCCCGCGTCGGGGCGATGACCACCTCGACGCGCCGGTTGGCCTGGCGCCCCTCCTCGGTGTCGTTGGCGACCTTGGGCTCGCTTTCGCCCTTGCCGGTGACGGTCTGCGTCCAGGCGCCCAGGTCGGTCAGCCGCCCGAGCCTGTCGGCCACGGCTCGCGCGCGCTGCTCGGACAGCGTCTGGTTATGGGCGTCGTCCGCCACGTCGTCGGTGTGCCCGGTGATCGTCAGCTCTCCGCCGTCATAACCGCCGATCGTCTCGGCGACCCCCTTCAGGGCGTTGTCCGCCTGCGCGGTGAGCTCGGCCGAGTCGACGGCGAAGGTGACGTCGCTGGCCACGTCGACGGAGGTCTCGTCCCCCGTGGTCAGTCCGCTGGTGGAGCCGTCCAGGGCGACGGAGTAGCGCTCGACGGTCACCGGGTCGCGCAGGGAGTCCTGGGGACTCGACTCGGCGATGGCCGAGACGACGTCCAGCTCGGGCGCTCGGGCGTCGTCGGCATCGACGACGGGGACCTCGATGAAGCCTCCGTGCGACAGGAGGACCGTCACCGTGTCGGCGTCGACCGGGCCGAAGGTCGGGTGGAGGGCCAGACTCCCGCCGGGGCCGACGGGGTCGAAGGTGGATTGCGTAATCGTGGTCGACCAGACGCGCGAGCCCTCGGGATCGATCAGACGCAGGGGTCTGTAGGCGCCGAGGGCGGAGGCAGTCCCGCCGAGCACGACGGCGGCGACGTCGAGCGTCGGAGCGGCACCGTCCTCGGAGCGGGTGACGTCGAGGGGAAGTATCGTCAGGTCGGCTCCCCGGTGCGAGACCCGCACGAGAGGCCCGACGACGACGGTGAGCGACTCACCGGTCGCGACCACCTCGGCGTCGATCGCGGCCTGCGAGGAGGAGGACGCGGAGGAGGCCGACGGCGATGCCGACGAGTCGATGGCCGCCCCTCCCCTGTCGCAGGCGACGAGGCCGCCGGCCGCGACCAGCGCCGGCAATGAGAGCACGACCCGGCGCGAAAGACCGGATCGCGTCGTGAGATGATACGAGGACGAGGTACTCACCTGGCCACTTTCCTTACGTTCCCTGACAACCTCTGCACATTGCACGTCCTGTGCATGCTGTTGCATGACCGTACCGCGCCGCGCGCACGACGACCATGGGCAGTGCTCACCCGAAGCCGCCCCGGTGACGCCCCACCGGGCTCAATCGGCCACGACGGCGCTGATGACCAACTCGCCGTTGCTACCGCTTCCCCCCTGACGCACGAGCACGCGCGGTTGACCCGACGCCTCTCCCGGGGCGTTTCCGGACGGAGGCAGCGCCTTGACCAGAGTGCCGGCAGTCTGCCACAGCTGCTCACCCGTCGTAACGTCGTAGGCGACCACGTTCGCGCCGGTGGCCTTGGAACGGCTCGTGGGCTGCCCCATGTCGAACAGGACCGCGGAGTCCCCTCCGATGAGGCCCTTGGGCGTGATCACGCAGGCCTCCCCATCGGTGGGCGCGGGAGGGACGAAGGAGACCCCGTCCTTGTCGGAACGCGTGGCCTCGCAGGCGTCGGTGTCCACCGCGACGGGCACCGACGCATCCGTGCCGACCACGGCGACCGTGTTGGAAGCGCCCTCGACCTTGGACAGGTCGGCGGCGAAGTCCTTGGCGTCACGGCTCGCCGACATCGCCCAGGCCGGGTTCCCCGAGGCGGCGCTGGAGATGTCGGTGATCCGGTTCCCCTCCGAGTCGTAGACGGTGGCGGCGGAGCCTCCCCGAACGACGAAGGCCCTGGTGCCGGCGCCGATATTGATGCCACCGACTTCGAAGGCCTTGTCGGCGGGGCCGGGGTCCCTGGCCCCGGAGCGACTGCCCGTGAAGTCGGGGTCGGTATCGGCGGGCTGGGAGTAGAGAACGTTCCCGGTAGCGGCGGACAGCACCTGGAGAGACTTCGAACGACCGTCGTAGGCGATGACGAATCCGTTCCTCACGCGCGCCTTGGAGTAGTGGCCCCCGGCGCGCCAGGACTCCTTCCCCTTCTCGTCGAGGGCCACCAGGGACCCTTGGGACTCGCCGTCGATGAGGATGGCGCGCTCACCGTCGGAGCCCACGAGGCGGTGGTCGACCGGACCGGGCACGTCAGTGGTCGTGCTCCCGTCGAGAGAGACCAGCGTCGCCGCGTCGGAGTCCCTGCACAGCAGCGTCGTGTCGTTCCAGAAGCGGGGCTTGTCGCAGCTCCCCGTCCACACCGGCGCCTGATCCGTCGAGTCGAGGTCGTACAGCGACCAGTCCCCGGAGGACTCGACCGCCAGGGCGCCCCCACCGGGCGAGGGAAGGTAGTCGTAGACATTCCCGATACGGCGCAGCTCGACCACCTTGGCCTTGGCCGGCAGCGAGGCGATGGTGCCGGCCAGGGCGGCCTGGCGGCGGTGGCGCTGCCACAGGAACAGGCCGCCGGCGGCGAGGACGAGGGCGATCACGATGACGGTGGACGACGCCCCGAGCGGGCTGCGCTGGTGCGCGGCCGTGAGGTTCTC
>ERZ773004.594-NODE-594-length-22097-cov-20.902187_pt1 | contig 22097 bp, 20 predicted proteins | sample MGYA00580667_ERZ773004 | MGnify/ENA primary metagenome ERZ773004 (study PRJEB29015, sample SAMEA2737963) | human oral metagenome | biome: human oral; feature: human-associated habitat; material: dental | place: China | collected 2123 ... | reverse complement strand
GTGACGGGGCGGCTCCGGCGCGTGTGAGCGGCGCCCGCGGTCAGTATGCTGGGGCGGGCGTTCGCACCGGAGCCGAGAGGGGCGGACAGGATCAGCCGCCGTGCCGGTCGTTCGGGTTCGGAAAGACCGAGGAGCCGGCCTCACGAGAGACAGGACCCACCATCATGATCAATGGAGAGCTCATCGACCTGGTCGCCGGAGACTACGAGGCCCGCATCGCCACCTCGGGTGCCACCCTCGTTCACCTTCGCAGGGCGGGCAGCGATCTCGTCATCCCCTTCGACGCCGAGGTCTCACTGCCCGAGGGCTGGCAGGGCAAGACCCTGGTGCCATGGCCCAACCGCATCGTCGGAGCGCGCTACGCCTATCGCGGTCAGGAGTACCCGGTGCCCTGCAACGAGCCCGAGACCGGCTCGGCCCTGCACGGACTGGTGGGCTGGGCCGACTTCCAGGTGGTCGCCACGAGCGCCGGGGATGACGCGGTCGGCGATGCCCCGTCGTCGGTCGCGCTCGAACTGACGCTGCCGGGCTCGTACGCCTATCCCTGGAGCCTGCAGGTTGACGTGCGCTTCGCCCTGGACGCGGGAGCCGGGCTGACCGTGGCCGCCACGACCACCTGCCTCGGGGCGGGCGCGCCCGCGGCCCCCGACGCCGTCGGCGCCCCCGAGTCGGACGGCCTGCTCGCGCCCGCGCCCTATGGCGTCTCCTTCCACCCCTATCTGACGCGCTCCGTGCCGTTGGACGAGTGCGTGCTGCAGGTGCCGGCCGCGCGCGTCCTCGACGTCGATGAGCGCATGGCCCCCGCGGCCGAGCGCGACGTCGCCGGCACCGATTGGGACTGGCGCGCCGGTCGCCCGGTGGGAACCATCTCAACCGACAACGCCTACACGGGCCTGCCGCAGGGCCCCTGGGAGGTGCGGCTGACCGGTGGGGAGGCGGGCCGCACCGTGGTGATGAGCGCCGAGGCGCCGTGGGTGCAGGTCTACACCGCGGAGCACCTGGGGCGACGGGGCGTCGCCGTGGAGCCCATGACCTGTCCTCCTGACGCCTTCAACAGCGGGCGCGACCTGGTCGAGCTGGAGGTGGGGCGCTCCCATTCCTTCAGCTACTCCCTGCGCGAAGACGACTGACGACGCCAGCCCTCCCCGACGTTCTCCCCAGTTCTCCCCAGTTCCCCCTCCAGTTCCCCCAGTTTTCCGAAGTTCTCCGCCGCGGGTGCAGGTCCGGCCGCGGTCGGTGCAGGAGGCGATCATGACAAATAGCAGCTCGGCGTCGCGACGCCCGGGCATGATGGACGTGGCCCGGCTCGCCGGGGTGAGCCCTCAGACGGTGTCCTGTGTGCTCAATGACCCGGAGTCGGTGCGTCCAGTGATGCGCGAGAAGGTCCGGGAGGCCATGGCGCAGCTGGGTTACCGCCGGGGTTCGGCTGCCCGGTCACCGGTCGCCGAATCCACGCGCACCATCGGGATCGTGACTGCGGGGTCGCACTTCTTCGGGCCGGCGTCGACGGTGGCCGCCATCGAGATCGCGGCACGGCGGGTGAGCTACGCCTCTCTCGTGATCGCCCTGAACCGGAGCTTGGACGATGAGGTCGCCGAGGCCCTCCACTTCCTCATCGCCCGGGGCGTTGACGGCATCATCGTCGTGGCCCCACAGACGCACATCGTCGCCTCGGTCGAGCGGGCCGCGTGGGCGGTCCCGCTGGTCGTCGTGGCCGACGGCTTCCCGTCCGGCAAGCGGATCCACGTGGTCTCCGTGGACCAGGAGCTCGGGGCGCGCACGGCGGTCGGCCATCTTCTCGGCCTCGGGTGCCAGTCGGTGGCCCACGTGCGCGGACCGTTGGACTGCTTCGATGCGGCGGCCCGGGTCTGCGGGTGGCGCGCTGCCGTGGAGGAGGCGGGGGCGACGCCGGGGGATCTCCTTGAAGGGGATGGGAGTCCCGAGCGGGGCTACGAGGCCGGTGCCGCTCTTGTGGCGCGCGGGCTTCCGGACGGCGTCTTCTGCTCCAACGACCTCATGGCGCTGGGCGTGCTGGCGGCACTGCGCGACCGGGGGATTCGCGTCCCCGAGGATGTGGCTGTGGTGGGCTACGACGACGTGTCGGGGGCGGCTTTCTTCTCTCCCTCGCTGACCACTGTCCGGCAGCCCTTCGACGAGGTCGGGAGGCTGTGCATGGAGGTGCTGCTGGAGGCGATCGGCGGGGCCGAGGGCACATCCCACTCCATATCGCCGACCCTCCAGGTGCGCCGCTCCAGCACGTGAAGGGGCTGGTGCCGGGTTGCCGGGCTGGGTCCCCGGTCGTCGATCTCGTTCGAAGAAGTCTGTTTCGTGGTCTCGTATCTGTATACGGGACGCCGAACAGGCCCGCGCTCCGTCCTCAGGCCCGGTTGGCGAAGCGCTCCAGCAGCGTTGCGTCCCCGCCGACGACGAGCACGTCCTCGGCACTGACCAGGGTTTCCGCCGTCGCGTACTCGAAGGGCTCGCCGGGGCTCATGAGGCCGAAGACCGTGATGCCGTAGCGCGAGCGGATCTTCGACTCCCCGATGGTGAAGCCGTGCAGCTCGGCCGGCGGCCGCATTTTGACGATGGTGAAGCCGCCCTTCTCCATCTCGATGTAGTCCAGCATGCGGCCGCTGACCAGGTGCGCGGCGCGCTGACCGGCGTCGAACTCGGGGTAGACCACGTGGTGGGCGCCGATGCGGCGCAGGATGCGTCCGTGCGCCCGGGAGATCGCCTTGGCCCAGATCTGGTGGGTCTCCAGGTCCACGAGATTTCCGGTGATGAGGACGCTCGCCTCCAGGGACGTCGCCACGCCCACGACCGCGGTGCCGAACTCGGTGGCGCCCAGCTGCTCGAGCGCCTCCATGTCGGTGGCATCGGCCTCGATCAGGGGGATGCGGCCGGTCCACTGGCGCACGATCGCCGGATTCGACTCCACGGCGAGGACCTCGCGGCCGAGCCGGTCCAGGGTGGCCGCTACGGCCGACCCGAAGCGTCCCAGTCCGATGACGAGGGTCGAGTCGGTGCGATCGACGGGGGCTGCCATGGGTTCTCCTGCGCGGGCGGTACGGCGGATGGCCGGGCGGAGGCCGCGGCCTGGTGCATCCACCGTAGTGCAGTGCGGACGCGGGGTGGGCCGGGCGGCCGCCTCAGTCGCGGCGACGAGACCGACGGGCCTGCAGGGCGGCGCGCGCCCTTCTCAGGGCCGCCGGCGCTGTCAGCCCTGCCAGCAGCGCTCCGACGGCGATGAGGATGCAGGCCATGAGGAGGAATCCGCCGCTGTAGGCGCTGATCTGCGCGTGATCGGCCAGCTCGGCGGTGAATCTGGCGATGATCGATTGCCCGGCGGCGGAGTCCGGAGTCGCTTGCGCCTGGCTCAGTGCCCTCATGGCCTGCGCCTTGGTCTGCTCCGCATGCTCATCGACGTACATGTTCACGCGCCTGCTCGCGTAGGTCGCCAGGAGGGCGACGCCCAGCGAGGCGCCGATCTGCTGGGAGACCGTGATCACCGCCGAGGCCAGGCCGATGTGAGATGCGGGGATGCCCCGGGTGCCGGAGTTGAATGCGACCGGCATGACGAGGCCGATTCCGACGCCGAGGATCAGGAGTCCGGGGACGACCGCTGCGGCATAGGCGGAGTCGACGTCGATTCGGGACAGGAAGGCGAAGGCCGCCGCCTCGATCCCGATGCCCAGGATCAGGACGCCGCGCGTGCCCAGACGCCGGAGGAGGAACTGCCCGGCCGTCGGAGCGGTTGCGACGAGTGCGCCGATCATGGGCAGGAAGGCGATTCCGGTCCGCAGGGGCGAGTAGCCGAAGTGATTCTGCAGGTAGTAGGTCAGGTAGAGCGCTCCGCCCATCTGGGACGCGCCGACCGTGGCCGCTCCGACGTAGGAGGCGGCTCGTGCGGGCCGGGTAACAATCCATAGGGGCAGCGTGGGGGCGGAGGCGGTGCGCTCCCTGATGACGAACAGCAGCGCCAGGACGATCGCGGCGGCGAGCCAGCCGATGGTCGACGCCGATCCCCAGGAGGTCTGCTCGGCGCGGTCCAGGCCGAACACTGCGCTGAAGCAGGCCGCGCAGCCCAGGAACAGGCCGGACAGGTCGGAGAATGCCGGCTCGTCGCGGCGGGGGTTCGCGGCGGGCAGTCCGCGCAGGCCGACGAGGAAGCCGATCGTGGCGATCGGCACGTTGACGTAGAGGGACCAGCGCCAGTCGAGCCAATCCGTGAGCGCCCCTCCGATCAGGAGCCCGGCCGCGGCTCCGACGCCGCCCGTCGCGCCGAAGAGCGCGAAGACTCGTCTGCGACGGGGGCCTTCGGGGAAGGCGGAGTTGAGCAGGGCGAGTGTGGTCGGGCCGAGGAGCGCTGCGAAGGCGCCCTGGGCGGCGCGGGCGGTCACCAGCACGGGGAAGGAGGCCGCCATGCCCGCGACGAGACTCGCGGTGGCGAAGCCGGTCTGTCCCAGCCAGTAGGCCCGACGGGTGCCGAGAACGGCCGTCAGGCGTCCGCCGAGTAGGACGAGTCCCCCATTGGCGAGGGTGTAGGCGGTGATGGCCCACGGGCGCTGGGACGGCGTCAGCCCCAGATCCTCCTGCATGCGGGGCAGGGCGATCGCGATGATCGTCATGTCGAGGACGATCATGAGCTGCGTGATCAGGGAGCCGGCGACGAGGAACCGCTCCCGGGAGGGCGGGGAGGGGGTGGCCTGCGATGCGGCTTGCGATACAGCCTGGGATGCGGTGGTGCCGGTCGCTGAGAGACGGGGCGCTGCTGCGGGTTCCGGGGTCGGCGTGGGGGACATGATCATCACCAAATCAAAACGATCGTTTTTATGTTCGAGTCGGACTCTATTCGGCGGCCCATCTCGATGCAACAACGATCGTTTCGTTTTGGTGATGCTGTGTGCGATGCCATATTCGGACGGTCCCGTATCCTGCTGCCATGCCCCGCGTCACTCAGTCGCACCGAGATCGGCAGACCGCCCGAATCCTGGCGGCTGCACAACTCTGCTTCGCCCGGCGGGGCTTCGACGGCGCCTCAATGGACGAGATCGTCGCCAAGGCGGGGATGTCGTCGAGTACGGTCTACCGATACTTCCCGGAGGGCAAGAGCTCGCTCGTGCGGACCGTCATCGGTCGAGTCATGGATCCGGTCGTGGACTGGATTGCGGAGCTGGCCGAGGTCGATGAGCTCCCGAGCTTCGAGGACGTCTTCGTGACGGCGGTCGAGCGCTCCTGGGTCTTCGGGCGTCCTTTCTCCGGCGAGGCCGATGCATCGCCGGAGGCTGAATCTTCTGAATCCCCTGAGTCGGCTGTCGCGACCGAGGCCTCCGACCAGATCGATCTGATGGTCGGCGTCTGGGCGGAGCTGGCGCGGCGGCCGGATCTGCGGGAGGTGTATGCGGACAGCTATCTCCGCGTGCGCGGGGAGGTTGCGCGCGTGGTCCGTCAATGGCAGGGCAGGGGCATCATCGCGGGGGGGATCGATCCTGATGAGGCGGCCGCCGTCATTCATAACGCGGCCGTGGGGCTGATCATCCAGCGGACCGTCACCGGTGAGTTCGGCCGGGCCGACGCCGCGATGACCGCCCATGCGGTCATGCGGCTCCTGGGCATCTGATGGGCGCCTGATCGCGGATCCCAGGCCCTGAAACTGCCGACTCGCCGAGCCTACTGCTCGGGCTGCTCGGGCTTCTCGGGGCGCGATGGGCGCTGAAAATCCGAGTCCGACAGTCTGGCCATGATGAAGGCGTTGTCCATTTCGCGTTCGTCGCCCAGGCCGCGGTAGGCCAGGCCCACGATCTCCCAGTACTCCTTGAGGTTCTCGTCGCTGGCGTCGGAGAACTCGTAGAGTGCGCCGGCGAGCTCCGCGGCGTGCAGGCACTCCTCGTACTGATGGGCCAGCAGGTGCCTGGCCGCCGCGGAGACCAGCTCCTGGGCCGGACCGTAGGTGATCAGACTCAGGTGCGGGTCCGCCTGCTCGCTGCTGCGACCGGCCATGGCGGCGGCTCTGGCGCGCATGGCCAGTCGCGCGCCGTCGTCGTACATGCCCTGCGTGATGGCGCGTATGGAGAGGGAGCGCAGTCGCGTGGCCTTCGGGTCGGAGGCCTCTTCCGGGGGGTCGTCGTACCGCATGGGCGCCTCGTCAACCGATGAGCGGGCGCTCGGCGGGCATGCGGATGACGCGACGGCGCTCGCGCATGGCCAGGGCGGTCGCCGCCGTCATGGTGCCCACGCGCCCCACGAACATGAGGACCACGATGACGTACTTGGCGCTGGTCGGCAGCAGGGGCGTGATTCCGGTGGACAGTCCCACGGTGGCGAAGGCGCTGACGACCTCGAACAGGATGCGGTCCAGCGTCAGGTTGGTCATCTCCAGCATGAGCAGCGTCGCGGTGCCGATGATGGAGGCCCCGATGAAGGCCACGGCCACGCTCAGGCGCACCGAGGACAGGGTGATGCGCCGCCCGAACGCCTCGATGTCGCGGTCGCCCCGCGCCTCCGCCAGAATCGCCAGGACCAGGATCGCGAAGGTCGTCACCTTGATGCCGCCGGCCGTGGAGGCTGAGCCGCCGCCGACGAACATGAGCGCGTCCTGAAGGAACCAGGTCGCCTCGCGCATGTGTTCGGGGGTGATCGTGGACAGCCCCGATGAGCGGGCGTTGACGCCGTTGATGAGCGCTGTCAGGAGCTTTCCCCCCGTCGGCAGGGCTCCGTAGGTGCGGGGGTTGGTCCACTCGAAGGCGGCGATGGCCAGGGCGGAGACGGCCGACAGGGCGGTGTAGGTGGCCAGGGTCAGCTTCGTGTGCAGGGTCCACTGGCGCGGGCGTCGCAGATGGCGCACGACGTCGAGGATTACGGGGAATCCGACGGCGCCCACGAAGGTGCCCACGGCGATCGGCACGCCCATCCACCAGTCCGTCGCGTAGGGTGCCAGCCCCTCGGGCAGGATGACGAAGCCGGCGTTGTTGAAGATCGACAGCGCCATGAAGAGCGCGTACCAGCAGGCGTGCCCCAGGTCGAGCCCCAGTGTGAGGAAGCGGGGCAGGAGGATGAGCGCCAGCAGGGTCTCGGCGCCGAGTGCGGTGTATATCACGGCCCGCAGCAGGGCGGCGACGTCGCCCAGGCGGGACTGGTTCTCGCTGGCCGCCATCATTCGCTGGGTCAGGCCCACATGGCGGGATACGGCGAAGGACAGCAGGGAGGCCAGCGTCATGATGCCCAGGCCGCCGACGGCCGCGCCCAGAATGATGACCGCCTGGCCGAAGGGCGACCAGTAGGTCGCGGTGTCGACCGTGGTCAGGCCGGTGACGCACACCGCCGAGGTCGCCGTGAACAGGGAGTCGATCATGCTGGCGTGCCGGTTGTCGGCGGTCGCAATGGGCAGGCTGAGCAGTGCCGTGACCACCGCGATGATGCCGGCGAAGACGACGACGGCCAGGCGGGCCGGGGTGAAGCGCGCGGCCCTCGCCAGGCGGCTGCGCAGGTTCCAGCGCTCCAGGAGCGCCAGAAGTCGTGGGGTCTCGGGGTTGCCGGCGGTCTGGGGCGCGGTGGAGGGCGCGGAGGAGGGCTCCGCAGGGGCGGTCGTGCTGGTCGCGGTGGTCGTTCTGGTTGAGGCGGTCGCAGTGGTCGAGGAGCGCCGTCGCCTCGCGAAGGTGGGGATCGGGGCGTGCCAGTGCCGGGGTCCGGAGGCACGCTTCCCCCGCTCTCCGCCAGGGGGCGGGGAGTCCGTGTGTCCGAGGGGGCGGTGCGAGGGGGGCACAGGGACATTCTTGCCCGGAGGGCCCGATGGCGGTAAACCGCGCGCCCTGCTGCCGTGATCAAAATGTGATCTGCGACGCGAGTGGCTCATGTGAGAGGAAATCACCTATGCGTCGCGAGAGGCTCAGGTTATATTGTCTGTGGGCCCGCTGTGGTGCGGACCCGCGCGGCGGTAGCAGCGCTGTCGCGTCACCGACATCCGACGACGGGAAACTCACAACCCATGGCACCGGGCATCCCTTCCTCCGGCGCTTCGAGCGCCCCCTCCTTCCTCACCGTGGCCGAGGTCGCCACCATGCTCCGCGTCTCCAAGATGACGGTCTATCGCATGGTTCACTCCGGCGACCTCCCGGCCATGCAGGTCGGCCGTTCCTTCCGCGTGCCCGAGCGCGCCGTCAAGCAGTATCTCTCTGCTGGGCTGGGTGACTGGGGCCACGAGCAGTCTGAGTCGACGGGCTCCTGATACCCGCTACACTCACGCAAGTCACCAGTGTGGCCGGAGTGTGGGCTGTCCGCGGGCAGCCCACCGTTCGGCCACCGTACTCGCTCAACTCGCTCACCGCTCGCTCATGCTCTCCGGCCATCGGCCGGCGTCGGCGATAGATGCCGGAACATGAACGTGAACGTGCTCGAGCCTCCGGATGCACCACAACTGAGGAGTCCCTATGGGATCTGTCATCAAGAAGCGCCGCAAGCGCATGGCCAAGAAGAAGCACCGCAAGCTGCTCCGTAAGACCCGCCACCAGCGCCGTAACAAGAAATGACGATCGCACCGCTGTGATCGCAGGCCCCGCACCGCTTCGTGCGGGGCGTTCTTGTGAGTGAACGCCAGCCGGAGCCGTGCACGGCATCAGCCCGATGCCCGCCCGATCTCAGGAGCCATTCAGGAGTCAGTCATGAGTCAGCCCACCAGCGACGCCCCCGGTCCCCTCGGCTCCGCCGAGCCCCTCTTCGAGGACGAGATGTGCGCCATGCCCCTGTCCGTCAACGCGGACTGCGCCGACTGGCCCGCGCCCGTTGAGGCGCTCGGCCGGGTGCCCGGCTCGCAGGCACAGGCGGAGGCGCCCTGTCTGGCCGAGCTGACGACTCTGCGCGTGGGCGGCCCGGTGGGCCGCTATGTCGAGGCCGCCGACGAGGCCGAGCTCATCGACGTCGTCAGGCAGGCCGATGCCGAAGGCGCGCCGCTGCTCGTGATCGGCGGCGGCTCCAACATCCTGGCCGCCGATCGCGGCTTCGACGGGGTCGTCGTGCGCGATGCGCGCGCCGACGTCGACCTGGTCTCCGATGACGCCTGCGGGGGCGCGGAGATTACCGCCACGGCGGGCACCACCTGGGATGACCTCGTGCGGCAGGCTGTTGCCTCCCACTGGGGCGGCTTCGCCGCGCTGTCAGGCATCCCCGGCACGGTCGGTGCCGCTCCCGTGCAGAACATCGGCGCCTACGGCACCGAGGTCGCCGAGCTCCTGGCCTCCGTGCGCGCCTGGGACCGCGCCGCGGGGAGAGCGGTTCACCTTCCGCTGTCGGAGCTGCGTCTGGCCTACCGCGACTCCGCTCTCAAGCGCTCCTTGACCGATCCGGATATCGGTGCAGGACGCACGTGGGGGCCGACGGGCCGCTGGGTCGTGCTCTCGGCGACCTTCCACGTGCGCCAGGCGTCCCTGTCCGCCCCCATCGCCTACAGTCAGCTGGCCGCGGCTCTCGACGTCGATATGGGCGCCCGCGTCGATGCCCGTGAGGTGCGCGAGGCTGTGCTGGCACTGCGCCGCTCCAAGGGCATGGTCCTGGATGCGGCGGACCACGACACCTGGTCCGCCGGCTCCTTCTTCACCAATCCGATCCTCACTCGGGCGCAGGCCGCGACTCTTCCCGAGGATGCGCCCCGCTTCCCTGTCACCGACCACACGCGGGTCGTCGCCGGCACCCGGGGCGCTCCCGTCGTCGATGGCCTCGTCAAGACCTCGGCCGCCTGGCTCATCGACCACGCCGGGTTCCCGAAGGGCTTCAGCGTCTCCGGGGGCTCCGGGCGGGCGAGCCTGTCCACCAAGCACGTGCTGGCCCTGACGAACCGGGGCGACGCCACCGCGGACGACGTCGCCGCCCTGCGCGATGCGATCGTCGCGGGGGTGCGGGAGCGCTACGGAGTCACCCTGGTGCCCGAGCCCGTCGCCGTGGGCTGGTGAGGTCAGGCATCCCGAGCCCGCCTCTTTCGCCGAGATCGGTCGTACTCCGGCTCGAGATCGGTCCAAGCGCGCGCCGGGCGGCCCGCCGAACCGATCTCGGTGCGGAAGCGGACCGATTTCGGTGCGGAACTGGACCGATTTCGGTGCGGAACTGGACCGATCTCGGTGCGGAACTGGACCGATCTCGGTGCGGAAGCGGACCGATCTCGGCGTGGGCGGGTGGCGCGCTAGTCTGGACCCGGACGTCGAGACCGGGGAAGAAGACTGCACATGCCGGATACGTCGAGTACGCCAGACACGTCGGGTCCGTCGGGTCCCCACGATGGGAGTCGTGAGGGCCCCACCGCGCGGGCGCTCGCGCGCATCGCCGGCATGACCGTGACTGCGACGAGCAGTGCAGGTCGGGCTGCAGACGGGCCGGACGGAGCCGGCCGGGCACCGGCGCTTGCGAAGCGCAATGCTCCCTGCCTCGAGCGCGCGGTGCTGGCCCATCGCGGGCTGCCCTCGGCCGCCCCCGAGAACACGATGGCGGCCTTCTGCGCAGCCGCCGACGCGGGCGCCAGGTGGATCGAGACTGATATCGACCTGCTCGCCGATTCGACCCCGGTGATCATCCATGACACTGCTCTGGGACGGACCACCGACCGCAGCGGCAGCATCTACGGGCTGCGGGCCGCCGACCTCGAGAACATCGACGCCGGCGGCTGGTTCGGCCCCGGTTTCGCCGGCCAGCGCATTCCCACGCTGGACAGCTTCATCGACTTCATGAATGAGCGCGGCATCAACGCCAACATCGAGCTCAAGGCCAATGAGCAGGGGGCCGCCCGCAGTATCGAGCTGGTCGATGCGCTCGCCGCGGCGCTGGAGCGGCTCGACGCGTGCAGGCAGGTCCTCGTGTCCTCCTTCAGCCAGCCCCTGCTCATGGCCTTCCACCAGCGCCACCCCCAGTACGCCACCGCCGTCCTGTACAAGTCGGCGACCATCCGGCCCGACTGGCGCTCGGTGGCCGAGCTGTGCGGGGCCGTCGCCATCCACCCCGAGGACGCGGGGCTGACCGAGGCGATGGTGCACGCCGCCCGTGCGGCCGGCTACGGCGTCAACGTGTGGACGGTCAATCGGCCCGACCGCGCCAACCAATTGTTCAACTGGGGTTGCACCGGGGTGTTCAGCGATGTCTACCCGCTTCTCGCCGCGGGCCCGGCGCGCTGAACACATCGCTCGGGACAGGGGAGTCCCGCCCGGGTCTTTCTCCACCTGGACCGCCCCACCGGAGGGCTGTGACGGTCGGCTGACGAGAGCCCGTAATCTCGTACAACGACCGCGGTTGGCAATTCTCTGTGCTGTCGAGTAATGATGGCGCAGCGGCACGGCCCCCGCGCGTTCTGTATTATCAGTATTATCCGGAACGCGTCTCTTACTCCCGCGATCGTTCCTATTTCATTCCCATCATGTTCTGTTCGAACACGGGCCATGCCGTTATGTTCTCCATCCCATCAGCGCAATGACAATCCCGACGTCGGATAACCGCTGTCGATCTCACTATTCTCGCTCAGGGCCCCGACTCTCCTTCCCCGTTACATCACCCGATCTCTCTTGAGGAGATATCCCGATGAGTCCGCGTTCAGGTTCAGCATCACTCCTCCCCGCCTTCATGCGCCGTGGCCGCATCCTGCCCTTCCTGATCATCTCCCTGTCCGGAGAAATCATCTATGGGAGCTTCGAGGCCTTCAAGGGATCACTTATGATCCCTCTCCAGGAGACCCTCGGAATTACTCAAACCCAGTTCGGCCTGCTCATGACCTACCTCGGTCTGGCCATGTTCATGTATGTGCCCGCTGGCTGGGTGAACAATCGCGTCCGAGTGCGCACGATCATCCTGTACGGCATGGGCTGGAGAATGATCACCGGCCTCATTCTGTTCGTGTTCATTCCGCCCTTCGTGATCATGAGCGCCATTGCGATCTCCTGGGCGGTCGCCGATGCCATCATATGGCCCGCCGTCGCCAACGGCGTATGCGTCCTGGCGGCGGATCAGGACCGCAAGGGCAGGGGCCTGGCCATGGGGCTGCTGGAGGCGATCCGCCGGTTGACCGAATTCGTCCTGAACGGAATCGTCATCCTGGTCCTCATCGTCCTGCCCGATTCGACGACCATCGTCATGCGCGGCTTCGCCATCGGCTACGCGGTGCTCCTGATGCCGATGATGCTCGCCGTGGCGCGCCGCGTCCCCGACACCAAGATCGCCACCGAGGAGAACACCTCGCATTCGATGGCCGCGCTCAACGGGCTGCTGCACGTGCTCGCCCTTCCCCGCATCTGGCTCGCCGGCATCGCCGCAATGGCCGTGTACTGGTGCGACATCAACCTCATGTACATCTCCGCCCCGTACCTGGAGCAGGTCTTCGGGGCCTCTACCGCGGTGGCGGCGACCTTCGGCATCTTCAACGTGGGCGTGGTCGCCATGTTCGCCGGAATCATCTCGGGCGTCACGGCGGACTACGTCTTCAAATCATCTACCAGGATGATGATGGTCGCTCTGGGCATCGTCGCAGTGGCCTGCAACATCATCCTGGTACTGCCGGCCACGTCGGGCATGATCGGGCCCATCGTCTGCCTGCTCGTTCTGGTGGCTCTGGCCACCTTCCTCGGCAAGTCCGTAATTCTGGCGCCGATCGGCGAACTGGAGCTGCCCGAGGAGATCGATGGATCCGCCATGGCGGTCGGCTCCCTCCTGGCCTACGCCTCCGTCCTGTGGGGCTACAACCTCAACGGTCATATCCTCGACAGCTACGCCTCCGACCCGGCCACGGGATATCGGATCATCTTCATGATCACTGCGATCGCCGCCGGTCTCGGCTGCATCACCGCCGTGGTCCTGGACCGGGCCAACCGCCGCGCCGCTCGACTCGAGCGGAGCCGGGAGACGGCCGAGCCCTACGGCGACCCCGATGACGCTGTGGCCGTGGCTGCAGCAGGGGATGTCGGTGATGACGGGGACGCGGCTCAGTCCGTGGTCGAGGCCGCGGATGAGGAGGCGGCGGAGCCTCAGTTCGCGGGCGAGGCCCCGGCTGAGCCAGCAGCCGAGGTAGCGGAGGCCGCGGACGAGCCTCAGGATCCGGAGGAGACCGGCACCACCGTCTCCTGATCCGCTGGGCCGGCCAGCCAGGCGTCGATCTCCGCCAGCCATCGGCGCTTGGAGGCCGGCGAGGCCAGGCAGGCCCGGATCGAGCCGCGCGCCAGCTCGGCCAGGGCGGTGTCGCTCAGGCCGAGCCGGCGCGCGATCTCGTACTGGTCGGTCAGCCGCGACTGGAACAGGAGCGGATCGTCGGCACTGAGTGCGACCTGCGCCCCGTGCTCGAGCAGAGTCGCCAGCGGAACGTCCTCGGCGGTGCGGTAGACCCCCAGGCACACGTTCGAGGTGGGGCACACCTCCAGGCTGATGCCCGCGGCGACCACGGAGTCCAGCAGCGCCGGATCCTCGCTCGCGCGAACGCCGTGCCCCAGCCGCGTCGGCCCCAGGGCCGTCACCACGTCGCGCACGTGCTCGGGCCCCAGCAGCTCGCCGCCGTGCGGGAGCGAGGCGAGTCCCGCACGGCGGGCGATCGCGAAGGCGGGCTCCCACGCGCTGGTCCGGCCGGCGCGCTCGTCGTTGCTCAGCCCGAAGCCGATGACCGTGCCCGGAGCGTCCCCCGCATACCTGGCTGCGAGCCGGGCGAGGGTGCGCGCGTCCAGGGGATGGCGCATGCGGGAGGCCGCCACCACGACGGCGACCTCGATCCCCGACAGGATCGTCGCCTGGCTCGCCGCGTCGAGGACGATCTCCAGCGCCGGCGTGAGGCCTCCCACGAAGGGGGCGTAGGAGGTCGGATCCACCTGGATCTCCAGGCGGCGCGAGCCCTCTGCGGCGTCGTCGAGCGCGGCCTCCAGCACGATCCTGCGCATGGTCTCCTCAGTGGTGACCAGGTGGCGGGCGGTGTCGTAGGCCCGCTGGAAGCGGAACCAGCCGCGGTGGTCGGCCGGGACCCGGAGCGGGTCGCCGTCGATGAAGGACGACGGCAGGCGCGTGCGCGAGGCCTGGGCCAGGTCCACCAGCGTCTCCAAGCGCATCGCCCCCGTGAAGTGCAGATGCAGGTGCGCCTTGGGCAGGCGGGAGAGGTCGCGCATGAGACCGGATTGTGTCATGCGCCCGGTCGTGCTGGTCCTGGTCGCCGACGGCGCCGTCATGCGCCGGTGTCAGCCCTCAGCCGCAAAAGTCGTTGCGGATGTGGCGGATGACGCCTCGCGGTGAGGCACACTACTCCCATGAGCAGAACGCAGGTCGCCCGTGAGCCCGAGGAGGTCGCCCTCCTGACCGGGCCGCGTGCCGCCTCCGTCCTGTCCGGAGCGCTGGCCCCGGTCGGCCAGCAGCTGCTGAGCTGGGAGGTGCACTCGGTCCACCACCGGCCGGGCGCCGGGGTCTCCGTCGGCTACACGGCCGTCGTGGTCACCCCGAACGGGTCTCATCGCACTGAGTATCTGTGTGCGACGACCGCGCGCCTGTCCAACCCCCAGGCGGCGGGCCTGACCCGGGTCTCGCCGCGCGGCGGGGAGGGGCCGGTCGTTCATGTCTGGCGGCATCCTGCTGATCCCGAGCTGCCGGCGTTGGCGATCGCCTGCACTCCGTCGCTGCTCTCCCGGCGTCTGGGCACGCCGATCAAAGCCACCATGGTGGCTTATCGGCCCACGCGGCGCGCGGTCGTGCGCGTGACCTACTCGGACTCGTCGACCGCTTACGCCAAGGTGCTGCGGCCCGGCCAGTCGTCCGCTTTCGCGGATCGGCATCGCATGCTGCGCGCGGCGGGCGTGCCCGCGCCCGATGTCCTGCGCGACGACCCGGACGGCCTCGTGCTGCTGTCGACCGGGCGCGGTGTGGCCCTGTCGGGCCTGCTCTCCCGCGGCATGGACGAGGGGCGCGCCGCCCGCGTCTTCACCTCCCTGACCACGCTTCTGGACGCGCTGCCCACCAGCGCCCTGCAGCTCACCCCTCACCCGGCCTGGTCCGAGCGGGCTCGCCACTACGCGCATGCGGCCTCGACGGTGCTTCCCGAGCATGCTCTGCGGGCGCGCGCCATCGCCGACGGCGTCGAGCAGCTCATGGCGGCCTCCGATCCCGGTCCGATCGTCCCGGTGCACGGCGACTTCTACGAGGCGAATGTCCTCATGGAAGGCGAGGGCGTGGCGAGCATGCTCGATGTGGATTCCCTGGGGCCCGGTCACCGTGTGGACGACCTCGCCTGTCTGCTCGGCCATGTCAGTGTTCTGGACCATCTGGCCCCGGCCTCCTACCCCCATCTGCGCCCGGTGCTGGAGGTGTGGACGCGCCTGGCCGAGCAGCAGGTCGATCCGGTCTCTCTGCGTGCCCGCTGCGCCGGCGTCGTCCTGTCTCTGGTCGCGGGTGCGCGCCGGGAGGACGGCGGTCCGTGGCGCCCCGACGCCGAGGGGCGGCTCGCGCGCGCCGAGACCTGGCTGGCCCAGGCCCGGGAGATTCAGGCCAGGCGGGGTGCGCACTGAGGCTGCGGCCGTCCTAGAAACCGCGCTGGGAACCTGGGAACACTAAGCAAGCGGCATGGGCGCCTGCGCCCGGAACTTCCCGCCGTCTGCCCCACAGGTTCCTCCCCTTCACACACAGCTTCCCCCGTAGCCCTCCGCCTCTGTCCGCATGGCGGATGTCACCTTCCCGTCATCTCGCGTGCGCATACGGTGCGGCGCATACCCGACCCGGGGACGGAAGGCGCGTCCAATGCTCGATCCCACTTTTGCCGCAGCCCATCCCATCGCTTACTCCGCAGGCTCTATAGGCTCCGCAGGCTCTGCCTCTATAGCACCCGCCGCACCCGCAGCGCCCGCCGGCGTCCTTAGCGTCATCAGTGATGGCCTTGAGGCCTTCGACGCCTTCCTGTGGGGGCCATGGCTCCTCATCCCTCTGCTCCTGGGCACCGGCGTGGTGCTGACGATCAGGCTGCGAGGGCTGCAGCTGCGCAAACTCGGCCCCGCGTTGCGCTTCGCCTTTCTGCAGCGCGACGGCGGCGGGGAGGACGCGAGCGCGGAGGGGGACATCTCCCATTACCAGGCTTTGACCACAGCGCTGGCGGCCACCGTGGGCGTGGGCAACATCGTGGGGGTCGCCACTGCGATTCACCTGGGCGGTCCGGGCGCCCTGTTCTGGATGTGGGTCACGGCCCTGTTCGGCATGGCCTCGAAATACGCCGAAGCCTTCCTCGCGGTGCGGTTCCGCACCGTCGACGCCCGCGGGCGGCAGTCCGGCGGCCCTCAGTACTACCTCATGCGCGCCGTGCCCGGCGTCGCGGGGAAGGCGCTGTCGATCTTCTTCGCCTGCGCCGCCATTCTGGCCTCCTTCGGCATCGGCTCGATGACGCAGTCCAACGCGGTGGCGGCTCAGCTGCACAACTCCTTCGGCTGGGACGGCGCCGTCGTCGGCATCGCCCTGGCGATCGCCGTGGGCGCCGTCCTCCTGGGCGGGATCGAGGCGATCGGCACGGTGACCAGCGCCTTCGTGCCGATGATGATCGTCTTCTACGTCGGCGGCTGCTTCTACATCCTGGCCGCCAACGCCTCCGGGATCCCCGCGGCGCTCGGCCTGGTGCTCGGCGGCGCCTTCACCGGGCACGGTGCGCTCGGCGGTTTCGCCGGATCGACATTCCTCATGGCCGTGCAGTTCGGGGCGGCGCGCGGCATCTTCTCCAACGAGTCCGGAATGGGGTCGGCCGCCATCGCGGCCGCTGCGGCCAGGACCAACCACCCCACCCGTCAAGGGCTGGTGTCCATGACCCAGACCTTCATCGACACGATCGTGGTCGTGACCTGTACGGGGCTGGTGATCCTGACGACCGGGACCTGGACGGGCTCGGACCCGGCCACCATGACCGGAGAGGCATTCACTCACGGTCTGCCGGGGGAGTGGGGCCACTACATCGTGTCGGTCTCGATCGTCTTCCTGGCGGCGTCGACGATCCTGGGCTGGGCCTACTACGGCGACCGTTGCGTGGAGCGGCTGGTGGGCGTGCACGGCGTACTGCCCTTCCGACTCGTCTTCACCTGCGTCGTCTTCCTGGGCGCGGTCACCGAGCTGAAGGACGTGTGGACCTTCGCCGACATCGCCAACGGCCTCATGGCCATTCCGAACCTCATCGGCCTGCTGGTCCTGTCCGGCCTGATCGCCCGGGAGACCGCCTCCTACCTGGAGCAGGATCCGCACCTGCGCCGCCGCGGCGACGACTTCGACTCGCTGCCGCAGACGGCGGCCGACGATTGTGCGAACTGAGCCTTGCGATGCCGGCGGGGCCGGAGCCCATTCGCCGGGCTCCGGCCCCGCCGGCTGCTGACAGCTGCTGACGACTGCTCTGCGCCTCAGTCCACCTCGGCCAGGAGCTTCTGGATGCGGCCGACGCCCTCGACCAGGTCGTCGTCGCCCAGCGCGTAGGACAGGCGCAGGAAGCCGGAGGGCCCGAAGGCCTCACCGGGCACGACGGCGACCTCGGCGTGCTCCAGGATGAGCCCGGCCAGGGTGGCCGAGGAGTCGATGGCGGTCCCGCGCAGGCTGCGGCCGAGCAGCGCCTCCATGCTGGGGTAGGCGTAGAAGGCGCCGCGCGGCACGGGCACAGTCAGGCCCTCGATGGCGGAGAGCATCTCCACCATGGTCCGGCGGCGGCGGTCGAAGGCGCTGCGCATCTCCGCCACGGCGGTCAGGTCGCCGCTGACCGCCGCCAGCGCCGCCCGCTGGGAGACGTTGGCGACGTTGGAGGTCAGGTGGGACTGGAAATTGGTGGCCGCCTTGATGACGTCGGAGGGGCCGATCATCCAGCCCACGCGCCAGCCGGTCATGGCATAGGTCTTGGCCACCCCGTTGAGCACCACCGTCTGGTCGGCCAGCTCGGGCACCAGGGCGACGATGTGGGCGCCGGCGGCGTCCTCATAGAGCAGGTGCTCGTAGATCTCATCGGTGATGACCCAGATGCCGTGCTCCAGGGCCCACTCGCCCAGGGCCCTCAGCTCCTCGGGGGTGTAGACCGAGCCGGTCGGGTTCGACGGCGAGCACAGGAGCAGGGCCTTGCTGCGCGGCGTGCGGGCCGCCTCCAGCTGGTCCACCGTGACCTTGTAGTCCTGGTCGGCGCCGGCGAAGACCTCCACCGTGGTGCCCCCGGCCAGGGCGATGGCCTCGGGGTAGGTGGTCCAGTAGGGGGCGGGCAGCAGGACCTCGTCGCCGGGGTCCACGAGCGCGGCGAAGGCCTGGAAGACGGCCTGCTTGCCGCCGTTGGTCACCAGGATGTCGTCGGGGGAGACCTCGTAGCCGGAGTCGCGCAGCGTCTTGGCGGCGATGGCCTCGCGCAGGACCGGCAGGCCCTTGGCGGGGGAGTACTTGTGGTTGGCCGGGTCCTTCGCGGCGGCGACGGCGGCCTCAACGATGTAGTCGGGGGTGGGGAAGTCGGGCTCTCCGGCGCCGAAGCCGATGACGGGGCGGCCGGCGGCCTTGAGGGCCTTGGCCTTGGCGTCCACGGCCAGGGTGGCGGAGGGGGCGATGGCGGACAGGCGGGCGGAGACGCGGCTCCTGGGGGCCGTGCGTTCGGTGTTATCGGTGCTCACGGGCTCATGGTCCCACGCATGGGTGTCATGCGCCCGTCACACGGGGCGCACGGGGCCGCTGGGAGCGCCGGGATCGTGAGGCGCGAGCGGGTATGAGTGCGGTGATGAGCGCGGTGAGGAGTGCGTGAGCATGCCGATCTGCCGGCGATGGACGGACTCGCGTGGCGCAGTCCACGTCCCGGCGCTTCGCCATCCGGGCGAACCTGTGACAAGATGGGGCACCGCTGAAGGGCAGTGGCGCAATTGGTAGCGCACCGGTCTCCAAAACCGGCGGTTGTGGGTTCGAGTCCCGCCTGCCCTGCTGAGAACGGCGGATCTGTCGGGGATACCGTCGGTTCCGTCCTCTCGCCCATCAGGGGCATGATCGAACCGTCGAACCCGAGGAACCTCAGAGCATGAGTGAGAGCGCGAGCGTCGCCAGGCGCAAGCAGAGCACCAGGCGCGGCCCCCTGGGGGGCATCGTCCTGTTCTTCCGCCAGGTGATCGACGAGCTGCGCAAGGTCGTCTGGCCCACGAGCAATGAGTTGTGGACCTACTTCCTCGTCGTCGTGGTGTTCATCGCGGCGATCATGGCCTTCACCGGGGTGCTCGACTTCGCCTTCGATCGGCTCGTGATGTGGGCCTTCTCCCGCCCCGGGGGAGGCGTGCAGCCGACTCTGACTCCGACTCCCTGACAATCCCTGATAATCCTGACAACTCCCCGACCCTTGAACCCCTGAGCCCCTGAGACTCCTCCGAGACTCACTGAAGCCGGGCGTCGCCCTCAGTCGCATCCGCCCGAGGAAAGCAGGTACATCGTGTCCGAGCCGTCCGAGCAGATCCTTCCCGAGGAGCTTGCTCCTGTCATCGACGAGGTCGACGAGGAGGCCGTCCAGCTGGATGAGGCGCAGCCCGACTCCCTGGACTCTCAGGCCGAGGAGGCCGTCGTCGAGGAGGTCGAAGAGGCTGAGCCGGCTGAGTCCGCCGAAGAGGCTGAGCCGGCGCCCGCCGCGCCCGAGCCCGAGGTCGATCCCGTCGAGGAGTTCCGCAAGCAGATGTCCTCGCTGCCCGGCGAGTGGTACGTCCTGCACACCTACTCCGGCTATGAGCGCCGTGTGGCCGCCGATATCGCCGCCCGCGCCGAGAACTTCGAGATCGAGGACTATGTGTTCGACGCCGTCGTCCCCATGGAGACGGTCATCGAGATCAAGAACGCCGGCAAGAAGAAGGAAGTCTCCCGGGTGCGCATCCCCGGGTACGTCTTCGTGCGCATGGACCTGGACGACCCGGAGACCTCGGATAAGGTGTGGCGCACCATCAAGGACACCCCGGCCGTGACCGGCTTCGTCGGCGACCGCTACAACCCGGTGCCGCTGACCTTCGAGGAGGCCGTCTCCCAGCTCGGCCCCACGCCCGAGGAGATCGCCGCCAAGCAGACCGCCGCCAAGGCCGCTCCCCAGGAGGGCGCGAGCGCCAAGGCGTCCTCGGACGGTCCGGTCTACGAGGTCGCTTTCGAGGCGGGCGAGTCCGTCATCGTCACCGATGGCCCCTTCGAATCCCTCCCGGCCACCATTGCCGAGATCCATCCCGAGACCCAGAAGCTCCAGGTGCTCATCTCGCTGTTCGGCCGCGACACTCCGGCCGAGCTGTCCTTCTCCCAGGTCGCCAAGATCTGAGGCGGTAGGGGGCGTCGGCTCCGGCCCCGAGGGCTCCCGAGGACTCCTGAGCACTGTTGTGCACCGCGACGCCCGTCGTCGGCCAGTGGGACCGACGACGGGCGTCGCGTTTCACACGAGTCGCCGCTGTGATTCCGTGCACCGAACGCTCCGCGGACTCCGGTCGGGGATAAGATGAGCGTTCGTGTGTGCGTATGCCTTATGGTCGCGCAATATGCAGGTTGTGCAGGCGCATGCGCACGCACTCCGCTGCACGGCAGGCGTGCAGCTCTCCGGACAAGAAAGAGATCCATCCACATGGCTCCCAAGAAGAAGGTCTCTGGGCTCATCAAGCTCCAGATCCAGGCCGGCCAGGCCAACCCCGCTCCGCCGATCGGCCCCGCGCTCGGTCAGCACGGCGTGAACATCATGGAGTTCTGCAAGGCCTACAACGCCGCGACCGAGTCCCAGCGCGGCAACGTCATCCCGGTGGAGATCACGGTCTACGAGGACCGCTCCTTCACCTTCGTGACCAAGACGCCGCCGGCCGCCGAGCTCATCAAGAAGGCCGCGGGCGTGCCCAAGGGCTCCCCGAGCCCCCACGCCGACAAGGTCGGCTCGCTCACCGCCGCCCAGGTGCGCGAGATCGCCGAGTCCAAGATGGCCGACCTCAACGCCAACGACGTCGAGGCCGCCTCCAAGATCATCGCCGGTACCGCCCGCTCCATGGGCATCACCGTTGAGGCCTGAGCCGCGACTGACATCGCGCACCCCCGATCGAAACCCCGTGGAAGGGCCGGCGCGGCCCGTTCACCACGACTGCTAAGGAGAAGCAGATGACCAAGCGCAGCAAGGCCTATCGAGCCGCCGCTGAGAAGATTCAGTCCGGAGTCCTCTACACCCCGGCCGAGGCCGTCGCACTCGCCAAGACCACGTCCGTCACGAAGTTCGACTCCACCGTGGATGTCGTCCTCCGTCTTGGCGTGGACCCCCGCAAGGCCGACCAGATGGTGCGCGGTACCGTGTCCCTGCCGCACGGTACCGGCAAGACCGCACGCGTCGTCGTCTTCGCCCAGGGAGAGCGCGCCGAGCAGGCCCTCGCCGCGGGCGCCGACGAGGTCGGCAGCGATGATCTCATCGCGAAGGTCGCAGGCGGTTACACCGACTTCGACGCCGCCGTCGCCACCCCGGACCTCATGGGCAAGGTCGGCCGTCTCGGCCGCGTGCTCGGTCCCCGTGGCCTCATGCCCAACCCCAAGACCGGCACCGTGACGATGGACGTGGCCAAGGCCGTCACCGACATCAAGGGCGGCCGCATCGAGTTCCGCGTCGACCGCGCCGCGAACCTCAACTTCATCATCGGCAAGGTGTCCTTCACACAGGAGCAGCTGACCGAGAACTTCCAGGCAGTCCTGGACGAGGTCGTGCGTCTGAAGCCGTCGACCTCCAAGGGCCGCTACATCCTCAAGGCGACCATGGCCACCACCATGGGCCCCGGCATCCCGATGGATGTCACCAAGGCCCGAGGGGCCTGAGCGCCGCAGCCTCCTTCGCCGAGATCGGTTCACTTCCGCGCCGAGATCGGTAGGCTCACCGATCTCGAGCCTACCGATCTCGGCGAAGGGGGAGGGGGAACCTCCCGCGGGGCTGGTCCGGGCCCTCACCCGGCCCCCGCCCGACGCCGTCGCGCTACTGGTCCCAGGTGAGCTCTACGCGGCGATTGGCGACTCTGCCCGCCTCGTTGACGCTGTCGTTGTCGTTGCTCTCGCCGGCCACCGGCTGGGTCTCCCCCTTCCCCGAGGCCTCCACCTTGAGTGAGGGCTCCTTGGAGGTCAGGTAGTCCGCCACGGCCCGGGCCCGCTGCTCGGACAGTGTCTGGTTG
>ERZ773004.588-NODE-588-length-22244-cov-19.353734_pt1 | contig 22244 bp, 16 predicted proteins | sample MGYA00580667_ERZ773004 | MGnify/ENA primary metagenome ERZ773004 (study PRJEB29015, sample SAMEA2737963) | human oral metagenome | biome: human oral; feature: human-associated habitat; material: dental | place: China | collected 2123 ... | reverse complement strand
GTATTTCCGGTGTCGATCTGCCTCGCGAGAAGCGAGTCGAGGTCGCTCTCACCTACATCTTCGGGATCGGCCGCACCCGTGCGGGCGAGACCCTTGCGGCAACCGGAGTCAACCCGGACACCCGCGTCAAGGACCTCACTGAGGACGAGCTGGTCGCGCTGCGCAATCACATCGAGGCGAGCTACCGGGTGGAGGGCGACCTCCGTCGTGAGGTTCAGGCCGACATCCGTCGCAAGATCGAGATCGGCTGCTACCAGGGCCTTCGCCACCGCCGCCATCTGCCGGTCCACGGCCAGCGGACCAAGACCAATGCGCGCACTCGCAAGGGTCCCAAGCGCACTGTGGCCGGCAAGAAGAAGGCCAAGTAAGCAGCAACCCGGGCCCCGCCCAGGGGCCGGGGCGACGACCTCACCGAAGAAGAAGGAAGAATGCCTCCCAAAACCCGCTCCGCTGTGCGCAAGCCGCGCCGCAAGGACCGCAAGAATGTCACGCACGGCCACGCCTACATCAAGTCGACGTTCAACAACACGATCGTGTCTCTGACCGACCCCCACGGCGCCGTCATCGCATGGGCCTCCTCCGGGCAGGTCGGTTTCAAGGGCTCTCGCAAGTCCACCCCCTATGCCGCTCAGCTCGCGGCCGAGGCCGCCGCCCGCCGGGCCCAGGAGCACGGCATGAAGAAGGTCGACGTCTTCGTCAAGGGGCCGGGCTCCGGCCGCGAGACCGCGATCCGCTCTCTTCAGGCCGCCGGCCTCGAGGTCGGCTCCATCACGGATGTGACCCCCCAGGCTCACAACGGCTGCCGCCCTCCGAAGCGCCGCCGCGTCTGAGACATCCTGGGAGTCGGCGTCCTCGCCCCGCTGGAGGGCCGGGGGCGCCGACCGCTGAACAGGTCCATCCCGCCGGGGTGGGCCGGCGGTCGTCCGGGAACCGTCCCGGCGGCGGCCGCACCATGAGGAACGGCGTCATATAGCGGGCGCCGCGACGAAAGGAAACCCAGTGCTCATTGCACAGCGACCCGCGCTCTCCGAGGAGGTCGTCGAGGAGAACCGCCGCTCGCGGTTCGTCATCGAGCCTCTTGAGCCCGGTTTCGGATACACACTCGGAAACTCTCTGCGCCGCACCCTGCTGTCGTCCATCCCGGGCGCGGCCGTCACCTCCGTGCGCATCGACGGGGTTCCGCACGAGTTCCGCACCATCGCCGGAGTCAAGGAGGATGTCACTCAGATCATCCTCAACATCAAGGAGATCGTGCTCTCGAGCGAGAACGACGAGCCGGTCGTCATGTACCTGCGCAAGTCCGGTCCGGGCGCCGTCACCGCCGGCGACATCACTCCTCCGGCCGGCGTCGAGATCCACAACCCGGAGCTGGTGATCGCCACCCTCAACGAGAAGGGCAAGCTCGAGATCGAGCTCACGGTCGAGCGCGGTCGCGGTTACGTGTCGGCCAACCAGAACAAGGATCCGAACGCGGAGATCTCGCGGATTCCCGTGGATTCCATCTACTCGCCGGTCAAGAAGGTCTCCTACTCCGTCGAGGCCACCCGAGTCGAGCAGCGCACCGACTTCGACCGTCTCATCGTCGATGTGGAGACGAAGGCCTCCATGACGCCCCGCGATGCGCTGGCCTCCGCCGGCAAGACGCTGGTCGAGCTCTTCGGGCTGGCGCGTGAGCTCAACGTCGAGGCTGAGGGCATCGAGGTCGGCCCATCTCCCATGGATCAGGCTCTGCAGCAGGATCTGGCGCTCATGATCGATGAGCTGGACCTGCAGGCGCGTTCCTCCAATGCTCTCAAGCGCGAGGGCATTCACACGGTCGGCGAGCTCGTCGCGCGCAGCGAGGCGGACCTGCTCGACATCCGCAACTTCGGTGCCAAGTCGATCTCCGAGATCAAGGAGAAGCTGGCCGAGCTGGGCCTGTCCCTCAAGGGCTCCCCGGTCGACTACGTCTCCGAGGACGACTACACCAGTCCCACGTTCAGCGACGAGCAGCACTCCTGAGCCCGTCCGTCATTTCACTAGGAGACAATCATGCCTCGCCCCACCAAGGGTCCCCGTCTGGGCGGCAGTGCCCAGCATGAGCGCCACATGCTGGCCAATCTTGCTACGCAGCTCATCGTCCACGAGTCGATCACGACGACGGAGGCCCGCGCCCGCCGCCTGCGCCCCTACGTCGAGAAGCTCATCACGAAGGGCAAGCGCGGTGACCTTCATGCCCGCCGCACGGTCTTGAAGAAGGTGACGGACAAGTTCGCCGTCTACCGGCTCTTCGAGGTGCTCGCCCCCCAGTTCGAAGGGCGCAATGGCGGCTACACCCGCATTACCAAGACCATGCCGCGCAAGGGCGACAACGCTCCCATGGCCGTGATCTCGCTCGTGCTCGAGCCCGTGGCCAAGAAGGAGGTCGTGGCCGACGCCGTCGAGACCGCGAAAAGGGCGGCTGCCAAGGCCGTGAAGGAGCCCGCTGGCACGGCTGCAGACGAGGTCGCCGCGAAAGACGACGACGCCTGAGCTCTTGTTCATGGTGTGGGGCCCGGCCGCTGAATAGCGGCCGGGCCCCACAAATGTCTTTCGGGTCTCAAAATCACATGTTTGTCGTGACAAGGCTCACGTTTGAATTTGCTGAAGCGGCTCTATTCGGTTTCTCTTTGGTCACGATCGCGATACGCTGAACCGGTAACTCAAGTTGCGATCAACCCCGATGGAGTTCCCATGCCTCTAGCAAGAACAATTGCCAGCAGGTCGGCCACCCGTTCCCTGGCACGGCGTCTGGTCGGCGTGTTCGCCGCCACCGGTCTCGCCACGACCCTGGGCTGGGCCGCCGTGGCCGCGCCCGTGGCTCAGGCCGATGACCCGGCACCTGTTGACGTCACCAACGTCGTCACGAAGTCCAAGCAGGCCGAGGCCTGGCAGGAGATCGAGGTCAACGCGGATTGGAGCGCCAATTCACCTCGGGCCGGGCAGACCCTGACGGTCGACCTCGGCGAGGGCCTGCACTGGGCGAGCGGCGTTGACTTCAAACTCGTCAAGAAGGACGACGAGAGCGTCACCCTCGGCGACTGCAGTGCCGCCATCAACTCCCAGCACCTGACCTGCACCCTCAACTCCTCCGTCGAGCAGTGGGACCACGTCGACGGCACCCTGTGGGCCCGCGGCCAGCTCACCACTGACCTCATTGGCAAGACGGAATCGTCTGTTGTCGTCAATGGCAAGACCTTCCGGGTCGTTCCGGGAGACAGTGACGGTGACGGCGTCTGCGACACCGACCACTGCGACGGCGTCATCCCCGAGCAGCCCCGGAAGGAGCTCATCAAGACCGGTTGGCTGAGCAATGTGAAGGACGGCGCGTATACCTGGACCTGGGGCGTCAACGTCTACGGCTCGACCTCCTACACGGTCGTCGACTCCGACGCCGCCTACGACACCGTCGAGTGCACGGACACCGACTGGTCCAACAAGTGGAAGCCCCAGGACGCCAAGTACGACAAGGACTCCCACACGGTGACCTGGACGGTCAGCAGCCCCGAGACCGTATGCCGCGTCTTCTACATGTCGACCTCGACCGCTGACTCGAAGGACAACACGGCCACGGTGAACGGCCAGAGCCTGTCTGCCACCGCCAACGCGGTCGCAGTTGGTCGAGGCGATGGCAATGGCACCACCAACCCCGCGCCCGCCCCGACCCCGAGCACCACTCCTGCCCCGACCCCGAGCGACGACTCCACGCCGGTGCCGACCCCGAGCGAGACCTTCGCCGCCGGCGCTCCCGTTGAGCCCGCCCCGCCGGTCAACGCGCCCGCCCCGGGTGAGGGTGAGCCCGCTCCTGAGAAGCCTGCGGCCCCCACTGCGGCTGCCTCGAAGGCTCCTGAGGAGGCCAAGAAGCCCGCGCTGGCTCACACCGGTGCCGCCGCCGGCACGGCCGGCCTGGTCGCCGTCGCCGCGCTCGCCGCTGGTGGTCTCGGCCTGACACTGTCGCGCCGCCGCAGCGCCTGAGCTGACTGAGGCGCTCGCAGCGCACTCGGTGCACTCAGCGCATTCGAATATCGGTCCCCCGACCCGCATGGGTCGGGGGACCGATCCGTTCATGTCATGGCTCTTTCATGGCTCTGCCATTCCAGTCATGCCCCGGCCATGTCCCAGCACCGTGCGCCTCCGGTCATCCCGGCCTCGTTGGGGACGACGACGACGTCGTCGCCGATGCGGTTCAACTGGAATGCGGTGATGCGGCGGGAGTTGCCGCCGCCGAGGTACAGACGGTCCCACATGTACATGGGCCGCAGCGCATCGACCACTCGGCGCACGCGACGCGACCAGTGCGCGTCGCCCAAGCGCAGGCGCTCGTGCTCACCGATGTAATCGTCGTAGGACAGGCCCCACCGCACCGGTCCCTGGGAGACCTCGACGTGCGGGGCGAGGACTCCGTTGTCGAAGACCGCATTGCCCAGCCCTGTTCCCAGCGTCACGATCATTTCGTGCCCGTGGCCCGTCACCACTCCGCAGCCGGCCACTTCGGCGTCGTTGAGAATGAGAGAGGGGATGCCGAGGCGGCCGCTGATCGCCGCTCCCATGTCGAAGCGTGCCCATTGCTCGACCAGGTCGGGCAGGATCCGCGACCGGGGGCCGTCCCTGGTGATGTAGTGGGGTGTGGCGATAACAACGCCATGGCGGATCATTCCCGGCATGCCCACTGTCGCCCGGTCGGCGCCGGGCAATTGTTCCGCCAGCCCCGCGATGGTCTCGACCAGCTTGGTCGGAGGCAGCGGGTAGGGGGTGGGGGTGCGCACCGCGCGAGAGACGATGGCGCCCTCGGTGTCGAGCACCGAGGCCTTGATACCGCCTCCGCCGCAGTCGACGGAGAGCGTGGAGATCGTGGTCACGGGGATGACGCTACCGTCGATCGGCCTGATGCGTCCGGTCACGGCGCGCGGCATGATCCAATGGCGCCATGACCGAGACTCCTCCCACTCCTGAGGGGCCGGAACCGCATGTCCTCCGGGTGCGCCTGGACCTGGCCTACGACGGCTCCGGCTTCAACGGCTGGGCCGCGCAGCCGGGCCTGCGCACCGTCGAAGGCGTCCTCTCCGAGGCTTTGCAGACCGTTCTGCGGGAGCCCGTGAGACTGACCGTGGCGGGCCGTACCGATTCCGGCGTCCACGCCGCCGCACAAGTGGCGCACCTGGATGTGAGTGAGGATGCGTGGTCGGCTCTGCCCGGGCGCTCTGGACGGTCTCCCGAGGCCGCCCTGCTCACCCGCCTGACGGGCGTTCTGGCGCATGAGGCTCGAGACGGCCTGCCCCGCGCCCCTAGAGGCGCGTCCGACATCGTGGTGACCGGCGTCCGCGTCGTGCCCGCTGCGTTCGACGCGCGTTTCTCCGCCCTCGACCGCCGCTACACCTACCGGACCGCCGACGCCGAGTCTCCCCGTGATCCTCTGCGCCGAGGGCACGTGCTGTGGATGGCGGAGCGCCTCGACGTCGACGCCATGGCCGCCTCGGCCGCCCCCCTGCTCGGCGAGCACGACTTCCTGTCCTACTGCAAGCCGCGAGACGGTGCGACGACCATCCGCACGCTGCGCCGCCTGGCCTGGCGGCGGGTGGCCGCTGGAGCTCCGGGCGGGGACGCCGGTCTCGTGGTGCTCGAGGTGGTGGCCGACGCGTTCTGCCATTCCATGGTGCGCTCGTTGGTCGGGGCCGGGCTCGCTGTCGGGCGAGGGCGCAGGCCCGCCGCCTGGCCCGGCGAACTGCTCGCGGCGCGGACCCGGGATGACGCGGCCCCTGTGGCTCCGGCCCATGGGCTCACCCTGGAGGACGTCGTCTACCCGGCGGATGATCAACTCGCCGCCCAGGCCGAGCGCGCTCGAGTCATGCGGCGCCTCACCTGCTGAGAGCGGCCGCAGTGCGCCCCGATAGTGAAAATGGCTGAAGGGGTGCATATGCGAAACAGGAATACATATTCATTTCAATACATGATCTCCGCGTCCTGAAAAAATCAAAACTTCAGGTGTTATAAAGATGATTGTGGCGAGCGTTTCTTTGTGCGCACAATGCGCTTGCGACTTTCCGGTCTGGCTCGGAATCACGCAATCGCAGAATCGTAGAATCGCAGAATTGCAGCCGACTGCAGAGCCGGGGTGGAGGGGTGGCCTGCGTCCGGGGCGACGGATGGTCCGTGGGGCTCGCGGGGATTCTGGGGGCTTGTGAGGCTCTGCCGTCGGCTCCGCGGCAATGAGCGGTTCCGACTGGGTGGTGTTCCACCCGCCGGGCCGGTGCGCATCCCGCCCCGCCGGCCTCCTGGAGCGTTCGGCGCCGATTTGCCGGCAGATGCTGAGACGCGCTCTCCGGGAAGCCGACTGCTTCAGTCGTCTCTGGCCGCTGACGAGCGCTGAGGGCCGTGCGGGCTGTTCGGGCGGATGGGGTGGTGCAGGCTGTGCGGCCTGCACGGGCGCTTACACGGCCGACGGAGCTCAGATCTCTTCGGCTGCGTCCTCCGCGTCCCCTGGGATGTGGTCGTGGCGATGGGGGCGGGTGTGAGTCGGGTGTGAGTCAGGTGTGGGCCGGGTGCGAGCCGGCTGCGTGGTGCGATTCACGCGAATGAGAAGCCGCGTCTTTTGACCCTTCTCCGGCGCCACCGGTATCGTTGGTGACCGTCGTGCAGCACGCGATTGCATCCGCGGTGTTATCCCACTCGCCCCGGGTCGCCGGTGCGCCGACCACTCACCTGACCATGGTGGTCTCGTCGTCCAGTGATGCTTCAGCGCTGGAGTCGGCGCGTCCACCCGCCAAAGAGAAACGAAGGCAACGCCCGTGCGCACGTACACACCGAAGCCCGGCGACGTCGAGAAGAACTGGTACGTCATTGACGCCACCGACGTCGTTCTCGGCCGCCTCGCGGCTCAGGCCGCGAACCTGCTCCGTGGGAAGCACAAGCCCCAGTTCGCCCCCAATGAGGACTGCGGCGATTACGTCATCATTGTCAACGCCGACAAGGTCGCCCTGACCAACGGCAAGGCCGACAGGAAGTTCGCCTACCGCCACTCGGGCTACCCCGGTGGTCTCAAGGCGATCTCCTACCGCGAGCTGCTGGCGACCCGGCCCGAGCGCGCCGTTGAGAAGGCCGTCAAGGGCATGGTGCCCCACACCAAGCTCGGTCGCGCGCAGCTCAAGAAGCTCAAGGTTTACGCAGGCGCGGAGCATCCGCACGCCTCGCAGAACCCGCAGGCCTTCGAGATCACCCAGGTCGCCCAGTAAGCGCTCCGGCGCCCGGCATACCGCGACAAGCAAAGGACATATCGTGGCTGAGACCACTGTCGACATCGACGCGCTGGATGAGGAGAACGCCCCTTCCAGCTACACCACCGAGACCACCGGCTCCTCCGAGGGCCGCGGCCAGTCCGTCACCGCTCCCGGCGCCGGCCTGGGCCGCCGCAAGGAGGCCGTCGCCCGCGTCCGTCTCGTCCCTGGCACCGGCCAGTGGACGCTGAACGGCCGCAGCCTGGAGGACTACTTCCCCAACAAGCTGCACCAGCAGCTGGTACGGGCTCCTTTCACTGTTCTCGACCTTGAGGGTCGTTTCGACGTCATCGCCCGCATCGACGGCGGCGGCGTTTCCGGGCAGGCGGGCGCGCTGCGCCTCGGCATCGCCCGCGCTCTGAACGAGATCGACCGCGACGCCAATCGCGCCACCCTGAAGAAGGCCGGTTTCCTCACTCGCGACGCCCGCGTCGTCGAGCGCAAGAAGGCCGGTCTGCACAAGGCCCGCCGCGCTCCGCAGTACTCCAAGCGCTGATCCAGCCGCCGGAGCGGACAGTCGCCCTGCAGTGCCCCGCCTCCCCGTCATGATGACGGCGGACGGCGGGGCACTGCTCTGCTCGCGCTCCGCCATTGAAGGCGGCTGGAAGCGGATGAAAGCAGGTGAAGTCGCGCTGAAGGCGATCTGAAACCGCGAGGGGCCAGCCTCATGGCATGACATCGCAAACAGCACCACGATCAACGCTACGAACTGCGTCACAGGCAGCCCCGAGTCCGTCTTCCGGCCCGGCCATCGAGACCCGTGGCCTGACCCGCAGATTCGGCACGTTCACCGCCGTCGACTCCCTGGACCTGACGATCCCCGCGGGCATCGTCTACGGCATGTTGGGACCCAACGGCGCCGGGAAGTCCACGGCGCTGCGCATGATCACCACACTGCTGGCGCCCAGTGGCGGCACTGCCCGGGTCCTGGGGCACGACGTCGTCCGCGAGCGCCATGCGGTGCGCAGCGTCATCGGGGTGACGGGCCAGTACGCCAGCGTCGATGAGATGCTCACCGGGGTTGAGAACCTGCGGCTCTTCGGCCGCCTGCTGGGTCTGAGCCGGCGTCGGGCCCGCGAGCGGGCCGACGAGCTCCTGGACTCCTTCAGCCTGACGCAGGCCGGGGGTAAGCGGGTGAGCGGGTACTCCGGCGGCATGCGGCGCCGGTTGGACCTGGCCGTCTCGCTGATCGCCAGGCCCCCGCTGATCTTCCTCGATGAGCCCACCACCGGGCTGGACCCGCGCACGCGCGAGCAGATGTGGGACGTCATCCGCTCCCTGGTGGACGGCGGCTCCACGATCCTGCTGACCACGCAGTACCTGGAGGAGGCCGATCGCCTGGCCCACCACGTCGGCATCATCGACGGCGGCCGGCTCATCGCCGAGGGCACCCCGGACGACCTCAAGGACAGGGTGGGCTCCAGCGCCCTCATCCTGACCCCGGCCACGCCCGAGGACCAGACAGCCACCGCGACGATCATCGAGCGGGTGACCGGTCACGCACCCGCCGTCGTCGACCAGGGCGCCCATCTCCAGGCGCCTCTGGCCGAGGCGTCCGTGGCCACCGAGGTGCTCGTGGCCCTGCGCGACGCCGGGCTGCCGCCCAAGACGGTCTCGGTGGACCGCCCCAGCATGGACGCGGTCTTCATGGCCCTGACCGGCCAGCCCCGGCAGAGCTCCGGGCAAGGGAGCCCGGTCCGAACAACGTCTCGCACGACGCCGTCGGCTCCTGGTCCAGCAGCCGCCTCCACTCGTCCTTCCACCCGCGCCTCCGAGAACCAGGAGCAGTCATGACCTCCACCGCCACTGCCGCAGCCACTCCCACGACTTCCTTCTCCTCAACCGGTCTCTCCCGCTTCAGCGAGGCGCGCCTGATCCCGGACACCCTGTCCATGGCCTGGCGCTCGCTGATCACGATGGTGCGCAACCCGGGAGAGTTCTACGACATCCTCCTCCAGCCGGTGCTCTTCACCATCATGTTCGGGCAGATCTTCGGCGGCGCCATCGCCGGGGACGTCAAGGGCTACCTGCCCACGATCGTCTCCGGCCTGGTCATCATCAATGCGCTCACCACCAGCCAGAGCGTGGGTGTGGACCTTCGCGAGGACATGGACAAGGGCGTCTTCGATCGTTTCCGCACGATGCCGATGTCCCGCATCGCCCCGGTGCTGGGCCCCATGGTGGCCGACGTGCTGCGCTACGCCGTGTGCACCTCGCTGACGATCCTGACCGGTGTGGTCATGGGCTACCGCCCGGTCAACGGCTGGTCGGGGGCGCTGGGCGCCGTCGTCCTGGCGGGCGGCTGCGCCTGGGCCATCGCGTGGGCCTTCCTGTTCCTGGGGACGGTCTTCTCCTCCTCCCAGGCGGTCACCTCGTTCGCGATGATCGTGCTGTTCCCCCTGACCTTCCTGTCCAACGCCATGGTGCCCACCTCGACGCTGCCGGGCTGGCTCAAGGCCTTCACCCGCAACAACCCGGTCTCGCACATCGTGGACGGCTGCCGCTACCTGCTGGACGGGGCGGGATCGTCAGCCGATGTGCGCTCGGCGATCATCGGCTCGCTCCTGGTGCTGGCCGTCATGGCGCCCTGGACGATCGCCCGCTACCAGCGGCGCAACGCCTGATACTGCAGGCCCGCACCGTCGTCCGCACGTGCGGTCAGCCGGTCTCGTTCGCCAGACGGCGGGCGAGGCCGGCCGCGTGCGTGAGAAGGCGGGCGCGGTCCAGGTGCCGCACCCGCGTCTCGGCGTCGGCGAACAACCGGGCATCCGCCGTCCGGGCGCGGTCCCGCAGGTAGCCGTGGGAGAGCAGGCGACAGGTCTGGTTGGTGCCCACGGTCAGGGCGGTGGCCACCAGCTCGGCTCCCGTCGCCTGGTGGGTCGTACCCGGGGTCGCGGCGACCATGGTCGACAGTCCCACCGCCGCGGTCAGTGCCATGATGGTGGGCACATCGCGCTGCTGAGGGGCGGGATCGGTCAGCATGTCGCACAGGAGGCGCACGGCCCGGGCGCGGATGTCGGGCGCATCGAGCTCGGCCGCCTCGGCCTCGTCGAGCTCGACGTCGGTGACCAGGCACATGCCCAGGATGTAGAGCTCCCACGGGGATCCGGCCCCCATGATGGATCGCCACCTCCCGGCGTAGCGCAGGCTCTCGCGCTGGATGAGGGCGGCCCGCCGGGCGCGCCCCTGAATCAGTTCCAGTTCGCCGCTCACGGATCGGGCCACGAAGCGCAGCGTTCCGGGAAGAGAGCTGACGTCGGTCGCGGCCAGGAGCGCGGAGGCCAGATCATTACGGGGACTGATGTAGGCCTGGCAGTAGGCCCTGTCGAGTTCCAGCGCCTTCCGGTAGGAGACTCCCCAGGCCGGCAGCAGACGGTCCACCAGCTCCAGTGCCCGGGTGCACTCGTCGGCCACCTGCTCGTACCTGCCCAGGGTCATGAGCACCTGGAGTCGGCTGGAGCTCAGCTCGAGCAGGTAGATCCCGGCCAGGTCCGCTTCCCGCAGCCGGTTCAGCAGGTTCTCGACGATGTCCAGCGCAGCTTCGGACATCCCGGCGTTCTCCAGTTGGGCCGACAGGCAGCGGCCCGCGATCCAGGCCACCCACGGGTCGGCGTCGTGGACGAGGTCCGGCCAGTGGCCGGCCGGGGTGCGCAGGAAGCGCCGGATCCGCTCCATGGATGGGCCCTCTCCGTCGAAGGAGCAGGGCAGCTCCTTCCCGATTCGCTCGGGGAGGGGGCCGAGGAGTCCCGAGAGGCTGGCGTACAGCGCCATGAAGCTGAGTCGGGCTTCGTTGCCGCGCAGGCTCCGGGCGGGCCGTGCGGCCAGCTCGATGAGGCGTGGCGCGTAGTCGGCCACGTGGTCGTAGCTCCAGGTGACGCTCCACAGTCTCATGAGGGCGGCGCCGATGAGGCAGGCGTCATCCTGCGGGTCCGTCGCGCCTCGTCCGGCATCCTCGCCGCACTGCTCCTGGACCTGTTCCCGGTCCTGGTTCCGGTCGCCGCCCGCGCCCCCGCCGTCCCGGTGCGCCCGACCGGATACGGTCTTCTGGGTCTCCTGCGTCTCTCGCACCTCCTGCAGGACGTGCTCGAGCACCTGGATGACGACGGCCTCGTCATCGACCAACTGCTGGAAGACGCGGTCCTGCTGATCGGCCTGCGGGCTGCCGACGTCGCCGAAACTGCGTGCCTCAAGGGGCAAGCGGACCTCGGAGCACATATCCAGTACCCAGTCGCGCAGGCGGCCCGCGGTCTGCGCCTCGTCACCGGAGTCGGCCAACCGGGCGAGCGCGAAGTCTCTGACGGTGACGAGCATGTGGAAGCGGGGGACGCCGTGATCGCGCACGCTGAGCAGGGAGTGCGCCACCAGGGCGTCGAGGATGTCTGCGGCGTCGGGGCCGATCAGCGCCTCGGCGGCGGCGAGGGTGAAGCCGTCGGCGAGCACTGCCAGGCGCGACAGGCCGCGGCGCTCGGCGGCGTCCAGCAGGTTCCAGGACCATTCGATGACGGCGGTCAGGGTGCGCTGGCGCGCCGGCGCGTCGCGTGCGCCTGCGAGCAGCCCGGGGCGCCCGGGCAGGCGGGCGAGGATCTGCCCCACGGAGAGGGTGCGGGTGCGGGCGGCCGCCAGTTCGATGGCCAGGGGGATGCCCTCGAGGCGGCTCAGGAGCACCTCGAGGTCCGCCGCGTCGATCATCTGGCCGGGCCGGGCGGCCAGGGCGCGCACCCGGAAGAGCCCGGCGCTGGAGGCGTGATCCAATGGCTGCAAACGGTGGACGTGCTCCGCGCCCAGGTCCAGGGGGCGGCGTGAGGTCGCCAGTACCCGCAGGCCGGTGCAGCTCGCCAGGAACGGCCCGATGAGATCGGCCACCTCCTCGGCCACGTGTTCGCAGTTGTCCAGGACGAGGAAGGTCCCCGGCGAAGCCAGGGCGGCGCCCAGCGATCTGCGAGAGTCGGCCTCGGCGACGGGCGGGCTCCCCAGGGCGTCGAGCAGGACCCTGATCAGGTCCGCTCCGGGCGCGACATCGGCCAGGGCGGCCACGTACACCGCGGGGCGGCGGCTGCGGGCCGCCACGGCCTGGGCGAGTGTGGTCTTGCCGACGCCGCCCGGCCCGGTGATGGTGACCAACTGGCGGGTGCTCAGGGCCTTGAGGACGGCTGTCACATCCTCCTCGCGGCCCAGGAAGTGCTCGGGAGCCGGCTCAAGCCCCCGGCGCACGGGGCTCTCCGAGGCCAGGGCCGCCTCGTGGGCGGCGCGCATCGCCGGGCCCGGCACGGCCCCCTGCTCGCGCAGCCGGAGGCGGTAGTCCTCGTAGATCTCCAGGGCGGTCGCGGGCGAGCGCACCCAGGCCTCGGCGCGCATGAGCGCGGCCAGGACGGCCTCGTCGCCGGGGTCGCCGTCCGCCGCGGCGCGCAGCATGGGTACGGCCTGCTCGTACTCGCCGGCGGCCTCCAGGGCGAGGGCCCGGTCGCGCCGGGCCGTGCTCGCATGGGCGGCGGCCCGTCCGAGAAGCTGGGCCAGGGGGCCGGAGACCTGATCGCCCGCCTCGGGCGGTCGGGGCAGGCCGGCGGTCAGCTCCAGCACCCGGCTCCACTGGCCCGCCTGCGCGCAGATGTGCGCCTGCTCCGTGCGAGCAGCCAGGTCTCGGGCGTCAATGTCTGAGGCGGGCAGCGCCAGCCGGTACCCGCGGCCGACGCGCTCAATGACGTCCTCGCCCGTCAGGGCGCGGGTTCTGGAGACGACGACGTGCAGGGCGCGCAGCGGGCGGGCGGGGGCGTTCTCCGGCCACAGGGCCTCAATGATCTCCTGATCGCTCGCGTCCTGCCGTCCGGCCAGGACGGCGAGCAGGTCGAGGGGCCTGCCGCTCAGGCCGATGCCGCGCCAGGTCGGCACCGGCTCCAGCACAGCCAGGGGATAGGCGGGTGATGAGAGCCGGGGGAGTTCCGCCCGACTGTCCCGCGGTCCCCGGCGAGCTGCGGGCCCGGGGCGTCCGGAGCCATCTGCGGCCGCCCCGGGCCCGGAGGAGCTCATAGCGAGAGGTTGTCCTTGACGACACCGGCCAGGTGGTTCGCGACGCGGTCGGCCTCCTCCTGGGTGGCGGCCTCGACCATGACGCGCACGAGCGGCTCGGTGCCGCTGGGGCGCAGCAGGACGCGGCCGGTCTCGCCGAGCTCGTCCTCTGCCGTGGCGACGGCGTCCTGAACGACCTGGTTGGTGCCCGCGGCCGCCTTGTCCACCCCCTTGACGTTGATGAGGGTCTGGGGCAGGCGCGTCACGATGCTCGCCAGCTCGGCCAGAGTCTTGCCGGTGCGCTTGAGGCGGGCGGCCACGCGCAGGGAGGTGAGGACTCCGTCTCCGGTGGTGGCGTGGATGGTGTCGATGACGTGACCGGACTGCTCGCCGCCCAGGGTGAAACCGCCCTGAAGCATCTTCTCCAGAACGTAGCGGTCGCCCACACCCGTCTGGACGATGCGGATGCCGTGCTCGCGCATGGCCAGGATCAGGCCGAGGTTGCTCATGACGGTCACCACGAGCGTATCGGAGCCGAGCGTGCCGTCGGCTTTCATGCCCACGGCGAGCATTCCCATGATCTGGTCGCCGTCGACGAGGTTGCCCTCGGTGTCCACGGCGAGGCAGCGGTCGGCGTCGCCGTCGTAGGCCACGCCCATGTCCGCGCCCACGGACCGCACGTAGTTCTGGAGCTGCTCGGGGTGGGTGGAGCCGCAGTCGGAGTTGATGTTGAGTCCGTCCGGGGAGGCGTTGATGGCGATGACCTCGGCGCCGGCGGCGCGCAGGGCGGCGGGGCCGACGTTGCTGGCGGCGCCGTTGGAGGCGTCCACGACGATGCGCAGCCCCGACAGATCGGTGGCGACGGAGTCGACGAGGTGGTTGATGTAGTTCTGGTCGGCGACCGTCTCGCCCTTGATCACGCGGCCCACGCCCGCCCCGGTCGGCAGGTCCTCGACCTTGCCCAGCAGGGACTCGATCTCGTCCTCGACGGCGTCCTCGAGCTTGTAGCCGCCGCGGGCGAAGAACTTGATGCCGTTGTCCTGGAAGGGGTTGTGCGAGGCGGAGATCATGACGCCCAGGTCGATGTCCTGAGTGGCGGTCAGGTGGGCGATGGCCGGAGTGGGAAGGATGCCGACACGGGTGACGTCGACGCCGGAGGAGGCCAGACCCGCACTGATGGCGTGGTCGAGGAATTCGCCGCTGGCGCGCGTGTCGCGCCCGACGATGGCGCGCGGGCGCCCGGAGCGGGAGTGGTTGGAGGCCGGGTTCTCTCGGGTCAGGACGCGGGCTGCGGCCTCGCCGAGCTGGACTGCGAGGGCCGGCGTGAGCAGATCGTTGGCCAGGCCCCGCACCCCGTCGGTGCCGAAGAGTCGTGTCATGAGCGGATTCCTCCTGTGCGGTAGGTGTCGCGAGTGCACCACATATCCTTCCACTCCTTTCACGTGTGCGAGGGCACTGGGCGATGGCGGAGGCGCCTGGAGGTGCCTGGAGGTGCCTGGAGGCGCCTGGAGGCGCCTGGCCGGGGGCATGAAGGCGCGTGGTGGTCAGCCCGCGCCTCGGGGAGGGCTCAGGGCGGGCGCGAGGCTTCCCTTCGACGCGCTTCCAGTGAATTCTCTACCGACGGCTACTGAGTTCGATTGAGTTCGACTGAGTTCCAGCTGGATTCCGCTGACTTCCAGCAGACTTCTACGGGCCTTGGAAGCTGTATTCTGTTTTTCCTCGAATCCGCTTTCGCGGTTTCCGTCATATTTCTTGCGTCATCTCCGGGCGTGCGGTGATGATGGCCATCATCGTCATTTGCCGGACTTCAGCGAATTCGCCGGGCTCTATTCGTTGGATTCGCTGGATATGCCGGCTTTCCTGCATTCGCTGGATTCACCGGATCTCCTGGCCGGGGTGGAGCATGTCGGTGGGCAGGGACTCGATGAGGCGCAGCCAGATCTCACTGGCGGTGGGGTAGGCGGGTATGGCATGGCGCAGCAGCGGAATCGGAACCTTGGCGGTGATGGCGATGGTCGCGGCGTGGATGAGCTCTCCGGCCTCCGGTCCCACGAAGGTCGCTCCCACGACGGTTCGACTGGCGCGGTCCACGACCAGGCCGGCCTCGCCGTGGGCGTCGTCGCGCATCAGGGCGGCGCCCGCCGCGGAGGTGTAGGCCACGCGGGCGGTGACGATATTCATGCCCGCATCGCGCGCCTGCGCCTGAGTGAGCCCGCTGGAGGCCACCTGCGGGTCGGTGAAGACCACCTGGGGAACCGGGATGTCGGTGGGGATCGGCTCGGGGGGCCATCCGGCGGCGCGCGCCCCGATCCGCTCCCCGATGATCCGGGCCTGATACTTGCCCATATGAGTCAGCGTCGCCTGGCCGCTGGCATCGCCGACCGCGTAGAGCCACTCCGGGAGCCTGCCGCTGACGACGTCGTCGGGGCTCAGCCCCACCGTCTCCAGACCGACCCGGTCCAGGGCGGGCCTGCGGCCGGTGGCCACCATGATCTCGTCGGCGTCGAAGGCCTCCTGATCGCACAGGATGCGCACCGCACCGCCGTGGATGCGGCCCGTACCCCGATCGGAGGCCCCGGCGCGCTTGCAGGAGGTCACTCGGGCCCCGGTGAGAATCCTGACCCCGCGTTCCGCCAGGGACTCGGTCACGATCTTGGAGGCGAAGGGCTCGGCCCTGGCCAGCAGGCGCGGGCCGCGCACGAGCATGGTCACCTTGCTGCCCAGGGCGGACATCCAGGTGGCGGCCTCGCAGGCCACGACGCCTCCGCCGACGATGATAAGCCGCTTGGGCACCTCCTTGACCCCGGTGGCGTCGCGCGATCCCCATGGATGAACATCCTGCAGCTCGGCGGGGATGACGGGCTGCGAGCCGTTGGCCAGGACGACGGCGCGGCGCGCCTCCAGCAGGCGCACCCCCTCGGGGGTGCTCACCACCACTCGGCGCTCTCCGTCCAGGCGCGCCCAGCCGCGCATCACGTCGATGCCGGTGCTGGCGGCCCAGAAGACCTGCCCGGCGTCGTCGTAATGGGAGACCCACTTGTCGCGACGCTCGAGCAGGCCGGGCGCCGATACCCGGGCGGCCTCCAGGCCGGTGAGGTGAGCCGAGGCGCCCGCAACCTCCAACGGGCGGAGCAGGGCCTTGCTCGGCATGCAGGCGTAGTACGAGCAGTCCCCGCCCACCAGCCCGCCCTCGATGAGCACGGCGCTCAGGCCGCTGCCCTGGGTGGCGTATTGCGCAACGTTCTCGCCGGCCGGTCCCGCGCCGATGACGGCGACGTCATAGACGTTGTGCTCGTCATGGGTGTTGGCGAGGTGGTGCCCGGGAGCCGTGTTATTGCTCGCGCTATTGCGGCTGATGTCGGCGGTGCTGTTCATGGCGCCGATACTGTCACACGCGGGTGCCTGTCGGATCGAGCCGTGCCGCTATTCGATTAATTTCGAGCGATTCCGATGGATTTCCTAGGATCGGTCGTCGGCGACTGTCCGGAGATGCCGGAGACGCAAAGGAGTTCTATCCCAGGATCATTCATGGTGCCAGTCGCCGCCCCGGGAGAGCCGGGAGGGTCGGGAGGGGAAGGACCGTGCGGGCGAGCCGCCGAGGCTCGGAAAATATCAGATGATTATTCGGTAGATATTCGCCGAACATTCGCCGAATGTTCGGAGAGTACTCAGATCTTGCGCAACAGAACCCGACTCATGTGGTGCTGGGAGTCCTTGCGCAGCACCAGGGTTGCCCGCCCCAGCGTCGGGGCGATGTTCTCCCGCAGGTTCACCAGATTCACGCTCTCCCAGACCTCGTCGGCCGCCGCCACGGCGATGTCGTCGGGGATGGCGGCGTAGCGCTGGAAATAGGAGCCCGGCTCCCTGAAGGCGGTGCGCTTGAGCGTGAGGAAGCGATCGAGGTACCAGCGGCGGATGTCCTCGGGATCGGCGTCCACGTAGATCGAGAAGTCGATGAAATCGCTCACCGCCAGTGCTGAGGCCGCCGCCTCGCGCGCGGGCGAGCCGGTACCCCGTCCGCGCGGGGCCGGCTGGAGGACGTTGAGCCCCTCCAGCACCAGGACGTCGGGCCGCTCCACGACGACGGAGCGCCCCGGCACGATGTCGTAGACGGTGTGGGAGTACACCGGGGCCTCGACCCGCTCGGCCCCCGACTTGACGGCCGCGACGAAGTCGAGCAGCGCCCGGCGGTTGTAGGACTCGGGGAAGCCCTTGCGGGCGGCGAGTCCCCGCTCGTCCAATACCTTATTGGGCAGGAGGAAGCCGTCGGTGGTCACCAGCGCGACCCGCGGGGTCTGGGGGAAGCGGGCCAGCAGATGGGCGATGAGGCGGGCCGTCGTCGACTTGCCGACCGCCACCGAACCGGCCACCGCGATGACGAAGGGCGTCGGATGGGGGTCGACGCCCAGGAAGTCGGATATGCGCCGGGCCTGCTCGCGGGAGGTCGTGATGTAGTCCTCCAGCAGCGCCGTCAGCGGCCGATAGACGACATCGACCTCCGCCAGGTCGATCGGGTCGCCCAGGCCCCGCAGTTTCTCGACGTCCGCCTGGGTCAGCGGCAGGGGAGTGGTCGAGGCGAGCGCGCGCCACTGGTCGCGGCCGAACTCGATATAGGGGGACGGGGCGGAGCACACCGACCAAGTGTGACTCATCCGCACGGGCGGTGCGCACATGCGGGCGCTGCGCGTCCCGGAATGCCGCAGGTCTCACGTGATGCGGGAAACGATCCGTTGTCTCCTCGGGATGAGCGTGATTCCATCATCCCCATGTGTGGAATTGTCGGCCACGTCGGCCCCCTGCCCCCGTCCGAGCGCTCGTTGACCGTCCTGATGGACGGGTTGGGGCGTTTGGAGTACCGCGGCTATGACTCCGCCGGCGTCGCCCTCGCGGGTCCGAGCGGGCTCGACGTCGTCAAGGCGGCGGGCAAGCTCGACAACCTCCGCGATGCGCTGGCGGCCGCTCCGCCGCACCCCGCCGTCTCCGGCATCGGTCACACGCGCTGGGCGACCCACGGCGGCCCGACGACGGCCAACGCCCACCCGCACCGGGCGGGCAGCATCGCCGTGGCCCACAACGGCATCATCGAGAACTTCCGCGCCCTGCGCGCCGAGGTGGAGCAGGCCGGCCGCGAGCTGCTCTCCGCCACCGACACCGAGGTCGTGGCCCACCTGCTCGACATCGACCTGGCGGCGCGCCTCGACGCCGCCGGCGATTCCCGCGACGCCATTGACGAGCAGCGGGCCGCCGCCCTTCTCGTGGAGTCCATGCGCGCGGTCACCGCCCGCCTGGAGGGCGCTTTCGCGCTGCTGGCCATCACGCCGCTGGCCCCCGGCGTCATCGTCGCCGCCCGTCGCTCCAGCCCCCTGGTCATCGGACTGGGCGAGGGCGAGAACTTCCTGGGCTCGGATGTGGCCGCCTTCGTCGCCTTCACCAAGCGCGCCGCGGAGGTCGGCGACGACCAGGTCCTCCTGCTCACCGACGAGGACGTCACCGTGTGGGACGCCGACGGCGCCGTCGTCCAGCCGGCCACCTGGGAGGTCTCCTGGGACGCCTCGGCCGCCGTCAAGGGCGGATATGAGACCTTCATGGACAAGGAGATCCACGAGCAGCCCACTGCCGTGGGCGACACCCTGCTCGGACGCGTCGATGAGGCGGGCGACCTCATCCTGGACGAGATGCACATCGACGCCTCGGTGCTGCGCAGCGTCGACAAGATCATCGTCGTGGCCTGCGGCACCGCCGCCTATGCCGGGCACGTCGCCAAGTACGCCATCGAGCACTGGTGCCGCATCCCGGTCGAGATCGAGCTCGCCCACGAGTTCCGCTACCGCGACCCGATCGTGAGTGAGAAGACCCTCACCGTCGCCATCTCCCAGTCCGGGGAGACCATGGACACCATCCAGGCCGTGCGTCACGCCCGCGAGCAGGGATCGCGCGTGCTGGCGATCGTCAACACCTACGGCTCGACCATCGCCCGCGAGGCCGACGCCGTCCTGTACACCCATGCGGGGCCGGAGGTCGCCGTGGCCTCCACCAAGGCCTTCCTCGCCCAGATCACCGCCTGCTACCTGCTGGGCCTCTACCTGGCTCAGCTGCGCGGCAACAAGTGGCACGACGAGGTCGCCGACTACCTGACCCAGCTCGGGCGGATGCCGGCCAAGATCCAGAAGCTCCTCGACGAGCAGCAGGAGGCCGTCGAGGATCTCGGCGCGAAGCTGGCGGACCACGCCTCCTTCCTGTTCCTGGGCCGGCATGTCGGCTTCCCCGTGGCGCTGGAGGGGGCGCTCAAGCTCAAGGAGCTCGCCTACGTCCACGCCGAGGGCTTCGCCGCCGGCGAGCTCAAGCACGGCCCCATCGCCCTGGTGGAGGACGGTCTGCCGGTCTTCGTCATCGTGCCGACTCCGCGTCGGCCCGTCCTGCACGACAAGGTCATCTCCAACATCCAGGAGATCCGCGCCCGCGGCGCCCGGACCATCGTCATCGCCGAGGAGGGCGACGAGGCGGTCACGCCCTTCGCCGATCACGTCATCCGCGTCCCGGCGACGCCCACGCTCATGTGGCCGCTGCTGACGGTCGTCCCGCTGCAGATCTTCGCGGCCGCCCTGGCCAAGGCCAAGGGCCTGGACGTGGACCAGCCCCGCAACCTGGCCAAGTCCGTCACCGTGGAGTGAGCTCGCCGAGATCGGTCGAACTCCGGCTCGAGATCGGTCCTAACCCGCGCCGAGATCGGTCCGGTTTCCGCTCCGAGAACACGAGAGCGGATGGGGCGGGCGCGTGGGGCCGCGCGCAGGCGCTTCCCGATGACACCATGGGACTGTGAGCAGCGCGTCCACCCTCGTATCCACTTTCTCGCCGAATCTCTCGCAGACCTTTTCGCAGACCTTTTCACCAGGCACCGCCTATCGCGCCGAGGCCGTCGCCCGGGCCGAGCGGGACCTGACCGCTTCGACGGATCGCTACATGCGTCATGCCGCCCACGCCCTCGCACTCGCGGCCGTGCGCGAGCTGCGCGACGCCGTGGGCCGGGTGGCGGGGGCCGGTGTCATCCTCCTGATCGGGGGCGGTCATAACGGCGGTGACGCCCTGCTGGCGGGCGCCTTCCTGGCCGGCCGCGGCTGCGCCGTCACCGCGGCGCTGGCGACCGACCACCCGCATCCGACGGCCATGGAGGCGGCCGAGCGCGCCGGAGTGCGCGTGGCTCACGAGCCCCTGGAGGCGTGCGAACGCGCCGCGGCGGGCGGGGTCGCCCTCGTGATCGATGGCCTGACCGGTATCGGTGCGACCGGTCCTCTGCGCTCTCGGGCGGCTGCTCTGGTGGCGCCCCTGAGAGCGGCCGGGAGGAGAGGGGCGCGTCCTTTCCGGGTCGTGGCGGTTGATCTGCCCTCGGGCACCGGCGTGGACGACGGCGCCGTGGCCGGCCCCGTTCTGGCGGCGGATCTCAGTATCACCTTCACCTGTCTCAAGGGCGCGCATCTGCTGCCGCCGGCGGCGGGGCTGTGCGGGCGCGTCGAGGTCGCGGACCTCGGCCTGCCCCTCCCCGCCGATCCTGATGCCATCCTGGTCTCACGCCCCGCCGACTCCGAGCTCGGGCGCCTCCTGCGCGTTCCCGGTGATACGGACCATAAGTACACTCGCGGGGTCGTCGGCCTGTGGGCCGGCAGCCGGGCCTACCCGGGAGCCGCCGTCCTGACCGCGTCGGCGGCCGTGCGCACGGGAGCCGGAATGGTCCGTCTGGCCGCACCCCAGCGCGTCGAGGACCTCGTCGTGGCGCATCGCCCCGAGGTCGTCCTCGCCTCCGGCCGCTGCCAGGCCGCCGTCATCGGCCCGGGCACCGATCCGGCCGACATCATGCGCGGTGCCGAGCTCGACGCCGTCCTCATGGACCTGCTGGGCCAGCACGATGACTCGTACTCGTCATGCTCAGTATCGCCCGGGAGCAGACCCGCCGTGATCGACGCCGGCGCCCTCCTGCTGCTGGCCGAGCGTCTGCGGGGCGGAGCGCGCTGCGCGCCCACACATGTGCTGACGCCGCATGCGGGGGAGGCCGCCGCGCTCCTGACGACGCTGGGCGCCTCGATCAGCCGCACCGAGGTCGAGGCCGCGCCGGCCGCGTGCGCCCTCGACCTGGCCCGGCTGACGGGAGGCACCGTCGTGCTCAAGGGCGCGCCAACGCTCATCGCCGGTCCCGTCAGCCCCGCGGCACCCTCTGGATCGTCCCCTGAGTTCTCTGAGCCCCCTGAATCCCCTGAGTCATCCGCCGGCTCTTCCGGGCACGCAGCGCTGCGCCTCCTGTCGGTCAATGCCGGGCCCGGATGGTTGGCGACCGCCGGCAGCGGTGATGTGCTGGCAGGGATCCTCGGCGCCGTGCTGGCGGCCGCACAGTCCGAGGCTGAGCGCGGCGGTCCCGCCGTCGCCGTGTCGGATTGCGCGGCGCTGGCCGTGCGCCTTCACGCGGTCGCCGCCGAGCTCGCCTCGGGTTGCCGCCGGCCCTCCTCCGGGCGTCCGCTGGCCGCTCTCGATCTGGCGGATCAACTGCCCCGCGCCTGCGCGACAGTGGGAGGATGGGCGGCGTGACCCGTTCGGCTTCCGCAGCTCCCGCCTCATCCGTCCCTTCTGCTCTTTCCTCGTCTCCCGCGCCTCCCACCACGTCGCGGGCCGTCGTCGATCTGGAGGCACTGGCCCACAATGCCCGTGTACTGGCCGGCTGCACCGACGCTCCCTGGATGGCTGTGGTCAAGGCCGACGCCTACGGGCACGGCCTGGGGCCGGTGTCCCTGACCTGTTTGCGGGCCGGCGCCACCTGGCTCGGCGTCGCCCAGCTCGCCGAGGCCCTTCACCTGCGCCGTCTGCTCGACGCCGCCGGCGTCGCGCGCCCGCAGCCCGAGGACGAGCCCGCCCCCGACCGCCCGCGACTGCTGTGCTGGCTCGTCCCGGTGCTCTCGCCGGAGCGCG
>ERZ773004.585-NODE-585-length-22308-cov-6.279063_pt1 | contig 22308 bp, 14 predicted proteins | sample MGYA00580667_ERZ773004 | MGnify/ENA primary metagenome ERZ773004 (study PRJEB29015, sample SAMEA2737963) | human oral metagenome | biome: human oral; feature: human-associated habitat; material: dental | place: China | collected 2123 ... | reverse complement strand
CGTATGCAATACGCCCCTACCCAGAGGCATAAAAACGCGCCGCGGTTAGGGCATACACGCGCCTCGGACCCCCATTTTTTGATAAGGATAGCGCATATCTCTATGATTCCTCCCCCAAACGAGGGATATATCTGGAATCCACACAAATAGCAAGGGTAAAATAATATATCGAACCGTCTTATTTTGCAGATAGACTATCTATATTTGCCACCGCAGCCCTATCAAAGTGGGTTGCAGATTTACTCACACATATAATATTTAGAAGTATGACTAAGCATTTAGCCTTGATTGGCTTGCTTCTGGTAGCCATGCTTACCGGATGCAGCCACGACGAATCCACCGAGGCTGTGGATTCAAAACAGACGAATGTATCCGCCGACTTTGTCAGTGCGGACGAAGCAACAACGATTGCCGAAGCCATTCAATTCGGATCCACCGAAGCAACAACGGCTGACGGCAAAGCGACAACGAGAAGCGCTGGCCTAAATAAGGAGGTGCAGAGCGTTACTCCGGTACCTGATGCAAGTGGAGTAACCGCCTTTTATGTGATCAACTATAAGGGTGGCGGTTTTATGCTTCTCGCGGCTGATAAGCGAGTTAATCCAGTGTTGGCTTATTCTGAAACATCTACGTTCCCAATGGATAATCAGGAAGGATTTCCAGAAGGGCTCATAGACTGGATGACTGATGTCAAAAAGCATATCCAGACTATCAGGGAAAAGAATATCACCCGAAATGAGGATATGAATATCGCATGGGAGTTAGGAGCTATTGAATTAATGACTTCGCCGACTATAAAGACAGGCAACCAAAGAAAGTGAGATGCCCGGCATGGCGCCGCGTTTTGTACCTGCCACAACCGTGAAACAATCTAACGCGGCGCGTTTTACGTATTCCAACGAATGGCATGTCCGGGTATGTGTCGCGTTAGGATATATTGCAATCGTGGAACGATTAAGACGCGCTGCGTTTCACGCATTCCGCGGCATGGCATGATCTCAACGCGCTGCGGATGGGGCATGCGCCGACGTGGGACGGGGAGGGGTGGAAAAATTTCCTGCCTCGTTACGTCCGAAAAGTCCTGACTGCTTCTTAGCTTTGCAGCCCAGAAAAAACGATTACGGATATGTTTATCGAAGTAACCCTTCATCCCCTCCTGCCATGACGCTATCTTACAGAGAAAACATGCGTCGGCTACGCAATCCGTCTTTTGAAAAAATCACGGCCATCGCTCACTCTTTCCTTCCCTCTCCTACGGATGGCCGGACGGCCCCTTCCACCGATCTTCCATCCCCCGACATGGCGGCGGATCGCGGACAAATGCTCCTCAGAGCCCTCTGCGACGACGGTGTGCGGCAAAAAGCCAAGGTGGATAGGGTGCTCGGCACGATGCCCAGGAAGCTCTTTCAAGGCACAACCTTCGACGTCGTCGATTGGCAGTGTGGGCAGGGCGTGAATACGGTCTGCTTCTTCGATTTTATCCGTCGTAACGGCATGGAGAATCGTGTCCAGCAGGTTTTTCTGATCGATACCGATGCGGAAGCCATGGAGCGCGCCCTCTGGCACCTTGAACCCTACATGGGAGACACGGATCGCATCGTGACCATCCATAAACCGATCAACGAAGTGGATCGATTCGACATCGAGACCCATCAACCGGTCACATTTCACTTCTTTACCGACGTTTTGGGGCATCCTGAGATCGATTTACGCCGATTGGCGCAACTGATTGGGCGTACTATCCGCGGGGAACACTATTTTTTCTGCGTGGACGGGCTTAAACATGGCAACGATCGGCTCGAAACGTTCTATCGATGCTTCAGTAGTCCGGAGCTTTTCACAGACGAGACGTATTACCCCACTGCACGTCAGCCGTATGCCATGACCTGCAAAGCTTTTCGGCTTCGCGCCGAGACGTTTGGGCTTAACACGGCCCTTTCGCCCGTTCAATGGCAGGCGGCTTTCCGACTCGACATCGTCCGAGAGCTATTACAGCAGACGGAACGCGAAAAAGTGGCCGCGCTCTACCGTTCCCTTTCGCGATTTGAGGTCTCCGCGGGTTACGACGTGGCTGCCTGCGCCCATAATGACCTGCCCCCGCTGCTGGCCGTGCTGAGTAACCTCATTACACGCGGTCTGCCTACCGCCGCTTCGCCTCTACTCGAAGAGGCATTCGCACCGCTGGGCAATCGTAAGAGATGGAACGAGGAGGGAAGGATCACTTACGCCGCGCGAGACCTTTATCCGTCTGATTTGTTCGAGGCTTTGCACCTGATTGACCCTCGATTTAAGCCAGATGAGACGACCTACAACGTGGACGCACTCGAAAACGACCTGCAACGGGAATACATCACGCGGGTGGCCCCTCCACCCTTCCGACAGCTCTTCGAACCGCAGCGGAACGTCTATACCTTGACCGGGCAACGCGAATATTGCACGCAGCATGTCGATTTTTCGCTCGAGTTTCCCTATCCGACGAAAGATCTGAGGGACGTAAGGCACAACGGATTCGTGATCGAGATCGAGGATCCCACTGTGCAGACCACTATGGATCAGCGGCGCATCGAGAAACAACGTACCGACGATCTGGCAGCCATGAACTGGACTTGCGAGACCTTCTCCGACGGTCATTTGAGCGACATGCACTTCGGCTATTTGGATAGCGACTATGTGCGGACGGCCTTCCGCGTTTTCGGTCGCCCATTCGACAGCGAATGGGTCCGCACGCTGCAATATGTGCTTACTCCTATCGGTGTAGCACGCATTGAGAAGGTCATTTTGGAGGCTCTTATGGCCGGACGATTAGATCTGGCGGCGCCGCATTGGGAGGTACTCGTGGTGGAACGCGATGTGCCCTGCGCCGTGGCGGCTCTATCGGACTTGCGAGCCCTGTTTGAGCGCCTGACAGCGCTTAGTGCAGAGTGGGATGGGGTACATTTTCCGGAAGTGACGCTTGATGTGATCAGTACACCGGAGTTTATCGATTCGCCACTCCATGCCGACGTGGTGCCATCGGCTGAACTGACCGAGGAGCACCGCGCTAAGACGTACGATTTGATCATCGACATCTCCGTGCTGCGACGTGCAGGCATTGAACGCCCGCTCATCGGCACGTACACGAACTGCCACAACGATTGTTGCTTCATCGTCCGCTCGGCTCACCATGCCCGCGAACCGAGAAGGGTGCTCACCACGGGGCGCATCACTTATCGCCCGCTCATTATCCGCGACGCCATCGGGCGAAGCACACTCATCCCAGAAACAGCTGGGGCTATACATTATATGATGGGCATCCTATCCCGTCGGGAGGACTTCCGGCCGGGCCAGGAGGCCATTCTCGACCGGTTGCTTCGCGGCGAAAGCGTGGCGGCGCTACTTCCCGCGGACGCGCATGGTGCAGCGGTGACGCTTCCAGCCGTTCTTTTGCAGCCGGGTGTGACGGTCGTCATAACGCCAGACGCTAAAACGGCTGATAAGCTGATCGACGAGGCGCGGCAGCAAGATATAGATTGTGGAGCCAGCCTCCACACGAACATGACGGACGGTGAACGTGAGCGGAGGGAGCGTCGCGTGGAATCGGCCGCACTTCATTTCGTTGCGATCTCCGCGGAACAGTTGGCCAGGCCCACCCTACAACAACGCTTCCTCTCTATGCGTGAGACGGGGGTATATTTTGCTTATGGTATCCTCGATAGCGCAGAAAGAGGGTCAGAGTGGAGTCCATTTTTCGACCCTCATTATCTCTGTGCGGGGAAAATTTTGCGTCGATATGCCCGACCACGAGAGGGAACGATCACGCTCGGGGCTACCTTGGGTCAGGCGTCGTTCGATGTGCTCTTCGACGTCGAACGAGAGCTGCTCCCCGTCGATTCCTACACTCCCGACCGCGATCGAATCGTCACCGCCAGCGCGACCGTGGCTCCCATGTCGTTAGAATCGCGTTCGGAGGCGGAAGAAGGGAAGGACATCGAGCAGATACTCCGCGAAATGGGAATGGAATACATCGCTCCGGTCTTAGGATCCTCTTCGGCGGAAGAGGCACGCCTTGTGGGCTTGTCTTATCCCACATCCGCAGGCGAGGGAGGCGAAAGCACACGAGACAAAGCCGCCGAAGCGCGCTACATACGTATCCTCTACCGTATGGGATGCCTCGGACTGATCGATGGCGTGGCTCGCGACGAGGTTCAAAAGCGCTTCCTGCTCGTGGTGCGCAACTGCACCGCGGAACAGGTCTACAAACGGTACTGCGATTACTTTAATCGCTACTATACAAGGAAACGCGCCGAACGGGAAGAGACTGCTGCACGGGCGGGAATGCCCGCCGTGATGCTCCGCGACGAACGTGAGGGGGTTATATATAAGTGCCTCACCGGATTGACGCACTACGTTTGCGATAACATTGCGCGCCTTGCCCCCGACACCGCTTCCCACACGCCACTGACCGAGCGCCTCGCTCAGGATTTGGCTGACGACTCGCAGGCAACGGACGAAGTACTTTTCCGTTACCTACGTCTTGTCAATGATTCCTCCGAGGGATCGCCCAAAGGGCGCATCCATGCCCTATATGAGTCCGTCTGCACGCTGCGTCGCGCGGGTCATTCGCATCCGGTACTGCTACTCCTCAGCACTTTTTGCCTACTTTATCTCGGAACAGACGGTCGCCCGATGCTCGACAAGGATCTGGCGACGAGTTATGAGGAGGGCATGGTCGGGCTGTACTACCTTATGCCAGATTATGCCCGCTTCCGCGAACAGTTTGAGGCCTATAATCGTTTCGTACGCAACGAGGCGGATGCGACGGACGATGCTACCGAGATGCGTATGGAAAAAGCGGCGTCGCGCCTCCTTCTGATCCGTGCGGCAGACATCTTGAGCACGCATTTGACTTATACGACAGAATTACAACGTACTTATTTAGGATAAATGGAAACGATAGAAGATATTAATGTCGCCCTCTTGCAGCTGCGGGAGAACTTAGCGAACTTGGATGCGGCGCGTCTGCAAGTGGCACAGGTCACAGGCAGCAGTCAAGAGCTCGTCGAGGCCACAGCTCGGCTGTCGGACGAGGTGAAACGGTTGGCCGACCGTATCAGCGAGGAAACACAGGCGGTGATTAGCCGTTTCGCCGAACAGTTGGAGGGGTCACGGGCCGAATGGACCGACGCCATCAACGACGGGAAGGCTCGTTTCGCGACAGAAGTGGAGCAAACCCGGCAGGCTACGGCCCTATTGAAGTCCGATGCCGAGCTGGCTCTGCAACAGGCCCTCGCCACCTCCACACAGTCGGTCGCCGACCTGAAATTGGAGACGCAGGAGACGCTCCGTCTGGCTACCTCCGCCGCGACACAGGTCGTCACCGACTTGAAGTCGGAAACCCAAGAGACGCTCCGCCAAGCCACCGCCTCCGCAGCCCAAACCGTGGCAGCGCTGAAGGATAACACCGAGGAGACGCTCCGTCAAGCAGCGGCGACGTCGACTCAGACGGTCGCAGACCTAAAAACGGAGACCGAGGAGACACTCCGACAGGCTAAGGAAGCCTCACTTCAGGCTACGGAACAGCTCCGCACGGAGACGCAAGCGGCTCTGCAACAGTCGCTCGAGGCTACTACACGCACAATGGGCGAAGTCAGCGAGCAGGCGAAGCAATCTGTCGGTGAAGTGTCCGCACTGGCCAAACATGCGCTGACTGAAGTGACCACCGTTTCGACTGACGCGATAGAAATGCAGCAATCCGAGATCGCAGATACGCTCGACACGCTGGCGGACTATAACGAACGGATCCGGCAGCTCATCGACGCGCTCACGGCCTCGAATCTTTCTGCACAGATTGCCTCGCTTGAGCGTAAAGTGGACGAGCAATCGGCCGCGCAACAGGCTGCACTCGAAAAGATCCGCCTCGATGCCGAACGGAATCAGAAGATTCAGCTGTTTACGGCCATCACTATCGTCATCCTTCTCCTACTTTTCTTCTTCCTCAAATAGTCAAAGAACATTTTTACGCATATGTCAAAGAACAATATCCACAAAGTCCTTGTGCTTGGCTCCGGCGCGCTGAAGATTGGGCAAGCCGGCGAGTTTGACTACTCCGGCTCGCAAGCACTGAAGGCTCTCCGACAGGACGGAATCAAATCTGTGCTGATCAATCCCAACATCGCCACCATTCAGACCTCTGAAGGCGTGGCCGACAGCGTATATTTCCTTCCGGTAACGCCCTATTTTGTCGAGCAAGTCATTGCTAAGGAACGTCCAGATGGTATCCTGCTGGCCTTCGGCGGACAAACGGCTCTCAATTGTGGCATCAAACTCTACAACGAGGGCACGCTGGAACGTTACGGTGTCCAAGTGCTGGGTACCTCGGTAGAAGCCATCATGAATACAGAGGATCGCGACCTCTTCGTACGCAAACTGCACGAGGTGGATCTCAAGACGCCCGTCAGTCAGGCCGTCGAAACGATGAGCGATGCCATCACCGCGGCCGAGCAGATCGGTTATCCCGTCATGGTACGCTCGGCTTACGCTCTGGGAGGACTTGGTAGCGGTATTTGTAAGACAGAAAGCGAGCTGCGGGCACTGGCTGAGAGTGCGTTTGCCTTCGCCCCGCAAATTCTTGTGGAAGAATCGCTGAAAGGTTGGAAAGAAATCGAATTTGAAGTGATCCGTGACCGGACAGATCGGTGTTTTACCGTGGTGAGCATGGAAAATGTCGATCCGCTTGGCGTACACACGGGCGAAAGTATTGTGGTCGCCCCGACATGTTCGCTGCGCGAGGACGAACTCACCCAGCTTCAGGAATTATCCGTCCGTACCGTGCGCCATTTAGGCATCGTCGGCGAATGCAATATCCAATACGCATACAATTCTGACACTGGCGACTATCGCATCATTGAGGTCAACGCCCGATTGAGCCGTTCCTCGGCCCTTGCATCCAAGGCAAGCGGCTATCCGCTGGCTTTCGTCGCTGCCAAATTGGCCATCGGCTACGCGCTCGATGAGATCGGTGAGCCGGGAACGACCGGATCAGCCGCCGTAGCCCCACAAGTGGACTATCTGATCGCCAAGATTCCCCGTTGGGACCTCACGAAATTTGCTGGTGTAAGCCGCCAAATCGGATCCAGCATGAAGTCAGTAGGAGAGATCATGTCTATCGGCCGATCTTTCGAAGAGATCATGCAGAAGGGTCTACGAATGATCGGACAGGGCATGCATGGATTTGTGGGTAATAACAATCTGGAATTCGAAGACCTGGATAGCGAACTGGAAAATCCGACTGACCTGCGCATTTTTGCCGTAGCTCAGGCCTTAGAGAAGGGATACACGATCGAGCACATCTATGAGCTGACGAAGATCAACCCCTGGTTCCTGGAACGACTGAAGAATATCGTCGATTATACCCACGTACTCGGACAGTATAAGAAGATCGAGGACCTTCCGGCCGACGTACTCCGCGAGGCTAAGCGACTCGGTTTCTCTGACTTCCAAATAGCGCGTTACACGGAGCACCCTGAGGGTAACATGGAGCGCGAAAACCTCCGCGTGCGTGCCTTGCGTAAGCGACATGGTATATTGCCGGCCGTGCGACGCATAGACACTGTCGCTTCCGATCGCGCAGAACTCACGAATTACCTCTACCTCACCTACGGAGCACCCTCTGGCGACTCTGCGACAGGAGATGAGCACGACATACCATTCTATAAGAACGATAAGAGTGTGATTGTCCTCGGTTCGGGTGCCTACCGCATTGGATCGTCCGTCGAATTCGACTGGTGTTCGGTTAACGCTGTGCGCACCGCACGCAGTCTGGGCTACAAATCCATTATGATCAACTATAACCCAGAGACAGTCTCTACCGACTACGACATCTGCGACCGACTCTATTTCGATGAGCTCTCACTGGAGCGGGTTCTCGACATTGTCGATTTGGAGCAACCGCGCGGTGTCATTGTATCCGTCGGCGGACAGATTCCGAATAATCTGGCCATGAAGCTCTACCGGAGGCAAGTTCCGATTCTCGGAACCTCGCCCGTATCGATTGACCGCGCAGAGAACCGCCATAAATTCTCCGCCATGCTCGATACCCTCGGAATAGACCAGCCACGTTGGGCGGAGCTCACGAGCATGGACGAAATCGACGACTTTATCCATCGCGTAGGCTTCCCGGTTCTTATTCGGCCCTCCTATGTGTTGAGTGGAGCCGCCATGAATGTGTGCTACAACAAGGATCAGCTAATCGAATTCCTCGGCGTAGCCGCGCGCGTATCAAAGGAGTATCCCGTCGTCGTGTCGGAGTTTCTGCAAGACGTGAAGGAGATCGAGTTCGATGCCGTAGCGCGTCACGGAGAGATCGTCGAGTATGCTATCTCCGAACACATCGAATACGCTGGCATTCATTCAGGTGATGCCACTCTGGTCTTCCCACCGCAGAAACTATACTTCGAGACCGTTCGACGGATCAAGAAGATTAGCCGCAAGATTGCCCGAGAGCTTAACATCAGCGGCCCCTTCAACATACAGTACTTGGCGAAGAACAATGACGTGAAGGTGATCGAATGTAATCTGCGAGCCTCACGCAGTTTCCCGTTTGTCAGCAAAGTGCTGCGGCAAAACTTTATCGATACCGCCACACGCATCATGCTCGACGCACCGTTTACGCCACCCAACAAAACGGAGTTCGACATTGACTGGATCGGAGTTAAAGCCTCACAGTTCTCATTCGGGCGTTTGTCAAATGCAGACCCCGTGCTAGGCGTCGACATGAGTTCTACGGGCGAAGTAGGTTGTATTGGCGATGACTTTGACGAGGCACTTCTCGCCGCGATGGTCGCTGTGGGTAACACCATACCCACGCGTAGCATCATGGTTTCTTCGGGAGGAGCTAAGAGCAAGGTGGAGTTGCTGGAACCCTGTCGGATGCTCTGTGAGCGAGGCTACACGATATACGCCACGCAAGGCACTGCGGCTTTCCTACGCGACAACGGAGTGGAAGTGACACCTGTGTGCTGGCCCGATGAGCGTGACGGAGGGCTAAACATACTTGATATGTTTAGTCGCCATGCCTTCGACTTAGTCATCAACATTCCAAAGAATCAAAGCCGGCGTGAGCTGACAAACGGATATAAGATTCGGAGGGCAGCCATCGACCACAATATACCGCTGATCACAAATGCCCGACTGGCAGGCGCATTCATCCGAGCTGTCTGCAACTTAGGCGAGAAGGATATACCGATCAAGAGCTGGCAGGAATACCGTTAACGAAGACCTATCGCCGGTAGGGCCGAGTAGGTCGTAGCCGAGCATGCGGAGGATCACCTCCCCGCGTGCTCGGCTTTTTTGTGTCTGTGCGCGTAATCGATCGATGCGGGCGATTGCCCGTCGGAGGGTGGTTGAGCTATCATGGTGGCTGCAGGAAAGCAAAAGGAGATTCCAATGGGCTATCCTGCCCATCCCACGAAGCCAAAAACAACTCTCTATCTCGATCTCTGGATGCTCCGCGAATCAAAATGCAGATTCCGTTTCGTTACCTCGGGCACCCCACGAAGCCAAAAACAACCTTCTGTCTCAATCTCCAGATACTCCGCGAATCAAAATGCAGATTTCGTTTCGTTACCTCGGGCATCCCACGAAGCCGAAAACAACTTTCTATCTCAATCTCCGGACACTCCGCGAAACCAAAAACGAATCTCAATTTCGATCCCTAGGCACTATGCAAAGCGAAAAACGAATCTCGATTTTGACTTCCGAGTACCCTGGAAGCAAAAAATGAATTGCGATTTTGCTTTCAGAGTGTCCGGGAAGCCAAAAATGAATCTCGATTTGCGTCTCCGGACACTCAGTGAAGCAAAAAATGAATTACGATTTCGCTTTCGGAGTATCCGGGAAGCCAAAAATGAATTGCGATTTCGCATTTTGGGTACTCCGGAAGGCCAAAATGAATCTCGATTTCGCTTCCCGGAGTGTCCGAAAGCCCAAAATGAATTGCGATTTTGCTTCACTGAGTGTCCGAAGTCGCCAAAATGAATTACGATTTTGCTTCCCGGAGTGTCTGTGAAGCAAAATCGAGATTCATTTTGAGCTTCATTTTGTCCGCTGGGTAGGCGATAATAACTTGCTGAACCTTAGGCGGAGAGTCCGGCTATACACACCGCATTTTGTTTCTCTTATCGATGAGTGAAGATGAATGACAAGAGGATTCAAGGCGATGATCGCCATCAAGTTGGACGGATAGGCGCAGAGGATTGTCTTGGCCTTCATGGGGTGTGCCTGGTTGGCGTAGAAGGTTCGTTGGGGCTTTCGCGGGGGCTTCGCCCCCGCTCCCCGACTTCCTTTTCTTCTCTTGATAGAAGAAAAGGAAGCAAAAGAAGATCAAGGCGATGATCGCCTTCAAGTTGGCCGGATAGGTGCAGAGATCTTTTGGGGCTTTCATGGGGGGTGGCCGGATAGGTGCAGAGATTTCTGGGAGCTTTCATGGGGTTTGGTCGGATGGGTGCGGGGGGGTATTTTGGCTTTCATGGGGTTTGTCCGGATAGGCGTAGGGAGTTATTTTGACCTTCATGAGGTGCGCCTGGTAGGCGTAGGTGGTTCGTTTGGGCCTTCGCGGGGTGTGTCGGGATGGGTGTAGGGATTGATGTGTGGTTTCATGGGATGCTAGTGATTGTCCGCAGGGATTGGTATGGGCGGGCACAAAAAAAGCCGGATACCGGCTCGAGACGACGCTCGGCTGATATCCGGCTGGGGGGATGGGGTATAGAGGTTAGTTATGGCTTTCGCTGAGGGCGGCGATAAGCTCGTCGAGGGTCACGGCGCGTTGCTCGCCGCTGCGCATGTCCTTGAGCTGAATGCGGCCGGTGGACATCTCGTCTTCGCCGACAAGGGCCACGAAGGGGATCGCGTTTGCGTCGGCATAGCCGAGTTGCTTTTTCATCTTTGCCGCGTCTGGGTAAAGCTCGGCGCGAATGCCGGCAGCGCGCACGCGGGCTATCAGCGGCAGCAGATAGTTGGCCTCACGCTCGCCGAAGTGCACAAAGAGCAGCTGGGTGGTTCGCAACGTGTCTTCGGGATAGAGATCGAGCTGGTTCAGGACATCGTAAATGCGATCTGCGCCGAATGAGATCCCGACGCCGGAAAGGCCGGCCATACCGAAGACGCCTGTCAAGTTGTCGTACCGGCCGCCGCCCGTAATGCTTCCGATCTCCGCATCGAGGGCCTTGACTTCGAAAATGGCTCCGGTGTAGTAATTGAGGCCGCGCGCCAGTGTGAGATCGGTCTCTAAGCGGGCCTTCAGCGGCAGCGGCTCTATGTGATCCAGAATGTATTCCGTCTCCTCCACGCCGCGGATGCCTGCCTCCGAGCCTTCCAATACGCTACGCAGGGCCGCCATCTTTTCCCGATTGGAACCTCGAAGGTCTATCACCGGCTGCAGGCGATCGATGGCCGAATCGCTGATGCCCTTGGCCCGAAGCTCGGCGATTACGCCCTCGTGTCCGATCTTGTCTAACTTGTCAATCGCCACAGTGATGTCGACGATTCTTTCGGCCTCCCCGATCACTTCGGCTATGCCGGCAAGAATCTTGCGGTTATTCATCTTGATCACCACATTGATGCCCAGACGTCGGAAGACCTCGTCCATGATCTGGATGAGTTCCACTTCGCAAAGCAGCGAGTCACTGCCGACTACGTCCGCATCGCATTGGAAGAACTCGCGGTATCGGCCCCGCTGCGGGCGATCGGCACGCCAAACGGGTTGTATCTGGTAACGCTTGAAGGGGAAGGTCAATTCGGATCTGTGTTGGACTACGAATCGGGCAAAGGGTACCGTAAGATCATACCGAAGGCCTTTCTCGGAGATCCTGGCCGAGACCTTCGGAAGGCTTTTTTCCTTCCAGTCGTCGTCGGTGATAGCCAAGAGAAAGTCGCCCGAGTTTAGGATTTTGAACAGCAGTTTGTCGCCCTCTTCGCCATACTTACCCATGAGGGTGGATAGTTGCTCCATGGCGGGCGTTTCGATCTGCCGGTAGCCGTAGAGGTGGTAAACCTGACGTATGGTTTCGAATATGTAGTTGCGCCGGGACATCTCCACGGGCGTAAAATCGCGAGTCCCTTTCGGGATTGAAGGTTTCTGTGCCATGCTAATCTCTTCTGCTGCCTGAGGTGAATATGAGAATGTAATAAAGGAGGGTAGCCAATGAGCCAAGGGCTGCCACGACATAAGTATATGCGGCCGACTGCAGAGCGTCGCGGGCCATGCTATCGGTTTCCCGAGAGGTTAGTCCGGAGGTCTTCAACCAGGCTAAGGCGCGCCGACTGGCATCTATCTCGACCGGGAGGGTGATAAAACTAAATAGTGTGGTCAATGCGAACATCACAATGCCTATCAACATGAGTTGCGGAAAGGTTTTGATGAGCAACATGCCAGCCAGTAAGACCCACTGGACAATATTCGATGAGAAGCTGACTATGGGAACCAGCCTTGAGCGGAGCTTAAGCGGAGCGTAGGCGCAAGCGTGTTGAACGGCGTGTCCGCATTCATGGGCAGCCACCGCAGCGGCGGCGATACTGTTGCTGGCATAGACGGAGTCGCTGAGGTTGACCGTCTTCTTTGTGGGGTCGTAGTGATCCGTCAGCTGCCCAGCCACGGACGTGACCCGCACGTCTTCGATGCCATTCTGGCGAAGCATACGCTCGGCCACTTCGCGTCCCGTCAGGCCTCCGGGCAAGGGCACCTGAGAATACTTTTCGAACTTGCTTTTTAAGCGACTTGACACCAGCCAGCTCAGCGCGGCTATGCCGATAAAAATGACCCAGTAAAGGGCCGTTGAAGAGGTAATCATTGGTTGTAGGGGATAGGTGATAATACTTTGTTTGGGGAATCGTCGAGGCAAAATAATAGTCCTCACGGAGGATGGAGGCGCTTCGTGACGTCTCCGAGCTTCCGGAGGACTATGCTTTTTGTCCTTCAGCCCGTGCGGTTGAAGGCAAAAAGAATGCCAGACGGCCTACTCGTTGTAGCGGATGATAGTCTGCTCGCGATCGGGTCCGACTGAGACGATCTTAATGGGTACGCCCAGCTCATCCTCGAGGAAAGTCAAATAGGCGTTGAACTCCTCGGGGAATTCGTCTTCGCTCTTCATCCTTGACATATCGGTACGCCATCCGGGCAGCTCCGCGTATATGGGTTCGGCCTTTGAAAGGTCAAAGGGGAAGCGATCCGTCTCCACCCCGTCCACGCGATAGGCCACACAAGCCTTGATGACGTTAAAGGTATCCAGGACGTCACTCTTCATCATGATCAGTTGGGTTACGCCGTCGATCATCACAGCGTAACGCAAAGCCACGAGGTCAATCCACCCGCATCGGCGACGGCGCCCCGTAACCGATCCGAACTCGTGTCCGCGCTCGCACATAGCCTCCCCCGTTTCATCGTGCAACTCCGTAGGGAAGGGCCCACTGCCCACGCGTGTGCAATAGGCTTTGAAGATGCCGTACACTTCGCCAATATTTCGCGGCGAGACTCCCAGGCCTGTGCAGCATCCGGCGCAGATCGTATTTGAGGAAGTGACGAAGGGATAGGAACCGAAATCGATGTCCAACATCGTACCCTGCGCACCCTCGGCAAGCACCGAGCGACCCTCGCGGAGCATCGCGTTCACCTCGTGCTCGCTGTCCACAAGTCGGAAGCCCTTCAAATAGTCCAGGGCTTCGAGCCACGGACGCTCGAGGTCAATCAAGTTGTACTCGAAGTTCATCGCCCGAAGCATGTTTTCGTGTCGGCGTTTGGCAGCGGAATACTTCTCGTCAAAGTTTTCCAATAGGTCGCCTACCCGGAGTCCGTTCCGGCTGATCTTATCGGTATACGTTGGGCCAATGCCTTTGCCCGTCGTACCTATTTTTCCCGATCCCTTAGCGGCCTCGTTAGCCAAATCGAGTATCCGATGGGTTGGCATGATCAAATGGGCTTTCTTCGAGATCATCAGTTGCTGCTTCAAGTTGTGCCCGTGATTGGCCAACGCTTCGGCTTCTTCCTTAAAGAGAAGCGGATCGATAACCACTCCGTTGCCAATTATGTTTGTCTTCCCACCCTGGAATATGCCAGAGGGGATGGAGCGGAGTATGTATCGCTCTCCGCCAAACTCAAGCGTATGTCCTGCGTTGGGTCCCCCTTGGAACCGCGCTACCGCATCGTACTTCGGCGTCAATACGTCGACCACTTTGCCTTTGCCTTCGTCGCCCCATTGGAGGCCTAATAAAACGTCTACTTTCATCTGATTCATTCATTTTTGGGATTATCCTAAGTCATTGCAACCCCTTCGTCGTTCATTTCGGGGATCGCCAGAGGTCATTCATTCACCTTCGTCATTCATTTCGGGGTTCATCCGGGGCCATTGATTCCGCTCATTGATTCCTGTCGGGGGTCGGCTTAAGCCGTTGCAGCCCTTCCGTCATTCAATTTGGGGAGCGGCTCAAGCCATTGGTTCACCTCACCGATTCTTGTCGAGTATCATCCGGAGTCACCGCTTCCCCTTCGCAGTTCATGCGGAGGTTCATCCGGGGCCATTGATTCCGCTCATTGATCCCTTTGGGGGATCGGCTCAAGCCCTTGCTTACCCTCCGTCATTCATTTCGGGGACTACCTCAACTCGTTGGTTCACCTCATCGATTCTTGTCGAGGATCATCCGGAGTCACCGCTTCCCCTTCGCAGCCTCGGCCGCCTTTCGCTGACTCATACGCATTCGGAATTTGCATTTGGAGCACATACCGTAGATGTAAAGCGAATGGCAGTCGTAGGTAAATTTGGGAATCCGCCGGTGAGCCAGCTCGCGCGTCAGTCTATCGTCCTTCACCTCCTGGACGGCACCGCAATAGCTACAGATGGCATGATGGTGAGTGGCGGCGGCCGCCTGTAGCTCATATTGCACAAGTTGGGATGAGAACTGGTGTCGGACCACGATACGGGCATCCATCAACAGCTCAAGCGTGTTGTAGATGGATGCCCGACTGACATGAAAATGCGCTTCGTCGAGCTGACGGAGTAGCATTTCCACGTCAAAATGTCCTCTTATCCGGCAAATGTGCTCCAAGATCGTGAAGCGTTCCGTCGTCTTCCTCATGCCGCGCTCAGTGAGAAAGCGAGCGAACGACTCTTTGGCCGGTTCGAAGGCATAGGTATCGACGGCGTTATCCATATTCGGACGTCGTAAGGGATAGGGAAAAGAAGGAGTTAATTGTAAGTCGGGAGGTAGGAGTATTCCCGACTGTAACGCATCATCTGATCCGCGTAGTCCTCGGAGTAGTCAAGCGTAACGTCGGTCACCTTGCCCTGAGCGTCACGGATAGGCTTCATCACCGGGTTAACGAAACCCTTGTAAGGCGCCAGATTGAGTCGGGCATAGCGCGCGAGAACCTCCTCGTGCAGGGCACGGTCCACCTTCACGCCGTAGTCTTCCACCAACTTCCGACCTGCCTCAAAATCACCTTCGCTCTTGATTCGCTGCAGCTCGGCCAAAAGCTCCGCAAACAGCCCACGCAATTTGCCGTAATCGTTCACAACGACAAACGTCTTTCCGTCACGCTTCGCAAAGTCCACGACATGGTCCGCACGACCCTTTTCGTACACCCAGCGAGCAATCAGCTGACGGTTTCGCATGTGCGCTTCCTCTATGTCATTGCCCGGTTGAATGCGCACCAGCTGTGTCATCAGCCCATTCATGATGTATTTGTAATACTCCGCCTTGTACGCTTCGGGATCACTCAGCAGTCCGAGCTCGATCAACTTAGGATCGGCCAGGTAGTAGAGAGCAAAGATGTCTGCCCGCGCCTCTTCCAACGTGGAACTGTACGCACCCAGCGCATTGGGATCGGTACCCTCGAGCAGCTGCCCAGAGGCGTGACCCAAGCACTCATGAAGATCGGTGTGCAAGTTGTCGGTGATGAAGCCATACTTATCGATGCGTGCGTGCTCTGCGTCGTTCCAAACGAATTCCTCACGGAAACCGTTGCCTTGAGCCGCCTTGTCGTAGGCCTCGGTGATATTCTCAATGGTGACCGACTTCGAGCCATGATCCTTACGGATCCAGTCTGCGTTCGGCAAGTTGATGCCAATCGGAGTAGTCGGATAGCAGTCTCCGCCCAGCATAGCGACAGTAATCACTTTGGCCGTGATACCCTTCACCTTCTTCTTACGGAAGCGGGGATCCATCGGCGCATTGTCTTCGAACCACTGCGCGTTGTCGCTAATTATCCGCGTGCGTTTGGTCGCCTTGCGATTGATGAAGTTGGCTATTGCCTCCCAGCTGGCCTTCATTCCCAGCGGGTCGCCATACGACTCGGTGAAGCCGTTCACGAAGTCCACCTCCGAGGCGGTATCCTTCACCCAAAGGATGGCGTAAGCGTCGAATGTCTTCAGATCACCTGTGCGATAAAACTCGACGAGCTTCTCGATCACAGCTTGCTGCGCCGCATTCTCGGCAAACTGCTCCGCCTTCTGGAGCTCGTCCACAATATGCTCGATGGCCTCAGTGTACAGCCCGCCGACCTTCCACACCTTCTCGGTGAGCTTGCCATCAGCCGACTTACACAGCCGGCTATTCAGGCCGTAGGAAGGTGCGGTGGAATCGTTCGGTGTACGCATCGCGGCGTAGAATGCCTCGGCCTCCTGCTGTGTCACGCCGCCCTCGTAATAGTTATTGGCCGACGCCAGCAAGAGGTCGCCGCTGCCACTTTGCACCGTGCGCTTTGGCATCACCTTCGGATCGAAGATGACGGGCGTGATCTCCTTGAGCCAAGCGTCCACCGTCTGGCCCTTACGCACGGGCACATGCTTCGGATCCAAGCTGCGAATGCACTGCGCGAAGTAATCTGCGGTGAATCCGGCGGGCTCGAACTTGTCCTCGCCGTAATGATGATGAATGCCGTTAGCGAGCCATACGCGCTTGAGGTATGTCTCCAGGGCTTTGAATTGTGCATCGCCCCGATCGCCCCGATATTCCCGGTAGATAGCCTCCAGCGCTCGCCGAATGGCCAGATTGTAGCGGCAGTTCTGATCGAAGATTATATCACGCCCCATCAGGGCGGCTTCAGAGAGGTGATAGAGCAACTGCTTCTGCTGCAGCGATAGCTCTTCGAAGCCAGGCACCTCGTAGCGCAAGATTTCAATGTCGGCGAAGCGATCCACCGTGTAATCGATCTTCGGATGCTCGTCGTTTGCAGCCGTCGCCACGTGTGCGCCGACCGTAAGTAGTGATGTAGTCATAAGAAGTAAAGCAGACTTTCTCATTGTGATTGATGTCTATGTCGTTTCGAATCGGATAAAAGGCAGTAAGGGGTCTCTGTCAGGGCCCAAAGAAAGGGAGCGAACGCCTTTGGCTGACGGCCGCCCCCTGCTTGCTGATGGGCCTATCGTATATAGGTATGCCGTAGCCCAGAATCAGACTAAGGCATCCATCGGCTCGTCCTTCGCTTCCCAGCCCAGCGCACTGGCGCCCAACACGGCTGCGTCGCTCTCCTTGAGCTGCGAGAACAAGAGGCGCGTCTTGCCTTGGAACACCTTCAGCATATGTGCCTCCATCGATCGCTTCACCGGCTCCATGATCAGGTCGCCCGCTTTGGACAACCCGCCGAACAGGATGATAGCCTCTGGACTGGAGAAGGCCACAAAGTTGGCGAACGCTTCACCCAAGATCTCACCCGTGATGTCGAAGATCTCGATCGACAGCTTGTCACCCTGCACGGCCGCATCGAAGACGTCCTTCGAGGTGATTTTGTCCGGTTCCAGCGCCCGCAGCAGGCTGGCGTCCGTGCGCATCGTCAGCAGCTCGCGCGCCGTACGGGCCACACCCGTGGCCGAGGCGTAGGTCTCGAGGCAGCCGTGGCGACCGCAGCCGCAGAGCCGACCGTTCTCACGTCGCACCGTGGTATGGCCCAGCTCACCCGCGAAGCCATCGTGGCCATACACCAGATTGCCTCCGCAGACGATGCCACTCCCCACGCCCGTGCCGAGCGTAATGACGATAAAGTCCTTCAGACCACGCGCCGCGCCGTAGGTCATCTCGCCGATGGCCGCTGCATTGGCGTCGTTCGTGAGCGTCACGGGGATGCCCCCCGTACGGTCGCTGATGAGCTGTGCCAGCGGCACCTTGCCCTTCCACGGCAGGTTGGCCGCAAACTCGATGCAGCCATTGAAGTAGTTCCCATTCGGCGCGCCCACGCCGATACCCTTGATCTTGTCCCGTCCGCCAGCCGATCGAATCACGGCCTGTAGCCCTTCGCCCAGCGCACGGACATAGTCGTTCACGTCTTCGTATTTCCCGGTCTTAATCGAACCGTTATACAGCACATTGCCTCGCGTATCGACGACCCCAAAGACGGAGTTCGTTCCGCCGATATCTATCCCAATCACATACGGCTTATCCATAGATCTATCTGTTTTTATGTGTGATACTTATTTGATTGTGTGGGCCAAAGATACAGACGAAAAAAGATCCCGACGCTTTCGCGCCGGGATCTTCCAAGTTTACCTATGAAAGCCTTCCGGGTGGAGGGGGGCAGTGATTACTGCACTTCCTTCTTAGCCTCTTCCGTCTTAGCCTTGTTGCACTGCTTGCCGTCCTTCTTGTCCTTGCAGCAGCTCTTTTTGTCGGCTGCCTTGCAGTCCTTCTTGCCGGCCTTGTCGCAATGCTTCTTGTCCTTATCCTTGCTGCAGCAGCTCTTGTGCTCCGTCTGCTGGCCTTCTTTCTTCACGTCCTGTGCGCTGGCCGAAAGGGCTACGCCGAACGTCATGGCAGCTGCGATGGCTGCGCTCAAAATCACTCTCTTCATTTCTTTGATGTGTTGATTAATAAGACTTGAAATCGTGGGGCAAAGGAATGCCATTTTGCTCCTCATTTTCGTCACGCACACTGCCCGATTAATCTTATTTGTCCGAAACGCCCTCCATTTTGCCTTTTTTGGAGCCCCGTCCACGATCCATCGGCCTTTTGCCTTAACATCCTTTCCGGTGCACCTCCGTCGTTTCGCTTCTTCCGCCTGCTTTCAGCCCCATTTTCCCGTCCGACGGGCTTTACTTCCGCCTCTCATCCCCTTTAAGCCCACTCGACGGCCTTGTCTTCCCTCCTCTATCTCTCGAAAGAGCTTCTGGAGGCTTTCTCATGGCCTATACCTCTCCTGTTTTGATCCTAAACATAGTATCTAAAAACTTTTATTCGCTGTTCTGATCATAGACAGCATCTACAAACAGATTGACATCACTGTTTGCATCATAATCATATTATAAAGCCTATATATCTATCATCCATAACAAGAACAGGATCATTCATCTTTTCTACATACAGATTAGATTATATACAGCATCTATATAGATTTATAGTCCATGTATATGATCCAGACATGGATGATATGCTTTTTTATACGCTGTATATACGATAGACGATAGAATATATGTATTTTGAATACCTATCTATAGAGAAAACAGCACTCCTATCTATTTTTACTTGCTGTTTATGATCAAAACAGAAGAGCTTCGGGGCATGGTAAGGCTGGCGACTCGTTTTTTAGGACTTTCGGAGGGGGCGCAATGGCCGACGAACGTGTTTTCGGGGGATGGGGGAAGTTGGGGAGGCCGTTTGCGCGAGGTTTTCGGGCGTTCTACTTTTGCGCGCATAAAGACAACACGGAATTATGTTTGAAAACTTAAGCGACAGATTAGAACGCTCATTCAAGCTGCTGAAGGGCGAAGGGAAGATCACGGAACTGAACGTGGCGGAGACACTCAAGGATGTGCGACGCGCACTGCTTGACGCCGACGTTAACTATAAGGTGGCCAAACAGTTCACCGACACGGTGAAGACCAAGGCCATGGGCCAGAATGTGCTCACGGCGCTCAAGCCGAACCAGGTGATGGTGAAGATCGTGCACGACGAACTGGCTACGCTCATGGGCGCCTCGGCCTCGGAGCTGGAGCTGAAGGGGCAACCGGCCGTCATCCTTATGGCGGGCTTGCAGGGCTCGGGTAAGACGACCTTCTCGGGCAAGCTGGCCGGCATGCTACGCAGCAAGAAGGGCAAGAAGCCGCTGCTGGCTGCGTGCGACGTGTACCGTCCGGCGGCCATCGATCAGCTGCACGTCTTAGGCGAGCAGCTCGGCGTGCCCGTGTATTCCGAGCGGGAGAACAAGAACCCGGTAGAGATCGCTGAGCATGCCATTGCAGAGGCGCGGCGCACGGGGCGTGACTTGGTGATCATCGATACGGCCGGCCGTCTGGCCGTCGACGAGCAGATGATGCAAGAGATCGCCGCCATCAAGCAGGCCATCAACCCGGACGAAACGCTCTTCGTGGTCGACTCCATGACGGGTCAGGACGCCGTGAACACGGCCAAGGAGTTCAACGATCGGCTCGACTTTTCAGGCGTGGTGCTCACGAAACTCGATGGCGATACGCGTGGTGGTGCGGCGCTCTCGATCCGCACGGTGGTCGACAAGCCCATCAAGTTCATCGGCACGGGCGAAAAGATGGAGGCGCTCGATGTGTTCCATCCAGAACGTATGGCCGACCGTATCCTCGGTATGGGCGACGTGGTCTCGCTCGTGGAACGCGCACAGGAGCAGTACGACGAAGCCGAGGCGCGGCGCTTGCAGAAGAAGTTGGCCAAGAACCAGTTCGACTTCAACGACTTCCTCGGTCAGATCCAGCAGATCAAGCGCATGGGTAACCTCAAAGACCTGGCCGCGATGATCCCCGGCGTAGGCAAGGCACTGAAGAATATCGACATCGACGAGAACGCGTTCAAGGGCATCGAAGCGATCATCTACTCCATGACGCCCGAGGAGCGCACAAACCCCTCGATCCTGAACGGTTCGCGGCGCCAACGGATCGCCTCGGGCAGTGGCACGTCGGTGCAAGACGTAAACAAGCTCATCAAGCAATTCGACGAGACGCGCAAGATGATGCGCATGATCACCACCGCAAAGCCGAGCAGCCGCATGGCTGCACCGTTCCGCAGGAAATAAACAGACACATATATAATAGGTATAGAAGGATGGAAGAGCACAGCTATCAACTGATCGACGGCAAGGCCGTGGCAGAGCAGATCAAAAAGGAATTGGCTGCTGAAGTAGAAAAGATCAAGCAGGACGGACGGAAGGCGCCGCACCTCGTGGCCATACTGGTGGGTCACGACGGAGGTAGCGAAGCCTATGTGGCCAATAAGGTGAGGAATTGCGAAGAGATCGGGCTGCGCTCGTCGCTCATTCGCTTCGAGGACGACGTGACGGAGCAGGCCCTGCTCGACAAGGTAAACGAACTGAACGCTGACGATGATGTGGACGGGCTGATCGTACAAATGCCGCTGCCGAAGCACATCTCTTCGCAGCGTGTAATCGAGGCCATCGACTACCGCAAGGACGTGGACGGCTTCCACCCGATCAACGTCGGGCGCATGTCCATCGGCCTGCCATGCTTCAAACCGGCCACACCCGCGGGCATTATCGAGTTGCTGCGCCACTACGAGATCCCGACGAAGGGCAAGCATTGCGTCATCCTGGGCCGCAGCAACATTGTCGGCAAACCGATGGCGATGCTGATGATGCAGAAGGAGAATCCGGGTGACTGCACCGTGACGGTCTGCCATAGTCGGTCGGAGAACCTGCGCGAGATGTGCCTCAGTGCGGACATCATCATCGCAGCGCTGGGTGTGCCGGAGTTCCTCAAAGGCGACATGGTGAAAGAAGGCGCCGTAGTGATCGACGTCGGCACGACGCGCGTACCGAGCAGCGTGACCAAGAGCGGTTACCGACTGATGGGCGACGTAGCCTTCCACGAGGTGGCTCCGAAGTGCAGCTACATCACGCCCGTGCCTGGCGGCGTAGGGCCGATGACAATCATCTCGCTGATGCGCAACACGCTTTTGGCTGGCACGAAAGCCGTGTTCGGCAAAGAGGAATAATTCCCCGGGCAGGCTTTGCCAGTGTGAAAACTGGTATATCTTTGCGGCGCATTCCGAAAGGGAATGCGTCTTTATGGTGAGAGTGGCTCAGTTGGTTAGAGCATCGGATTGTGGTTCCGAGGGTCGTGGGTTCGAGTCCCATCTTTCACCCTCCTCGTTTTTTAATTTCTCATTTTGATTTAGACCTCTTCCCCCCATCGCCGCCTATAGCGCGATGAAGAGGTTATCTACAGTTTAAGCCTGTCGAAGTCTTCCTTCGGCAGGCTTTCTTTTTATCCACTGTCAAGAAAGAGGTCTTTGCGGGTACTCCCGCAAGTCTCGCGAGAAACTTTTTGGCGTTTGCGGGAGTCCCGCAAGTGCCTCGGAGAACTTTTTGGA
>ERZ773004.583-NODE-583-length-22403-cov-4.698273_pt1 | contig 22403 bp, 13 predicted proteins | sample MGYA00580667_ERZ773004 | MGnify/ENA primary metagenome ERZ773004 (study PRJEB29015, sample SAMEA2737963) | human oral metagenome | biome: human oral; feature: human-associated habitat; material: dental | place: China | collected 2123 ... | reverse complement strand
CGCGTAGACGGCGCCGCCGGCGCATTTGCCCAGCATGATGGAGATTTGGGGGCTGCGGCCGGACAGGGGTAGTTGGCGGCGGGCGATCTCGGAGTACATTGCCAGGGAGGTGACGGCGTCTTGGATGCGGGCGCCGCCGGAGTCTTGGATGCCGATGACGGGACAGCCGATTTTGATGGCCATATCCATGATTTCGCAGACTTTGCGGCCGAAGGTGACGCCGACGGAACCACCGTAGACGGTTTTGTCGTGGGCGTAGACGGCGACGGGGCGTCCGCCGATGCGACCGTAGCCGGTGACGACGCCGTCACCGTAGGGGGCGTCGGGTTCGTCGGGGGTGCGGCCGAGGGCTCCGACTTCGACGAAGGAGCCTTTGTCGAGCAGGCGGTTGATGCGTTGGCGTGGCGAGGTTAGTCCCGCGGCGTCACGCTTTTCGCGTGCTCGCTCGCTGCCGGGGTCCTGCGCTTGCTCTAGGCGTGCGCGCAGGTCAGCAAGCTTTTCTGCCGTAGTGCTACTCACTGTGCCTTACTGCCTCTCTTAACAAATCGTGGTCATGTGTCATCCACATGTTTTAGGTTTTACACCCGGTGGGGGCTTATTCGCCGATTGCTTGCGCCAGGCGAGCCGCAACCTTGGCGATCTCTGGCTCGTCGACAACTGCCAGGTGGTCGCCGCGGAGCTGGATGATGTCTAACTCGTCAACGATAGCCGACCATCCACCGTCTAGGTCAATCTTGGCATACCTGGGTTCCAGTTCGATGGCGCCATCGTGCATGCGTTCCGCACGGAACAGTAGTACGGGCACCTTCACGTCGGCCCACTGCGAAAGGTCGACCTTGTCGAGGATGCGGTTGTCGACGAAGGATGCGCGTTGGTGTTCGAGTACGCCGGCGCTAAGCCCGTGTTCGGAGGCGTCGGTGGTTGCGAGGAAGTCCGCCATCATCTGCAGCATGGCGTCCTCACCGGCGGTCTCCAACAGTTCGTAGGGCACGGGGAAGTCCAGGCCGTAGGTCTTCTTCGCGAAGGCCGAGTAGCGTTCCCACCGGGCCTTGGTTTCTTCCAGCGTGTCGGGAACCTGCTCGGAGGGCTGGACGGTGTCAAGCAGCACGATGTGCGCCACCTCGACCTCCGGCGCCCCGGGTTGCGCCAGTTGGTGGGCTACCTCGTAGGCGATGGCGCCACCAAATGACCAACCACCCAGCACGACAGGCAATCCGTCCGAGTACTGCTTGATTTCATCCAAGTATGCGGCAGCGCGCTCGGGCAGCGGCCCTTCCAGGCGCTCAACACCATAGACGGGGATGTCTTCGGGTAAGCGACGCATCAGCGGCTGGTAGACCACGGAGGAGCCACCGGCGGGGTGGAACATGAACACGGCCGGCTTGGTGGAGCCTTCTGGCCTAGCCCGCAGCACGCGGATGTTGCCCTCTACCTCGGTTTCGAGGCCTTCACGCACGATGTTGGCGAGGTCCTCCAACGCCCCAGCTTCACGCACCTGCTGCGCGGTGATCTCTACCCCGCCGCGTTCGGTGAGACGCTCGGCGATCTTAGTTGCGGTGGCGTCGTCTACCTCAGGCAATTCACTGGTGACGCCGGCTGCCGCCTTGCCCGTCATGGTCGCCCAGGTCGCAAACACGAGGCGTTCGGATGCATCACGGGGTGCAACACCCACGCCAGTTGCCTGGGTTGCAACCACCGGCGGCTCCTCGGAGCTGTCGCCACCGTCCGCAGCGGAGGGTTCTGGGGCCGCAACCGTCGCAACGTCATCACTAGATGTGCGGCCGGCGACGAGGTCCTCCACCAGTTTCACGACGTCTGCGACAGAGGCATCACGCAGCGCCTGCACTTGCAGCGGCGGAATTGCGAAGTCATGCTCGATGCGGTTTTTAATGCGCATGCCCATCAGCGAGTCGAGGCCTAGGTCGATCAGCGGGAGCTCACCGGGTAGATCGTCGACGTCGTAACCCATGGATTCGGAGACGATCGCGCGCATGCGATCCTCCACCGATTCGCCAGAGGCCGGGTCCCAACGCATGGAATCGTCGGCCTCTTCTGCGACCTCTGCGGCCAGCGGCATGCCACCGGTGGGTGCAAACGCCGCAGCAGCGCCACCGTCTGTGGCAGCCTCAGCGACCACGCCCGCCGCCTCACCAAAACCAGGTAGCCCGGCTGCAGCAAAACCCTCGGCCAGCAGGACGGTCTTGTCGTCCATCACGCGGTAAACCTTGATCACCGCGCCACCAATATGACGATTGACCACGGTCGTAATGTCACCAGACGCCGGCAGGCTCGCGTGCTCCTCGGACGCCAAGACAGACGACCCCGGCAGCGCGTCCTCCGCTGCAGTCTCGATCAACGCCAAAGCGCTGGGCACCATGTCAGCGACGATGGAGTACGCCACCGCACCATCAGGCAAGTTCACGCGGCTACCCGGAAGGTCGGTGCGCTGGGTGGAGGTCGGGCGGGCCGCCGTCCAATAGCGCTGGTGCTTCCACCGCATGCCCGGCGCGCTGACGCGCTTGCCGTCACCTAGCACCCGATCGAAGCGGATGGGTTGGCCGGCAGCGTACAGTTTGGCCAGGAGCTCCAACAGTGATGACGTCGCGGGCACCTTGCGTTTCAGCGCGAACGTCAGCTGCGCGTCGGGCTTGCCGGAGGCAAAAGCGGTGTTCATCATGCCCATCAATGCCACCGGGTTGGGGCTGATTTCAACAAGCATCATGTGGCCAGCTGCGAAGGCCTCCTGGGTGGCATCCAGGAACCAGACGCGGCCGCGGGTGCAGCGCGTCCAGTATTCGGAGTCGTGAATAACCTGGCCGGGCTGATAGGTGACACCGCGGTCGACTGAGCTGAACAGCGGTGTGTGCAGCGGCATCGGGGTGATGTCCGCTGTTTCTGCTGCCAGTTCGCCCAACAGGGGTTCGACGGCACTGGTGTGGCCGGCGCCCTTGACGTTGAGCAGGCGGGCGAACTTTTCCTGAGCTTCCAGGTGTTCAACCAGCGCAATAACCTTCTCGCGCGGGCCGCCAACGGTCGTCATGCCGGGGCCTGCATAGACAGCTGGTTCGATACCTTCGAACTCCTGGTTGTCGGCGATGAAGGCATCGAGGTCGTCGACGCTGAACTCCACCACTGCCATGGCACCCAGCTGATCCTCGGGAAGGGACTGCTCGCCCTCCCCCATCAGGCGGCTGCGGTGGCAAGCCACACGCATCGCGTCCTCAGCGCTCAAACCACCGGCTGCGTAAGCGGCAGCAATCTCACCCATGGACATGCCCATCACAGCAGCCGGGCGGGCACCCAGGTGCGCCAGCAGATCCGTGAGAGCGATCTGGATGGCCGTGATGGCAACCTGCGCAGTCTCCGTGTTGTACGTCTGCTCGTCATCGGCGATGATCTCGCACACCGACCAACCGGATTCGAAATCCACAATCTCATCAAGCTGGCGCATGCGCTCGGCGAACACAGGGGAGCTTGCCATCAAGTCCTTCGCCATCTTGCGATGCTGAGAACCGAACCCCGAGTACACAAACACTGGACCAGCCTGGTCGGGAGAATCCGCAACCTCGATACCTGGGGATTTCTTGCCCTCAGCCACAATGCTCAAACGCTTGATTGCGTCCTCAGCATTCGCAGCCAACACGGCCGCACGGGAACGACCATGGTTACGCCGAGCAGTCGAACGCGCAACGGCACGCAGACCCGCGACGTCATCAATCGCGGCGTCATCAATAAACTGCGCAAGATCAGCTGCAGCAGTACGGCGACGCGAAGGCAACAAACCCGACACAACCAACGGGGTCGGATCATCAGCACCCAGCAGCAAAGCGGGAGCCTCATCGGGGTCCGTCAACTCGGGATAATCCGTAGCCACAAACTCGCTGACCACGGCATGCGCGTTGGTTCCGCCAAAACCGAAACCACTCACACCCGCAACCGCGCGACCAGAATAGCTCGGCCACTCACGAGGATCCTCAACAACCTCCAGATGCTCAGCATCGAAATCAATGTACGGGTTCGGCCCCGCGAAGTGCAGCGACGGGGCGATCGTCCCATTGCGCATACCCTGCACAACCTTGATCAAACCAGCAGCACCCGCAGCGGACTCGGAGTGCCCAAAGTTCGTCTTGGCGCTGCCCAGCAACAGCGGCTTATCCGCGTCGCGCCCGCGACCCAACACCGCACCCAGCGCAGTAGCCTCAATCGGATCACCCAAAATAGTGCCGGTGCCGTGGGCCTCCACATAATCAACCTGGCTCGGCTCAATGCCAGCGTCCGCGTAAGCGCGCTGCAACACAGCCACCTGCGCATCCGGATTCGGCGCGGTCAAACCATTGGATCGGCCATCGGAATTCACAGCCGTACCCTTGATAACGGCATAAATCGTGTCGCCATCCGCAACGGCGTCCTTCACGCGCTTGAGCACCACCAAACCGGCGCCATCGGAACGGACAAAACCATCCGCATCCTCGGAAAACGCTTTGATCGCACCACTCGGGCTAATCACGCCAAGCTCACCGAAAGCAGTGGAAACAAACGGCGAAGCCATAATATTGACGCCGCCGGCAAGCATGACGTCCGCTTCGCCCGCACGCAACGCACGAACCGCCTGGTGCACCGCCACCAACGACGAAGAACACGCAGTGTCAACGCTGATCGACGGGCCGCGGAAATCAAAAGCATAAGAAATACGGTTGGGGATCACCGCACTGGAATTACCCGTCAGCGCATAAGGATGCGCCTCCGCAGGATCCGAAGCGATCATCACCCCATAGTCATTGTTGGTGGAACCGATAACCACGCCAACATTGCCGCCCCGCAGCTCATTAGCGGGAATATGTGCGTCTTCCAACGCCTCCCACGCAAGCTCCATCATAATGCGCTGCTGCGGATCCGTATTGGCCGCCTCCAACGGCGACAAACCGAAAAACTCCGCATCGAAGCTGGCAATATCATCCAAATAACCGCCAGTTGTGTTGACCTGCTGCATCTTCGCAGCCATCACCTCATCGCTGGCGTACTCCGACCAACGGCCAAGCGGCAGCTCACCAGTAGCGGACCGACCCTCTACCAGCAGCTTCCACATTGCCTCAGCATCTGCCGCCCCCGGGAAACGCGCCGACAGACCAACAATCGCGACGTCATGATCGCTGGCGTCCGCAGAACCACTGGCGTACGCACGGATACTATCCGCAGCAGCAGACGACCCCACCCCGCCCTCGGCCGGACCATCAACCAAACGCTGGGCTAAAGCCGCAATCGTCGGATACTCATAGGCGATAGTCGCATCCAACTGAACATCCAGCAGGTTTTCAAGCTCACCAGACAGCACCACCGCATCCCGCGACGACAAGCCAAACGACTGCATCGGCTTATCGTCGCTGATCTCGGAGGCATCCAGCCCGGTCGTAGTGCACACCCAGTCACGCAACCATTGACGCAAATGGGCAACTGTCATCGCACCGGTGGACTCCGCAGTGTTCGGGGTAGTCATCTACCTAGGGCCGCCTTTACCTCATCAAGCTCGAAAAAAATCCTTCTCTACTATATATAGGTATCAGCCCAATCCGTTACGCCTTGCAGGCGTGCGAACAAACACCCCACCAGTAGGAAAATTACTGCCCCAAGTAGTGCTTCTTGGCCACCCGGCGCGCAATCTTTCCAGACGAAGAACGCTTGATCTCGTCCGGAGCCACAATGACGACGTCGTGGGGCTGAACCCCGTGCGCTTCCGTCACGGCCGCGCGGATCGCCTGTTTCGCGGCGTCATCACCATCAGGGGTCTTGTCGAGATCGCGCTCGGCGATGATGACGAGCCGCTCGGTCTCATCACCTTCGATAGCGAACGCCGCGATAGCTGCCGGTCGAATGTGCTCGCTCGCGTGGTCCACGGTGTACTCAATATCCTGCGGATAGTGGTTACGACCAGCGATAACAATGAGGTCCTTTATACGGCCAGTGATGTGGATTTCCCCATCGATGAACACGCCCAGATCGCCCGTCGCCATCCAACGATCATCCTCCGGAGCACCTGCGGCACGGGAGTTCTCCGGCAAACGCTGCGCCAAAGTGTTGCGGAACGTCGCGAGAGTTTCCTCCGGACGATCAAGATAGCCGAACGCCATGTTGTCACCATGTGCCCACAACTCGCCAACGGTGCCATCAGGAACCTCGCAGCGGGTCTCGGGATCAACAATAACCAGCTGCTGCGGGCGAACAACCTCACCATTGGACATCAGAGGAACAGCCCCCGGGCCTTCCTCCACCACAACGGCAGCGCCCTGGTTGAGCTTGTCCCGATCCACCCACGTCACACGCGGACGCACCGGAGACTGCGGTGTGGTGACCAACAAGGAGGCCTCCGCCAGACCATAGGACGGGCGCATGCAGGACTCCGGCAAACCATAAGGGCCAAAAACCTCGCGGAAAGCGTTCACGGCCTTCGGGGTGACCGGCTCGGAACCAATGATCAAACCATCGATGTGGCTGAGATCAATCTGCTCGCCCTCCTCCGGACGGCCATACGCCACCGCCAACTCCAGAGCGAAGTTCGGAACCACCGTGTACAGCGCGTTATCGCTCTCGCGGCGGTTAATCTGCTGGATCCAGCGCTTTGGCTGCTGGATGAAGTCCCGCGGCGTCATCATTTCCATCTCAAGACCCAAAATGGTGACAAACGCAGCCAAAATGATGCCCATATCGTGGTGCAACGGCAACCAGCTGACCATACGCAAAGGAGTCTTCAATCTTGCCGCAGTGAAAATCTGCAGCACGTTGGTCAAAATGGAGCGGTTGGTCAACACAACACCGGCCGGGGTGCGGGTGCTACCCGAGGTGTACTGCAGGAATGCCGGAAGGTCAACGGGCGCGCCGGTTGCCGCAACCAGGGCCGCAGCCTCGGGGCGAGTGAGGGGGTTTTCGAAGCTCTCCGCCAGGGAATCCGGCAGTGAGTCAACGCCCAAGATACGGGGGCGCTCTGCCGCAGGGCGGTCAGAGAACATGCGGCGCACATTCGGCGCAGAACGCTTATTGGTCAGCACAAACTTCGGCTGGGCATCACCCAACACCGCCGCCAAATGATCAGCGTGGCCGGGCTCGTTCGGGTCATACAACGGCACCGGAACCATGCCGGCGTACAGGGAGCCGATGAAGCCGAAGATGTACTCCGGGCTGTTGCCCGCCAGGATCGCCACGCGGTCGCCGATGGAGCCAACTTGCTGAAGGCGTGCCGCAACAGCCTTGATACGGGTGTTGATCTCTGCGCGGGTGAAGTCGTGAGCAACCCCTTCGCGAGATTCTGAGTAATCCCAGAAACGCATGCAGTGGCGGCCAGCCCCACCCTGTGCAGCATCGGCCTGGTACATCATTTCAGCCAAACCGGCGAGGGTGATCTGCGACGGGAGGGCAATGTCGCCCTTGTCGTTGAAGAACTGTCCGATTGCTGCATGCAAGTCCATAGTGTTTAGCCTTTCAAGCTGGTGTTTTGTTTCACTCGCTAAATATATAGGTTTGGGAGCGACAAACATTACATTGCTGCAGTGTTTCGCCCCCCGCGCGTCGCTAAGGACTACGGTGCCCCAATGAGGTTCTCAGCCCACTGAACCAGCCACTGATTCGTCGTCGTCCCCTCGAAGACCACCGGGTTTGTCGCATACATTGCATGCACACCGTTGGCATCAACCAGTGCCTGCGCGCGACCAATCGCATCATCAACACCCAACGGGGCGTCACAAATCGAATCATCCGGCGCACAAATCTCAAACACCCGATCGTTCAAACTGCCAAATCCACCCGGTCGGGGACCACGCATCGTTGCACCAGGCGTCACCACCTGAGCGAGACCGTTAAGCGACTGGAGCGACACCTCCGCGCCAACACCCCTAACCTCGATACCAGCGGTCTGGCCAACCCCAGGCTCCCGACGACCATCCGCTACCAGGGCGACACCCCTGATGCGTTCAGCCGGAACCGGAATATCCTGCGTGCCAATCTCATTAGCAATATCGCCCAACAACACCGCACCCTGCGAGAACCCAGCCATAACAAAATCGGTCAAGGGGCACTGCTCATGCATCGTCGTGAGCTCCGCAGCAACCTTATTGGCGCCCTCGGTCCGGGACTTGTCATAACCCATCTCGTGCATAGCACCCAGGTTTTTAAACTGAGCGGTGTACGGGACAGTCCATATCTTCACACCACCCGGCTCACCCTCGGGGTAGCGTTCCTTCAAGGGATTGGTGACGCTGAGCATGAAACTCATCGGGTTGAACGTCGGATTCAGCGGATCGTCATCCGGGGATGACTCCCAGGTACCCGGGGCAGAAATAAACTCCACCGACGGGCACCACTCCGGTTGCTTCGGGCTCTCCGCTTCGGGGCTGCTGGGCGTTTCCGTTGGCCCAGTATCCGATGGTCCCTCGAAATGGCGCATCAGCCCAACGCCAATCACAATGACCACCAACACCGCCAACACGGCGATCAACAACTTGCCGATGCTGGAACGATCCTGTCCAGCACCCCTGGCGTTTCGGCCCATCAGTACAACCCTTCCGTCACGTTGTGTGAGGCCACCACCCTAGCAGCGTTAGCAATAAGCCCGCTGTGCTGCCTGGGTGATGACAGTCCGCGCATCCTCGAGCGACAAATCCGTGTGCCCCAACTCCACCAGCTGCCCCGCGATGGGCTCAACCAGGAAAGACTCTTCCCCGGCGTCCTTAGCGCGGCATACCTCGCTGGCGGTGCCGATCAGTTGCGCCTCGATCCCCTTCGGGTCGATGCCCTTATCCTTCAAATCATCCAGGTAGGCGTGGTCTTCGTCGCTGTAGTCATCCTTAAACGAAGGCACCTCCGAGACCTCCTCCGCCGGATGGTCATTGACGGCAGCACCACCCTGAGCAGGCTTCGCGGCCTCGCCATTGTGGTCCTTGTGGTCCTTCTTCGCCGAGTCACCAGCCTTCGAATCCTGACTCTTGTCCCCAGACTTCTGCTCGGAAGCATCCTTGTCTGCCCGCGCCAGGCTAGAGCTCGACGCTGCGGCAGGGTCGGCGTCATCACTTGATGACGTCGCGGAGCCACAGGCCACAAGCCCGCCTGCGAGCAGCACGCCGGCTAGCGCCAGGCCAGCACTCTTACGCACCAACTGCTTCGGGGCACGCATTAGTTGCGTTCCTCGATCACGCGGCCATTAACCTGCTTGATGGTGCCATGCTGGAAGGACATGGTCTCGCCACCAGCGGCGATGGCCTCCTGGTCCTTGGTCGGCCAACCGAAGTGGCCGTTCTCCCAACCGCTAGCGCCCCAGGCGTCACGGATCGGGCCGTTGAAGATGAACTTTGCGCCGGTCTCCGGGGTCCAGTAGAAGGAACCATTATCAAAGTGCTGCACCACGCCGCCCTTCAGCGGAATCTCGTTAGACGTCGGCGCACCAAGCTTCGAAGCGGTGGTGTTCATCGAACCGTAGCGCTTAGCGATGTCACCGTGAACAACGAAGGCCTTGTCGCCATTGCGGACAACGTAGCCGTGCTGGAACTGCTGAACCAGCTTGCCACCCAATTCCTTGGGCTCCGCGACCGGGTAGCCAAGCGGACCGTTTTCCCAACCGGTAGCGCCCCATGCGTCGAACATGTCCTTCGGGACAGGCTGCGCACCCAACTTCGGAGTCCAGTAAATGGAACCGTTCTGGAAGTGCACGTAGCGTCCGACACCATCCGGGGTACTCTGCTCACCGGTCAGCGGGAAACCAAGCCACGAATCAGCAGCACCCATCTCCGAGTAGCGGGCGCTGATCAAACCAACCAGCACGTGAGCACCGGTATCCGGGTGCCAGTAGGCGCGACCGTTGCGGAAGTCCTCTGCCTTACCGCCGGCAATGTCGTACTCGTTGTTGACGCACTTGCCGAACTCGCCACCCTTGGTTGCCTCAGCAATCGCACCGACGGGCGCACAATCCGCACCGCGGTCGTCCTTGTCGAGGGCCAGGGCATCAGCAATGTGTGGCCACGCCTGGGTGAGCTCGAACTGCCAGTAAGGCCAGTTATGCACGCCGGAGGGACGGAAGTGGGAAATCACGGGGACACCCGCAGTCTTTGCCCTGTTGACGAAGTTCTGGGTGGTCATGCGGGACAGAACCTCAAGACCAACACCCGCGGGGTTAGCCGGGCCGGTTGCGACCGAGTTGTTCTGGCCGAAATCGTCAGCACCGTTACCAGCGGACACATAGACGGTCTTGCCCTTGAGTGCCTCGATACCGAGCTTCGGGTCGTGGTCGATCCACTTTTGGGAGTTCAACGGGCCCCACATTGCGGTCGCATCATACCCACCGGCATCCTTCAGAGCGCCCTGAATACCCAGCTGCATTCCGGGGCTGGTGGTGTCCAGGTAGCCGGAGAAGGAGCCAACGAAGTTGAACATGTCGGGACGGTGTTCAGCCAGGTTGACGGCAGCAGTGCCACCCATCGACAGGCCGAAAATACCGCGGGTGCCGTTGGAGCGGTATCCGTTGTGCAGCACTGCGGGTAGTTCCTGAGTGAGGAAGGTTTCCCACTTGTAGTTCTTGCCGTTATCTTCGCGGTCCCAGTCAGAGTAGAAGGAAGCCTCGCCGCCGACCGGCAGGACGGTGATGACGTTCTTGTCGGAGAAGAACTGCTGGATGTTGGTGTTGATCGTCCAGCCGTTTTCCTTATCGGTCGCGCGCAGACCGTCCAGGGCCCAGACCTCGGGGAACTTCTTGCCCGGTTGGGAGTACCAATCGCGCGGCAGCAGCAGCTGCACCTGAACCAGCTGATCAGGCATGGCAGCAGAGCGGATGAACAGTGCGACCCGGCGGTCCGACAACCACTCCTGGCGTTCGACGGATACGCCGTCGGGCAGGCCGTCAATCTTCGGGAAGTCGGTGCGGATGGGGCTGCGCTCGGGGACATTGTCGTCCTTGAGGTAGCCGGAGATTTCGGAGCTGCCGAAGCTCGAGCCCTGAGCCAGCACATCGCGCTGTTCAGCCTCGGCCTTGTCGGCGGGGAAAACGATGAGTCCGGTGCCGATTGCAAGTGCCGAGGGAACTGCGAGGGCGGCAATGAGCTTGTTGCGGCGGGTCTTGATTGCGGTGTCGCGCATGAAAGATCCTTAAGTAACTGAAAAAAGGGGTGGCTGAATTGACTCCCGCAATCTCCGGAGGTTCCCCGCCTCCGGAAAGGGCAGTCGTGAAGTACTTAAAATAAAGCACCCTCAAGTTTAAGTTAAACTTTAAACTTTTACATTAGGGTCGCCCCGGCGTGTTCACCCCGAAACGCCTACCACGTGACTCCGCCGGTCCCCATAACAAAACCCCCGGGCGCACTACTTAGAGCACATCCGGGGGCTAGGGGCGGCGCCAGGAATTATTACCAGGCGTTCATCACGTTGAGCACGCGCTCGCGAGTGAGGTAGAGCTCGTCATTCCACTGGTTCCACGCGTGGATACCGTTCGGGCGGTAGTGGTTGGTGACATTGATGCCCTCAGCGCGCGCCTTGGCTTCCCACACCAGCGTGGTTTCCAGGGACAGCGCCTCCAAAACAGAGCCGTTGATCTTCTGCATGGTCGGAATACCGGCATCCTGCGGACCCCACAGGCCGGTAGCCGCAGAAATGTAGACATCGGTGTTGCGCAACCCACCGGTGGCCCAGAAAGGATCATCGTGGAAGCGACGGGGGTTGATCAAGATGCCGTACATAGCGCTGACGTTGAATCCACCGGTGTCCAGCAGAGCCAAACGCAGCAGGGTCTGCATGCCGGGCATCGTGGTGGTCAGGTAACCAGACCAGGACATTGCCTGACGGAACTGATCCGGGTGATTACCAGCCAAGGAGATCGCAGAGGTGCCGCCCATGGACAGGCCAGCGATGGAGTTGTTGTGCGGGTCAACACCGAAGTGCTGCTGCAGGTAGGCCGGCAGCTCAGAGGTGAGGAAGGTCTCCCACTTGTAAATCACCGGAGCCGAAGACATGGAAGACAGGTTGGCCGGAGCATCCCAGTCAGCGTAGAAGGAACCCGCGCCACCGATAGGCATCACCAAGGTGATGTTGTGGTCAACGTAGGCCGCAGGAGCGTTAGCATCATGGGTCCACGCGTTGTAGTAGTCGGTCGCACGCATGCCGTCGAGCAGGTAGAGGCCAGCGTTACCGCCGCGGCCAGCCGGCTGAATCTGGACGGGAATGTTGCGGCCCATTGCGGGGCTCCACACGTCACAGCGCTGAACCCAGAAACCAACCGGGTCCCAATCGCAGGAGCCAGTGTTGTCGGGGCGCAGCCAATCGCGGTTGCCTGCGTGGGCGGTGCCCGTGCCCACCATTCCGATGCTGCAGACGGTTGCCGCCGCGACAACGGTGGCTGCAACCTTCCGCGAGATCGACTTCGCGGAGCTCTTGATGCCGCGCAGTGTGCCGAGCAAGCCGGTGCGGGCTGTGTGTCGAGTCGTCATTGCACTCCTTTGTAGGGCCTCTAAGGTGGCCAGATTGAGCCTTTTTCGAGCAAGTTTTACCGAGGTCAAAATTGCTTAACATGTGGAACATCGGCCACCGAGACCAAAACGTTACCAAGTTTTAAAGTACACGTCAGCGGAGAAAAACCAAGTCACTTTCGCCTGACTACCCCAACCTCGGGGTAACACTAGTTAACAACATTCACACCAGTCATAAGCCACCTGGGGAAACACTGCCTAACTACGTACTAGCCCACACCTACACCAACGGGACCACATACACAGCCATACCGACGCAGAACACCCACGCCAAAGCAAGAACCTGCAATGTACGGTCACTCAACGCCAACTCATCCGGCGCCCCGCCATCACCACGGTCAACATCGGCAGCGTAACGCAAAATCGCCACAGTAAACGGCACCATCGACACCTGATACCACACACCCGCCGCGCCCCCAGCAGCCCTCGACAAACCAAAACCCCACAACGCGTAGCTCATCACCACAGCCGTCGCCGACAACGTCCACACGAAACGCAAATACGTCGGCGTATACCCCTCCAAAGACTTCCGGATCTTCGCGCCAGAACGCTGCGCCAACAAAATTTCGCTATAACGCTTACCCGACGCCATAAACAACGAACCAAACGCTGCCACCAGCAAGAACCACTGCGACAAATCAATCTCGCCAGCAACACCACCGGCCATCGCACGCAGCATAAAACCGCTGGATACCAACGCGATATCCAACACCGGCTGATGCTTCCAACTGAAGCAATAACCCAACTGCAGCGCAATATAAACGGCGACAACAATGCCCAAGGCATGCCCGGCAGTCGCCAACAGGCTCACCCCAAGCGCCGCAATAATCAGCACCACCGCCATCACATACGCCACATTCACCGGCAACACACCAGCAGCGATCGGGCGGAAACGCTTCTTCGGATGCGCCCGGTCAGCCTCAACGTCACGAGCATCATTAATCAAATAAATTGATGACGCCGCGAAGCAAAAAGCCACAAACGCAATGCCAACATCGGCAAGGGTGCGGCCATTCAGCAGCACTTCAGAACCCGCGGCCGCAGGCGCGGCAAGCACCAGGACGTTCTTCACCCACTGCTTAGGGCGCAACGCCTTGATCATCCCATCAACAAGCCCCTTCGGAGGTTTGCCCTCGGTGGGCTCGATACCGCGAGTATGCGGTTCAGATCCAAGTCCAGTGCTCACGATCGTCTTTCTCCCAAAGAAGTAAAAAAGCTTGTCTAACCCTCAAAGTACGGCATGACGGCCTTCGCCGCCGCCACACCTACCAAGGCACCACAGGTGACATCCGTCGGATAATGCACACCCAAAATCATGCGGGAAAGCATCATAGCGCCCGCACCAACATAAGGCACAGAAGAACCAGTCAGCACAGCCAACGCAGCCATCGTCGCAGTTGTTGACGTCGCGTGCGAACTGGGAAAACTATGGTTCGACGGTGTCGACACGCCAACCACGATGCGCTCATCATGAGGCCGCGGCCTGCGCACAACCCGCTTCAACACCACACTCGCCGCATGCGCAACCAACGCAGCCGTACCCAGCCCACACCACTGGCGACGACGACGCTTATCAAACAACGCGCCAGCAGCAGACAAACCCAACCAACCAAGGGCATGCTCCCCAACGTGCGACATCACACGCGCAGTCGGCAGAACCCCCGCGACGTCATGAGTCGCAGACTGAATCGCCACCAACGCATCGGCCTCCCACTCAGGGCCCGCCTTCCACGCAGCCCAGCGGTCGGCAACATCACGCAACAGCGCCTGCGAAGAACTAGGCATCAAAGATGTCCTTCCACGCATCAAGACTGCTCAAACGGCTATGAGCAGCGCGATACTGCCCGCGAAGCTCATCAAAACGCTCCTCAACAAGCTTCTGCAAACGCCGCGATTCCTTCAACAAATCCTTCGCCTTATTCAAATCACGCTGGCGATACACGACGCCGCGACCATCTGCCGTCGTCACCGTCGCGCCGTCAACACGCGACAAGCTAAACCAACGCGCCTCGATCGGAGCAAAATTCGCCTGAGGCACATCATGATGCGCCGGATCTTCCTTAGTCAGCGAATGCTTCAAACCCTTCGCCAACCACACAGCCTTCTTCACCGGAGCCAAACGGCCACCAATATCCTTCGTCGGAACACCCGGTGCACCCGTCGGCTTCGGCAACTGCGCAGCCGTCGGCAACACCACCGCATCCGGATACGTCTTACGAATCGCAGCGATCCTCGGCAACGACGTCTCCAAAATGTCAAACAACTGATCCGGACCCGCCAAGAAGTCCTTCATCGCCTCATTCTGAATAGCGACCGTCGAGTACTCCAAGCACAACAAATGCTTCAGCGTCGCCTTCTGCATCGAGCGAATAATGCCCTTGACCGGGCCATCGTGATCCATCGCCGCAACAATCAAACGGTTACGCAAATGGAAATAGGCCTGCCAATCGATCGCGTCGTCCTTATCCGACCACGCCATATGCCAAATCGCGATACCCGGCCATGTTGCCGTCGGAAAACCAGCCTTACCAGCACGCAAACCGTACTCGGCGTCGTCCCACTTAATGAACAACGGCAGCGGCAGTCCAATACGCTCCGCAACCACACGTGGAATCATGCACATCCACCAGCCGTTGTAATCAACATCGATTCGGCGGTGCAGATCACGAGAATTCTTCGCATCCGGCTTATCACCTGGACTGCCCTTATAACTCAAAGGCATCTCGGAAAAATCATGGTCATAGTGCACATGCGGCGCCGACGTCCACATGAAATCAGCACGATTAATGACCTCACCCATCGAATGCAGGTGGCTACGCTCCTGCAAATTCAGCATCTGGCCACCAATCAACGTCGGCGTCTTCGCATAACGCGCAGCCTGCAACGCACGCAACACGCTATCCGGCTCAATCGCAATATCGTCATCCATATACAAAATGTAAGGAGACTTCTTTGCACCAGCAGGCTTAGTTCCATCAGGACCGCCCAAAGCTTCGTACATGATGCGCGAATAACCACCCGAACCACCAAGGTTGCCCTGGCGGAACTCAAAGAACCGATCCCCAAAATGCTCAGTCGCGGCAGCATACCCAGGCTCATCTGCAGGATGCTTATTACCCTGATCAGGCATAATAACCGTATCGATCACCGCATCCACCGCCGGATCAGAAGCCAACGCCTCCAAAGCAGCAACAGCATCAGCAGGACGGTTGAACGTAGGAATACCCACAGTCACCCGCGGCTCAAACGGCCCCACCGTACTACCATCCGGCATCACCTGCGGACCAGGCGCCTCAGCCGCAAACCAGCCAGCCGACACAATCTCCGTATCCGACTCCGCCGTCACATCAAACCAATACCAACCCCCATCCTCAAACGGCGCCAAATCCAAATCGAACTCCGCCACCCCATCGGAAACAACCTTGCCCTCAACACCAATACGGCTGCCATCAATCTTCGAGCGGTAGACATCCACACGCGCAGTCCCCGCGACGTCAACACGCAAAAGAACACGAGACAACTGCGACCAGCGACGCCAATAACTCGCCGGAAACGCATTGAAATACGTCTGGAAACTCAACTCAGAACCAGCCGGAATACGCACCTGGGTGCGATTATCCCACCGGGCACGCTCCCGGTTAGTCTCCGCCTCCAACACATACAAGGTGCGCACATCATGCGGCTCACCCAAACGCGGCAACAGCACGCGCTGCAACTGCTCAGGGCCCCCACCCTTCTGAGCGCCAGCATTCTGGGCGCCGGCATTCGCGACAGTGTCGGACTTAACGGTCGTTCGTTCACTCAAGGTAAAAACCTCTAGCCTTTCGGATCTCGTGACGCGCGCGCACCCAACGAAGGCACGCGCATATCTCCCTCAACCCTAGCGGCAGCAACCCCACCACGGCACGCGGCGCGCGGCTACCACCCAAGCCTCATGCACAGCACCACGCTAGACCAAACTAGCCCTCGCGATCATCCAAATGAATCTCCGTCGGCCACGCCAACACCGCACCCGGCACCTCCGGCTGATCACGATAATCCTCCGGATCCTTCTCCAACTCGATCGTCCGCCCCCTCGTCAACGCAAACTTAATGTTCGACAAAGCCACCCGCGGCGACCACGGCTGACGATAACTGCGATAAATCCGCACAAAATCATCCGTATGAATAGCCCTGCGCGCCTCAATAGTCCCCGGAGTGCTGATATACCCCGGCACCATATCCATCCGAGTCGAAGAATCCGCCAACGCCCACTCTAACGGCAACATCTTGTCGTGACCGATCCGGCCACCCTCGATACGCGGCTGGCGGGCAGCAACCGGATTCGCCAAACCCACCGTATCCACCACGCGAATATCCAAAGGCGCATTCATACCGGTCATGCCAAGGTTGATGTAGGCGACCGTCGGGCGCAGCGTCACCAACCCATCCGGATCAGGAGTGCCAGGCTCCATCCCCGGAACCGTCATCCAATTGAAGGGATGCCCCGGCTCCTGGCTCTGGATCGACAAAATCATCCCCGTTGGCTGCTCATAGGCACGCTCAATCGCCTCCTCGTAACCCCACATGCGGTCAATATCGAGGAAGTCGCTAGCAACCAGCGGAGGGTCCTGGGCGGTGTGGCCGCTAAACCACATCCAAAACTCCCGCTCGTCAATAACCCCCAACTCCTTATTCGGATCCTTGTCCGGCGGCTGCCAATCGGTGCCCGCATGCGCCGTGGCGATCGCCCAACCCCCAGCCGCAGCCGCAGCAACCACAGCCAACGCCGGAAAAACAGCACGGCCCCGCGCGCCGCCCTTCGCACTGGTGGTACGGGGACTTCGGCCGCTGCGGGCGCTAGGTGCGTTAGGTGCGCTATGGGTGATGACGTCGCCCCTTCCGCTGGCCTCAGCGCCACCCGCCGCCAGCAACCACACCGGCACCACCATCAACGGGCACAACAACGCAAACAAAGGGATCAGCAGCATGCGCCCATGCATGAAGTCCCCACCAACACGAACAACATACAGCCCATGCAACACACCACACAGCAGCATCACAACCACAACGGTGACGGGGCGACGCACCCGCAACCCCCGCGACGTCATCACCCCAGAATCCTCACTGTCAGCTGCCGCAACCGACACGCCCGCACCACTCGCACGGGAAGCCAACAACCGCGGATCTGCCCCAAACCACGCCGCAACCAACACCCCAGCGACCGCCGCAGCAACAACACCAAACAACAAACTGTAGGGCTCAAACAGGTCAGTCACGTACACCCAACCGGTCGACCACTCCGCATCGCTCGCGGACTTCGCCACCGCCGTCTGCGGCACCAACAAACCGTAATACGCCATACGAAACAGCTGATAACCAGCGGGAAGAGGCAGAGCTGCCGCCATAATCAAGCCGCGCCGCCGCCACGAACCCGCCCCCAACAGCAGAACAAGCCCAGCGATCGCACCATACAAAGCAAGCTCGGGGCGCACCAGCCAACTCAGGCCGCACCACAGGGCGGCAAAGCCCAACACCCCGGGCGAATCGTTGCGCACCCACGTCACCAACACCCACCACAGGACCGCGACCCAAAAAATGCTCAAACCCCACTCGAGCCCCGACGTCGCAAAATCGCGCGCGGGCGGCAACGCCAGGTACACCAGCCCACCCAGCGGCACGAACAGCAGACGGCTCCGGAGTGCGGAGCCCTTAACGCGATACAGCTTCGCCGACCCCAATGACGCCGCGACCATCGCCGCCACAGTAAAGCCCAAGGCCAGCCACAACGCGATGATCTCCAGTCGGGCAGGGGTGAGGAGGGCGCCCACATAAATGAGGTACTGCCACAGGGTCGAAGTGTTCGCTTCGACTCGCTCCCCGGCATTGAACACGGGGCCGTTGCCGGCGAGGAGGTTGCGGACGGTGCGCAAAACGATGAGGCCGTCGTCGCTCATCCAGCGGCGCTGCCACCCGCCGACGCCTGCGAACGCGGCCAGGATGAGGGCGGAAAGCCAGGCGGAGGAAAGGGAAAGGGGGGATGCGCGCTTGGTTGTGGGATGTGTGGTTGTGTCCCACATGTGTGTGGCGCTTTTGCCCATTGTTCCGGCCTGGACGTGGGGTGCTCGATGTTTACCGGTGGCGCGGGTGGGGGCGTCGGCGTCGGGGTGGGCGCGGTGGGGTTCGGGGCGAGGGGTGCCGTCCACTGGGGTCCTCCTGTGGTTTCCTGCAAAAGACGTGAGGGACGTATCGGCTGGGGCGCCGCGCCGCGGGGGCTGGGGCGTGCGAACTACTGTCGTAATGGTAGGCGTGTGAGGGGCCGGGGGTGGGTTGCCCCACCGGGGCTGCGCTGCGGCGTTGGGGGTGCGCGCCGAGAGGGTTTGGGGCGGGGAAGTTTTCGCGGATGGCGCCTGCAAAGAACAGCCGTGCGTGAACCCTAACCGCAAGCATCCGCGACACTCACGCACAACCCTGCATGCGGTCTCATTTTCAAACCGTTTTTCAATAAATGCAACGAGCAAACGCACCTCAGCCCGTCACGGAGACAATCACAACAACTGCACGCGAACCAAGCCACAACCCTACAGGCTGCTCTGGCTAAAGTCACCGCCCGCATGCACGCCCGGGACACCGACGAAAAACAAACCCGCACCAGCCGCCAACAGACACACATTTTGTCCCTTAACCCGGAAGAAATCGCCCAAACCTACCTTCACACTAGGGCTGCTAAAGACACCCAGCTAGAAACCCCACTAGTTATCTCATGCACCATTAACGAACTAGACCAGCTGGCTCCACACACCCGCTTCAAAACCACCACCGGGCAACTACTCGGCCCCCTCAGCATTCTTTCCCCGCACCTACCCACCCTTTCGTTGTTAACATTGGCCCCATGACCACAGCCCACCCTCGCCGCCACCTTCACCGCCCAAATTCATCGATGGCAGCACTCACCACAGCCAGCGCCACCAGCACCACCAGCGCCCCCACAGCGACAACCGCAGCATTAAGCGCAGCATCAACCGCAGCGTTGAAAGCGACCTTCACCGCCGCTCTCTCCATCTTCGCCATCGCCACCTTCATCCTCGCCACTTCCCTCCCTGCCACCGCACTCCCCACCACCTCATCACAGTCCCTCCCCCACCCATCTACACAACACGCCCCCGCCACCGCACTCCCCGCCTCGCACCCCGCCCTCTCCGCACAGGCCACTCTCTCTACACAATCCACCCCCTCCACCGACCACGTCACGGTCACCGTCTGGTCCGACAGCCCCGAACTCACCGACGAAGACGAAGCCTTCCTCACCGCCGAAACCGAAAAACTCGATTTCCCCGATCAGGTCACCACCGTCGATTACCTACTGCTGGCGCACAACAGCGAGGATTTCAACGAGGGGATGCTGAATTTCGCCAAGGAGCAGCGCCCCGACCTCCTCAACGATGGCGCCACCAAATGGGCCCCCGGCCACCTCATCGTCGCAGTCGGCCTCGAACCCCGCCGCAACGGCATCTACTGCGGCGACGACGCCTGCGCCGCCCTCACCCTCAACCGCGGCCCCCGCCTTCACAATTCACTCGAAGCGATGAAGCCCTCGCTGCGCGGCGGCAACCTCGCGGGCGGCCTCTTCGCCGGCGCCCAAGCCACCATCGACCCCGAAACCCTCATTGGCAACACCCCCGACGATGACCGCCAGCAGAGTTGGTTCAGCAAAATCACCACTTTGCCCATCGGAATCCTCGTCCCGATCGGCGTCGTCTGGCTCATCTTCAAAAATTCCCGCAAGGACCGCAAGCGCGACCGCAAACTGTACGAAACCGTCACCACCGGCCACGCCGAAATCGCCCCCAAACTCGACGAATACGACATCCGCGCCAACAGCCTGCGCAGCGACCTCGCCGATTCAGAGCTCCGCCACCAATGGGAGGAGGTCAGCAAACAATTCCTGTCCATCGATTCGACCCTCGCTAAGATCCCCGACAATCCCTCCGATAAGCAGCTCACCAAGCATGGGCGGGACCTTTACTCGGCAAACAACTCCCTGTCGTTGATGCGCAACGCGATGTCCAACATCGATACGCTCTACAACATCGAAAATGGTGACAAGGCCACCCGTATCCGCGAAGCGATGCGCCTGCGCGAAGACTTTAAGGAGGCAGCCCTAGGCACCAGCAACGAACGCTTCGCCGAGGAACTCACGCAGTTGCAAGCCCGCGCGAAAGTCCTGATGGATGATCCCCAACAGGAGGGCTTCGTCGACGCATTCACGCTTCTCATTGCTGACGCCGCGGTGGTGATGAAGGCAATCAGTGCTGAAGAACTCGACGGGGTCACCGAATCCGCCAAGCATCCGAAGCCCACCATTAGTGCCGATGATTGGCGCCCCGGCGTCGGCTACCACGGTTACACGCCGTACGTGGTGATGAGCACTTGGCATTCGCACGACACGGCCAGCGACAATTCTTGGGCTACGGGCGATTCCTCCGGGGTGTCGGTCGGCTATTCCACCCCGGGTTTTTCGGGTGGCGGCGGCTCCAGCAGCTGGTAAGCCCCAGCCCGGACCCGAACCGCCACCTGAAACTGCGCTATGTTCCCTTGACGTTGAGGATCTGTCGCAGCGTGTGCAGCACCTCCACCAGGGGTTCGGCGTCGGCCAGCACCGCTCCCTTGCGGGTCAGCCACACTTTTTCGCCGTAGTGTTCCTCTTCAACGGTGTAGTTGTGGTGGCAGTTGATGCGTTCCACCCCGGCGACGTCGCGTCCGATCCATTCGCGCAGGCAGCGCCCGAATCGGTCCATCATTTCCTCACGGTTTAACCATGCGAAGCGTTGCGCCCAGTGCAGTTCGGTCAGGTAATTATCGAACTCGGAGGTTCCTTCCTCTAGGTAGGCGAGGTCTTTGGTGGGGAGTTTCACGCGTGCCGCTTTGCACTGTGCTTTCGCTGCAGCAACATGTTTACGCGCGATCTTGTTTCTGACGCCGCGGCTTCCGGAGTGCAGGAACATCCAGACCCTGTCGTTTTCATCGAGGCATAGTTCGATGAAGTGGTTTCCTCCTCCGAGGCTTCCCAGCTGCTGCCTCCAGTGGGGGGCTGTGGCTGAGGCCTACCCCGTCGCGTTAGTCCATGCCCCTACCGCATCTGGGGATAGCAGGGGGTTAGGGAGGTGGCGGTCCGCCCGCAGCGTTTTTAGGCGTCGACTCCTAGGAGTTCGGCGAGTTTGTTGTCCCACATGCTTAGGGCGGAGGCGATGGCCATGTGCATGTCGAGGTATTGGTAGGTGCCGAGGCGTCCGCCGAAGAAAACCTTGTTGTTGGTGGTTTCTGCTTCTGCGAGTTCGCGGTAGCGGAGTAGTTTTTCGCGGTCTTCTGGGGTGTTGATTGGGTAGTAGGGTTCGTCGTCACCTTCGGCGAAGCGGGAGTATTCCTTCATGATGACGGTTTTGTCCGTCGGGTAGGTGTCGGCGCGTTCGGGGTGGAAGTGGCGGAATTCGTGGATGCGGGTGTAGGGGTATTCGGCGTCGTTGTAGTTCATGACCGGGGTGCCCTGGAAGTCGGAGATGTCGAGCACTTCGGTTTCGAAGTCGAGGGTGCGCCACCCGAGTTTGCCTGCTTCGTAGTCGAAGTAGAGGTCGAGGGGGCCGGTGTAGACGACGGGGGCGTCGGGGTTTTCGTCGCGAACTTGTTCGCGGACGTCGAACCAGTCGGTGTCGAGTCGTACGTCGATGTTGTCAGAGGCGGCCATGTTTTCGAGCCAGGCAGCGTAGCCGTCTACTGGTAGGCCTTCGTAGGTGTCGTTGAAGTAGCGGTTGTCGAAGTTGTATCGGACGGGTAGGCGGGTGATGTTGCCCGCGGGGAGTTCTTTGGGGTCGGTTTGCCATTGTTTGGCGGTGTAGTCGCGGATGAAGGCTTCGTAGAGTGGGCGGCCGATGAGGG
>ERZ773004.581-NODE-581-length-22507-cov-7.063781_pt1 | contig 22507 bp, 18 predicted proteins | sample MGYA00580667_ERZ773004 | MGnify/ENA primary metagenome ERZ773004 (study PRJEB29015, sample SAMEA2737963) | human oral metagenome | biome: human oral; feature: human-associated habitat; material: dental | place: China | collected 2123 ... | reverse complement strand
ATGGTCAAAAGGTCCGAGCAATTTTTAACCAATCAGCAGAAAATTATCTTGTAGATCGTGATTCTGTAGTGCTAGCCAGTCATTGTCAAGAAACAGACGAGGGTCTTTCTATTTTACCGAACGGTCTTGCGGTCTGTTATCAAGCTCCTGAAATTTCGTCTAGTATCTGATTTGGAAATAGAGAGAAGTATTGTCTGCTCGATCAACTACAATATAGGCAGATGATTTTCACGACAATCTAAAAACTGTAGGAAAACTGAAAAGATTTAGTTTTGACTTGCTCAGAACTAGGTCTTTTTCATTTTACCTTACTTTGTTTGCCGAGGTGATAGACGGACAGTCTGTTCCGTCTTTTCTAGACTACCAAGCAAATAAAAAATTGTCCTGCCCTCAGAAGCAAATGCAGCTTTTAGGGGGCGGGACAATGTGATTTCTTCTTATCTTTAGGTGATTTGGATGATGCTTATTTTACTCCTTTTTAGTTTTTACTAAGAAAGTAGCTGTTAAGACCAAACTGAGACCAGCTAAGAAGAGGAGTGGGTTTCTTTCTTCCCCAGTTGCAGGGAGTTTTTCTTGATGAACACTATCAGTCGTGTGTACCAGTGCCTCTGTCTCTGTTGTAGTTGATTTTTCATGTGGGTTTACAACCTCAACAGTTGGTGAGCTTGTAGTGTTGTAGACAACTGCATAAGTACTAACGTTATTGGTCAAAAATTCAAGCATGCCATCTCGGATAGTAAAGTCCTGTGGTTCTAACTCTCTAGTCGGAGTGAGGTAGTAGACTCCTTGCACTTCTCCTGAAACTGGTAAGCGAACTAAGACTTGGTTCTGTAGTTGGACATTGTGATTTTCCTTATTTTTGAGCTGGAAATCATATGCATCGTAAGTCTTACCAAAGAGTTCTTGGGCTAGCACTCGTCGGCTTGCTAAGTGGGCAACGTCTTCCAAGTCAGTAGCTCCACCGATGATTTCGACCCCCGTCTTTTTATCTTTCAAGGTGCGCAACTGATACTCAGGTCGAGTGAGGGTTGGAGCAGCCTGATCTCCACTAGTTCCGATAGGGCCAGTGTACTCAGGTTTTTCAACAGTAGGAGTTTCCTCTTGCCCAGCAGTTCCGATAGGGTCGGTATACTCCGGAATTTCTACTGTAGGTGGCTCTTCTTGCCCTGCGGTTCCGATAGGATCGGTGTATTCAGGTTTTTCAACAGTAGGAGCTGGTTCGTCCCCCTTGCTTGTAGTTGGCTGCTTCTCGTCCTTTTTAGTAAAGACGGCTACGACAGGACTGCTAGTGGTAGTTCCTTGAATAGCATATGCTTCTATCGCTTTTCCGGCTTGTCGATCAGTGGCATCAGGGATTGGGATTTGAACTTGATTGTCTTGGATTGATAGCACGGTCTGATCCCCACTTGTAACCAGATGCGTTTCATCCACTTTGCGCAAGACTAGAGAATCTTTGACACCTGGGAAGGTCACAGCGATGGCTTCCCAATCTCCAGATGGTAGGGTTAAGGAAATTTCTTTGTCATTTTCTTTAAGAGGAGCGATACTAGGGCTATCTAGACCAACAGCAGGTGTTTTGATGATATCAAAGGAGTCTAGAGAAATTTTCTTGCGACCTTCTGGTGAATCTGGGTCAACACGTAATGTTAGGGTGTGCGGACCGTCAGCAAGGTTTGTAAATTCGCCAATAAAGGCTCTCTTTTCAGTAGCACCTGAAGTGTAGAAGTCTAGACTTGGCATTTCTTTGCCATCTAGTGTAACACGCGCTCGTCCAAGGGCAAGGCTCTTCAAGCCATAGATACGAATGCCCGTCCCTGTAAAGGAAATAGTTGCCTGAGCTTCTGAAGCTGCACTAGAGTCGCTGTTGTTGATGTCAGCGTATTTTTCCGTACCTCCGTAGAGTTCAGGGTCAGACCAGTCCTTAAACTGGGAACCATACTGGATACGAGGGTCGCGATCATCCATTTTCTCAATCGTGTTGCCTGTTCCTGCTAGGATCTTGAAGTAATCTAATGAAATTTTCGAGCGTTCACTTCCACGTCCTTTGTGCTCACGTTTAACGCTAAGAGTCAATGTATGAGGTCCATCTGCTAATCCTGTGAAGCGGCCGATGAGACTTCCTTTTTCAGTTGCTCCAGCAGTATGAAAATCAAGCTCTCCAACTTCTTTGCCGTCAATTTTAGCAGTAGCAAGGCCTAGTTCGGACGATTTTAGTCCATAGATTTCGATACCAACACCATTGAAAGGAATAGTAGCAGTCACGTCTTCGTCTGTGTAGTCACCTTTTGAAAGGTCAGCAAACTTCTCCGTTCCTCCAAATAATTCTGAATCTGCCCAGTTTCCAAAGGCAGCTCCGTACTGGATACGGTTATCTCGGTCGTCCATCAACTCACTAGGAGTTTCTACAGTGACCTGTTCAGATACTTGGGTAGGAACTTCGCCCAGCATCGCCTTTACAGTATAGGTATAGGCGAGTTGAGGATCTAGTGATCGGTCGACAAAGTTAGTTTGATTGGTTATAAATTCTCTAGTTGCAGAGGTTTGGCCAGATTCGTCTTTCACTTGTCTTTGGATGACATAGTGGGTAGCGCCTTCTACTTGGTTGAAGGTGAGTTCGGCAGTGACTCCATTTTGTCGAACTGCTGTCAGACTGGTTACGCGACCAAGGAAATGTTCAAAGGTAATGACATCGCCTTTTTGTGTTGCCAGTTGGATGCGGCCATCTTTGAGGACAGTTGCCTTGACAGCTTTGCCATTGACCTTGATTTGGCTGGCTTCGATATTTGGATAGTCTACAACCAAGTCTCCACCGACATTTGAAAGGAAGGACAAGCTTTGAAGATTTTTATCTTTCCACTTCATGCTGACTTCGAAGTTACCACGGGCAATCAAGCCAGAAACCTGACCGTCTTTCCAAGCATCTGGAAGGGCTGGCAATGGCGCAATATAGCCAGTATGAGATTGCAGGAGCATTTCTGCCATCCCACTAGTTGCCCCAAAGTTTCCATCGATTTGGAATGGTGCGTGGGTATCCCAAAGATTTTCTAGGGTTGAATACTTGAGCTGTTCAGCGAGTAAGCGATGGGCACGGTTACCGTCTAAGAGACGAGCCCAGAGGTTGATTTTATTGGCTTTAGACCAACCAGTCCCGCCATCTCCGCGATGGTTGAGGGTAGCACGCGCAGCTTCTAGGTATTCAGCCTGATCCTTGCTAAAGAGTGTACCTGGGAAGAGACCTACCAGATGGGAAACGTGGCGATGGTGATTTTCAATCCCTTCATTGGTGAATTGAGGGCTGTCCTCCTCGTACCATTCCTTGATCCGTCCTTCTTTGTTGATGTGAAGGGGTTTTAGTTTGTCAAATTTAGCCTTGACCTCTGTGACTAAGTCTTGGTCGACTTTCAGATGGTTGGCGACTTCCATGTAGTCATGGAATAGCTGCCAGACTAGTGATTGGTCAAAGGTGTTTCCGATGGTAATGGTACCGTGTTCTGGTGAGTAGGATGGAGAAGACACCCAACGGTCACTGGCCTTGTCATAGTGCAAGAAGGAATTCCAGAACTTGGCAGTTTCCTTGAGCATAGGATAAATCTTTTCTTTGAGATAAGTCTCATCCTTGGTGAATTTATAGTAGTCATAGACGTTCTGCATCATCCAGGCATTAGCAGCTGGCGACCAACCCCAATAATAATTCCAACCAGGAGTAGTCCAGCCAAATGGTGTTGCTTGAGTGTGGACCAGCCATCCATTTTCCTGTCCGTCTTTTGACTCGATACCAGCGTATTCCTTGGCAGCGATACGGCCATAGTAACGCATGTCGTCAATGTAATTAATCATTGGCTTGGCTGTTTCAGCAAGGTTGCTCATGTAGGCAGGCCAATAGTTCATTTGCAAATTGACATTGAGGTGGTAGTCAGCGTTCCAAGGTGGATTGTCTACAGCATTCCAGACTCCCTGTAGGTTGGCAGGAAGGGCATCTGTCCGATCACGAGACGAACTAATCAGTAGATAACGGCCATATTGGAAGAAGAGTTCTTCTAGTTTTTGCCCTTTGCTAGGGTTATATCCTTGAAGGGCCTCTTTTGTCGTTTGAGCAGTCTTGCTTCCACCTAGGTTTAGTTTAACGCGATTAAAGAGACTTTGATAATCCTTGATGTGGTCCTTTTTAAGTGTATCGTAGTCTTTGGCCTTAGCGGCTTCTACAATGCCTTTAACCGTTTTTTCGAGGTCAATGTCTTTTCGATAATTAGTTTTTGGATTTTGAGCAAAGTTAGTTTTGGCGCTGAGATAGAGGGTCGCATAGCTTGCACCTGTAACGGTTAGAGTCTCATTCTGAACAGTGACTTTTCCGTCCGTTTTAATTCCTAGATAGGATGCAAATTTGAGGCCGTTATCTTTGACAGTCCCTTTTAGAAGGATTCCATTTTCATCTGTAGTGACATGACCGTTCTTATAGTTGGAATATTCCCAAGAGTAGTTGCCATTAGCAAGCAAGTCTTCTGTCAAACTGTTCCAAAGGGTAAAGTCAAGTGTCTTGTTTCCTTTTTTGGTCAAGTGGGTCACAGTGACATCATCAGGATAACTGGAGAAAGTTTCGCGTTTGAAGGTTGTCCCATCTTGAGTGTAAGAAGTGGTCGTAGTGGCTTCGGTGATGTCTAGATTACGGTGATAATCAGTTACAGTATCTAGTCCTTTCTTCTGGTTATTAAAGACCATGAAGATATCACCAAAGGCTAGGTAACGTCCATACTGGGCGTTGTTTGGTCCAACTAGATTTTGTTCAGCTAGCTGTTTTGCTTTTTGGCGATCACCAGCTTCGAGGGCTTTACGTATCTCTGCTAAGACCTTGTAGCGATCCTTGTAGTTTCCTCCGTTATAGTCGGTGCTATCAGGTTGTGGTCCTCCTGACCAGAGGGTCTTTTCGTTGTACTGGATTCTCTCTTCCCCAATTAGTCCGAAAACCTTGGCTCCCATTTCTCCGTTTCCGACAGGAAGGGCTTGTTTTTCCCATCCATCATAGGAGGGAGCTGTTGGCTGATCGTAGTTGAGTTGATAGTTTTCTTGCTTTGTCACCGGCTGATCTGCTTTTTCAGGTTCCTTATTTTCTTTAGCTTCTACAATGGCTTCTTCACTAGCTTGACTATTTGTCGTCTGAGTCTCGTTAGCTGGCTTGCTTTCGGAAACTACTGGGCTCTCGGCTAGAGACGATTTTGTAGTTTCAGTAGCTTCAGCAGCTTTGGGTTCACTATCAGGCTTAGTGATAGCTTCGACAGAGGTTGGTTCAGTTTGCTTGACCTCAACACTGTCTGCAGCTACAGTATGGTTGACTAGAAAAACAGCCCCCAGTAAAACAGAAGCAGTCCCAACCGTCAGCTTGCGGATGCTATAGCGACAGGATTTGTCCCAAAAGTGTTTTTTCATAAAACCCTCCTTTGTTTGTTCGAAACCGCTTACATTTTATGAAGCAGTTTCGTTTATTTTGTTTCTATTTATCTCCTTACCTCCCATTCTAATGGTCGCTTAGCATTTGTCAAGAGCTTTTTAGCAAGATACATATTTGCTGTTGTTTTTTCTTAAAATAGTAGAAGAAGCAGGATACAATCCCTCTTTTCCAACTATCAACTGGATCATTTACTACTAAAATACAGTTGAGAGTATTCCCAACTGTAAGTGTTTATTTTGGATGTCTTTTGGCAAAGTCAACAAAGTGAAATTTTTCTAGCTTATGCCGACTTTCGGTGAACTGAAACTGGCGCCCGTCTTGGAGATAGACTTTTGACTTGATTGAAACGACATAAGGGTCTTTGCCAATGTCCATGAGAATCTTGTCTCGGTCACCCGTGTGGTCAATGGTAATTTCTTTCTGAGCATAATCAATATGGAGTTTGAGGTCGTCCTCTATATACGAGTAGACAGACTGCTCAGCGATTTGGCGAGTGAGATTTGGGATCAGTTCCATATCCAGATAGTCCGTATCCAGAACCGATACCAGGTCATCCACTACACGCTGGCGGACCACCTTCCAAACCATCCGAAACTCTGGAAAGCCGGTTATCAGTGAGAACTTCTTATCGATAATGATCTTGTCCAGACTGACCACATTAGTCTTAGAGCGAAGTCCAAGTTCCTGGACCAGTTCTTGGTAGCTGGTTAGGTTAGAGACGGGGAAATTGACCGTTTCTTCTTTGATAACTTGAGAACCTTGCCCTTTTATCTTTTTGATCAATCCTTCCTCTTGGAGTAAGGAAAGGGCCTTTCGGACAGTATCACGACTCACTTGATATTGGTTCATGAGGTCGTGCTCACTAGGAAGGAACTCTCCGATAGCGTAAGTCTCATTTTGAATGGTTTCTTGAATTTGCTTAAATAGTTGTTGGTATTTCTTCATGTTGCTTCCTTAAATGAGTTTTGGGTCTTATTTTATACAAACTTGTATCTATTTTACCATACAAGTACTAGAAAATGTACAAAAATATCCTCTTTTTACAACAAACAAGTTGCCTACAAGTTTGGTATCGTTTACAATAGTCTTATCAAATAAAACTTGCTTTGACAAGTATAAGGAGAATCAAATGGGAAAATTTGAACAAGAAGCCAAAGATCTGCTTCAGGCAATCGGAGGTAAGGAGAATGTCACTGCTGTCACCCACTGTGCGACACGGATGCGCTTTGTTCTCGGTGACGAAAAGAAGGCCAACGTCAAGGCTATCGAGTCGATTCCAGCCGTCAAAGGGACCTTTACAAATGCAGGTCAATTTCAGGTGATTATCGGGAATGACGTACCGATTTTTTATAATGATTTTACAGCTGTTTCAGGTATTGAAGGTGTTTCCAAAGAAGCAGCCAAGTCCGCAGCTAAGAGTAATCAAAATGTACTTCAACGTGTCATGACCACTTTAGCAGAAATCTTTACACCGATTATTCCAGCCTTGATAGTCGGAGGATTGATCCTCGGTTTCCGTAATGTCTTGGAAGGGGTGCATTGGTCGATGTTGGATGGCAAGACCATCACAGAATCCTCTCAGTTTTGGGCGGGTGTCAATCACTTCCTCTGGTTGCCTGGTGAAGCAATCTTCCAGTTCTTACCAGTAGGGATTACCTGGTCTGTTTCTCGTAAGATGGGAACCAGCCAAATCTTGGGAATTGTTCTCGGGATCTGTTTGGTTTCACCTCAGTTGCTCAATGCCTATGCAGTAGCTTCAACACCTGCATCAGAAATTGCGGCAAACTGGGTTTGGAATTTTGGTTACTTCACGGTTAATCGTATTGGTTACCAGGCTCAAGTTATTCCAGCATTACTAGCAGGTTTGAGCTTGTCTTATCTTGAAATCTTCTGGCGCAAGCATATCCCAGAAGTGATTTCGATGATTTTTGTACCCTTCTTGTCATTGATTCCAGCTTTGATTTTGGCCCATACTGTCTTGGGACCAATCGGTTGGACAATTGGGCAAGGACTCTCCGCAGTTGTCTTGGCAGGTTTGACTGGTCCAGTTAAATGGCTCTTCGGTGCAATTTTTGGTGCTCTCTATGCTCCATTTGTCATCACTGGTTTGCACCATATGACCAATGCCATCGATACACAATTGATTGCGGATGCTGGCGGAACTGCCCTCTGGCCAATGATTGCTCTTTCTAATATTGCTCAAGGTTCTGCCGTATTTGCCTATTATTTCATGCATCGTCATGATGAGCGTGAGGCTCAGATTTCACTTCCTGCAACCATTTCAGCCTATCTCGGTGTAACAGAACCAGCCCTCTTTGGGGTCAATGTCAAATACATTTATCCATTTGTAGCTGGGATGATTGGTTCGGCCCTTGCAGGCATGTTGTCCGTTACTTTCAATGTAACGGCGGCTTCTATTGGTATTGGCGGTCTGCCAGGTATCCTCTCTATTCAACCTCAATACATGCTGCCGTTTGCAGGAACCATGCTAGTTGCTATTGTTGTACCAATGCTCTTGACTTTCTTCTTCCGCAAGGTAGGCCTCTTTACAAAGACAGAGGATGATACAGCCTTACAGGCAGAATTCGTTGCCCAAGAAGAAGCAGAATTTGTGACTCATGAGCCAGTAACCCTTGCTCAAGTAGAAATTGTTAGCCCCCTTGCTGGTCAAGTGAAAGAATTGAGTCAAGCGACGGATCCTGTTTTTGCATCAGGTGTTATGGGGCAAGGTCTAGTCATTGAACCAAGCCAAGGTGAGTTGACTTCTCCAGTCAATGGGACAGTGACGGTTCTTTTCCCTACCAAGCATGCCATTGGTATTGTCTCTGATGAGGGAGTGGAATTGCTCATCCACATCGGTATGGATACAGTAGGTCTTGATGGCAAAGGTTTTGAAAGTCTTGTAGCCCAAGGAGACCATGTCACAATAGGCCAGAAATTGATTCGTTTTGATATGGATGTCATTAAAGCTGCGGGTCTCGTGACAGAAACTCCAGTTATCATCACTAACCAAGATGCTTATACAGCGACCATCACTGGAACTTATCCAACAACTATCCAAGCTGGAGAAGCTCTCATGGTCGCTACACGAATCTAATCGAAATAACCCAAACAGGGAAGGAACACAGGTTCCTCCCTTTTATCGGAAAAGGAGAAACAGATGGCACTTGATAAAGGAAAAGTAGTCTATCAAATCTATCCAAAATCATACAAAGACACCACTGGAAATGGTATTGGGGATTTCCGTGGGATTATCGAAAAAATCCCCTATCTAGCCAAACTAGGTGTGGATATGGTCTGGCTCAATCCATTCTACCCAAGTCCTCAGCGGGATAATGGTTACGATATTTCAGATTATATGGCAGTGGATCCTCTTTTTGGTGATATGGATGATTTTGAAGAGATGGTGTGTGTCGGTAAGGAGTACAAGATTGACTTTATGTTAGATATGGTGCTCAATCATTGTTCGACAGAACACGTATGGTTTCAGAAAGCCCTAGCTGGCGACCAGTACTACCAAGACTTTTTCTTCATCCAAGACCAACCAACAGACTGGATTTCTAAGTTTGGCGGCTCTGTCTGGGCGCCTTTTGGGGAGACAGGGAAATACTATCTCCACCTCTTTGATGAGACCCAGGCAGATCTTAACTGGCGCAATCCCAATGTCCGTAAGGAACTTTTCAAGGTTGTTAATTTTTGGCGTGATAAGGGAGTTAAAGGTTTCCGATTTGATGTGATCAATTTGATCGGCAAGGATGAGGTCTTAGTGGATTGTCCTGAAAATGAAGGAAAGCCAGCTTACACAGACAAGCCCATCGTTCATGACTATTTGCGCATGATGAACCAAGCCACTTTTGGATCAGACGATAGCTTTATGACAGTTGGGGAAATGTCCTCTACAACCATGGAAAACTGTGTCCTCTATTCGTCACCTGAACGTCAGGAATTATCCATGACCTTTAATTTCCATCATCTCAAGGTGGACTACAAGGATGGGCAGAAGTGGACTTTAGCTCCCTTTGTTTTCGAAGAGTTGAAAGGTCTTTACCATAGCTGGGGCAAGGAAATGAGTGACAAAAACGGCTGGAGCGCCCTCTTTTGGAACAATCACGACCAACCACGAGCATTGAATCGTTTTGTTGATATTCAACATTTCCGCAATGAAGGGGCGACCATGCTGGCTGCCAGCATTCACCTGTCACGTGGGACACCTTATATCTACATGGGTGAGGAAATCGGAATGGTTGACCCAGACTATGATTCCATGGCTGACTATGTGGATGTCGAGTCCATCAATGCCTATCAGATGCTCTTAAAAGAAGGGAAAAGTGAACAAGAAGCTTTCCAGATTATTCAGGCAAAGTCGCGTGATAACTCACGAACTCCTATGCAGTGGGATGCCTCAGAAAATGCTGGTTTCACAAGAGGAACTCCTTGGTTGAAGGCAGGAAAATCCTACCCTCAGATCAACGTAGAAAATGAAATCAAAGGCCCAATTTTCGCCTTCTACCAAAACTTGATTCGACTTCGTAAGGAAATGCCGATTATTTCAGAAGGAAGCTACAAACCAGCCTTTGAAGACAGCAAGCAAGTCTACGCTTTTGAACGTCAGTATGAGGATGAAAAGTTACTGGTCCTCAATAACTTTTATGCCACAGAAGTAGAAATTGAGCTATCAGCAGCCTACCAAAATGGACAGATTCTGATTTCAAACTATGAAGATGTAGAAGTATCAGAAAAAATTCTGCTCAAACCGTATCAAACACTGGCTATTTATGTAAATTAAACGCAGCAAGGAGCTCTCTTTCATCGAAATGAGGAGCTCCTTTTTTGTCGCCTATTGCCCTTCTTGAAAGCGTAAAACAAACTAGTCAGGAAAGTCACTTTATGGTATAATATAGAAGACTCAAAAAGAAACAGGAGAAAAAGAATGGATTTACTTTTAGCAATTATCTTGATTGTGCTAGCTTTTCTAGGAGGAGCTCTTGGAGGTATGTATTTGGTTCGTAAGCAAATTGAAAAAGAATTTGCAGACAACCCACGTTTGAATGCAGAGGCAGTTCGTGCTCTCTTGAGTGCAAATGGTCAAAAACCAAGCGAAGCTAAGGTACAACAAGTTTACCACCAAATCATCCGCCAACAAAAAGCAGCCCTTGCTAACAATAAAAAGAAATAAATAGGAAAAGTCTGGGATGAAAGTTCCAGACTTCTCACTATGTTCAATAGTTCTCAAGGATAAGACTTTTTCCTTGCATTCTATTGATATTTGATTATGATTAAAAGAGAGGCAGTTGCCATTCTATCAAGCTGTCTATCCGTTCATTTAGGGCGAGTAATTATGATGAACTATCAATCAGAAAAAAGACTAGAAAGAAGACTGTATGGATAATCGACCAATTGGTTTTTTGGATTCGGGTGTCGGGGGCTTAACCGTTGTTCGTGAGCTCATGCGCCAGCTTCCCCATGAAGAAATCGTCTATATTGGAGATTCGGCACGGGCGCCCTATGGTCCCCGTCCTGCTGAGCAAATTCGTGAATATACTTGGCAGTTGGTCAACTTTCTCTTGACCAAGGATGTCAAAATGATTGTCATTGCTTGTAACACTGCGACTGCGGTCGTCTGGGAAGAAATCAAGGCGAAACTAGACATTCCCGTTCTAGGTGTGATTTTGCCAGGAGCTTCGGCAGCTATTAAGTCCAGTCAAGGTGGGAAAATCGGGGTCATTGGAACCCCCATGACGGTCCAATCAGACATCTACCGTCAAAAAATCCATGATCTGGATCCGGATTTACAGGTGGAGAGTTTGGCCTGTCCCAAGTTTGCTCCCTTGGTGGAGTCTGGTGCCCTGTCAACCAGTGTCACCAAGAAAGTGGTCTATGAAACCCTGCGTCCCTTGGTTGGAAAGGTGGATAGCCTGATTTTGGGTTGTACCCATTACCCACTCCTTCGCCCTATCATCCAAAATGTTATGGGACCAAAGGTTCAGCTCATCGATAGTGGGGCAGAGTGTGTACGGGATATCTCGGTTTTGCTTAACTATTTTGAAATCAATCGTAGCCGAGATGCGGGACCTCTTCAACACCATTTTTACACAACAGCCAATAGCCAAAGTTTTGCCCAAATTGGAGCAGAATGGCTGGAAAAAGAAATTCATGTGGAGCATGTAACATTATGACAAACAAAATTTATGAATACAAGGACGACCAGGACTGGTATGTTGGTGTCTGGGATGTCTATGGAGGCATCTATAGCCTCATCAAAGATCCTCTCGAGCTTGATTTTATAGATTTGGCTCGGATTTTTCGTGACGAGGAAAAGGGCTTTCCGATTACAATAACGGTGATGCGCTGGTCTTCTAACTTCCGTCTGCTCTCTTTTATCGTTGAGATTTTAAATGCAGAAGCAGGCCGAAACTTGGAAGTCATCCAACGTCAGGGGGCTCTGCTCTTGGTTGAAAATGGACAGCTTTTGCATGTTGAATTGCCTAAAGAAGGAGTCGATGTAGAAGCCTTCTTTAAAACTAGCAAGGTCAGAGAAACTCTGCTCATTGCGACTCGCAACGAGGGCAAGACCAAGGAATTCCGAGCTATCTTTGACAAGTTAGGCTACGATGTGGAAAATCTCAATGACTATCCAGATCTGCCTGAAGTAGCTGAAACAGGCATGACTTTTGAAGAAAATGCCCGCCTCAAGGCAGAAACCATTTCTCAATTAACAGGAAAGATGGTGCTAGCAGATGACTCAGGTCTCAAAGTCGATGTCCTTGGTGGCTTGCCAGGTGTCTGGTCAGCTCGTTTTGCAGGTGTAGGAGCAACCGACCGTGAAAACAATGCCAAACTCTTGCACGAATTGGCCATGGCCTTTGACCTCAAGGACCGCTCGGCTCAATTCCATACAACCCTAGTCGTAGCTAGTCCAAACAAGGAAAGCTTGGTGGTTGAAGCTGACTGGCCAGGTTATATCAACTTTGAGCCCAAGGGCGAAAATGGCTTTGGCTATGATCCCCTTTTCCTTGTGGGAGAGACAGGCAAGTCAGCGGCTGAATTAACCCTTGAAGAAAAAAATAGCCAATCCCACCGTGCCTTAGCCGTTAAGAAACTTTTGGAGGTATTTTCATCATGGCAAAGCAAACCATCATTGTAATGAGTGACTCTCATGGAGATAGCTTGATTGTGGAAGAAATTCGTGACCACTATCTAGGTAAAGTTGATGCCATTTTTCACGATGGTGACTCTGAACTCCGTCCAGACTCTCCGCTCTGGGAGGGCATTCATGTCGTCAAAGGAAATATGGACTTTTATGCTGGCTATCCAGAACGTTTGGTGACTCAACTTGGTCCGACCAAGATCATCCAGACGCATGGACACTTGTTTGATATCAATTTCAACTTTCAAAAGTTGGACTACTGGGCTCAGGAAGAAGATGCCGATATCTGTCTCTATGGTCACTTGCATGTGCCAAATGCTTGGATGGAAGGCAAAACACTCTTTTTAAATCCAGGCTCCATCAGCCAACCACGAGGAACCATCAGAGAATGCCTCTATGCCCGTGTAGAGATTGATGACAGCTATTTCAAAGTAGACTTTTTGACACGAGATCATGAGGTTTATCCAGGTCTGTCCAAGGAGTTTGCTCGATGATTGCCAAGGAATTTGAAGCATTTTTACTGGATCAGGAAGAGACTTTCCTTACCCCTGCTGAGAATCTAGCAGCCTTGATTGATACCCATAATGCTGACCATGCGATTTTAGTGTTGAGCCAAATTACCTATACCCGTATCCCTGTTGTGACCTTTGATAAACGCTTTGTCGGAACCATTGGTCTGAGAGACATTTTGGCTTATCAAATGGAGCAAGGTTTGACGGATGAACAGATGGCAAAGACAGACATCGTCAATATGACCAAGACAGATGTGGCAGTCGTCGCTCCAGACTATAACATCACTGAAGTCCTCCATAAACTGGTGGATGAACCCTTCTTGCCAGTGGTAGATGATGAAGGAATTTTCCAAGGAATCATCACGCGCAAGTCCATCCTCAAGGCCGTTAATGCCCTCTTGCATGACTTTAGTAAGGAATATGAGATTCGATGCAAATGAGAGATAGGATTTCAGCCTTTTTAGAGGAAAAACAGGGCTTGTCTGCCAATTCCAAGCAGTCCTATAAGTATGATTTGGAGCAATTTTTAGACATTGTGGGTGAGCGGATTTCTGAAACCAGTCTCAAGATTTACCAAGGCCAGCTAGCCAATCTAAAAATCAGCGCCCAGAAGCGAAAACTTTCGGCCTGCAACCAATTTCTCTACTTTCTCTATCAAAAAGGAGAAGTGGACAGTTTTTACCGTCTGGAATTAGCCAAACAAGCTGAAAAGAAGACTGAAAAGCCAGAGATTCTAGACCTAGACTCTTTTTGGCAGGAAAGTAATTATCCAGAAGGACGCTTGCTGGCGCTTCTTATCTTGGAAATAGGGCTCTTGCCAAGTGAGATTTTAGCCCTTAAGGTTGCAGATATCAATCTGGATTTTCAGGTGTTGCGAATTAACAAGGCTTCCCAACAGAGGATTGTCACCATACCCACGATCTTGACTCCAGAATTGGAACCCTTGATGGGGCAGACCTATCTCTTTGAAAGGAGTGGGAAAACCTATTCTCGTCAGTGGGCCTTTCGTCAGCTAGAGTCCTTTGTCAAGGAGAAAGGTTTCCCAGAACTATCAGCCCAAGCCTTGCGGGAACAGTTCATTCTAAGACAAATAGAAAACAAGGTCGATTTGTACGAAATTGCAAAAAAACTAGGATTAAAAACAGTCCTGACCTTAGAAAAATATAGATAATGGATATTAAATTAAAAGATTTTGAAGGGCCCCTGGACCTGCTCTTGCACTTGGTTTCTAAGTACCAGATGGATATTTACGATGTGCCCATTACGGAAGTTATCGAACAGTACCTAGCCTATGTCTCAACTCTGCAGGCCATGCGTCTGGAAGTAACGGGCGAATATATGGTTATGGCCAGTCAGCTGATGCTGATCAAGAGTCGCAAGCTCTTGCCAAAGGTAGCTGAAGTGACAGACTTGGAGGATGACCTGGAGCAGGATCTTCTCTCTCAAATCGAAGAATACCGCAAGTTCAAGCTCTTGGGTGAGCACTTGGAGGCTAAGCACCAAGATCGAGCCCAGTACTATTCCAAAGCGCCAACAGAGTTGATTTACGAAGATGCAGAGCTTGTACATGACAAGACGACCATTGACCTCTTTTTGGCTTTTTCAAATATTCTAGCCAAGAAAAAAGAGGAGTTCGCTCAGAATCACACAACCATCCTGCGGGATGAGTATAAGATTGAGGACATGATGGTCATTGTAAAAGAGTCCTTGTCAGGACGAGACCAGTTGCGCTTGCAGGATTTGTTCAAGGAAGCCCAGAATGTTCAAGAGGTTATTACCCTCTTTTTGGCAACCCTAGAGTTAATCAAAACTCAGGAACTGATCCTCGTGCAAGAGGAGAGTTTCGGAGATATCTATCTCATGGAAAAGAAGGAAGAAAGTCAAGAGGCACAAAGCTAGACTTGATAGAGAGGAAAGATGAGTACTTTAGCAGAAATAGAAGCGCTCTTGTTTGTAGCAGGTGAAGATGGGATTCGGGTCCGTCAGTTGGCTGAACTCCTATCACTTCCACCGACAGGCATCCAACAGAGTTTAGAAAAATTAGCCCAGAAGTATGAAAAAGACCAAGAGTCGAGCTTGTCCCTAATCGAGACAGGTGGTGCATACAGATTGGTCACCAAGCCTCAATTTGCAGCGATTTTGAAGGAATATTCCAAGGCACCCATCAATCAGAGTCTGTCTCGGGCTGCCCTTGAGACCTTGTCCATCATTGCCTACAAGCAGCCCATTACTCGGATAGAGATTGATGCCATCCGTGGGGTCAATTCGAGTGGGGCCTTGGCAAAGTTGCAGGCCTTTGACTTGATACGAGAAGACGGAAAAAAAGAAGTTTTGGGTCGCCCCAATCTCTATGTGACTACGGATTATTTCCTAGATTACATGGGGATTAACCATTTGGAAGAACTGCCAGTGATTGATGAGCTTGAGATTCAAGCCCAAGAAAGCCAATTATTTGGTGAAAGGATAGAAGAAGATGAGAATCAATAAATATATTGCCCACGCAGGTGTGGCCAGTAGGAGAAAAGCAGAAGAGTTGATTAAGCAAGGCTTGGTGACGGTTAACGGCCAAGTGGTGCGTGAACTCGCGACGACCATCAAGACTGGTGACAAGGTCGAAGTGGAAGGCCAGCCCATCTACAACGAAGAAAAGGTCTACTATCTGCTTAATAAACCACGTGGAGTGATTTCCAGTGTGACAGATGACAAGGGCCGCAAGACAGTTGTCGACCTCCTGCCCAATGTCAAGGAGCGTATTTACCCGGTTGGACGTTTGGACTGGGATACGTCAGGTGTCTTGATTTTGACCAATGATGGGGACTTTACAGACGAGATGATTCACCCCCGTAATGAGATTGACAAGGTCTATGTCGCGCGTGTTAAAGGTGTGGCTAATAAGGACAATCTCCGTCCCTTGACCCGTGGACTTGAGATTGATGGCAAGAAGACCAAGCCAGCTGTATATGAGATTCTCAAAGTGGATCCAGTCAAAAATCGCTCAGTAGTGCAGTTGACTATCCATGAAGGACGTAACCATCAGGTTAAAAAAATGTTTGAAGCTGTCGGCCTTCAAGTAGATAAGTTGTCGCGGACACGTTTTGGACATCTAGACTTGACAGGTCTCCGTCCAGGCGAAGCCCGTCGCCTTAACAAAAAAGAAATCAGCCAACTACACACCATGGCTGTAATCAAGAAATAATGAAACGAATCTTAATAGCGCCTGTACGCTTTTACCAACGCTTTATCTCGCCAGCCTTTCCGCCCTCATGTCGTTTTGAACCTACTTGTTCCAACTACATGATTCAGGCTATTGAAAAACATGGCTTCAAGGGTGTTTTGATGGGCTTGGCTCGGATTTTGCGTTGTCATCCTTGGTCGAAAATAGGCAAAGATCCTGTGCCAGACCACTTTTCACTCAGACGAAATCAAGAAAAAAAATAACCCAACATCACCTGATGTTGGGTTTTCTTGTTTATTTCAAAGCTTTTTGAGCGTCTTCAATCATAAGTTTAGTTGATTCAAGACCGCCACCACTTAGATACCAGAGGTCTGGTGTTAGTTGGATAATTTTACCATTTTTAGCAGCAGGAGTTTCAGCGATGAGGGCATTTTCTAGGACGCCATCGTTGCTAGAGTTGTCCCCACCAATGGCAAGGGTACGGTTGATGACAAAGAGGATGTCAGGATTGATTTCTTTGACACTTTCAAAGCTGACTTCTTGTCCGTGGCGAGAGTCTTCAAATTTGGTGTCAGTTGGCTTGAATTTCAAGGTTTGATACAAGAAAGAGAAACGAGATTGGGCACCAAAGGCAGCCATTTTTCCTTCATTGAGGAGGATAGCAAGGGCTTTTTTGTCAGAACTTTCGTTTTTAGTAGCGACTTCTTGGATACTCTTATCCAGGTTTGCCAATTCTTCTTTGGCTTTCTGTGTACCAGTTTCGCCAAAGGCGCTTGCTAGAGATTCGATGTTAGCCTTGGTTGAAGTCCAGTAGTCGTCCTTGCTTGCTTGGAAGAGCACGGTTGGAGCAATTTCTTTGAACTTGTCTACGAATTTTTGGGTACGTGGTGAAGCGATAATTAGGTCCGGCTCAAGAGCAGCAATGGCTTCTAGGTCTGGTTCAACCATGGAACCCACATTGTTGACATTTCCCGCAAGATCTTTTAGGTAAGTCGGAACAGTTTTTGTAGGCATTCCGACGATATTCTTTTCAAAACCTAAAGCGCGAATAGTATCGGCAGCACCTAGGTCAAAGGTCACAATCTTTTCAGGAACCTTTGAAAGTTTGACCTCATCTAGTGAACTTTTAATGGTTACCTCTGTTGGAGCAGAGCTACTTGTCTCTGTCTGGCTAGTGCTTGAGTTTGTATTTGTACTACATGCACCAAGTAGGAGCAAGAAGCTGGCCACTAGGGCAGTGAGATAAAGTTTAAGGGATGTTTTCATGATTTCTCCTTTTTAAAATGTGATAACGATGTAGGGAGTCTCTTAGATAGGCTTGTTAGCTAAGAGACAGAGTGTTCTCTAACATGAGTTCAGAATAGCTAGCTATAGATACAGATCTTTTTGCCATTGATATCAGCCAGTGTGATGGGAATCTCATAGAGTTGACTGAGCAGATCAGCCTGCATGATTTGAGCAGTCGTTCCCTTGCAAAAGACTTGACCGTCTTTAAAGGCAACAATTTCATCCGCATACTGGCTAGCCATGTTGATATCGTGGAGGACGATGATAATGGTTTTGCCAAGTTCCTCCACCAGTCGCCGAAGGATCTGCATCATGCTGACACTTTGCTTGATATCGAGATTATTTAGTGGTTCGTCCAGCAAGATAAAGTCTGTATCCTGGGCTAGTACCATGGCGATAAAGACACGTTGGAGCTGTCCGCCAGACAGACTATCGATGTAGCGGTCTTTTAAGTTTGTCAGTTCCAGATAGTCCAGAGTTTCTCGGATTTTTCCCCAGTCTTCTGCCCTCAGTCGACCACGGCTGTAGGGAAAACGTCCAAATCTGACCAATTCTTCTACAGTCAATTTGGCTTGGTAATTGATCTTCTGCTTTAGGATGGTGAGTTCTTTGGCCAGTTCTTGCGAATTCCAACTCTCGATTTCACGGCCTTTGATACTGAGAATTCCCTGATCCTTCTTGGTCAGTCTGCTCATGATGGAGAGAAGAGTTGATTTTCCAGCACCATTTGGACCAATGAAGGCTGTCAGTTTCTGAGGACTGACTTCAAGGGAAATGTCTTGCAAAATATCCTGTTTTTGAATGGATTTGTCAATGTTTTCCAGTTTCACCGACGCGCCCTCCTGTAAAGTAAGATAAAGAATAAGAGACCACCCACACTCTCGATGATCATGCTGATGCGAATTTCCAGTGAAAAGACTCGTTCGATGAGGGCTTGCCCCAAGGTCAAACTAATAAATCCAATCAGAATGGCCACGATAAAGAGCAACTTGTGCCGATAATCTTTGACAATCAGGTAAGTGAGATTGGCCAGCATAAAGCCAAAGAAGGCCATAGGTCCTACCAAGGCAGTTGCCGTTGAGGTCAAAAGTACGATGCCCCAGAGGAGCTCTTTCTGTTCTTTTTCAACATCGAGTCCCAAAATCTGAGCCGTTTCTCTTTGCAGGTGCAAGACATCCAGAACGACTGCTTTTCGAAAGAAAAAGATTGTCAAGGCGAGGATGATCAGAGAACCGATGGCTAGGATGGAAGTGTTGAGATGCTGAAAGGAGGCAAAGAGACTGTTCTGCAGTTTATCGTATTCATTTGGATCCATCAGGACTTGGAGGAAGGTACTGATATTTCGAAAGAGACTTCCCAGGGCTAGGCAGATTAGCAGAATGAAAACCAGATTTTGCTTCATCAGCGTTTTCAAGTAGCCTTGTAAGGCGAGAAAAAAGAGGGATTGAAGCAGAAGCAAGACTAGAAATTCTAAGACAGGAGACTTTCCAAGCTGTAGAAATTTGCTTTCAAATACCAGTAGCAGGGTCTGTAGCAGGACATAGAAGGATTCGATTCCCAAAATACTTGGCGTCAGAAAGCGATTTTCCGTCAGGGTTTGAAAACTAATGGTCGAAATCCCTGTCGCGATGGCTACCAAGAGATAAACGATGATTTTTTGGGAACGCAGCTTCCAGGCAAAGGCAGACAGCTGGGTGATGGGCCAAAAGTAGAGGAGACAAGCTCCGATGGCCAGAATAATGAGAAGCCAGAAGAGCTTGGTGTGTTTGCTTTTAAACTTCATCCTTTTGTCCCCCTCTCCAGAGAAGTATGATAAAGACGAGGCTACCGATGATTCCTAGTAGGAGACTGACAGACAGCTCATAGGGCCGAATCAAGACTCGAGAGAGGATGTCGCAGGCCAGAACCATATTGGCTCCGACCAGAGCGACCATGAGTTTGGTTTGATTCAAATTATCTCCATAACGCTTGCGGATAAGATTTGGAACGATGACCCCGAGAAAAGGCAAGGCACCCACGGTAATCATGGTGACACTTGTCGTTAGTGCCACTAGAAAGAGGGTCAGCTTTTCAAGTAGGGAGTAAGAAATCCCCAAACTCTCACTGGTTTCCTTGCCCAGATTCATGATGGTAAAGGTCTGGGATAATTTCCAAACGGCTATCAGGATGATGAGGCCTAAGAAAAGCCACTCATACTGATGGGTCTGAATCATGGAGAAGGAGCCCTGAGTCCAGGCCGTCATACTCTGAACCAGATTGAAACGATAGGCGATAACTTCTGTGATAGAACCGATAATCCCACTATAGATGATCCCAATCAAGGGCAACATCCACCTTTCCTTTATAGAAAAAAGAGTCATAAAGGCCAGGAAGAAGAGGGTAAATAAAATGGATGAGCCAAAAGCAAAGAGCATCTTTTGGGTCAGACTCGCAGATGGGAAGACAAAGAGGCTCAACACCATTCCCAGTTTGGCGGCTTCAGTCGTTCCGACTGTACTCGGAGCAGCAAACTGATTTTGAGTGATGGTCTGCATGAGGAGTCCTGCCATGCTCATACTAGAGGCTGCAAGGAGAATGCTGATGGTTCTTGGAAGACGCGACTCTTGAAAGAGAAGCCAGGTCTGTTGGTCAAAAGCAAAGAATTTTTCCCAAGAAAAATCACTGGTTCCAATGGTAATGGAGAGAAAGACTAGGAGTAGAAGTAAGCCTGTTAAAATATGAGAGAGTTTCATACCCCGTCCTTTCGTGTAGATTTGGTACCGAAAGATACCTGCGGATATAAATGTAACACGATTTTTTTAATCTGTCAATAAATTTTCTGACAATTTAATGTAAAAAGAAAGAAAAATTCCTGAAATTACATCTGCCCCCTCTCTTTTATTGGAAAACTGAGTAAAAACCAATCCACCTTCCCACTATCCTTCTCCTATAAAAAGTGGTAAAATGGAGGACAGAAAGAAGGAACTGATATGACAACATTATTTTCAAAAATCAAAGAAGTAACAGAACTTGCTGCGATCTCAGGACATGAAGCGCCTGTCCGTGCCTATCTTCGTGAGAAGTTGACTCCGCATGTGGATGAAGTGGTGGCAGATGGCTTGGGTGGTATTTTTGGTATTAAACATTCAGAAGCTGCCGATGCGCCCCGTGTTTTGGTCGCTTCTCATATGGACGAAGTTGGTTTTATGGTCAGCGAAATCAAGCCAGATGGTACCTTCCGTGTGGTAGAAATCGGTGGCTGGAACCCTATGGTGGTCAGCAGTCAACGCTTTAAACTCTTTACTCGTGACGGTCGTGAAATTCCAGTGATCTCAGGTTCTGTCCCTCCACATTTGACACGTGGAACAGGTGGGCCAACCATGCCAGCTATCTCTGATATCATTTTTGATGGTGGTTTTGCAGACAAGGCTGAGGCAGAAAGTTTTGGTATTCGTCCTGGTGATACCATCGTGCCAGATAGCTCAGCGATCTTAACAGCCAATGAAAAAAATATCATTTCAAAAGCTTGGGACAACCGCTACGGTGTTCTTATGGTTAGTGAGCTAGCAGAAGCTTTGTCAGGTCAAAAACTCGGAAATGAACTCTATCTTGGCTCTAACGTCCAAGAAGAAGTTGGGCTTCGTGGCGCTCATACTTCTACAACTAAGTTTGACCCAGAAGTCTTTCTGGCAGTTGACTGTTCACCTGCTGGTGATGTTTATGGTGGTCAAGGCAAGATTGGGGATGGAACTTTGATTCGTTTCTACGATCCAGGTCACTTGCTCCTCCCAGGTATGAAGGATTTTCTTTTGACAACGGCTGAAGAAGCTGGTATCAAGTACCAATACTACTGTGGAAAAGGCGGAACGGACGCTGGAGCAGCTCATCTGAAAAATGGTGGTGTCCCATCTACAACTATCGGTGTCTGCGCTCGTTATATCCATTCTCACCAAACTCTCTACGCGATGGATGACTTCCTAGAAGCTCAAGCTTTCTTACAAGCCCTGGTGAAAAAATTGGATCGTTCAACGGTTGATTTGATTAAAAATTATTAAGCATAAGGGAGACGGTCAGGATGGCAGAACCAAACCTAGAAAGCCTTATAAAAGATCTCTATAACCATGCTCGTCAGGGTTTGAGTGAAGATTTAGTTGCTGCTCTCCTAGAGACTGCTAAAAAACTACCTACTACAAATGAGCAATTACTAGCAGTCCGTCTCTCAGGCCTGGTCAATCTTGAACTGTTCAGAAATCCCAAACACCCAGCACCTGAATTGATCAACTTGGCTCGCTTTATCAAAAGAGAAGAAGCCAAGTACAGAGGAACCGCAGTTTCTGCTATTATGTTTGGTGAACTCTTTAAAATGTTTTGATTCCATTGTGAATCAAAGTATTTTTTATACGTCAGAAAAGCCATTCTTGATTAAGAGACGAAAAAACCACCTAAGTCAAGGTGGATTCTTGTTTATTAAATTTGTTCAGCAATGACCTTTTCAGCTAGGTTCATGGCGTGGTCAGATACACGAGTGTAATGGGAAATGATGTCGATAAAGTTGACCCCGGCTTGTGTTGAACACTCACCTTTATTAAGGCGTTTGATATGGGTCTTTCTGAGAACGCGTTCCATATTGTTAATCTCTTTATGGCGTTCAATCAGGCTTTGAGCCTTTTCAATGTCATTGTTTTCTACACTATCAAGGGCATCCTTGATAAACTCAGTAGTTTTTTGATAGATATCAGCTAATTCCTCTAGAGCAGCTTCAGAAAAATGAACATCTTTGCGTTGGAGATAGTCTGTTAGGTTGAGCAACCCTTCTGCGTGGTCCCCAATCCGTTCCAAATCACGAGATGAATCTAGGATGTTGGTCAACACTTCGCTTTCTTTCTGACTTAAGGATTCGCTTGAGAGCCTGATGAGGTAACGAGTGAGTTTTTCATCGATGGTGTTGATGGCTTCCTCTGTCT
>ERZ773004.580-NODE-580-length-22526-cov-67.559521_pt1 | contig 22526 bp, 19 predicted proteins | sample MGYA00580667_ERZ773004 | MGnify/ENA primary metagenome ERZ773004 (study PRJEB29015, sample SAMEA2737963) | human oral metagenome | biome: human oral; feature: human-associated habitat; material: dental | place: China | collected 2123 ... | reverse complement strand
GCGCCAATCCGTCGGCCACCTCGTCGACCCCTCTGCGCAACCTCTCCAGGTCGCCCGTTTCCACATAGACATCCGTCATTGTGCTCTCCCTTCCTCGTTGTTGGATATTGCTCATGCCACGTGGCCGTTCACCGCACCGCGCGAAGACCGGGGTCCAGCACACGCCGGACGCCCCGCGCCCACTCGTTTCATTCGCGGCGGTGGTAGCGCGGCGAAGTGCCCAGCGCGGAACGGTCGGCGTGTCCGCGCGCCACGTTCTCCAGCACGCCCCGGTACACGTAGGACGGGTCGTTGTCGAACACGGTCTCCGTCCCCAGCAGCCCATCGCGGTAATCCGCCACCGTCTCCCAACTGGGCTCCTCACCGGGGAACTTGTCCATCACAGGACTCTCATCGGCGAACCCCGACGGGTCGGTGTCGATCAACCCCGGGAAATTCACCAGCGCCTGCCCCGTCGGCCCCACCGTCGCGGTGGCCACCACCGACTGCGCCACCTGGGCCCCACTCGCACCCGGCCACACCTGCATCGCCACCGCGATCATCCCCGCCACAATAGGAGCCGCGAACGACGTGCCCCTACCCGTCACCACCTGCCCCGATCCCAGATCGTGGTACTGGAAGTCCTCCACCGGCGCCAGCACGGTCAACCCGCGCCCACCATTCGAATACGCCGATATGCGCCCACCCAGATCCGAGGCCCCCACGCCCACAGTCCCATTCATCGACGCCAAAGAACCCGGAGGATCCTTGGAGCCGTAGTTCCCGGTTCCCACTACCACGACCACGCCCCGGGCGACCGCCCCCGCCACAGCCTCACGCAAACTGTCACTGTTCGTTAATCCGCCAAGGGAGATGGAGATGAGCTGGACACCATCCGCGACAGCCGCGCCAATCGACTGATCGAGGAAACCACGTCCCTGGCACTCAGAAGTATCATCTCCATAATCCGGTAGCGCGTAGTTGATGATCTGGGCGTCGCGCGCCAGCCCGTAGCCCCGGGCCGCCAGGATCGACACCACCGCGCTCCCATGGGAACGGTGCGCGTCGGAGGTGGTGAAGTCGCACATCTGCTTCACCGTGACATCCGCGTCCGCCAGTTCCGGCAACGACGTGTCCACAGGCCCGTCGATCACCCCGATCCGCACGCCCTTGCCCGTCAGTCCCCGCGCCACCGCGTTGTCAACGCCCAGCACGCCCACATACGCCTGCGTCGTGATCTCCTCGACGCTCCATGCGGGCACCCGCCCCCCGCACACCACCACCGCCACAACGGCGAACACCGCCCCCACGCGAAGCACACCACGCCCGCCAGGGGGGAACCTCCACGCACTCACAACCCCCACTCCTCCCAATCGAGCTCGAACTCCACACCATCATCAATAGAACCGGGACCATGGGCCGGATCCCACACGGGCTCGTGGTACTCCTCCACCTCCCAGTCCAGATCCTCGACCACTTGCTCCTCGTCTTCCTCCTCATCCTCATCATCGCGCCCACGGTCCCGCGCTCCGCGCCCGCGGTCCTCCTCCGCAGCCGTCGGCGCGAAAGGAGCTCCGGGGACGAAACCCGGCTGCCCGCCGCTGCCCGCGGCCCCAGCCCGAGCGGCCCCAGCCGCTACCCCGGTCGAGGCGGACAGGACCCCGCCGATACCAGTGCCCGAAATCAGCCCGCGCGCGCTCGCCATGGCCGAGCCCGCCCCCAAAGGCCCCGAACCGAAAGCACCACGGGCCGCCCGCCTGGACACATCCACCACCTCAGAAGGGATCCGGTAGGCCGGATCCCAACGCGGATCGGAGGCGCGGTCCGCGAATGGGGGCACATAGCCGCCAACCAGGCCGTTGGGCGTGACCTCCACATTCATCGGCCGCCCCTGCAACCCCACGCCCTCCAGATCACCCACCGCCACACGCGCCGGAGCGTCCTGGGGCAGGCCCGGACGCGCGAACCCCTCCGACGCCCACTCCTCGCCAGGAAGCACCCCGCCGGAACCCCCGTCAGCGGCATAGGACCCCGCACCGCCAACAGCCGGAGCGCCAAACCCGTGCTCCGCGGAACCACCACCAAGAGCGCCACTGACGGCGTCGATTCCGTAACCGGACCAGGATGGATCCGTTTCCTCCGAACCAGAAGTCACGGACCGCACTGGGACAGTCGCGCTAGGAGGAGCAATGTCACAGCGGCGATCGACGACTTCCTGGATCGATTTGGCGTGCCCGTCCAGCTCCTGGTTGAACACGGCGAGCATGCCCTGGCACGTCGCCTCGCGCAACTCATAGCGTTCGCGCTCCAACGCCGCGAAGTACACGTCCGACAACGCGTGCACCAACGCCCCGAGGACAGGAACCTGCGCCACCTGCGTCCCGTACAAGACCTGCCACGCCATCTCAGCGGGAGTCAACAGCGTCTGGGCCACATTCGCCTCGAACGCCTCCTTCGTCCGCGTCATCGAGTCCCTGGCCCGCCGCTGCGCCTCGTACCCATCCACCAGGCGCGCCCGCGCCGCACCCAACCGAGCGCACAGATCCCCCACCCGCTCGCCAATGGCGTCGCGCACCACCTGCGAGTGGAAGCCATTCCCCTCCCCATACGCCTTCACGCGCTCCACGCAGGCGTCAATGCGCGCCAACGCCGCCTCATACGCCTGGTCCTGCTCCGCATCGGAATAATCCAGATCCGCGACCAAACGCAAACGATCGAAGAACCCACTCACATGCATGGTCGAACCACTCATCGCGCTTCCCCTTTCCTGATCACTGACTCGTTGAACCAGCCGAACGCCGCGCCAGCGCGCTCAGCTCCCACCGGATCCGGCAGTCCCATAACCACCCCCGCCGGACACGGCCGACGCACTGGGGTCCTGCGGGGAGGCACCGCCCGCCGCCTGCGCGCCGGTGCCCCTTTCAACGTTGAAGCCACGCCCCGCTCGGTGCAACGGCGAGCGGATACCCCCAACCTACCCACCACCACCCCGGCGAGTGAACCCCCGTTCCACCTTCCGGACGGACTCGCCGACACCGGAATAATACCGCCCCGGATGCACGGCCCCACGATCCAGCCCCACTGGGCCGGATACGCGCCACCGCCGCCGCCCACACGAATGCGGGCAGTGGCGGTGGCGCGGCGGCTCCCCTCCGGCGGACGGGGCCGGCCCCGTCCGCCGCCACGGGGTCAGGCCCGGGCCCCCTCGACCGCCGCCTTGAACCAGCCGGTGATGGACGTGGGGTGCGTGATGCCCGTGCCGACGATGACGGCGAAAGCGCCCGCACCGATGGCCGCCGCGGCGTCCCCGGGCGTGTGGACGCGGCCCTCGCAGATCACCGGCACACCGGGGAACTCCTGGACGATGCCGGCCAGCAGCTCCAAGTCCGGCCCCTCGGTCTTCCCGCGGTCCCCCGTGTAGCCCGCCAGCGTCGTCGAGACGATGTCGGAACCCGCCTCGACGGCGCGCCTGGCGTCCTCCAAGGACCCGCAGTCCGCCATGACCAGGGCCCCTTCCCGCTTCAACTCGGCGACGGTCTGGGCGTAGTCGCGCCCGTCGGCGCGGGGGCGGTCGGTGGCGTCGATGGCGACGACGTCCGCGCCCGCCATCACGCACGCCCGCGCGTGGCGCAGGCTCGGGGTGATGTAGACGCCGTCGTGCCCCTCCTTCCACAGGCCGATGACGGGCACCTGCACGCGGCCCTTGATGGCCGAGATGTCCGACAGCCCCTGGCAGCGGATCGCGGCGGCACCCCCGATCTCAGCGGCGCGCGCGATCTGCGCCATCGTCTCGGGGTGGCGCATGGGCTCGCCGGGGTACGCCTGCACGGAAACGATCAAACGGCCGCGCAGCGAAGCGATCAAAGGATGTGTCATGGTCTTCTTCCTTCCACGATTGGCCTTGCGGCCACTAGTGCTCACGTGACAACAACTCGAGGGCGGCCCCCAGCAGGGGGGCGTCTCCCCCCAGGGCGCCGGGCAGCAGCGGGACGCCCGCCAAGGGCGTCATCGCCCCCGCCGCGTAACCCAGCCGGAGGGCCTCCCACCAGCGCGGACCCGACTTGGTCATCGACCCCGACAGGACGACGGCACCGGGATCGACGCAGTTCGACAACGAGGCGACGGCCTCGCCCAGGGCGTAGCCCGAGCGCTCGAAGCACGTGGCCGCCAGGGCGTTGCCGCCATCGGCCAGCTCCTGCAGGCCCCGCCCGTCGCGGGCCTGCGGGTCGGCGCCGCCGCGCAGGGAGTTGTACCACCGGACGATGCCCGAACCCGAGCAGAACGCCTCGATGTGGCCCGAGCGCCCGCAGGAGCACTCCATGTCCGGCGCGAAATGGTGGTGGACGTGCCCGAAGTGGCCCGCGATGTGGTGGTCGCCCTGGAACACCGACCCGTGGTGGACCAGCGCGCCCCCCAGCCCGGTCCCCACCGCGAAGGACAGGACGGTCCCGAAGCCGCGCCCGGCCCCCAGGACCGCCTCGCCCAGGCCGTGGGCGTGCACGTCGTTGAGGACGGCCACCGGACGGCCCGTCGCCTCCGCGAGCGCGGCCCCCAGGGGCGTGCCCGCCCAGCCCGGCATCGTACCCGTGGCCGAGACGATGGCGCCCGAGGCGGGATCGACCACCCCCGCGCTGGCCACGCCGATCCCGTCGATGCCCGGGTTGTCCGCGACGAGGCGCCGGGCCAGCTCCGTGACGCGGCGCGCCACCTCGGGGCCGCCCTCCCAGGCCGAAGTGGGGACCGAGCCCCGCTGGGAGGCGCTGAGGCGGCGCGCGCGGACCCGTACCAGGCCCCACGCCACCTTCGTCCCCCCTATGTCGAGGGCGAGCACCTGGCGCGCGGCGGGCTCCCGCGCGCCCTCGTCCTCAAGTTCCCATGGCCCCCGCGCGGACGGGGCGCCTCCACTGGCCTCCATCACGGCCTCCTCCTCGTGCTCCCGGGGCGGGGGCGGCGCCGCCCCCGCCCCGGCCCCGTCAACCGGCCAGCAGCCCCGTGCCCCGGAGCACCGAGGCGACCCACTCGACGTTGTCGCCCTCCAGGGCGGCGACCGGGCGCGGCATCTCGTTCGTGTCGAACACGCCCAGGAGCATCATGGCCGTCTTGAAGGCGCCGATCCCGGCGCCGAAGCCCTGGACGCCCTTCACCTGGACGATCCGCATGAGCTCGGCCAGTCGGTCCTGCTCGGCGCGCACGGCCTCCCAGTCGCGGCGCTCGTAGGCCTGCCACTGGCGCACGTAGCCGTGGGGGTCGACGTTGCCCAGACCGGGCACCGAGCCGTCGGCGCCCGACATGTAGGCGCCGTCGACGACGACCTCGTGGCCGGTGAGCAGGCGCAGGGGGTGCCCGGCCGCCTCGTTGGCCAGGGACAGCCACCGGAAGGAGACGTCGTCGCCAGAGGAGTCCTTGACGCCGGCGAGGACGCCGTCACTGCCCAGGCGCAGCAGCAGGTCGGGGGACAGCTTCGTGTGCACGCACACGGGGATGTCGTAGGCCCACAGCTCCAATCCGGTGTTCTCCGCCAGGAGGCGGAAGTGGCGCTCGACCTCGGCCTCGCCGCCGAGGGCGTAGAAGGGAGCGGTGGCCACGACGCCCGTCGCGCCGGAGTCCTCGGCGCGGCGGATGTGCTCGATGACCCTTTCCGTCTCCGTGTCGATGACGCCCGCCAGGACGGGGACGCGCCCGTCGACGACGCGGAGGGCCTCGGCGAGGACCTGGTCGCGCCGCGCGTCGGTGGAGAAGGCGACCTCTCCCGACGACCCGGACACGAAGAGCCCGTGGACACCGGCGTCGATCATGCGGTTGATGTGGCGCTCCAGGGAGGCGGTGTCGAGCGACCCGTCCTTGAGCGGGATGGCGAGCGGCGGAACGACGCCGCGGATCTGCGATTTCATTTCATTCCTTCGTGTGGGGTGGGTGGAGCGGCGGGGGGAGGGCCCCCGGAGCTCCCGGGTGCGGGTCTCGTGCGGCGTCACTTGGCGCTCACACCGAGCAGCTGCAGGCCTGTGGCGGCGATGGGGCTGAAGTCGGCCACCTTGCCCGGCTTGTAGGCCGTGAGCATCTTGCGGTGGAACAGGGGGTAGATGACGGCCTGCTCCGCCAGCAGATCCTGGGCCTGGCCCCACTTGGCGAGCGCGGCGGGGTCGTCGGGCTCCAGCTGCACCGTCTCCTCGACGATGCCCTGGAAGGACCGGAAGGCGTCGGGCGCGGTCTTCGCCCAGGAGTCGCGCTTCTGGGTCCAGATGTTGTCGCCGTTCCACCAGGACATGATGATGCCGGGGTCCATGCCGAACACGGACGGGTCGCCGGGGGCCATGACGATGTCGTAGCCGGGCTCGTCGACATCGGTCGCGCTCGTGTAGGGGTCGGCGAGGGGGTCGACCTTGACGGTCAGGCCGAGGGCCTCCAGGTCCGCCTTCACCTGCGGGACGAGGTTGGCGATCCACGGGTGGTCGGTGGTGGTGAGGGTGATCTCGGTTCCCACGGCGCCCGCGTCGGCCAGCTGCTTCTTGGCCGCCTGCGGGTCGTGGCCCAGGTCGGTGGCGGGCTTCTTGTGGGCGGGGCTGGACTCGGGCAGGAAGGACGTGGCGACGACGGCCTGGCCCTCCATCGGGCCGTCGACCAGCTTCTGGCGGTCGATGGCCCTGAGGATCGCCTGGCGCACCTCGGGCTTGTCGAAGGGGGCCTTCGTGGTGTTGAACATGAGGAAGGGGTTGTTGTACCCGGGGACCGCCTCGACGGCCCACCCGGCCGCCCTGAGCTGGTGGACGGCGCTGGAGGGGACGGCCTCCATGATGTCCACCGTGCCGCCGATGGCCGCGGACAGGCGCGCGGAGTCGTCCTTGAGGACGTGCCAGCGGATCCTGGCGGCGGTGGCGGGCACCGACCCGTTGTACTGGTCGTTGGGGACGGCGGTGACCTCGGTCGGCGAGATGCTCTCGTACTTGTAGGGGCCCGAGCCGACCGGCTGCGCCTTGAGCGCGTCCGCGTCCATGGAGGCGGGGGCGACGCGCACGTTGGTGAAGCGGTCCTTGAGCATTGAGAAGGGGTGCTTCAGCTTGATGGTGACCGTGGCGCTGTCCTTGGCGGTGACGGAGTCGACGAAGGTGAAGAACTGCTTGTAGATGGAGGTGGGGTCCACGGCCCTCTCGTAGGAGGCGACGACGTCGTTGGCCGTGACCGCGTTCCCGTCGGAGAACTTCGCCCCGTCGCGCAGGGCGACCTCGTACTCGGTGGCGGAGACCTCCACGGGATCGCCCTTGGCCAGGGCTGGCCGCACCGAGTAGTCGACCATGTCGAAGGCGTAGAGCCCCTCCAGCACGTGCCAGTTGGTGCCCAGCGCCAGGGCCGATGTGGTGACCGGCCCGTAGTCGGCGGTCGCGTAGGCGACGCCGACGTTGATTTCGCCGGTGGGCCCCGCACCGCTAGTCTGAGGCGTGGACGAAGTCTGTCCGCCACCGCAGGCAGTGAGCACCAGTGCCGCCGCCGCGACGGCCGCACCCGATGCGAGGGACTTGCGGATTCGCAATTTTCTCTCCTCATCTTCGAGAAAGGTGGATGTGCGGTGTTCCCGCTCCGTTAGGATGATCGTATGTTGTCAGACAAATCAACGCAAGCCATAGAGGCCGCAATCTCGTCGATACGGTTGCAGAACGATAACGCGCCTGCGGCGGACACGCGCTCCACCGCGACGATGGACGCGATCAAGGCCTACATCCTGCAGCACGGCCTGCGCACCGGCGACCGCCTGCCCACCGAGGCGTCCCTGTGCGCCGACCTCGGCGTGTCGCGCTCCTCCGTGCGCGAGGCCCTGCGCAAACTCGAGGCCCTCGACATCGTCACAGTGCGGCAGGGCTCGGGCTCCTACGTCGGCACCATGTCCCTGCAGCCCCTGGTCGAGACACTGGTCCTGCGCTCCGCCCTCGACGAGATCAACGGGATCCAGTCCCTGCGCTCGATCATCGACACCCGGCGCGCCCTGGACCTCGGCATCGCCCCCGGGCTCCTGGCCGCCATGAAGGGCAAGCGCGACCCCCGGCTGTGGGACCTCGCCGACGCTATGCGCGCCAAGGCGCGAGCGGGCAGAACATCACTGGCCGAGGACATCGCCTTCCACTCCGCCCTGCTCGAGTCCCTGCACAACCCCCTGATGTCGCAGCTCGTCTCGGCGATGTGGCTGATCTACCAGGCGCTCGCCCCGCAACTGGAGACGGCCAGCGAGGAGCACCTCCTGGCCAGCGCCGAGGCGCACGCGGCGATCCTGCGCGCCTGCGAGTCGGGGGACGTTGACGCCTACAAGGAGGCCATCGAGGACCACTACCTCCCGCTCCTGTCCCTCATCAGCGCCGCGCCCGCGGCCCACGGCCCGGGCCCCTCGCCCCGGCGCCGCGGACACAGCCGGGGGGCCGACGAGCAGGCGCAGGGGGAATGAGATGCGCCACATCCCACCGATAAGAAGAACCCCGAGGAGAACCACTCCTCGGGGCGGCGGACGACGCGCTCAGCGGGTCTCGCGGTGGCGCGTCGACTTCCTGCAGCGCGGGCAGAACTTCGCCAGCTCGAGCCTGTCGGGCGTGTTGCGGCGGTTCTTCTTCGTGATGTAGTTGCGCTCCTTGCACTCCGAGCACGCCAGAGTGATCTTGGGGCGAACGTCCTGGGACTTGCTTGCCACGGTACTTCCCTCGTTTGCTGTTGGTGTCGCGAGCGACCTGTCGGTTATCGGTAGCGGGGGCGGGGCTCGAACCCGCGACCTCACGATTATGAGTCGTGCGCTCTGACCAGCTGAGCTACCCCGCCGCAGCGGTCGCGGCCTGGGCCGCGACCAGAGCCCCGAAAGGGAATCGAACCCTTGACCTTCTCCTTACCATGGAGACGCTCTGCCTACTGAGCTATCGGGGCAACGCCGGAAACTCTATCCCAAGGCGGACGCTGCGGGCAATCCGATTCCCTGAGAAGGAACTCACACGCGCCTCCCGGCGGCTGGCCGCCGGGAGAGTGGCAGGTGAGGGATTCGAACCCCCGAAGCACGAAGCGTCTGATTTACAGTCAGATCCATTTGGCCGCTTTGGTAACCTGCCGTGCGCCGTTTTGCGGTGCCGTGGAAGAATAGCACCAAAGGCCCCCGCGACGCCAATCGGCACGGGGAACGGCAGGATTCCAACGAAAGGCGCCACCATGGCAGACTCCTCCTTCGACATCGTCTCCACCCTCGACCGCCAAGAGGTCGACAACGCCGTCAACCAGACCGCCAAGGAGATCGCCAACCGCTACGACTTCCGGGGCGTCGACGCCTCCATCGCCCTGTCCGCCGACTCCATCACCATGACGGCGAACTCGGCCTCCCGGGTCCTGGCGGTCCTCGACGTGCTCCAGAGCAAGCTCATCCGCAGGGGCCTGTCCCTCAAGGTCCTCGACTACGCGGGCCGCGAGCCCAAGGCTTCGGGCAAGCTCTTCACGCTCACGTGCCCCCTCAAGGAGGGGATCCCCCAGGACACCGCGAAGAAGATCGCCAAACTCATCCGCGACGAGGGCCCCAAGGGCGTCAAGGCTCAGATCCAGGGCGACGCGCTCCGGGTGTCCTCGAAGTCCCGCGACGACCTGCAGGCCGTGATCGCCCTGCTCAAGGGCCCCGACGGGGACGCCTTCGACGTCGCCCTCCAGTTCGTCAACTACCGCTGAGACGGCGGGCGCCGACGGCGCTAGTAGCCCGCCATCCGCTCCAGGCGGGCGATGCGCTCCGCCATCGGCGGATGGGTGGAGAACAGGTTCGCCAGCCCCCCGGCGCGGAAGGGGTTCGCGATCATCATGGCCGCGACGTTCTGGTTCGCCGGGGTCGGCGCCATGGGCACGCGGTCCGTCGCCGCCTCCAGCTTGCGCAGCGCCGAGGCGAGGGCCAGGGGATCGTGGGTGAGCTCAGCCCCGTCCTCGTCGGCGTCGTACTCGCGCGTGCGCGACAGCGAGAACTGGATGAGGACGGCGGCGATGGGGGCCAGCAGCGCGATCGCGATGGCGCCGAGGAAGCCGAGGCCCCCCTCCTCGCCTTCCCTGCGCGAACCGCCGCCGAAGAACATGAGGAACTGGGCGATGGACGTGACGATCCCCGCCATGGCCGCCGCCACCGACGAGGTCAGGATGTCCCGGTTGTACACGTGCATGAGCTCGTGCCCCAGCACGCCGCGCAGCTCCCGCTCCCCCAGGATCTCCAAGATCCCCTCCGTGCAGCACACCGCGGCGTGCTCTGGATCGCGCCCCGTCGCGAAGGCGTTCGGCGTGCGCGTGGGGGCCACCCAGATCGTCGGCATCGGCTGCCCGGCCCGCTCGGCCAGTTCGCGGACGATGGCGTGGAGGACGGGCTGCTCGGCCTCGCCCACCTGGTAGGCGTCCATCGAGCGCAGCGCGACCGACGCCGAGTTCCAGTAGGAGAACCCCGTCTGGACGAGGCCGATGGCCGCGAACACGAAGATCCAGAGCCGGTTGCCGGTGCCCGCCGCGATGGCGGCGCCGACGGCGAGCAGCAGGGCCCACATTCCTCCGAGCAACAGGACTGTCTTCAGTCCGTTGTGATAACTCCGGTGGGTCATGCGCGACAGTTTACGGAGGTTACCTGTAAAGCTCCTGGGAGAACCCGGGTACCCTGCTGGAATCCCCGGCGCCGGCCCGCAGGGGCCGCCCGGGGCGCCGGCGCCCGACCACCGCCCCCGGACCCTCGCCGAGGGCCCGCCGGGCGCTCAGTGGCGCCGTCCCGGCCCCGTGTAGTCCTCGAAGCGCTCGGGGGCAGTGGGCACGCCCATCTCCCCCATCTGCCCGATGAGGTCCGCCCCCGCGGGATCCACGTCGCGGCCCCGCGAGATGTCCGTCATGGCGCGCCGGGACACCACCTTGACGCGCTCGCGCAGCCCGCGCCCGCCGGGGAGCTCGCCGTAGGCCTTCCCGAGCGCCTGCTCGTAGGCGTCCAGCAGCTCCCAGCCCTCCCATGTGGTGTACTCGATGCCGCGCTCCTCCAGCAGGGCGACCATCGCCTCGTGGCCGACGGCCCGCGTGGCGGCGTGCAGGCGCCCCTCGCCCGCGTCCTCCACGAGGTGGGCGATGGTCTGCTGCGCGTCGGACTTCGTGGAGCCGATCAGGCCCACGGGGCCGCGCTTGATCCACCCGGTCGCGTAGACGCCGGGGATCACGGGGGCGGACTGGTCCTTCGTGGTCGCCGAGTCGATGACGCGGCCCTCCACGTTCGGCACGACGCCCGCCCGCGTGTCGAAGGGCAGGCCCCGGATCGGCGACGAGTAGTAGCCGACCGCGCGGTACACGGCCTGCACGGGCCACGTCGTGATGACGCCCGTGCCCGACACCGTGCCGTCGCCGTTGAGCTGCGTGCGCTCGGTGCGCAGCGCCTTGACGTGCCCGTTGCCATCGGCGACGACCTCCACGGGCGACTGGAAGAGGTGGATATGGATGCGCCGCGACGCCGTGCGCTCCTCCGGGTCCGCCATCGCGTAGTTCGTGAGCGTCTTGACCACTTGGCGCTGCTGGTTGGACTCGCGCAGCGCCCGCTGCGAGCCCTCGTCGAAGTCGAAGTCCTCCTCCGAGACGATGACGTCCACGTCGGGGACCTTGCCCAGCTCGCGCAGCTCCAGCGGCGTGAACTTCACCTGGGCGGGGCCGCGACGGCCGAAGACGTGGACATCGGTGACCGGGTTCTCGGCCAGTGCCTCGGCGACGTTGGCGGGGACCTCGGTGCGCAGCATGTCGGGGGCGTGCTTGGCCAGGACGCGGGAGATGTCCAGGGCCACGTTGCCGACGCCGATCACAGCGACCTCCTTGGCCTCCAACGGCCAGGTGCGCGGGTAGTCGGGGTTGCCGTCGTACCAGGACACGAAGTCCGCGGCGCCGTAGGACTCGGGCAGGCCGATGCCGGGGATCGGCAGGGGCGCGTCCCTGTCGGCGCCCGTGGCGATGATGATCGCGTCGTAGTGGTCGCGCAGATCCTCGATGGTGATGTCGCGGCCGACCTCGACGTTGCCCAGCAGGCGGATGTCCCCGCGCTGGAGGATCTTGTACAGGGCGACGATGATCTGCTTGATGCGCGGGTGGTCGGGGGCGACCCCGTAGCGGACCAGCCCGTAGGGCGCGGGGAGGCGCTCGAACAGGTCGATGCTCACCTCGAGCCCCGACTTCGCCAGGATGTCGGACGCGTAGATTCCAGCGGGGCCGGCGCCGATGACGGCAACGTTGAGTGGGGCCACCCCAGTTCCTCCTTCTGTGTTCCCAGGGCACAGCGCCCGGGGGAGCCGCGCCCCGGTGCGGGCGCGCGGCGGGCGCGCCGTTGGGCGCCCCACGCAAGTGTATCCACCGGGGAGGGGGGCGGGCCCATCTGAGACGAGCCCCACTCGTTCTCAGGCGAGCCTGTCCACCATCAGGTGCGCGAAAGCGACCAGCGCGGTCTTCGGCTCTCCCTTGGGCAGCGCCTCGAGGCAGTCGATGGCGCCGGCGGCCCAGGCGCGCGCCAGGGAGCGGGTCTCGTCGAGCACGTCGTGGACGCGCAGCATCGACACCACGTCGCCCAGCGCCTCGTCGGAGGACAGATCCGAGCCCAGGCCCTCTAGGATGCGCCTGCCCGCGTCGTCGAGGCCGCCCTCCGCCTCGCGCCTGCGCAGCAGCAGCACCGGCAGCGTGTCCACGCCCTCGCGCAGATCCGTTCCCGGTGTCTTGCCCGACTGGCCCCCCGAGGACGCCAGGTCCAGGACGTCGTCGGCGATCTGGAACGCCACTCCCACCCGTTCGCCGAACTCGGCGACCACGTCGCCCACGAAGGCCCCCGCGTCAGAGAGCAGCGCCCCGAAGGCGGCCGCCGACGACACCAAGGACCCCGTCTTGTCGGCCAGGACGCGCAGGTAGAACTCCACGGGATCCTCCCCGGGGGCCGGGCCGAAGGTCTCGTTCAGCTGCCCCGTGCACAGGCGCTCGAAAGTCAGGGCGTGGCGCGTGACCATCTCCGGGCCCAGCGAGGCGACCAGCGCCGACGCCCTCGCGAAGAGGACGTCCCCCGCCAGGATCGCCCTGTTGTTCCCCCACAGCCGCTGGGCGGAGGGCACGCCCCGGCGTGTGGGCGCCGAATCCATGACGTCGTCGTGGTACAGGGACGCCAGGTGCGTGAGCTCCACCGCCGTGGCGCCCGTGATGACGCGCTCGCCGAGCGCCAGTTCGGGGCGCCCCAGCTGGGCGCACACCAGGGTGAGCAGCGGACGCAGCCGCTTGCCCCCCGCCGCCGACAAGTGGGCGGTCAGCTCGTCGACGAGGTCCCGGGACGAGGAGACCGCCCCGGCCAGCTGGCGCTCAACGGCCTCGAGCCCCGGGGAGATCCGGGACTCGAGGCCGGGAACATGGAGATCTGCTGCTGAAACGCTCACGGAAGAAGTATGACGATCTTCGACAGCTGGGACAACACGGGGCCCGGGAACACGCCGAGTGCGATGGTCGCCACAGCGCAGACCGCGACTGCGATCCCCGTCAGGCCCTCACTGCGCACCACTACCGCGTCCCCCTCCGGCTCGGTGAAGAACATGAGGCGCACCAGGCGGAAGTAGTAGAAGGCCGTGACCGCCGAGGCGACCAGGGCCACGGCGACCAGCCAGGCCAGCCCCCCGACGGCCCCGTCGGAGAAGACCACGAACTTGCCGATGAAACCGCCCGTGAGCGGGATGCCCGCGAAGGACAGGAGGAACACCAGCATGGAGGCCGCCACCCACGGGTTCGTGCGCCCCAGGCCCGCCCAGCGCGACAACTGGTTGGCCTCGCCCCCCACCGCGCCGTCCTGGTCGCGCGTGCGCACCAGCGTCACGACGCCGAAGGCGCCGACTGTGGCCAGGCCGTAGGACAGCACGTAGAGCAGCACATGGCCGGAACTGCCCTTGACCAGGGAGAACACGCCGATGAGGATGAACCCGGCGTGGGCGATCGACGAGAAGGCGAGCATCCTCTTCACGTCCGACTGGACGAGTCCGACGAAGGTGCCCACCACGATGGTGGCGGCTGCGACCGCCAGGAACACGGGGAGCAGGTCCCACGACAACAGGCCCGCCACCACCTGGTAGAAGCGGAGCGCCGCCCCGAACGCCGCCACCTTCACGGCCGCCGCCATGAACCCGGTGACGGGCGTGGGCGCGCCGGTGTACACGTCGGGGGCCCACGCGTGGAAGGGCGCCGCGCCCACCTTGAACAGCAGGCCGATCATGACGCACAGGACGCCGATGAGGACCAGGCGGTCCATCGCCACGGAGGCGCCGATCGCCTGGGCCAGGGCCGAGATCGTCAGGGAGTTCGACGCGCCGAAGAGCAGGGCCGCTCCCATGAGCATGAACGCCGAGGAGAAGGCGCCCAGGACGAAGTACTTGAGCGCCGCCTCGTGGGACAGCTGCCTGCGCCTGCGGGCGGTGGCCGCGAGCACGTACAGCGGCAGCGACATGACCTCCAGGGCGACGAAGAGCGCCACGAAGTTGTCCGCCGCCGGGAACACCATCATGCCGCCCAACGAGAACAGGGCCAGGGGGAAGACCTCGGAGCGCTGGTAGCCCTTCGCCTCGGACAGCTCCTCGGCGGCCGAGCCCGGGCGGTCGGAGGGCTGGGCCGCGAAGGACCCGTCCCCCACCCGCGTGCGGTCGGCCATGACCAGGACCGACAGGAAGCCGATGATCGCCAGGACGAACTGCGCGCCCACGGTCAGCGGATCCTCGATGTACTCCCCCAACGAGGCGGGGGCCGCCAGCACGGTGGTCCACCGCAGCGCCAGGACGGCCGCCGCGGCGCCGGTGGCGAAGAGGGCGAGGCCGATGACGATGGGCCGGCGGGCGCGCACGGGGGCGAAGGCCTCGACCAGCACGCTCAGCACGGCAGTGCCCAGGACGACGAGGACGGGCACCAGCGCCGCCCACCGGACATCGGGGGCGGAGAAGGCTGCTTGGGGCAGGAGGATCACTTGGAGCTCCCTTCGGGAGAAGCGGAGGCGGTCGGCGCCGGGGAGCCCAGGGCCGCGTCATTGGCGATGGGGGTGAGCGCCGAGACCAGCGGGGCGCTCCAGATGCCCAGGACCAGCATCGCGGCGACGACGGGGGCCATGACTGCCCTCTCTCGCCCGCCGAGATCGCTCAGGCCCTCCTTCCCCTTGGCGGGGGCGCCCGTGAACACCCGCTGGTAGGGCATGAGCACGTACATGGCGGCGATGACGACGCCGAGGACCGCGAAGAGGGCGGCCGCGGCGCTGACGCGCCACGTCCCCATCAGGACCAAGTACTCGGGCACGAAGCCCGACAGGCCGGGCAGCGCGATGGAGGCCAGGCCGGCGGTCAGCCACAGCCCCGCCAGGACGGGCGCGACGCGCTGCATCCCGGCGTACTCGCGCATGTCCTGGGTGCCGCCCCGGCGCGACAGCCACCCGGACAGCCAGAACATCGCGGCGATGGACACCCCGTGGGCGACCATGTAGAACATCGCCCCCACCAGCGCGGTCTCGGAGCCGATGAAGACGCCGAGCACCATGAAACCGAAGTGGGACACCGAGGTGTAGGACACCAGGCGCATGATGTCGTTCTGCCCGTTGGCGGCCAGGCCGCCCCAGATGATGGACACGACGGCCAGGGCCACCATCGCCCACCTGGCGGAGGCGGAGGGCCCGGGCAGCATCCGCAGGCACAGGACGATCATTCCGTAGGTGCCGATCTTGTCGAGGACTCCGACCAGCAGCACCGACGTCCCGGGCCGGGCCACGGCGGCCGTGTCGGGCAGCCACGTGTGGACCGGCACCATCGGCGCCTTGATGGCGAAGGCCACCATGAAGGTCGCGAAGACGAGGGCCTGGGCGCCCTGGGGCAGCGACTGGGACACCTGGGCGAGCGTGTCGAAACGGAAGAAGAGCTCACGGGAGCCGGGCGCGGGGGCCGTCGCCCACAGGGCGACCACGCCGCCCAGCATGACGAGCCCGCCGAAGAGCGAGTAGAGGAGGAACTTCATGGCGGCCCTGTGGCGCTCCGCCTCCCCGCCCACCCCGTAGCGGCCGATCATGAGGTACAGGGGCACCAGCATCGCCTCGAAGGCGAAGTAGAAGACCGCGAGGTCCCACGCCGTGAAGATCACGACCATGAAGGACTCGAGCGCGAGCACGAGGGCGGGGTAGGCCCCCTGGTCGGCGGGCTCCTCCTCGTCCCACCCGGCGACGAGCACCAGGGGGACCAGCGCGGTGGCGAGCAGCACCATGACGAGGGACAGCGCGCTCACGGACAGGGACCAGCTGATGCCCAGCTGGGGGATCCACGTGAAGGAGTCGGTGACCTGGTACGAGGCGGGGGCCGACCAGTCGAAGCGCGTGGCCGCGACGACCAGCGCGAGGACCAGCTCGGCTGCGGACACGGCGAGGGCGACGGCCCTGCCCGCCGAGCGCCGCAGCGCGGGGACGAGGCCCAGCAGGGCGGCGCCCAGGGCCGGGAGGGCGACCATCGCGGTCAGCCAGGGGAACTGTGAGGCTTCCATTGCGTTTTCCATTGTTCGTGATCCCCTATCAGAGCCTGAACGCCAGGACGAGCGCCACCGCGGCCACCGCTCCCGCGAGGATGTACGAGGCGTAGGCGCGCACGAAGCCGTTCTGCGTGGCGCCGACGAGCTTCCCGACGCCCTGGCAGGCGCGCCCGGCGCCCGTGAGCGCCCCGTCGATGACGGCGGAGTCGCCCACCGTGGCCACGGCGACGAGCCCCTTGGACGGCGCCATGAAGAGCGCCTCGTTGATGGTGTCCTGGTAGAGGTCGCGGCGCGCCGCCTCGGTGAGGGCGTTGCCCGCGGGGACGGAGGCGGGGACCTGGGCGGCGCCGTACTTGCGCCACGCGATCCACGCGCCGACCAGGACGAGGACCAGGGTGGCGCCCTGCAGGGCGTACTCGCCCACGACGGGCTCGCCGTGCTCGACGGGGCCGATGGCGGGCTCCAACCACGTGGTGAAGAAGTCGCCGACGGACAGGGCCGCGCCGATCACGACGGCCCCGACGGCCAGGACAACCATGGGGATGGTCATGAGGGGGCCGGACTCGTGGGGGCGCACGGGGCTCCCCTCGGCCTCGGTGGTCCAGCGCGCCTTGCCGTGGAAGGTCATGAAGAACAGGCGCGACATGTAGAACGCGGTGACGCCGGCGCCCACCAGGGCGACGGTGCCGAACACCCAGGGCGCCCACGGCGCCTCCGAGCCGCCGAAGGAGCGGATCGAGAACGCGGCCTCGATGATCTTGTCCTTCGACCAGAACCCGGACAGGGGCGGCACCCCCAGGATGGCCAGCCAGCCCATCATGAAGGTCAGCCACGTGACCTTCATGGCGCCGCGCAGGGCGCCGAAGCGCCGCATGTTCACCTGGTCGCCCATGCCGTGCATGACCGAGCCCGCGCCCAGGAACATCAGGGCCTTGAAGAAGCCGTGGGTGAACAGGTGGAAGACGGCGAAGGCCCAGCCGATGGGCCCCAGGCCCGCGCCGAGCATCATGTAGCCGATCTGGCTCATAGTGGAGGCGGCCAGGACCTTCTTCATGTCGTCCTTGGCCGAGCCGACGACGGCGCCGAAGAGCAGGGTGACGGCGCCGACGACGACCACTGCCGCCGCGGCCGCCGGGGCGGCCGTGAAGACCGCGCCGGAGCGCACGACCAGGTAGACGCCCGCGGTGACCATGGTGGCCGCGTGGATGAGGGCCGACACGGGGGTCGGGCCCGCCATGGCGTCGCCCAGCCAGGCCTGCAGGGGGAACTGCGCGGACTTGCCGCAGGCCGCGACCAGCAGGAAGAGGGCGATGACGGTGGCCTGGGCCTGCCCGGCCCCGCCCACCCGGGCGCTGACCTCGGCGTAGGAGACGGACGAGAAGTTCGCGACCATCGCCATCATGGCGATGAGCATCCCCATATCGCCCACGCGGTTCATGATGAAAGCCTTCTTGGCGGCCACGGCGTTGGCGGGGACGTGGTTCCAGAACCCGATGAGCAGGTACGAGGCCAGGCCCACGCCCTCCCAGCCCACGAAGAGGCCCGCGTAGGAGTCGGCGAGGACCAGGACGAGCATCGCCGCGATGAAGAGGTTGAGGTAGGCGAAGAAGCGGCGCCTCGCCCCGTCGTGGGCCATGTAGGCGATGGCGTACACGTGGATGAGGGAGCCCACGAAGGTCACCAGGATGACGAAGGTGAGGGAGAGCGGGTCGACCAGCAGTCCGAAGTCCACCGTGAAGTCCCCGGCGGGGATCCAGGTGAAGAGCGTCTGGGAGAAGCGCCTCGACGACGGGTCGGAGCCGAGCATCTGGGCCGCCACGGCCGCGCCGATCCCGAAGGACGCCCACGAGGCAGCGGTGGCCAGCCAGTGCCCCCAGGAGTCGGCGGCTCGGCCCAGGAGCAGCAGCAGGCCCGCGCTGACCAGGGGGACCAGGATCATCAGGGGCGCCAGCGACGCGGCCCCCGTGGCGGACGCGGGCGCGGCGGCGGGCAGGAGGAACGGTGTCATGGTGGTGCCCTCCTTCAGTGCTTGAGCAGGTTGGCGTCGTCCACGCTGGTCGTGGCGCGCGAACGGTAGATGGACACGATGATGGACAGGCCGACGACGACCTCGGCGGCGGCGACCACCATGACGAAGAACGCCATGATCTGCCCGTCGATGTTCGACCCGATGCGCGAGAAGGCGACGAGCACCAGGTTCGCGGAGTTGAGCATGAGCTCGACGCCCATGAGGGAGATCACCGCGGAGCGGCGCACAAGGACCACGACGGCGCCGATGGCGAAGAGGACCGCCGCGAGGACGAGGTACCAGGCTAGGCTCACTTTGCTTCCTCCTGGGTGGCTGCCCCGTCGCTGCGGCGGGGCTTGGGCTGGTTGAGTCCGGTGGGGGCGGCGGGCCCGGGCATGCCCCACGAGCCGGAGCGGCCGACATCGGCGGGGCCGACGGCCCCGAAGGGCGAATCGCCCTGCCCGTCGGAGCGCGCCAGGGCCAGGGCCTGGGCGACCTCCCTGTCGACCTCGCCGATGGAGCGCTCCAGGCCGCGCACGCGCAGCACGCGGGGGACGGACTCCTCGACGGGGCCCAGTGTCTCGCCGGAGACGGCGGGCACGTCGGCCGCGTTGGAGCGGGCGTACACGCCGGGGGCGGGCAGTTGGCCGATGCGGCGGCCGGTCTGGGCGAAGGCGCGCATCTTGGAGCGCGCGGTCTGCGCCTGGTCGGCCTTGGGCACGAGGCGGTCCGAATGGGTGAGCACCATGGCGCCCAGGGCGGCGGTGATGAGCAGGCCCCCGGCCAGTTCCATCGACAGCCAGTGGCGTTCGAAGAGCATGACCGCCAGGTCCGTGATGGGGGCGTTCGAGTACGGGTCCACGGGCGCGGCCGTGCGGGCGTCGGCGGTGGAGTGGACCACGGCGGCCGTCACGCACACCGCCAGGCCCAGGCCGCCCAGGACGGCGGCGATGATCCTGCCGCGCCCCTGCAGGGCGTAGTCGTCGGACTCGCCGATGCCGATGAGCATGATGACGAAGAGGAAGAGCATCATGATCGCGCCCGTGTAGACGACGATCTGCGCGACCCCCAGGAAGGGGGCGTTGTTGGCGATGTACAGGACCGCCAGGCCCAGCATCACCCCGACCATGCACACGGCGGAGTGGGCGGCCTTCTTGAAGAAGAGGACGCCCAGGGCGCAGGCGACCATGAAGACCGCGGTGCACGCGAACAGGACCGCCTCTCCCACGGAGCCCATGGCGGGCCAGCCTTGCAGCAGGTTCATCATCCGTCCTCTCCCACGAGCGCCCGCGCGCCCGGCAGGCTGGGGTCGTCGGGGCGCCGGCTCCCCACCCAGTCGATCTGCTCGGGCACGGGCCCGTCGACTTCTCCACGGTAGTAGTCGCCATCGGACTTCCCCGGGACCATCGGGTGGGGCGTCGAGAGCATCCCCTCCGACAGGGGGACCAGCAGGTCGTCCTTGACGTAGATGTCGTCCTCGCGCGTGTACTCGGCCAGCTCGAACTCGTTGGTCATCGTCAGCGCCCGAGTCGGGCACGCCTCGATGCACATGCCGCAGAAGATGCAGCGCAAGTAGTTGATCTCGTAGACGCGGCCGTAGCGCTCGCCCGCGGAGTACTGCTCGTCGGGCGTGTTGGAGGCGGCCTCGACGAAGATGGCGTCCGCGGGGCACGCCCAGGCGCAGAGCTCGCAGCCGACGCACTTCTCGAGGCCGTCGGCGTAGCGGTTGAGCTGGTGGCGGCCGTGGAAGCGCGGCATGACGCGCGCCTCCTCGCGCGGGTACTGCTCGGTGACGGTGGGCCGGAAGAACGACGAGAGGGTCACGCCGTAGCCGGCCATGGGCGCCACGAAGCGCCCGATGGGGCCCTTGGGGTCGTGCTCGAAGAGCATCTGCTCGTCGTCGGCGGGCTTCTTCTTACTCATCGGAACCCTCCTCGTGGGGGCTTGCCGGGCTGGTGCCCCCGGCTGCGGCAGTGGCTGCGCGCCCGGCGCGCGGCGAGGCGACGGGGCTCTGCCCCGGCAGCGGCGGGACGGGGAAGCCGTCCGCGAAGCCCGTGTACTCCTCGTCGGCCGGGTCGTGGGCGGGCTCCTCGCCGGGGTCGGTGACCCAGATGACGACCAAGGCGATCAGGAAGACGACGGCGACCGAGCCGTAGAGCACGGGGGCGGACACCGTGACGAACTGGGTGAGGCCGCGCACCAGGGCGACCATGACGAGCCACGCCAAGGCGATGGGCATCAGCCACTTCCACCCCAGGGCCATGAACTGGTCGTAACGGAAGCGCAGCAGTGTGGCCCGTGTCCAGATGAGCAGGAACATGAAGAACCACATCTTGAGGAAGAACCAGACCATGCCCATCCACCCGGAGGCGAGGAACTCCACCTGGGACAGCGGCCAGGGGGCGTGCCAGCCCCCCAGGAACATGGTGGTCGCCACAGCGGACACGTTGAGCATGTTCACGTACTCGGACAGGTAGTACCAGCCGAACTTCATGGACGAGTACTCGGTCATGTGCCCGGCCACCAGCTCGCCCTCGGCCTCGGGCAGGTCGAAGGGGAGGCGGTTGACCTCGCCGGTGGCGGAGACGCAGTAGATGACGAAGGCGGGGAACAGGGTGAACACCCACCAGTACTGGCCCTGCGCGGCGACGATCTGCGAGGTGGACATCGTGCCCGACATGAGGAACACGGAGACCAGGGACAGCCCCATCGCCAGCTCGTAGGAGATCACCTGGGCGCTGGAGCGGACGGCGCCGTACAGGGGCAGCGTGGAGCGCGTGGACCAGCCGCCCAGGACGATGCCGTACAGGCCCAGCGACGCGATCGCCAGGATGTACAGGGTGGCGACCGGCATGTCGGCCAGTTGCAGCGGGGACGAGTGGCCGAACAGGCTCACGTTCGGGCCCATGGGGATCACGGCGAAGACGCTGAAGGCCGCGAACGCCGCGATGGCGGGGGCCAGGAAGTAGAGGAACCTCTCGGCCCGCCTGGTCCACATGTCCTCCTTGAACAGGAGCTTGACCGCGTCGGCGAAGGCCTGGAACAGGCCGAGGGGGCCCGCCACGTTGGGGCCGGGGCGGGTCTGCATGCGCCCCAGGCCGCGCCGCTCCACCCACAGGGCGAGCAGGACGTTGAGGATGAGGAAGACGATGATGAAGACCGCTTTGATGAGGGACAGCCACCAGGTCTCTTCGCTGAAGTCCGCTGCGGTGTACTGAGCGGCCGCGGGGGCGAGGGCGCTCATCGGGCAACCTCCTGACTGGCGCTGAGCGTCACGACGGCGCCGGGCGCGCCGAGGGACTCGTGGACGATGGAACCGCTGGAGCACTCGGGCACCCACACGACGCGGTCGGGCAGGTCGTCGGCGACGGCGGGGAGCGTGAGGGAGCCGCGGCCGGTGGTGATCGTGAGCGGCTGCCCGTCCGCCGCTCCCACGGCGGCCAGCGTGGCGGCCGAGGCACGGGCGACGGGGGTGCGCGCCGCCCCGGCCAGCCAGGGCGCGCCGTCCTGGAGGCGGCCCGCGTCCAGCATCGGCTTGTGCGCGGCCAGGACGGCCTGGCCCTCGCCGACTCCGGGCACGGGCGGGGCGCCGACGGGGGCGAAGGCCTCGCGGGCGCCCTCCCAGTCCATCAGCGGGTTGGCCTCCGCGTAGAGGTCGGACAGGGCCGTGATCCCCAGGTCGGCGCCGAACTCCTCCGCCAGGCGCACCAGGACGTCGCGGTCGGTGAGGGAGCGCGCGGAGACGGCCTGGCCGAAGGGCCGCAGACGGCCCTCCCAGTTGATGAAGGTCCCGTTCTTCTCGATGGGCGGGGCCACGGGGAGGACGACGTCGGCCAGGCGCGTCACCTCCGAGGAGCGGACCTCGAGGCTCACCACGAAGGGGGTGGCCGCGATGGCGGCGCGCACGGCGTCCGGGTCGGCGAAGTCGCGCACGTCGACGCCCCCGACGACCAGGGCGCCCAGGTCGCCCCGGGCGGCGGCGGCCAGCATGCCGTCGGCGTCGAGGCCCCGCTCGGAGGGGCACCCCTCCCAGTCCAGGCCC
>ERZ773004.576-NODE-576-length-22602-cov-26.475230_pt1 | contig 22602 bp, 16 predicted proteins | sample MGYA00580667_ERZ773004 | MGnify/ENA primary metagenome ERZ773004 (study PRJEB29015, sample SAMEA2737963) | human oral metagenome | biome: human oral; feature: human-associated habitat; material: dental | place: China | collected 2123 ... | reverse complement strand
ATTTGATTTGGTGTAATGCCTGCTGCCAGTTGAGCCTCTGGCGACATCTGACCATGAGTCGTCGTAGCTGGATGGACGACCAGAGACTTAGCATCTGCTACATTGGCTAAATCGGAGAAAATCTCTAGGCTATCAATAACCTTACGAGCTTCTTTCTCTCCACCCTTGACATTAAAGGTAAAGATAGAGCCTACGCCTTTAGGGAAATATTTTTCTGCCAAAGCATGATAAGGACTGTCAGCAAGTTTGGGATAATTGACCTGCTCGACCTTAGGATGCCCTGATAAGAATTCCACAATCTTCTCGGTATTGGACACATGGCGCTCTACACGCAAAGAGAGAGTTTCCAATCCTTGCAGGAAGAGAAAAGCATTAAAGGGAGACATAGCTGCGCCCGTATCGCGCAAGAGCTGGGTCCGGACAGCAGTGACAAAGGCTGCTGCTCCGACATCGCGCGTATAACTGATATCATGATAGCTCGGATCCGGGTCCACAAACTGCGGAAACTTGCCAGAAGCTTCCCAGTCGAAGCAACCGCTGTCAACAATCACACCGCCAATGCTGGTTCCATGACCGCCGATAAACTTGGTCGCAGAATGTACCGCAATGTCCACTCCGTGAGAAAAGACATTGATCAGATAAGGTGTAGCAAAGGTATTGTCAGAAATCAGCGGAATTTTATGAGCATGAACTAGCTCTGCCAAAGCATCAAAGTCAGGGATATTAATCAGCGGATTGCCCAAGCTTTCAATCAAAACCAACTTTGTATTGTCCTGAATGGCTGCTTCTACTTCAGCTAGATTTTCAATATCCACAAAAGTCGTGGTAATGCCATAGCGAGGCAGAGTTTCCTTGAGCAGATTAAAGGTACCGCCATAGATGGTAGAAGCTGCTACTACATGGTCGCCAGCATGGGCCAAAGCTAGAATGGTGTAGGTAACAGCTGCCATACCAGAAGCTGTTGCTAGGGCTCCAACCCCACCCTCCAAAGCCGCAATCCGCTCCTCAAAAGCAGACAGGGTCGGATTGGTAATCCGAGTGTAGATATTGCCCGGCTTGCGTAGGGCAAAGAGATCTTCTCCTTCCTGAGTATCATCAAACACATAAGAAGTTGTCTGGTAAATAGGCAGAGCCCGCGACTTAGTTGTCGGGTCAACTGCCTGTCCGGCATGAAGCTGCAGAGTTTCAAATTTAAATTCACGTGTCATAAGGTCACCTCACTATAGTTATGTGATAAGTCTACCACTAAACGCCTCGCTTGACTAATAGAATTTCCTTATCAAAAGAAATAAAGAGAAACTATATCTTATAGCTTCTCAGATATAATCTCAAAAGTCGCTTGATTGCTGGGCCAGTACAGCTGTGACGAAATTTTTTCTAAAGCTACCCACTGAGCTCCCACATGCTCATCAGAAATCCGGATTTCCTTCTGCTCTGTCAGAACTAGAAAGAGATTTTTGTGGATGGACAGATTTTCATCAATCTTTACCATAAAATCTCCAAGACCTGTCAGGTTTGAACAAGCCAATACCAAGCCTGTCTCTTCTTTTATTTCACGAATGCAGGCCTCTTCTGGGCTCTCACCACTCTCAATCCCACCAGTAATGGGCTGCCAAAAGGAAACTGTCTCATCCTCCACTTTCAAGAGCAGAATTTTCCTATCCTCTGGATGATAGATCCAGGCTTCAATCGACTGCCTTATCATGATTTTTTCTCAATCGGTGCTATGCTGGCCAGCACTTTCTTCAGACCGACTTCTGGGAAACTAATCTTGAGCTCTTGACTGTTGCCGCTGCCAGATACTGCCAAAACTGTTCCATCGCCCCATTTCTTATGGTGGGCAATATCTCCGATAGCCCAAGCAACTTCCGTCTTAGATGGCTCGCTGCTCTTGCCAAAAGGCAGACTGCTTGTAGAAATCGAACTTGGTGCTGCCTGACGCTTCCGCTCTTGTAGCACTTGAGCCAGACTCATGCCCTGACCGAACTGACTAGTATCTCTATTGGTATAGCTAACCTTAAAAGAGCTGTTTGCCGGTCGAGCCAGCCCCTGATAGTTTAGCAAGTCTGAGCTGATTTCCCTCAAGAAACGAGTCGGCTGATTGTAGTTGGTACGGCCATAAAGTAGGCGGGAATTGGCATTGGTCAGATAGAGAATCTTCTCTGCTCGGGTGATACCGACATAGGCCAAACGTCGCTCCTCTTCCAGCTCATCCTCATCTTCAGAGGCTCGGCTCAGAGGGAAGACATTTTCCTCCATACCGACTAGAAAGACGACTGGAAACTCTAGTCCCTTGGCCGCATGGAGGGTCATCAAAGTCACTTCTGAACTCTCCTGATCTCCGTCATCTGTATCCGCGATCAAGGCTAGGTCATTGAGAAAACGGCTGAGCTTATCCAGACCAGACTCATCAGCAGGATTATCTGGATTTTCATCAAAGTTCTTGGTTACAGACAGGAATTCTTCGATATTTTCAATCCGAGCTTGGCTTTCCAAGGTTGCCTGAGCTGCCAAAGCGGCTGAGTAACCTGTTTTTTTCAGAACAAGCTCGACTAGTTCAGTCACGCTATAGTCATCCAAACGATCCCGCAAATCGAGTATCAGATTAGCAAAATCATAGACCGCCTGAGCCGCCTTGCCCTTGACTGGCGAAAGCATGATATTGGCTGACGCCTCTACCAAAGAGATTTCTTGACTAGCCGCAAAATTCCGAATCTTGTCTACCGTTCCCGGCCCGACACCACGTTTGGGCTCATTAACCACACGCTCATAGCTAATATTGTCGCTAGGATTGGCGATGAGATTGAGATAAGAAATGACATCGCGGATTTCCTTGCGGCTGTAGAACTTGGTGCCCCCAACCATAGTATAAGGAATATTGGCCTTGAGCAGGGCTTCTTCCACCGTCCGTGACTGGGCATTGGTCCGGTACAGAACCGCAAAATCCTTATGACTGTAGCCTTCTCGGCTTAGCTGATCAATGGTACGAGCGACAAAAAGAGCCTCGTCCTGCTCGTCATTAGCCCGATAGTAGACAATCTCTTCACCGTCTTCGTTTTGAGTCCAGAGATTTTTAGGACGACGGTTGCGGTTGTTTCGGATGACTTCATTAGCTGCCTGAAGAATGGTCTTAGTAGAGCGATAATTTTCCTCAAGGAGAACTACCTTAGCTTCTGGATAATCCTTTTCAAAGTCCAGGATATTCTGCATATCGGCTCCCCGCCAGCCATAGATAGACTGGTCAGCATCTCCGACAACACAGATATTCTTGAAGCGAGAAGCCAAGAGCTTGACCAGCTGGTACTGGGCATGGTTAGTATCCTGATACTCGTCTACATGGATGTACTGGTAACGTTGCTGGTAGTAGGTCAGGACATCAGGATTTTGATCAAAAAGCCGCAAGGTCAGCATAATCAAATCGTCAAAATCCATGGCCTCAGACTGGCGCAATTCCTTTTGGTAGGCCGTGTAGCACTTAGCTACAATCTCTGTGTACATATCACCAGCCATATTTGCATAGGCCACCTCATCAATCAGATCGTTCTTGGCATTGGAAATGGTCCCCAGAATGGCACGCTCGTTCCACTTTTTAGGATCCAGATTGAGATTTTTTAGAATTCGCTTCATCAGAGTTCGCTGCTCACCCGGATCAACAATGGTGAAGTTGCGGTTGTAGCCAATATGATCTGCTTCTCGCCGCAGGATACGTACACACATGGAGTGGAAGGTAGCGATTAAGCAATCTTGGGTGGCTGGGTTGAGCGCTGCTGCTCGTTCTTTCATCTCCCGCGCTGCCTTATTGGTAAAGGTAATGGCTAGGATATTCCAAGGATTGACCATCTTTTCATCAATCAAATAGGCGATGCGGTGGGTCAAGACACGAGTCTTTCCCGAACCAGCCCCCGCCATAATCAACAAGGGGCCTTCTGTCGTCTGGACCGCTTCGGCCTGACGGTCATTCATACCGTTTAATAAGGGATTCATCTTCTATCCTTTCAATATAAAATCAAACTGAAAATCAATGCTTCCATTATATCAAAATTCGAGCGAATTTGTTATCGAAAAGGCAACTACCTCATTTGAAATCCAAGTGTGAAAAAGTTATAATAATAGTTTAGAAAGGGGCAACCATGAACAATCATCCAAGCGACAATCTCAAACTTGCTGAACGAGGCGCCCTCCTAGCAATTGCCACCTACATTGGCCTATCCGTTACAAAAATCATTGCAGGTGCAGCACTGACATCCTCCAGTTTAACGGCGGATGGTTTCAACAACGTCTCCGATATCGCTGCCAATCTAGCAGTCCTAATCGGCCTGCGCATGGCACGAAAACCAGCGGATAAGGACCACCGCTTCGGCCATTGGAAGATCGAAGATCTGGCCAGCCTGATTACCTCTTTCATCATGTTTTTTGTCGGCTTCAATGTCCTCATTGATACGGCTCAAAAAATCATTAACAAGGAAGAAACCTTGATTGATCCTGTGGGGGCTGTTGTCGGGATTGTATCGGCTATCATCATGTTTGGTGTCTATCTTTACAATAAAAATCTAGCCAAAAGAGTAAAATCCAAAGCTCTGGATGCGGCTGCCAAGGACAATCTCTCGGATGCTATCACTTCTCTGGGCACTTCTGTTGCCATTATTGCCAGCTCCCTGAAATTCCCTATCGTTGATAAGCTAGCAGCCATCGTTATTACGTTTTTCATTCTAAAAACAGCCTATGACATCTTTATAGAGTCCTCCTTCAGCCTGTCAGATGGCTTTGATCAGGACCTTTTAGACGATTACAAGCGCGCTATTCTGGAAATCCCTAAAATCACACGCGTCAAGTCCCAGCGTGGCCGGACCTATGGCAGCAATATCTATCTGGATATTATACTGGAAATGAATCCTGACCTCTCCGTCTTTGAAAGCCACGAAATCGCTGATCAGGTGGAGGACATGCTCAAGGAAGACTTTGGCGTCTTTGACATTGATATTCATATTGAGCCAGCTCCAATTCCTGAAGATGAGATTCTGGATAATGTCTATCAAAAGCTCCTGATGCGGGAGCAATTAGTCGACCAAGGCAGTCAATTGGAGGCACTTCTTTCCTCTGATTTTGTCTATATTTCCCAAGATGGCCGCCAGCTAAATAAAGAGGAATTTCAACTAGAGAGAGCCCAAACTTCTCCTATCAAAAATTTAGAAATTACATCTGTCAGCCAAAAGACCAAGCTGATTCGCTATCAAATCGGAGATGTCATCCATACTAGCCTCTGGCGCCGCCACGAAGTCTGGCAGAATATCTTCCACCAAGAGACACGAAAAAACAACTAGTTTTCTGCTAGTTGTTTTTATATGCTTTCACTTGGTCTGTCGCAATATCCTCTCCAAACCACTTCTCAGCGATTTTCTGAAATTTTCCCTCTTGGTATAATTTTCCGAAAGCAGCATTTACTTTTTCAACTAAAGTACGGTCCGCCTTTCTAGCCCCGACCGCAAAGTCCTCGCTCTCAAATCCAACTGAAAAAACTGAATACTGATCTAAAATTCCTTCTTCTGTCAGATAATAATTGGCATAAACGCGGTCAATCAAGAGACCATCAATCCGGTCGTTTTGCAAGTCAATCAAAGCCTCGTTGAAGCTTTGGTACTGGGTCGCTGTATGATTTTTGACAAAGGTTTTCAATATTTCAGGATTGCTTTCAAAAGCTACATAGCCAGAAGATCCCGTTTGGGCACCCAATACTTTTCCTGCCATATCACTGGCCTGTGAGATATGAGAGGACTTTTTGCTGACCAAAACCTGCTCATTTTTCATATAAGGAATGGTAAATTGCACCTTTTCCATTCGCTCATCCGTCGCGGAATAGCCATTCCAGATAAGGTCTATCGTGCCGTTGGTCAACTCTGTTTCTTTCATATCCCAATCAATCGGCTGCCATTTTACCTCAATCCCATATTCCTTAAAAACAGCATTGGCCAAATCAATGTCAAATCCTGCATAAGTGCCATCTTTTTGCTCAAATCCCATGGGGACAAAAGTATTATCAAAGCCGATTGTAATCTGTTTTTTCTCCTCGTACTTACTCCAATTATCCAAGCTGGGATCACTGACATTGGAACTACAAGCACTAAGCAGAAAGGTTAGGATCAGGGTCAAACAGGTCAAAAGAATATTCTTTAGTTTCATTCGGACCTCCCTTATTTTGGTGTGACTTTGAGAATAGAATCCGCAATGTTTTCCGCAAACTGCAAATCATGTGTAACCACAATCTGTGTCATCCCCATTTCACGATTTTGGAGGATGAGTTTTTCTACTTCCAAGCGTAAGGCAGGATCCAAGGCAGAAGTCGGCTCATCATATCCGATAATTTCTGGGTTGATCATCATAGCACGAGCCAAAGCGACCCGCTGTTTTTGCCCGCCTGACAGCGAATAAGGATAGGCCTTAGCATGCTCGGACAAGCCTAAGCGGGCCAATAAGTCCTGCGCCTTCTCTTCAGCCTCTTCTTTGGAAACATTCATTGTATGTATTGGTGATAAGGTCAAATTTTCCAAGACAGATAAATGAGGAAAGAGTTGAAAATCTTGAAAGACGAAGCCTAGAAGATTGCGCTTTTCAAGTTCAGTGACATCCAAAGTCTCTCCATTATAAATCACTTGTCCCGAATCAATTGTCTCCAAGCCTGCCAGCATACGTAGAAGAGTCGTCTTCCCTCCGCCCGAAGGTCCAACAATGGCCAATACTTGCTTTTCAGGCACAATCAAATTAAAATCCTTTAGAATCTGCTTATCACCAAATTTTTTACTAATATTTCGTAATTCTAACATAATAGCACCTACTTATAATAACTAAATTTCTTTTCGACTTGCTTGGCAATCAAGGTGGCCAAACCGATTAAGAGTAAATAAATCAAGCCTGCAACAAACATCGGTGCCAGACTTGCATCTCGGTTGGCCGCCGTACGACTAGCCAAAATCAAGTCTGAAATTCCTAAAGCATAAACCAAAGAGGTGTCTTTCACCAAAGTCATGACTTCATTAAAGACACTAGGTAGCACAATTTTTACGACCTGCGGCAAAATAATCAGGCGAATCGTCTGAACAGGAGTAAATTTCAAAACCTTCGCAGCTTCATACTGTCCAGTCGGAATAGAAGAAATTCCTCCGCGGAAGATCTCCGCAAAATAAGCCGCATAGTTTAGTGTAAAAGCAATAATCGCTGCGGGAATCCGATCCAGCCGAATGCCGATACTTGGCAACACATAGTAAATAAAGATTAACTGTAGCAAAAGCGGCGTCCCACGCATAATCCAAATGTAAATATGAAGCAGCCATTGCAAGGGTTTCAAGCGAATTTGCATCGAAAAAGCCAGCATAATTCCCAAAGGAATCGAAAAAACCAAGACCAAAGCAAACACTTGCAAGGTAGTTGCCGCTCCACTTAGAAGACTGGGTAAAATTTCCAAAATATAGCTCATTCTCTTCCTCCTAAATAAATATTTTACCATTATAGCAGAATATCAAGAAAATACAAGCAGATATTACAAAAAAGTTATAGTAAGAAAATTGAAATCAAACAAAACTAAAATCCGACTCTCCTTTCAAGAATCGGATTTATTGGACTATGTAGGGCTCTTTGGAGCGGTTTTGGAACCATTCGAAACAACACAGATCTAAAACTGACAAATAACCTTCCAACCAAAAGGAGAGGTTAGCTCTTTGTTAACCGCAGTAGGTTCCATTCTGGGAGGGAGCGACTGGTTATTTTGAGGTTATCAAGCGTGAGGGTGTTATTTCAATCCACGCCCCCGTGAAGGGAGCGACTCAATTTCATTGATATGTGCTAACAGCACAACTTATTTCAATCCACGCCCCCGTGAAGGGAGCGACGTTAAAAGGCTCAAAAGGCCCGTTTAAGCCAAACAATTTCAATCCACGCCCCCGTGAAGGGAGCGACCTTTAATGTCTTGTTTGCAACTGGAACCAAAACAATTTCAATCCACGCCCCCGTGAAGGGAGCGACAACAAACTCTTCTATTGTATTCGTTTCCGCATCGAATTTCAATCCACGCCCCCGTGAAGGGAGCGACCAGGAGTTTCAGCAGAAGAAGAACTTCACTATATTTCAATCCACGCCCCCGTGAAGGGAGCGACTTTATCTTCCGATATAAAAATAACTGAACACAAATTTCAATCCACGCCCCCGTGAAGGGAGCGACGCTCTTGTGTCAGCAGTCCATTTAGACACTTCAAATTTCAATCCACGCCCCCGTGAAGGGAGCGACGTCGGTAAACTCCCCTTTTTGCAATGGGAAGATATTTCAATCCACGCCCCCGTGAAGGGAGCGACATCCTCAAGCTCTTTATAGTCCATAAAAATAGATAATTTCAATCCACGCCCCCGTGAAGGGAGCGACAAATATTATGACAAACTTACTCAGATTAGAACTAATTTCAATCCACGCCCCCGTGAAGGGAGCGACGTCACCATCCGTCTAAACTATTTATTCTTCATTTGATATTTCAATCCACGCCCCCGTGAAGGGAGCGACTTTTTAAAGATATATCTCTTAAACAATCTCGGCTATTTCAATCCACGCCCCCGTGAAGGGAGCGACCTTCTTGAAGGACTCCATCAAACATTTTATCGAAATTTCAATCCACGCCCCCGTGAAGGGAGCGACTGCAGTCGCAGCTTTTTTATCCAAAACAGACTTAATTTCAATCCACGCCCCCGTGAAGGGAGCGACTCTAACGGTTCCTTGATGGGCTCCAGACTTGCTGATTTCAATCCACGCCCCCGTGAAGGGAGCGACCTTATCTGTTACAGGCTTAGACTATGGAACAAATATTTCAATCCACGCCCCCGTGAAGGGAGCGACGTTTACCCACCCTTGCTTTTACCAATTATACAAAATTTCAATCCACGCCCCCGTGAAGGGAGCGACGGGCTTGTTTTCGTTGGATCAACCATAATTTTCGATTTCAATCCACGCCCCCGTGAAGGGAGCGACTGTATAAACTCTGATAAGTTCAAATTGCCTGTCCTATTTCAATCCACGCCCCCGTGAAGGGAGCGACCTAGATGCTCTGCGTAGTTCATTCTGTTTTCCCATATTTCAATCCACGCCCCCGTGAAGGGAGCGACCCACCCACCTTCTGGATTGCCTCTAAACGACTATCATTTCAATCCACGCCCCCGTGAAGGGAGCGACGATCAGGCTGCTTCGTAGTATCATCTTCAGTAAAATTTCAATCCACGCCCCCGTGAAGGGAGCGACATTTCTGAACATCATCTGTTTCAGCTGCTTCTTGAATTTCAATCCACGCCCCCGTGAAGGGAGCGACAATTGGGGAATGAAAAGGAACTTACATCATTCGTTATTTCAATCCACGCCCCCGTGAAGGGAGCGACAGTTAGAGGATAAATCTTGTCGATTTTCTTTTGATTTCAATCCACGCCCCCGTGAAGGGAGCGACCTAGCACTGGTACAAGTGTTAAAGCCACAATAGATTTCAATCCACGCCCCCGTGAAGGGAGCGACACGGCAACAGCAGTACCGAAACCTAGAGCAGATTTTATTTCAATCCACGCCCCCGTGAAGGGAGCGACACGACCCTGAGCTATCATTTGAGCACCAACAGAGCATTTCAATCCACGCCCCCGTGAAGGGAGCGACAGGTTTTTCCCATAAGTTAGTTGGATGTCATTACATTTCAATCCACGCCCCCGTGAAGGGAGCGACGAAACATATTCACGCCTTTTTCTACTTTGTCGATTGATTTCAATCCACGCCCCCGTGAAGGGAGCGACGAAGATGCCGAAAGCTACTTCAAAAGCTTGACAGATTTCAATCCACGCCCCCGTGAAGGGAGCGACTGTGTATAACTTCTCTCTACTGTAATCTCTATGCAATTTCAATCCACGCCCCCGTGAAGGGAGCGACTGGCCATAGGCCGAACATCTACAATTTGGGTGCATTGATTTCAATCCACGCCCCCGTGAAGGGAGCGACATTTTGCTCCTCCTATGCTTCCACGACTGGAAAATATTTCAATCCACGCCCCCGTGAAGGGAGCGACTCCACGACAAGCACAGTCTGGAACGCCATAAAAATTTCAATCCACGCCCCCGTGAAGGGAGCGACACCTCTATTATTAGTTACTAATGACTATGCAGTTATTTCAATCCACGCCCCCGTGAAGGGAGCGACAAAATGTTAAACTTTAAAATCAACCGGCAGCGAGTATTTCAATCCACGCCCCCGTGAAGGGAGCGACGTGAGTGGAAAGGAGACAGTCTTTTATCTCAAAGAATTTCAATCCACGCCCCCGTGAAGGGAGCGACTGAAATATACACCTCGAATGGGTGGTGTAGACAATTTCAATCCACGCCCCCGTGAAGGGAGCGACAAAGTAAAAATACTAACCCTGTAGTTAAGCAAGATATTTCAATCCACGCCCCCGTGAAGGGAGCGACCAACAACGAGTAATGATCTAGGCTCAATTTTAGAAATTTCAATCCACGCCCCCGTGAAGGGAGCGACGATTAATTAAGAGAGGATATTTCAACACAGTTGAATTTCAATCCACGCCCCCGTGAAGGGAGCGACGAAATCATTTACAGTGATGTCATTATTTACTTGTGATTTCAATCCACGCCCCCGTGAAGGGAGCGACATCTAAACTGGTGATTTTTGTATTCCAGATAGCTATTTCAATCCACGCCCCCGTGAAGGGAGCGACAAGAGAGGTGAGAAAGGTAAACATTTCTGGTCAAATTTCAATCCACGCCCCCGTGAAGGGAGCGACACAGCAATCAAAATCATGCGCAATGGATTTTTGCCAATTTCAATCCACGCCCCCGTGAAGGGAGCGACCAGATAAGCCATATATCTGACCTCACCACTAGCTAATTTCAATCCACGCCCCCGTGAAGGGAGCGACCGAGACAACGGGTCAAATGTAAACAAAAACTTAATTTCAATCCACGCCCCCGTGAAGGGAGCGACTCTGTCGCTCGTTTTTCAGCATTAGGCATGTTACAATTTCAATCCACGCCCCCGTGAAGGGAGCGACCAACCAAGTCATCTAAAGCAACTATACCAGCATATTTCAATCCACGCCCCCGTGAAGGGAGCGACCTTGTACCAACTACAGTATGACCTGTATTCGTTTATTTCAATCCACGCCCCCGTGAAGGGAGCGACACATCCTTTGCGACTGCATTTAGATTGTCTTGAATTTCAATCCACGCCCCCGTGAAGGGAGCGACACATCTCCAAACCTCTTTGCCAGTACCCCAAATGATTTCAATCCACGCCCCCGTGAAGGGAGCGACAGGTTTCCGAGTATTTAAAGCAGCACAATATCAAATTTCAATCCACGCCCCCGTGAAGGGAGCGACAATACAGGCACAGAGTTCTCAAACTCTCACTTCGATTTCAATCCACGCCCCCGTGAAGGGAGCGACTATCTCAAACTTACCCAATTTCTTCCGCTGGGAAATTTCAATCCACGCCCCCGTGAAGGGAGCGACGGTACCATTCAAGCGATTGGGCTTCTTCAGATTTATTTCAATCCACGCCCCCGTGAAGGGAGCGACCCATGTTTTTATGGTCTTGTCCTTTTTCTTTTATTATTTCAATCCACGCCCCCGTGAAGGGAGCGACACTGAGGAGGTGGAATCTTTCGTTTCAAACTGGAATTTCAATCCACGCCCCCGTGAAGGGAGCGACCTCAAACCATAGTTCAATATTACTTTGGTCTTGGATTTCAATCCACGCCCCCGTGAAGGGAGCGACATAAGTCCATACCTGTTTGAACATAAGCCTTATAATTTCAATCCACGCCCCCGTGAAGGGAGCGACAAGGGCAATCTTTACAACATTGAAAACGGTTTTATTTCAATCCACGCCCCCGTGAAGGGAGCGACATATCCGATTGTCTCAAGTATGTTGCCTTGAGTATTTCAATCCACGCCCCCGTGAAGGGAGCGACAAAACAAAACAAAATCTTGAGAACACTTTTGATATTTCAATCCACGCCCCCGTGAAGGGAGCGACTTAAATTTGGCGTGGCGTTTAACTTTGATTTGAATTTCAATCCACGCCCCCGTGAAGGGAGCGACTTAAGCGTAAAGTAAGTACGTTGTCAATAGTTGGATTTCAATCCACGCCCCCGTGAAGGGAGCGACAGGCTCTAATCTAGTCAAGACAACACTTCTGTATATTTCAATCCACGCCCCCGTGAAGGGAGCGACGTTGCTATTTACAATACCACTACAAGCGGTGGAATTTCAATCCACGCCCCCGTGAAGGGAGCGACAAAATGCCTTGGGTACTTCTAATATATTTGTAATATTTCAATCCACGCCCCCGTGAAGGGAGCGACGGGTTTTATTCGGCATCATGCTTCTTGCTATTTTATTTCAATCCACGCCCCCGTGAAGGGAGCGACAACAACGAGTAATGATCTAGGCTCAATTTTAGAAATTTCAATCCACGCCCCCGTGAAGGGAGCGACATAATGCGGACGAGCAAAAGCAGTATTTCTATTGATTTCAATCCACGCCCCCGTGAAGGGAGCGACTTTGTTTTAGAATAAACCAAATCGCCATAACGTTATTTCAATCCACGCCCCCGTGAAGGGAGCGACTTTGCACAATGAGCTTTTAGCAAATCGCTGATGGGATTTCAATCCACGCCCCCGTGAAGGGAGCGACGGATTGATTCTAACATCGACCTTCATATTTTTTGATTTCAATCCACGCCCCCGTGAAGGGAGCGACGAGGACTTGGAACAATTAAATAGACAAGCAGAGATTTCAATCCACGCCCCCGTGAAGGGAGCGACTTGAACTGCCTGATTAACCTGCGAATTGTCAACTTATTTCAATCCACGCCCCCGTGAAGGGAGCGACGACTTAGAATTATTTTCCTCTGTTTGAGCTTTAAATTTCAATCCACGCCCCCGTGAAGGGAGCGACTTTCTTGAGCCACTGTCAAACGTGCTTTAGCTTATTTCAATCCACGCCCCCGTGAAGGGAGCGACGTTTTTGAGATTTCTGATATTGTTTCTCATTTTATTTCAATCCACGCCCCCGTGAAGGGAGCGACGATGAGTTTACAAGCAGTATTTAATTGGTTTGTTATTTCAATCCACGCCCCCGTGAAGGGAGCGACGTTAAAAAACGATTAAAATTGCTAGTAGAAATTATTTCAATCCACGCCCCCGTGAAGGGAGCGACCTTTGTCATTTTGCATTTCATGCAGTTATTGGTTATTTCAATCCACGCCCCCGTGAAGGGAGCGACTAGTCACGCGCCCAGGCAGTCTATATAATCCACTAATTTCAATCCACGCCCCCGTGAAGGGAGCGACTTTCAATTCTGGTACATGATTGACTACTACATTTATTTCAATCCACGCCCCCGTGAAGGGAGCGACAGCGCGTAGTTGCACTGTTTTAGGCAAAAATTATCTTTCGAGGAAAGTAAACTCTTCTAGAATTTCGAATTTTTGCCTTATTTTTGTTTATTTTTTGCGCAAAAGTCCTGCTTTTTTCTGAGTAACATCCATTCGCACTAGACTATTTAAAGGAGTAATACCCCTATATCAGGATCATAACTTGTATCACGTCCAATCGTTTCTAGACGATTTTGCCAGTTTTTTCCTAGCAAATAAAAACGAATACTGTCGGACTCAGTGTCAATTATACTCAAAAGCTTAGCTTTTATTTCTACAAATTCTGCAGGAGTTACTGAGCATTCAAAAACTGAATTCTGAACGCGTTGCCCATAATCAACGCATAATTTTGCCACATGACGTAATCTTTTCCTGCCTTGCGCAGTTTCAGTATTCACATCATATGTTACTAATACCATCATAAACCAGCTCCTATATTAAAAACGGTGGATAGGATTCCAATTCTCCACGGATTGTCTTGGCCAATAACTGTGCTTGGATATAGGGCAGTAACATCAATTTCACTTTTTCTTTAGTGAAAGGATGTTCTACTTCCTGATGTTTCCGCTTTTGCCAGGCTTCAATAAAAATTGCACGCCCTTTTTCAGTTAATATGACACTTCCATTTTCCTTAAAGTCAAAATGTTTTTTGCTTAACTGAGCTTTATTTATCAAAGAAAACACAAATCTGTCAACTATATAAGCACGAAATTCTTCGACTAAATCCAATGCCAAGCTAGCACGACCTGGCCTATCCGTATGAAAGAAGCCAACATAACTATCCAGCCCTACTGCTTCCAAAGCAGATTGGCATTCATATGTTAATAAACTATAGCCAAATGATAACAAAGCATTGACACAATCTAATGGAGGGCGTCTAGTTCGCCCATTAAACTGAAAAGTCTCCTTATCAGTTAATACTAAATCATTAAAAATACGAAAATATTGGTTTGCTGCCTGACCCTCTATTCCTAAAAGAGAATCCTTGTTTTCAGCTGCTTGAACCTGTTCCAAGGCCCAAGTCAATTCCGTATTCACTTCTTCAAATAGTTGGCTATCAATCCGATCGCGATGATCACGCTTAAAACGTAGTAAATATTTTCTAGAATTTGAAATTTTAGCAAGAATAAAATGTTTTGCATATTCTAGAGATTGTTCTTCATCAGCCAAACGATAATGCTGCCTTCTTAGCAAAACATTCCCATTTGTTTGCCCAACAAATCGACCGCAAAAGCGTCCTTGCGGGGTATGGAAGGACAAATTAATCTGATTCTCAGCACAGAGTTCAATCAAAGAAGGAGACGCTCCCAAATAAGAAAAACAAACAATTCCGTCAATAATTCGATATGGGAAACGACTGATAACTTTACCTTCTTGCTTGATAACGATATTATCTCTTTCACGCGTTAAATAAAAATTATCTTGAGTCAAATATAGAGTATTAAGTAGCTTTTTCATAAGCTATCCTCACTTTTTAATGCTTGGAAAATGTAATTGTCAATATTGCGCGCCTTTTTACTCAAACGCGGCATGCAAATATCAACTAAGGAGCATAACTGACAGTTTTTAAAATATTCAGCTTTTGGAATAAGCTTTTTATCATAATATTCATGCATTTGGCAAGCTAACTCGGCTACTTCTTTTCGTAAATCAGAAGTGATTTCTATTCGCTTCTTTTGATTCACACTATGGTAATAAAGATAGCCATACTCGATTGCGCACCCAAGAGTTTCTTCAAGACAAATCGTTTGAGCAACCAGCTGAACAATATCGCGGGTATCTCTTTTTGGTTTTCCACGCTTATATTCAATAATGACAGGAAGCCATTTGCCACGTTTTCCTTTTAATGGAACTCCATTTTCATCCTTATGGAATTCAACCACATCCAATATCCCATAGAGACCAAGCTCTTTTGATGAGACATGCATAGCTCGTGAGGTAATGACATCCTTTCGCTTTTCTTTAATATAAGGATTATCCGCCTTTTGATGCAAAATCTGCCCATGAGCTGTCGCTTCGTTTTCAGCCCACTGCTGCTCAATATGAATCAAACTCCATTGGCGCTTGCAGAATTGGAAATGCTGAATACCAGATAACATCAAATAGTCACTTTCAGCATAAACCATTTTACAGTCCTTCTAAGATATCAACTTTCAATCCTTTAGCTTCATACTCTGCTAATTTTTCTTGATTAAGATGAATGCGGTAGTCATCGTAACTATCTTTATCCTGTTTTTCCTTGTCAAATTCAATCAAATCAAAAACACGCGCACTGGAAACATTTCCTAGCTTATTAGAATGAGTAAACCAAAAGACTTCCCTCACGCGCATAGAACCTTCTGGACGTGCAGAAGAAGCATCGTTTTCAAAAAGACTAACGAGCACTTCCTTAATAACTTCAGCATCTTCGTTAGAGAATCCTGTTTTTTCAGCAAAATTTGGATTAATCGAACCTTTGATGACATAGACACCATAGTCCACAAAATGCTTGGTTCCCATCGTATCAGATGAACGTCCACCTGCTTTTTTAGGTTCGACACCGTTTGTGCTTCGAGTAATCTGTAAACTAGAGATGATGATTGGATCCAAAGATTTAGCCATGCTGACAGAAACCGGTCCACGAATAGCAAACGAGCGATCTTTTAGATAAGTGAACACTTGACCAAACGAACGGACATCCATCCATAATTGATTGGCTTTTTCATTAATTTCTTCATCTGATTCTTTTCCTGTAAATTGAGTCTTAAACCGTTTCTCAAGTGAATTAAGCCCATCCTCAATGCGATCATTTGCTTGTACAAAGATGGTGTGGCCAAAATCCTGCATTCGATTGCGGATTTTGCGTTTGATGGCCACATCGCTGATTAAGCCTTGATTGGCTGCGTTTGTTCTTGGCATATTTCCTGACAAGGGGTCTCCATTTGCATTAGCTTCCCTCACTTCAACCGTTACCATAAAATCAATCTTGTGTTCCAACATCTACTATTCCTCACTTTCATTTTTTTCTTGTTTTGTATAAAAGAACTGCTTTTCAGCATAGTAACCAAAAATAAATTGATAATCCAAGGGATCATTGATATCCTTCTTTGCCATTAGGGGGCTGAGTAATTGGACAATTTCTGCTCGCTCTTTGTCTAATTTATGAAAGATTCCATGAGCGTTTAATTTCACAGCCTCTTCATAAGGCTTGATTTTATTTACTAAATTCATCATTAATTTAGCTGGCTGGCTGGTATAGGCATTCCAGTACCTCTCGGCATTTGTTATCCTATTAGATTCTTTCTTGTCCTTATTTGGATTCTCAATTTCATATTTTTTCAATTCCATCAATTCAAAAATAGCTAATAATCTTCCGAAGAGATAGGAACGATTAGTATTTTCGTGATCTAACATTGGTTTAAACTCCCTTCCATATTGTTTGTGTAAAATCGCTAAACTTATTTGCTGCACCTGAGACCAGTGATTAGGGTACTTTTGTCGCTGTTTAATATTCGTTTCTAACTTCTTAACGATAGTACTAGGCACTGGATTCCCATCAATCAAAGCTGTTACTAATTGCTGATATCGATCGCTCTTAAAACTGTCATTGTCCAATTCTAAATATTGTTCTCTATCAACACCGTAAGCAGCATTAATAATCTCACTAAAAGTAGGCGTTCTAAATTTATAATTTTCTACTTTAGTTTTTGGTTCCCAAGAGTAATTTTCCTGCCATGATTCCAGATTTTTCAATAATTGTGAGACCTGGAGCTGACGGAAATATTTTAAAGCAATACGACCATTGCTTGTTTTATTTAGTATTGCAACGTAGTAGGTTGCATCATTGCCAAATAATTTTCTTCCTTTGATAAACGAAGACCTTATTTTTTTATTTACTTGGTTCGGTTTGAGGAAAACCGAACTGTCTTTTTGGTCTATATCATCTTCAAATAATTCATTAAAAACCGGCTTAACAATATCCAATTGACTCTCATTCGCTAAATCATCACTAAACCAATTAATCAGATATTGTGACGATCCTAGCCAAGTACTACTGTTTTTATTTTCTAGCAGATACTTAATCATTAAATGAATTTTTTCTGAAGTTTCATAGCCAACACTAAAAACATCTTCTCGCTCCTTAAAGCGCCCTTTATAGGCCTCTCCTTTATTACTAACCGAAATAATTTTAGCATTCCCCATCAGTCCTCGATGCTTATTGGTAATTTGCTCCGTTCGTCCGCTAATATTACATATTCCCAAATTATCCTGATTAGCTCTTACAAATGAAATATATGATTGATGTAATTCCTTGTAGCTAGTCACTGATTCATCTTTAAAGCCATTAAATCGTACAATTGAAAACTCTAGGAAATAAGCGGATAAATCAACAGTCTTGTTTTTTCCATCAGAGTCAGAATAGGTGATTTTCAATCCCTCCCTTTGGTAATGCTCACCATATAAAGACTGAAGAATGCTACTTAGAAAATCTGTTTGGAGAATAAAATGCTGAATTTTTATCAAAAATTCCTTGACTCTACCTTCCTCACAGTAAGCAATCCAACTAGCTAATTGTTTATGAAAATCATCATATTGCGATTGACTCACTTCTGGTATATAATAAGAAAACTTGTCTACAAGAGGATGTGGAGCAGGATTGCTACCAGATCTTGCTACAGAATTTGCAGTCACAGGAAATATAATCGTTTGATTATCATACATGAATTCTGCCTTATAGAAACTGCCATCCTGATCCAACTTAACTGCAATAATATTTTTACCATTTGACTTCAAACTAGTATGATAAATCGGAAGCAAAACAGGATTGTCCCCACTTTGTTGGTCAACTAAGCCAATTTCTTCTGCTTTTTCATAAGCTTTTAAGAGAGAAGTAAAAAAATCCATTATTCTTCTCCTTTCTCCATAGCATCGTATTCCTTAAGTTCATCATCAACGGACTTAATCTGGCCAGGTGTCTTAAAGGTATAACTAGATAAAGTATTTACAATTTCACACTCAGACTGAGGCTTAAACTTAATCACCCCATTCTCCATCACTGTTTTTGTGAAATAAGATTTTAATGGTGTCGTTTCGTCTTTTGGATAAGCAAAAGAATGGAACATAATACCCAAATCAATAGTAACGCCATCATAGTAAGAAGGGGTGTTCTCATACTCTTCCTGACTAATTTCATCGACTAAGCCAAAGCACTCGCTGGTTCCCAAAAAGATATTGCGTCGCCCACCTTTTCGAATAGAACGTTCCATAATGGCTTCATGCTTTTTAGGTAGCCGATCTTGCATCAAATCTTCACGATTCTCATTCCAAATGAAATGGAATTTCACTAGATATTCCACATCACTCAGGTATGAAACGTAACTCAAATCCGCACTATAATCATGTAACAAAGCACGGACACCGTGTAGCTCTGTCTGAATTTGATTCATGACCTTAACTTCAGTCACAACATTTGTGAAAGTTGGCTTGTAGTACACAGCATCAATTATGCCTTGGAGAGCTTGCCGAGTAGGAACTGGATACGACGATCTCTCTCCACCACCTTTAGTTGCAGGATTTGTGAAAAGAGCCTGTTCGCTACGTATCTTTACATAGAAATTTCTTGATCTGTACAAGGTTAAAACCTCCTTCTGTGATTCTATAAACCTATCTTAGCACTTAAGATTTCAAAAGTCAATTTTTTACTTTCTATATATAGTGTTTATAATACAGCTGTTGATTATATGGATCAATTTTGATATAATCTAGCCATCATAGTGCTATCTATGTGGATTGAAATTATATTTAGTGCTTATTTATACTGAATTACAGGTCAACGAAGTCTTCTACTGACTCTCGTTGGCCTGTTTTCATTTAAATTTACAGTAATAAACTTCCCGATTCTATAGTGATACCTTTATTATCGTCATAATAACACTTTGGCAATATCTGAATTTGGCCGTTAAGATAGGATTTTGTCGCTTCAAGTAACAAATCGCGTTCACGAACATTTACCGTATAGGGCTGCAATTCCTTTAAAAGCGCTTTTATTGTTTGATAGTCTTCGACAGATGGGTAATCATATTCACACAATTCTTCTAAAACCAACAACTTTTCAATAGCTTCTCCATACGGAACCAACACCCCTATTGTGTCATTGTTTATTAAATTCATCTTCAAACCAGCAGTTTTAAAGGCTTGTTTTAACTTTCCTTTAAAATCATTACTGTCTTGATATGAATTTATGCTTAAATAATCATAAACTGATTCACCATGCGATAAAGGATAATCCATTGAACCTTGATTATTAGCATAATAATATTCAAAAAAATCCCGATTTAAAAGTGACATTTCAATAGGCGATGAGATCTTATGGATAATATGCTCTGTGGCGTCTTTCTTAGCTTTTATTTCTTTCAAGCGTGATAGATTTTCCTCTTCAGAGGTAAGATTGACTAAGGTAACTTGACCTTTATCACGTTTACCTTCACGATTGCATCGGCCACTAGCTTGCACAATTGAGTCAACTCCTGCATAAGATCGGATGACGCGATTAAAATCAATGTCAACTCCAGCTTCAATTAGTTGCGTACTAATACAAATAATAGGTATTCCTTTTTTAAGATGTTGTTTAATTTCCGCTATAATGTCTAATCTGTGCTGAGCACACATATTAGTCGAAAGTTGATAAATAGGTCTATCAGTCAATCCTTCAAGCATCATATAGAATTTATCAACTGTCTTCTTGGTGTTAAAAATCGCAAGAATAGACTCGTCATTTTCCAGTACAAAATCTACTAAATCTGACAGGTTCGAATGTTGATTATTTTCATCAAATTTTCTAAGTTCTGTTCTTGAAAAGACTGCTTTTTCTTCATGAGTTAACTCAACAATATCAGCAGCTTCACCATATTTCCCACCATAAAAAAGTTTATGTTTGATAGCAGCAGAATCATAAGCAGGCTGTGTAGCCGTACATAAGATAATAGTCGTGTTCATAACTTCATTTAAGAAATTCATGGTTAAATTAAATAAAGTTGTCACCTCAATAGGCAATGATTGCACTTCATCTAAAATCAAAACACTATTCGCTAAACTAGAAAAACGGCGAATATTTGCTGATTTAGTTTTAAATAAAGTTTGAAAAAATTGAACCATTGATGTCAAAACGACTGGACTATCCCAACTTTCTATCAGGTACTCTGGTAATAAGCTCTCTTTTTCGTCTCCCTTATCCTCGTTCTCTTGTTTGTTCTGTACAACATTTGAATGATGCTCTAGTACCCCATCTTCTCCAATAACTTTTTTAATAGCTGCTGCATTTTGTTCTAAAACAGATAAAAAAGGCGTAATATAGAAAAATCTTGATTTATTTTGGTCAGCTAATTGATGAAAGGCGTATCTCATACTCAGATTCGTTTTCCCAGCGCCAGTAGGAAGGTCTAAACGATAGATTCCCGTTGAATCTTTTTCCCCTCTACTCTTAACTCGTTCACCAATTTGTGAACGAATCTCATTCAGTCTTGTAGTTGGATGACTAAAGCTACGATATTTTCGCTCAATAGCTTCAAGATAAGAATCATTTAGTTGTTGTTTTTCTTCATCTTTTAAAGGTTCAATGAGCAAGCCATAAGCATTGACAGTATCTAGTATATCTGCATTCTTCAAAAAAGATAAGTACATGCGAATAAAACAACCACTATAATATTCTTTCTCACTTTCATCAGACCAACTAAGTTTAGACCAGGCTTGCTGGTAATTTGTAAATGCTTTTTCGATTAAATCGTTTAAATCACAGTAACCATGAGGATTTAATTCAGCTTCTAATTCTTGAGCAAAAGGTAGAATATCTTCTTGGTAAGCAAGATTATTCATACATTTTGTCATTCTATGCCTTAATTTATTGAATGCAAATTGTTCTGCTTGAACACCTTCATCTTCCAGAAAGATATTATACATACCATGATGAGCTGAAATAACATAAGCACTGATCTCCTGAAAAAGTATCCTATCTTCTATTGGAATACTTGATTTTTTTAAACATGCTTGTATACTTTGAAAGAGATAGATAGCTCCAGCAGATGAATGATCAACATGCTTGTTAGGTTGCATTTCCAATTTATCTTGAAAAGCTTTATTTGCCTTACCTAAATCATGATACAAGCCTAGCAAAAAAAGCACATCCCCTTGTCCTAAAGACTCTGCTTGTTTTCTTCCACTTTCAGCAACATTTGTTAAATGTATTTTTAACGATTGCATTTCGTTCGTATCACGATTATAATGAGCTTTTATCATTTTTACTCTCATTTCATTTAGTGTTAATGTTGGAAAAATATTCCAATCTTAAATCTCTAATTTAATAAAACTTCCGAATTTTAAAGCGCTTTCATTTTTGGAGAAAATAGTTTCTGAAGTATTATAGACAGATTACAGAATACTTAAAAGAATAATGTCTTAGTCCTAGAAAATGAATCCTTTATCAATGCGACCATATAGATTAAAACATTACTAATGACCTATACTATAATTATTTAACTTTAATAAAAATCACTGATAATCTTCATAGGAATATATTCAAAACACTATATTAATATCATTGTAAACTTAAAAACTAAAAATTTCAATAGATTATGAGTATTTTTGTTACTTTCTATTAAAAAACGCTACAACATTTGCTGTAGCACTCATTTTTCATTTTTCTATATCTCCATATCTACAGTTATAAAGACTGATATTACTCTCGTTACTCGGTAATGACAGCAAGCCATCTGACTCCTTTAGGCTGAGGATTTCAACTAATCTTAGAAGAGAATAGTTTTGTTATAATTATTTTAGAACGATTTTATGAACAATCTTTTGTCCACACTCCTCTTTAAGTTTTGTAAAAAGTGAGCGCTAATGCTTGTGTGCTCCACTGCAAAAAACTTACTTTCATCATCTAGCTTCCGATAGACCAATCTCTTTTGAGCATGTATAAGTCTATACCCATCGTTTAGAGCAACAAGAAGAAAAAAATCATAATCGAATAAGAAATATTTTCGAAACTTTTGGGGCAGATTTGGGGCAAATATAACAAAAACCCTTGTTAATCAAGGGTTTTAAGTATTGTTTAATGTCCCCTGCCGGAATCGAACCAGCAACTACTCCTTAGGAGGGAGTTGTTATATCCA
>ERZ773004.570-NODE-570-length-22738-cov-2.996120_pt1 | contig 22738 bp, 14 predicted proteins | sample MGYA00580667_ERZ773004 | MGnify/ENA primary metagenome ERZ773004 (study PRJEB29015, sample SAMEA2737963) | human oral metagenome | biome: human oral; feature: human-associated habitat; material: dental | place: China | collected 2123 ... | reverse complement strand
GACCATAGTGCGAGGGGTGCACGTCGCGCACTTCCATGCCCGCGCGGTCGCGGGAAAGACCGCCGGGGCCCAGCGCCGAAAGACGACGCTTGTGGGTTAGCCCAGCCAGCGGGTTGTTCTGATCCATGAACTGCGAAAGCTGCGAAGTACCGAAGAACTCTTTAATCGCTGCCACCACAGGGCGGATGTTCACCAAGGACTGCGGGGTGATGGAATCAACGTCCTGAGTGGTCATACGCTCACGCACCACACGCTCCATGCGGGAAAGACCGGTGCGAATCTGGTTCTCAATCAACTCGCCCACAGTGCGGATGCGGCGGTTACCGAAGTGGTCAATATCGTCGATATCGATCTTAACGGAAATTTCCTTGCCGTCACGCTTACCGGGGATGCTGCTCTCCTGAGCGTGCAGGGCGCACAGGTAGTGAATCATCTGAGCGATGTCGTCCTGGCTGAGTACCGATGCCTCGGGAGAATCAAGAGGAACATCTACACCGAGCTTACGGTTCACCTTGTAACGACCAACCTTCGCCAGATCATAGCGGCGCGGGGTGAAGTACATGTTGTCGAGCAACGCCTGTGCGGCCTCTACCGTTGGGGGCTCGCCCGGGCGGAGCTTACGATAAATATCGAGCAGAGCCTCGTCGCGGGTTGAGACGGAGTCCTTCTCTAGGGTTGCACGAATAGAATCATAGTTCCCGAACTCGGCAAGAATCTTTGCCTCGGTCCATCCCAGAGCCTTCAACAGCACGGTCACGGACTGCTTACGCTTGCGGTCCAGGCGCACACCCACCTGATCGCGCTTGTCTATTTCAAGCTCAAACCATGCACCGCGCGAAGGAATAACGCGTGCTGAGTAGATGTCCTTATCGGAGGTGCGGTCGGGTGCCTTCTCGAAGTATGCACCGGGTGAACGCACCAGCTGGGAAACGACCACACGCTCGGTACCGTTAATCACGAAGGTACCGGATTCGGTCATGAGCGGGAAGTCGCCCATGAAGAGGGTCTGCTGCTTAACCTCACCGGTGGTCAGGTTCATGAATTCAGCTTTAACGTACAGGGGTGCCGCATAGGTTGCGTCACGATCCTTGCACTCTTCCATGGTGTACTTGGGATCGGAGAATTCCGGATCCGAGAAGGACAGCTGCATGGTTTCCTGGAAATCACGAATCGGGGAAATCTCCTCGAAGATCTCAGCAAGACCGGATTTCTCAGGTACAGAGGTGTCACCTGCTGCCTGGGCGTTTTCCAGACGCTTTGCCCAGCGTTCGTTACCCACGAGGCGGTCGAAGCTGTCGGTCTGGATAGCCAGCAGGTTGGGAACCTTCAACGGTTCACTAATTTTTGCGAATGAGATACGACGGTCGGAATTGTTTTCCGCACCGTTAGCGGCGTCATGGTTAGAGGTGCTCGAAGCGACCAAAATGGGGATCCTTCCACAGACATGTCTGTTAGCAATCTGCCTCCCGGCGACAGAGCCGTAAGACATCATGATGAAGACCCCGAAAACGGTGTGCAAAGCTAGTAGATGTCGAACGGTTTAACGTCACCTTCAGCCCGTGCCCACCGCTATATGAAGGCACAAAGGTCAGGGAAAGCGTAAATATTAACAATACACTATGCTCACGCGTTTGTCTACCACACCCGTACAGCAGATGCAAGCGCCGGATTCAAGTGAGCTTTTATAGCCCTTCCAGAAGCTTCCGCAGTATATCTCCTAGGCTTTTGAAATCGCGCATGAACGCCCTCTTACGCTCCCCTGCTAAACCTATTCTTCGCGCAAGAAAATACTGCCGTCAGGGTTGGTGTAAGACTCAACCGCCATACCCACTTTCACCAGTTTCGTGCCGTTTTGGAGCACCATCATCATACCGTGCTCAATATCCCACTCAGTCTCGGCTTCCACCACAATCAGCACATTGTTATTGTCCCAGGCAACCGTGCACCGATCCCAGATAGGATCCACAAGAGTCCACACCTGAGATTCGGGAATATCCGGCAAGTATTGTTCCCAGCCGTGCTCATCCGCCATATCAAAATACATACGGTAGAACTGGTACACATAAGGAGTTGCCTGGGCAAAAATATCGGTATCGGATGAACGGAAGTTGTTAATCGCGGCACGAATACGCTGCCACCCGGCAGAGTCAAGAGTCTGCATATCGAAACTAAACGTTACCGATGCCTTCTTGAGCGCAGGCACGTCCACCGGGTCACTCACATAGAGCTCTTCGTCAGCATCGTAATTGAAATTTATGATATTGGGGTCGTGGGTGTTATTAGGTTTCATCGCCATCGCTTTCCTCCTATGTAAACTCTCATTATTTCATCACCGCGCCCCATCAGGTCTTTTTTAGCGAGTATGTTCTCGAATTGTTGTCTCCAATTCTTCAAGAAACCGCGCGGTAGGCGGAGCGGGCTCTTCTTCCGACATAACACTTATCGGTGGGTGCGGGGGAAGACCTGGAATATGATGCACCCGCACTGCTGTTCCCTGTTTCTCAACGATAGACTGCGCGATTATGGCGCATCCCAGGTTTGCCGCAACCATCTCGCGGATGCTGGCCGGACTGTGCGTCTCAAAATCCACTCGCGGTTCGACTCCGATTACGCCGAATGCCTCGTTCAGCAGGTGGCGCAGACCGCTGTCTGAGGGTAAGCAGACAAATGGCTCATGCGCCACATCAGCCAGTGTACTTACATGACCCCTGCCAGCAAGCGGCGTGATGAGTACCAACCGTTCACTCGTAATTTCGGTTCGCTGCCATCCCTGACGTTCATCGGCAGCACCTGCAGGCCCGATCACCACATCAACCTGACCCGCTTCTAACTTACCCAGCAGTTCTGCAATAAGCCCGGTAGACAACGAAATCGTCACCTGTGGGTAACGTGCACGAAATCGACTCAGCAGACCAGCAACATCAAAATTACCGGTGAGTGGCGTGACGGCCACACGCACATGACCCGCTGAAACCGAGTGGAAAGACTGCATCAGCCGCTTGCCTTCTTCAAGGTTCGCCAACGCCAGCCGAGCATAGGGTAAAAATTGTTCCCCGGCAGCACTGAGGGTCACAGTTCGGGAACGGTTCAATAACGTGACCCCTAACTCCTTCTCCAGCCTTTTGACGTGTGCGGAAATAGCAGGCTGTGCCAAATGCAGGTCAGCAGCAGCTTTGGTGAACCCACCGCACCGCACGACTGCCTCAAAGGATTCCAGGTAGCGTAGTTCCATCTATCCATAATAAAACGTTATGAATTCTATAAAAACCTTGTCTTAGACATATAGAAGCGTGGGTGGAAAAATTTTTCATATGACATTACATCAACATACAGATAGTCCAGCCACCCGGAACCTCGGAACTCTGACGACCTCAGCCTTAGGCTTTGGCTGCATGGGTCTGTCCCAGGGGTACGGGTCTGCTGATGATACCGAGTCCATCGCGGCCATTCATGCTGCTCTTGATGCTGGGGTTACGCTGCTTGATACCGCAATAAGCTATGGCCAGGGCCATAACGAGGCGTTGGTAGGTCGCGCCATAGCGTCCAGTGGCGTGCCCCGCGACAATCTGCAGATCGCAACTAAATTCGGAATTGTGCGGGGCGATCACGGTGTCCGCCTGGATGCCCACCCGGATCACATTGCAGGTTACTGTGACGAGTCGCTGCGTCGCCTCGGAACTGAAACGATTGACCTGTACTACCTGCACCGCGTAGACCCGCAGGTGCCAATCGAAGAGTCAATTGGTGCAATGAGCGAGCTGGTGTCCCAGGGGAAAGTACGCCATCTTGGAGTGTCTGAGGTGACAGCTGACCAGTTGCACCGTGCCCACGCTATTCATCCGATTGCCGCCGTGCAATTCGAATGGTCGCTCATGTGGCGTGAACCTGAGGTAAATATTGTGCCGGCGGCACGCCAGTTGGGTGTGGGCCTAGTCCCCTATAGCCCTCTGGGCCGTGGGTTGCTTGGCGGAAGTCTCAACACCACCAGTGTTGCCGACAGCCCCTTCCGGGCGAATGACCCGCGGTTTAACGGTTCCAGTCTCACTGCTAATATGCGCCAAGTTGATGCCCTCGCCTCGTTTGCGCGGTCCCGCTCCATGACCGTGGCCCAGCTGGCTCTGGCGTGGCTTCTTGCGCAGGGCGACGATGTTGTTCCTATCCCCGGAACACGCAATGCGCAGAGGGCACAGGAAAATGCCGCGGCTATGCGCTACCACCTAGAGGCAAAAGATTTAGCCGCCTTAGAGAGTGTGGTACCGGCAAACGGTTGGGTGGGAGACCGCCAGTCTTTCGCCGTACCGGTAACCGCTCGACCAGTGTTCTAACCGACTGCACAATAAAGATAAAGAAAACGCTCGCCCCGAATGCCCCTGCGGCTTCCGGGCGAGCGCTCCCCTACCATTTTGGAGCTAACATTCCACCACGTTAACCGCCAGGCCACCCATTGAGGTTTCCTTGTAACGGTGTGACATATCCATGCCGGTTTGGCGCATCGTTTCGATCACTTGGTCTAGGGAAACACGATGCGCACCATCACCGCGCAGCGCCATGCGTGCCGCCGTGACTGCGTTCGACGCGGCCATCGCGTTGCGTTCAATGCACGGAATCTGCACCAACCCGCCCACAGGGTCACAGGTCAGCCCTAGGTTATGCTCCATCGCAATCTCTGCGGCGTTTTCAATCTGCTCGTTCGTACCGCCCAAAACCTGAGCAAGACCGGCAGCGGCCATCGAGCTGGCGCTGCCGACCTCTCCCTGGCATCCCACCTCGGCACCGGAAATTGAGGCACGCTTCTTATACAGCACCCCGATCGCGGCGGCAGCCAAGAAAAAGTCGATCACCGCATCCTCACGCTTGCCCCGACCGCAATGCCGTATTCCGGGCGTATAGTTCATCGCATAGTGCAAAACCGCCGGAATAATGCCGGATGCACCATTCGTCGGCGCCGTCACCACGCGGCCACCAAACGCATTCTCTTCGTTCACGGCGAGCGCGATTAGGTTCACCCAGTCAATGGCGTATTCGGGTGATTTATTGGGGGCTTCGGTCATTAGGCCGCGGTGCCATGCCCCGGCGCGGCAACGTACCTTGAGGGGCCCAGGCAGGTAACCAACACGCGATAGTGAAGACCCGATGCATTCCTTCATAACCTTGTAGATGTGCAGAATTCCTTGGCGTACCTCAGCCTCGCTGCGAAGCGAACACTCGTTTGTCATTTTGAGCTGGGCAATACTCATCCCGGTCTCGTTCGCCATGTCTAAGAGCTCGGCGCCGGAACCGAACGGGTAGGGTGGGCGTTCTAGGGATGCTCCCCCGGTTGCGGGCTCGTCACCTTCGACAATAAATCCACCACCGATGGAAAAATAGGTGCGCTCCAAAAGCATCTTCTCGCCCTCGAATGCGGCGATCTTAATACCGTTTGTGTGGCGCGGAAGCACTGTTAGGGGACGCAGGGTTATATCGAGTTCTCGGTAGTTCAGAACCGGTCCGTAAACTTTGCCCTCCTCGCCGCAGGGAGCCGTCGCACCGTACATGCTGGAAGGATACCCGGCGAGCGGCAGTGTACCGTCCACACTATTGCGTTCGATCATGGCGTCTGCCTCGGTGAGGCAGATAGTTTCGGGCACATGCCCGCACAACCCTTTGAGCGCCGCGCTCATGGTGCCGTGCCCTGCCCCGGTTGCGGCGAGTGATCCATACAGGTCAATATGCACTTTTGTGATGCGTGAGAGCAGGTTGGTGTCAATAAGTTCGGCGATAAAACGGTTGGAGGCGCGCATCGGCCCTACGGTGTGGGAGCTGGAAGGACCTATGCCGATGCTAAAGAGCTCGAACACGCTGATATCGTATTCGAGCGCTTCGGCTTGTTTTTGCACACTACTTGGAACGCCAGTATCTAGTGCCACATTATTCCTTCATCTGTGTGAGTATGCGCTTGCCCGCCAGGTTTTATATGCGGCGGTTCGTCCGTTTGTTGGGATTAGCTTCTGGGAGTACACCTGTAGGTTCTCCCGATGTAACCGCCCGAAGACGGTATGCAGCCTTCATTGTCTGCTGGTTTTCCCTGAGGTTTATGCTCACCGAGCACCTTGCAACCTGCTGAGTTCATCCTAGCTTACTTCACGTCATGGATAAACTAAGGCGACATTATGTTTGCGTGCGCGCCCGGGCTTGCCTGTGCGATAAACTTCGAGTCGATATACCGACACAGGCATGCTGAAAGGGCGGGTAAATATACTTCAGCACATTCACCCGCCCTATGCCTCTTGCTCGGGTTACCTGAGATGAAGCAGTATTTACTTCTCGCGCTTGTAGAACGGAAGCGAGACCACGTCAAAAGTTGCACGCTTACCGCGAATATCCACATCCACCTCGGAACCGACCTCGGAGAATTCGCGCTTCACCAGTGCCATTGCTATCGGGTAACCCAGGGTCGGGGAAGGAATACCGGAGGTTACCTCACCGATTTGATTACCTTCGGCATCGACGAGGAACGAACCCGCACGCGCCGGGCGCTTTGCCTGGGCTTTCAGCCCAGCCAGAATACGCTCTGACGGAGACTTCGCCAGCTCGGTCAGGGCGGTACGACCCACGAAATCGACGGTCTTCTTCTCCAAAGCGATCTCAACTAGGCGACCCAAGCCGGACTCGAAGGGGGTAATGTCCAGGCCCAGCTCGTGACCGTAAAGCGGCATACCAGCTTCCAGACGCAGCGAATCGCGTGCTGCCAAACCTGCCGGGGTCAAGCCGAAGGGCTCACCTGCGGCGGCGAGCGCATCCCACAGTTTCACAGCGTTGGCGTTCGGTACAAAGAGCTCGAAACCGTCCTCGCCGGTGTAGCCGGTACGTGCCAGGAGTACATCTACCCCGGCGATGGTGACCGGAACGGAAGCGTAGTATTTGAGCTCACGTACCGCATCCTCATCTGAGGCACCAGCCGCAAGCAGAATTTCTTCGGCACGCGGTCCTTGCACAGCAATTAGGGAGGTGTCGTCAGATTCGTTGACGAACTTCACGTCAAAATTGCCCAGACGCTCGCTCATGGCCGCAAAATCGTTATCAATGTTGGCGGCATTGGGCACAACCAAGAATTCTTCGTCGCCCAAGCGGTAGGTGATAAGGTCGTCAATCACGCCGCCCTTGTCGTTGGCGAGAATCGAGTACTTGGCGCGACCGGGCTTGAGTACGGACATGTTGGAGACCAGAGCGTAGTCGAGGAATGCAGCGGCATCGGGGCCGGCGATGCGGAACTCACCCATGTGGGAGAGGTCGAAAATACCGGCGCGGGTGCGCACAGCCTGATGCTCGGCAACATCGTTGGCGTATTTGAGCGGCATATCCCAGCCGCCAAAGTCGGTGAATGCGGCTCCTAGCTTTTCGTGGACGGGGTAGAGTGCGGTCTTCTTGGGTGACATGTTTCTCCTTAGTACATAGTCATATACACTGCTTTGTGCCAGAACGGTTTATACCAGAACGATTATTCTTGTTTTTAAGAACATTCATTCTATTTTATGTGTGTACGGTAAGCCTTCCGGGCGCCCCGCTCCCCCGCCTCCTAACAAACAGGCGAAAAACGCGGGACACACAGAAGTTCATCGAATCATCGAAGCTACTCGGCGTGAGCTTCAAGATCGAATGCCTCCATCGGAGGGCATTCGCAAACGAAGTGACGATCTCCGCCCGCACCGTCAATACGACCCACAGGCGTAAAGTACTTGTTGGCGCGAAGCGAAGGAACCGGGAAGGCAGCCTGAGTGCGGCTGTACGGGCGATCCCACTCGTCGGCAGAAACAACATCCACCGTATGCGGAGCATTGCGCAGCACAGAATCTTCCACCGCAACCTTGCCTTCGGCAACCTCAAGAATTTCGCCGTAGATAGTCTCCATCGCCTCAATAAAGCGATCGAGTTCTTCCTTCGACTCCGATTCGGTCGGCTCCATCATCAAAGTTCCCGGAACTGGGAATGCCAGAGTAGGCGCGTGGAAACCGAAGTCCATCAGACGCTTACACACGTCTTCGGCGGTCACATGGGAGCGGTCGGTAAGCTCACGAATATCTAGGATGCACTCGTGACCCACCAGGTTTGCGTTGCCGGTGTAGAGCACAGGGAACTTATCGTTGAGCTTTTTCGCCACGTAGTTTGCGTTCAGCACCGCGTATTCCGAGGACTTTTTCAAGCCCTCAGCACCGCTCATAGCAATGTACATCCAGCTGATGGGAAGCACACCAGCAGAGCCAAAGAACGCCTGCGCAATCGGAAGTGCCGCGCCGCTAGGCAGCTTGCCTTCGGCATCCGCAGTCGCGGCATCGCCGGGAAGGTACTTCGCCAGATGCTCACGAGCAGCAAGAGGCCCAACACCGGGACCGCCACCGCCGTGTGGGATGGAGAAGGTCTTGTGCAGGTTCAGATGGGAAATATCGCCGCCGAACTTACCCGGCTGTGCGAAGCCCATCTGCGCGTTCAGATTTGCGCCGTCCACGTAGACCTGACCACCCGCGGCATGCACAAGCTCGCAAACCTCAGATACCTGAGGCTCAAACACGCCGTGCGTCGAGGGATAAGTAATCATGATGCCAGCGATCTTATCGCCGTACTTCTCGATCTTCGCCTTCAGATCATCAACATCAATCGAGCCGTCGGATGCGGTCGCCACACCCGCAACCTTGAGCCCAGCAAGCGCTGCGGACGCGGCATTCGTGCCGTGCGCCGAAAGCGGAATAAGCACGGTATCACGCTCGTGATCACCGTTAGCCTCGTGGTAGGCACGAATAGCACGCAGACCACCGTACTCACCGGTTGCACCGGAGTTCGGCTGCAAAGACACGACATCGTATCCGGTGATAGCGACCAGCCAGTCGGAAAGTTCCTTGATGAGCTTATGCCAGCCCTGAGCCTGATCGGCGGGTGCAAGCGGGTGAATATTCGCAAATTCGGGCCAGGAAATCGGCTCCATTTCCGCCGCGGCATTGAGCTTCATAGTGCACGAGCCCAGAGGAATCATCGTGCGGTCCAGAGCCAAATCCTTATCAGAGAGGTGGCGCAGGTAGCGCATCATCTCGGTCTCGGAACGGTACCTATGGAAGACGGGATGCTGCATATACTCATCGGTACGAAGCAGATTTGCGGGAATGCTGAACTTGGCATCTGCCTCGGAGGGAAGTTCTGCGCCAAATGCCTTTACCAGACGCTCCAGAACCCGGTCATCATGAGATTCACCGACCGAAATACCTACGCGGTTCTCGTTGATACGGCGAATGTTAATACCAGCCTCAAGCGCCTTGGCAACGAGCTCATCTGCGCGAGCCGGTGCATCAATCACCACGGTGTCAAAGAAATGCTCATAGGCAATACCGTATCCGGCGCTTTCCAGGGCTGTCGCTACACGAGCCGCGTTAGTATGCAGACGTTCGGCAATAGCGCGCAGCCCTTCGGGACCGTGATACATAGCGTAAGCACCGGCCACAATCGCCAGCAAAGCCTGGGCGGTACAGATGTTACTGGTAGCTTTCTCGCGACGAATGTGCTGTTCGCGGGTTTGCAGAGACAAACGGTACGAAGGCTTACCGGCGGAATCCTGCGACACACCGACCAGACGGCCCGGCATAGTGCGTTCCATACCCTTATGCACGGCCATGTAGGCGGCATGCGGACCACCAAAGAAGAAGGGCAAACCGAAACGCTGGGTATTGCCCACGGCAATATCAGCACCGAGTTCCCCCGGAGACTTCAGCAGGGTGAGCGCCAGCAAATCGGCGTCCACGGTCACTAGGGCGTTACGTTCCTTGGCCGCTTTCACCAGCGGTTCAATGTCACGAATTTCCCCGTCGGATGCGGGGTATGCAAGCACCACACCGTACAGATCGCCCTCGGGCAGCCCCTCCGAGAAATCGGTGACCACGAACGGAATGTCAAGAAGTTCGGCACGACCGCGTACCACAGCAAGAACCTGCGGCAGGCACCGAGAATCAATCGCGAAGAAACCGTTCTTAACCTTACGGTTGGCGCGGTGCATCATCACAACCGCCTCCGCAACCGCGCTTGCCTCATCGAGTAGGGAAGCATTCGCAATATCCAGGCCGGTGAGTTCCATAACCACGTTCTGGAAATTCAGCAAAGCTTCCAGACGACCCTGTGAAATTTCAGCCTGGTAGGGGGTATACGAGGTGTAAAATCCGGGGTTTTCAAGAATATTGCGGCGCAGAACGGCGGGGGTTACGGCATCGTAATAGCCTTCGCCAATCATCTGCGTATAAACTTTGTTCTCGGCGGCATACTCGGCGATCTTGGCGAGTGCATCCTGCTCTGTCAACGGATCGGGAAGATCAAGCTCGCCGTGAAGGCGAATCTGAGGCGGGACAGCGTCGTCCATCAGAGCTCCCAGGGAATCGTATCCCAGGGCTTTGAGCATCTGCTCAGCGTCTGCGGAACGGGGGCCGAGATGACGGTCAATGAAAGACATAATATCTATCTCCTAATCGGCGCAAACCGTTAGCGGTTCACAACGGTGCTGTTGTGTATATACAGTACTAATTTTCCCATATTGTGGGCTCAAACTTCTAGCTACATATGCCCTGTGACACGCATGTTATAAGGGTTTATCGGCATACATGCGATCACCTGTTACGGCACGGCGAATGATTTCTTACCGCCACATACCAGGAGCGTCATCCCCCTCTGGCGGCAGCCGTCACAGGAAAGAGCATCTGCCCATTAAAGTAGCTGTTTACGGCGGCGTCATAGGCTGCACCCATCACCAGCGGCGGGAAGAACCCGCCTAGAGCGCCGGCAGCAGCCAAAACCGGCATCGCAATCAATAAATTAGAGGTATCTACATTCAGAGCCATCTGTTCCAAAATTATGACCCCCACCCCATAATTTGGTTTTAGGGTACGAAACTCACGTAAAAAGCTCTGACCGCTCCCCCAGAGTAGGGAACGGCCAGAGCCATGGAAACAAGCAATTGAGTGAAAAACTCAGCTACTACTTCGCTGCGGCATCAGCCCTATGATGTTCCGGCTTACCGCCATGCTTGACCAAGAATGCCGAGGCAAAAGCCACAGCTGCAGTTACAGCCAACAGAGTTAGACCGATGAAGTAGTTACGATGTGCAGCATCGTAGGTTGCACCCATCACCAGCGGCGGGAAGAAGCCGCCAAGAGCGCCGGCAGCAGCGATCACGCCGGAGACCGCACCCACGTTCTTCGGGTCAGCCGCGCGGCCAACCCAACCGAAGACCGATCCGGAACCCAAGCCCAGCAGAGCTGCCATCGTCAAGAAGATAGGACCGTAGACGTGCTCAGCATCCGGCTGGAATGCGGTAACCAGAGCCAAAACCGATACGCCGCCCAGAGCAATGAAGGTAATGATCTTCGGACCAAACTTATCTGCCAAAATACCGCCGAAGGGACGAGCGACCACGGCAGCCGCCGCGAAGCCTGCGGCACGAGCACCAGCATCTTCAGGGTTGAAACTGTAGATATTGTTCAGGTAGGTCGGCAGGTAATTCGAGAATGCCACGAAGCCACCGAATACTACCGAGTACAGGAAGCACAGCTGCCAGGTTGACTTCACCTTGAACGCCCGAATGATCTTCGGCATCAGCGGGGTAACCTCGCGGTTAGCGGTAGCCGGTGAATCACGCAGGAACAAGAACGAGATGACGGCGGTTACCGCGCACAGAGCCGCAATGATGTAGTGGGTATTCATGTAACCCACGAGGTTCATCAGGCGCGGAGTAAAGAATGCCGACAGAGCGGTACCGACCATACCAGCACCGAAAACACCGGTTGCAAAGCCCTTACGAGCGGGCGGGTACCAAGCGGAGCTGAAGGGAATACCCACCGCGAACACGGTACCGGCGATACCCAGCAGGAACGAGAAGACCAGCATCAGAGGGAACGACTTCATCGAACCAGCAACACCGACCAAGAGCACCAGCGGAGCGCTGACGGCAAGTACCAGACTCATCATGATGCGCCCACCGTACTTATCGGTTAGACCACCAATCGGAATACGCCCAATCGCACCAATAAAGATAGGCATAGCAACCAGCAAACTCGTGGTTCCCGGGTTCAAATGCATCTGATCCGGCTTGGCGTAGTACTTCGCAAGCGGACCGACAATCGTCCACGCCCAGAACCCAACGGTCGAGGCGAAGGTAACCAGCAGCAGGTTAAAAAGCTGCCCCTTTTTTAGGTCGTAACTCTCAGCAGTGGGAGCACTCATGATTCCTCTTTGTGTTATGTGTTGTGTGTATATTGTTAGCGATTGACGCGCTCACGTGGGAGCGCCTCTTGCGGGTTGTCCCAACCACGACGTGCGCCCACGCGCTCATTGCCACGAGAACGGTAGATGGTGTAGGGACGGAACAGGTAGTGCAGCGGCACAGTCAGTGCATGCACCAAACGAGTGAAAGGCCAGATAATGAACAGCACCATAGCCACAATGATGTGAATCTTGAAGGCGACAGGCACATTCACCATCAACGCTACCTCCGGGTGGAAGTAGAAGATAGAACGGAACCACACCGCAATGGAGGTGCGGTAGTTGAACTCCACCTCATGCCCATTAACCGGGGGCAGACCGCCCGAGGGGTCAAAAGCGGAAATTAAAGTTGCGGCGGTACCCGCCAGAATGACGGCGACCAGCACAAAGTACATAAACTTATCGTTCATCGTCGTTGCAGAGAAAACCTGTGCGTTACGACGACGACGCCACAGAAGCAGGAACAAACCAAGAATAGTTGCTGCAGCGGCTGCGGAACCGCCTACCAAAGCGACAATGTGATAAGTGTGGTCGTCCACCACGAGATCTGTGAGCATCTTAGGCACCACTAGGCCGCCCACGTGTCCCATAAACACGGCGGCTAGACCATAGTGGAATAGAGGCGATCCCAGACGCAGCATCTTGGATTCATAAATCTGTGATGATCGAGTGGTCCAGCTAAACTGATCGGTACGGTAACGCCAAATAGTGCCGCCGATCAGAACAAGAATAGTGACATAGGGAAGCACGCCCCACAGGAGGGTGTCTACAATCCCCGGCTCGCCGACAGGCACCACATGTGCTGCGTGCTCGGATGCGAGTGCGTACACGATGTACTCCTAATTTGAGGGGTCTAAATATTATTAGGGTTAACTTGGGTCAGCCGCGGATCGGCATACCCGCTCAGACCAACGGTCTCAACGGGCGGGCCATAACCCGCCATCTGCTGCACCTGTTCCTGAGTCTCGGGAGAGACACCGGGGAGGGTATTGCAGATACTCTGTAATAACCCGTAGTGTGGGAGGTTTCCATCCCGAAGCGCTAAACGAAGCAGCTCTAATGAGGGACGGTATGCTTGAAGCGCTGCGCGACCCTGGCGACGATCCACCAGCGCCGCAAACTCCAAGACGAGAGGTAAATAGTCGGGAAGTTCCCCGTTAAGGCGGGTGAGCATCCCCGAATCGCGATACATTTTCTTAAATCGAAGAAGGGTTTCGCCGCGACGGCGAGTATCGCCATCCGTCCAGTAAGAGAGGTGCAGAGCGTGCCTGCGGGAGAGGTCGTATTCCTGCACGTAGTCGCTCTGAACTTCTTCAAGCTCGCGAGCCGTGAGCCAATCCGCAACGGTTTGCACGGCCTGCGCGAAATCGGGATTCTCAGTTGCCTGCGCCAAGCGCGTAAACTCCGGCAGAAGATCAAGAGTTTCTTCCGTCGGATAGCTCAACAGCATGCCGCTGACCTGGTAAATCACCGAGTCGCGGTCTTCACCTGCACCATAGTCACGATCAAACGGATCAATGTCGTCGTGCGCGGCTTGCGCCGATTCCGGGGTGTTCCCGGAATCGGCTTTGCCCATAAGCTTGGAAAAGAATCCAGCCACTACTTACTTCTTTCCGGTGGTATTCGGGAACAGACCATCCGGACGCGAGTTCCCATCCCAGCTAAAGAGGCTCACCTTGTTAGAGCTCTCATATACGCCGGTCGAGACGGGGGTCGGGCGACCTTCCATGTCGTTGAATGCGTCACCGTACATGCCGGGACCACCATCAACGCTCAGCGAGCATCCCATCTCTTCGAGGTTGTGCGCATCTTCCATATGAGCCGGAGGAATCACATAACGCTCGTTGTACTTAGCAATCGCCATCAGACGGTACATTTCGTACATCTGTGCACCGGTCATACCCACCGAGTTTGCGATCTCTTCATTGCCTTCGCCGCCCAAATTAATGTCACGCATATAGGCGCGCATTGCGGCTAGGCGCTTGAGCACGAAGGTCACGACCTCGGTATCGCCAGCGGTAAACAGCTCAGCAAGGTATTCAACGGGGATGCGCAGCGCCTCGATCGCGCCGAACAGGTTCTGGCTGTTCTCAGCATCGTGTCCCTGGTCCTTGAGCAGATCCACAATCGGCGACAGCGGCGGAACGTACCAGACCATCGGCATGGTGCGGTATTCGGGGTGCAGCGGAAGCGCAACCTTCCATTCCTTCGCCAGCTTGTACACGGGCGACTTCTGGGCTGCGGTAATCCATGCCTCGGGAATATCGTTCTCACGTGCCAGACGAATAATCTCGGGGTCCGAAGGATCGAGCATGAGCGAAAGCTGCGACTCGTACAGGTCTTTCTCATCGGCAACGGATGCTGCCTCAGTCACGCGGTCTGCATCGTAGAGGAAGATACCGATGTAGCGCATACGACCCACGCAGGTCTCGGCACACACAGTCGGAATGCCGGCCTCGATACGGGGGTAGCAGAACGTACATTTCTCTGCCTTACCCGTCTTGTGGTTGAAGTACACCTTCTTGTAGGGGCAACCGGTGATGCACTGACGCCAACCGCGGCAGCGATCCTGATCGACCAGCACGATGCCGTCCTCGGCTCGCTTGTAGATAGCGCCGGAGGGGCATGCCGCCATACAGGACGGATTCAGGCAGTGCTCACAAATACGCGGCAGGTAGAACATGAAGGTCTGCTCGAACTCGAATTTAATCTTGTCCTCAGCCTTCTTGCGTACCTTCTCCACAAGCGGGTCAAGATGACCGTGCTCGGGTGCGCCGCCCAGGTTATCATCCCAGTTCAGACCCCATTGAATCTTGGTATCCTGACCGGTAATCATCGATACCGGCTTAGCCGCAGGGAAGTCATCGCCTAGAGGTGCGGTGGTGAGATTCTGGTAGTCGTAAGTCCAGGGCTCATAGTAGTCGCTGAGTTCGGGTTGAATCGGCGAGGCGAAAATGGAGAAGAGCTTCTGGAAGCGGTTACCGCTCTTGAGCTCCAGACGACCGCGCTTGTTCAGCACCCAGCCGCCCTTCCACTTTTCTTGGTCCTCGTAGCGGCGCGGGTAGCCCTGACCGGGGCGGGTCTCAACGTTGTTGAACCACACATACTCGGTACCGGAACGGTTTGTCCATGCCTGTTTACAGGTCACGGAGCAGGTGTGGCAGCCAATGCACTTATCAAGCGCCATCACCATTGCAACTTGTGCCATAACACGCATTAGAATGTAACCTCCTGCGACTTGCGACGGCGAATGTACGAGACAATGTCACGCTGGTTGCCGGTCGGTCCGAGATAGTTGAAGGCGAATGCCTGGTGTGCGTAGCCGCCAATCATGTGGGTGGGCTTCAGCATGGCCCGGGTTACGGAATTGTGCAGGCCGCCCCGGGTGCCGGTCATTTCCGAGCCGGGCACGTTCATGATTCGCTCCTGGGCGTGGTACATCATCATGCCGTCCATGATGCGCTGGGAAACCACGGCCCGGCAGGCGATGGCGCTGTTCTCATTGAAGACTTCCACCCAGTCGTTATCGACAATGCCGGCCCGCTTGGCGTCGTTCTCGGAAATCCAGATGTGCGGTCCGCCCCGGCCCAGGGTCAGCATCAGCAGGTTATCTGAATAGGTGGAGTGAATGCCCCACTTCTGGTGCGGCGTGAGGAAGTTCAGCAGAATTTCCTTATTGCCGTTGGGCTTCTTGTTGTGCACGTTCTGGATGGAACGGGTGTTCAACGGCGGCCGGTAGCTCACCATCTGCTCGCCGAAGATGCGCATCCACTGGTGGTCCTGGTAAAACTGCTGCCGCCCGCTGATGGTGCGCCAGGGAATCAGCTCGTGCACGTTGGTGTAGCCGGCGTTATAGCTGACGTGTTCGTCTTCCAAACCAGACCAGGTGGGCGAAGAAATGATTTTCTGCGGCTGCACCACGATGTCTCGGTAGCGAATTTTCGTGTCTTCCTTGGGCTTGCCCAGATGGGTGTGGTCGCGGCCGGTAAACTCGGATAGGGCCACCCAGGCCTTCACCGCCACCTGGCCGTTGGGTTCCGGCGCCAGGGACATTACCGTGTCGCAGGCATCGATGGCGCTGTCGATGCGCGGCCGGCCCTGGCTCACGCCCGGTTCACTGACGGTGCGGTGCAGCTCGCCGAGCATTTTCACCTCTGCCTCCGTGTTCCAGCTGATGCCCTTGCCGCCGTTGCCGAGGCTGCTCATCAGCGGCCCCAGGGAGGTGTATTTCTTAAGGGTGTCGCGGTAATCCCGGGCCACGGTGATGATGGCCGGCGCCGTCTTGCCGGGAATCAGCTCACATTCGCCCTTCTTCCAGTCCTTAGCGGCGAAGGGCTGAGCCATTTCCGCCGGGCTGTCGTGCTGCATGGGCAGGGTAACCACGTCGGTTTCGGCGCCGAGGTGGCCCTCGCAGAGTTCGGAGAATTTGGCAGCGATGCCTTTGTAGATGTTCCAGTCGCTGCGCGCTTCCCAGCAGGGGGCAACCGCCTGCGAGAAGGGGTGGATGAAGGGGTGCATGTCCGAGGTGTTGATGTCTTCTTTTTCGTACCAGCTTGCCGTCGGCAGCACGATGTCGGAATAGACGCAGGTGGTGCTCATGCGGAAGTCGAGGGTGGTAACGAGGTCGAGTTTGCCGGTCGCCCCTTCTTCTACCCAGTCCACTTCTTCCGGCTTCATTTCGCCGTCCGGGTTGAGCACGCCTGCCTGCGGGCAGCCGAGCAGGTATTTCAGCATGTATTCCGCGCCCTTGCCGGAGGAACCGAAGAGGTTGGAGCGCCAGATGAAGAGGTTGCGCGGGAAGTTCGCCGGGTTGTCCGGGCTTTCGCTGGCAAAGCGCAGCGAGCCGTCTTTTAGTGATTGGACGATGTAGTCCTGGATGTCCATCCCCGCCTCTGCGCGGCTTTGGCAATGGTGAGCGGGTTGCGATTGAGCTGTGGTGCGGATGGCAGCCAGCCGAGGCGCTCGGCTTTGATGTTGTAATCCAGCATATGGCGCGGCAGGCCGTCGCTACTGGCAAGCGGCGAGACGAGGTCATGCAGGTCAAATTTTTCATGACGCCACTGCGAGCTGTGGTTGTAGAAGAAGGAAGTGCCGTTCATGTGGCGCGGCGGACGGTGCCAGTCGGTAGCACAGGCGACAGGTACCCAGCCGGTTTGCGGTCGCAGTTTTTCTTGACCGACGTAATGCGCCCAGCCGCCGCCGGATTTGCCGATGCAGCCGCACATCATCAGCAGGTTAATCGCGCCACGGTAGGTCATGTCCATGTGGTACCAGTGGTTGACCCCGGCGCCGATGATGACCATGGATTTGCCGCGCGTTTTGTGCGCGGTTTCGGCAAATTCGCGCGCGATGCGGATGACTTTGTCCGCAGGTACGCCGGTCAGTTTTTCCTGCCAGGCGGGGGTGCCGGCGATGTCGTCGCGGTAGTCTTTGGCAACGTTGTCGCCGCCCAAGTCGTTATCAACGCCGTAGTTGGCAAGGGTCAAATCAAAAACGGTCGCCACTTGCACTACGCGCCCATCGGCGAGTGTCAGGCGGCGGCAGGGGACGTTGCGGTGCAGGATTTCGTTATGCTCGCAGCGCGCCCAAAATTCACCGTCGGAAAGCGCGGCGAAGTGGGCAAAGGCGACGCTGGCGATGTCTTCGCCCTTGAGGCTTAAGCGCAGTTGCACTTCCCGCCCTTGTTCGCCTTCTTTTTCTTCGAGGTTCCAGCGGCCTTTGGTTTTGCTCCAGCGGTAGCCGACCGTACCCTGCGGCACGACGTAATCGCCGCTTTTTTCGTCAATGGCGATGGTTTTCCACTCGCTGTGTTCGCTTTCCTGCAAGCCATCCAGGTCAGAGGCACGGAGGAAGCGGCCGGGGACGAGGTCGCCTTTGCCGTTGTCTTCGAGGATGACCAGCATCGGGAAATCGGTGTAACGGCGGATGTAGTCGGTGAAATAGTCGCTTTGTTTTTTGACGTACCACTCGGTCAGCACCACGTGTCCCATCGCAAAGGCAAGTGCGGCGTCGGTGCCTTGCTGCGGGTTGAGCCATTCGTCGCCGAATTTGGCGATTTCGGCGTAATCCGGGGTGATGGCGACGACTTTTGTCCCCTTGTAGCGCACCTCGGCGAGGAAGTGCGCGTCCGGGGTGCGGGTCATCGGCACGTTGGAGCCCCAGGCGATGATGTAGTGACTGTTGTACCAGTCGGCGGACTCGGGTACGTCGGTCTGCTCGCCCCACACCTGCGGCGAGGCGGGCGGCAGGTCGCAGTACCAGTCATAAAAGGAGAGGCAGACGCCGCCAATGAGCGAGAGGTAGCGCGTGCCGGAGGCGTAGGAAATCATGCTCATCGCCGGGATGGGCGAGAAGCCGACGACGCGGTCAGGCCCCCAGGTTTTCACGGTATAGACGTTGGCGGCGGCGATGATTTCCAGCACTTCGTTCCAGTTGGAGCGGACAAAGCCGCCGAGGCCGCGCTGCTGCTTGTAACTCGCCGCCTTTTCCGGGTCTTCAACAATGCTGCGCCACGCTTCCACCGGCGCCAGCGTCTTGCGCGCCTCGCGCCACAGGCGCAACAGCGGCGCGCGTACTTTCGGATGCTTGACGCGGTTGGCGCTGTAGAGGTACCAGCTATAACTGGCACCGCGCGGACAGCCGCGCGGTTCGTGGTTGGGCAGGTCGGAGCGGGTACGCGGGTAGTTGGTCTGCTGCGTTTCCCAGGTCACCATGCCGTTTTTCACATAAATCTGCCAGGAGCAGGAGCCGGTGCAGTTCACCCCGTGGGTGGAGCGGACGATTTTGTCGTGCTGCCAGCGCTGGCGGTAGGCGTTTTCCCAGGCACGGCTTTCGTGGCGCAGCTCGCCGTGGCCGTCGGCATAGGGTTCGTTTTCCCGCGTAAAAAAGAGCAGGTTGTCGAGAAACTGGCTCATGCGGCACCTCCGCGTTGTGCTGCCGCTTCCTCCTCCGCGATTTTCTTGTCAACAGAAGACATATGGTATTCGTCGCTGAAACCGCCCTGCGGCTCCTTCAGCCAAAACAGGCACAGTACCCAGCTCGCCAGCGCGCCGGCGGCGATGATGAAGAAGAAGGTATTGGCATCGACGAAGGAATAGACAAAGAGATAAAACACCGCGCCAACGTTGCCATACGCTCCCGCCATGCCGGAAATCTGCCCGGTGAGGCGGCGTTTGATGGAAGGGATGATGCCGAAGGTCGCGCCTTCCGCGCCCTGGACGAAGACCGAGCAGCCGATGGTGATACATACCGCGATAAAGAGCGGCCAGGACTGGTTCAACAGCCCCATCAGCAAAAAGCCAATGCTGATGCCGAGCATGACCTTGCGGCGGCTGCCGACGCGGTCGGAAATATAGCCGCCGAGCGGGCGTGCCCAGAGGTTGACGAAGGCGAATGTTGAGGCAATCAGCCCGGCAGTGGTCGGGTCAAGCGACCAGGTCTTCTGGAAGAACATTGGCAGCATGGAAACCACTGCCAGCTCCGCGCCGAAGTTGGCGAAGTAGGTGGCGTTCAATGCCGCGACCGAGCTGAACGAATAATGGTCCGGCACGCCCGCTTTCAGAATCGGCACATTGATGCTGATTGCCTTGTACAGCTGGAAGGCAACGGCAAGCGCAATCGCCACATAACACACCACCGCGACCGCCGTAGTGATGTAATCCATTTTTTCCAGACGGTACACCAGCACGCAGAGGATGCCGTTGAGCGGAATCAGCGAAATGCAGTACATCCACAAATCGCGCCAGGTGGACACCTCCAGCGCCCCCATTTTGCGCGCTTTCTTCAGCGTGTCCGGCGTCGGGCCGTCGGTAATGGCAAACCAGTAAAAGACGCCATAAGCGGCCATGACAATGCCGGAAGTGGCAATCGCCCAGCGCCAGCCGTCGGCGCCGCCAAAAAACTGGAAGGCGACCGTCGGGATGGTAATCGCCGCCGCAGCCGAGCCGAAATTGCCCCAGCCGGCATAAAAGCCTTCGGCAAAGCCGATGTCTTTCGGCTTGGACCACAGCGCCGTCATGTGAATGCCGATGACGAAGCCGCAGCCGACCAGCGACATGAACAGCCGCGCGATAAACAGCTGCGTATTGCTCTCGCCAAAGGCAAAAAACCAGGTCGGCACCGCCATCGTCACCAGCAAAATCGAAAAAGTGCGGCGCGGGCCGAAGTGGTCAAGAACCATGCCGATAAACACCCGGCCAGGAATGGTCAAGGCGACGTTGGCAATCAAAAACAGCTTGATGTCTTCAGCGGTGATATAGGGAGCCGTCTCCACCATCGAGGTGGCGAGCGGCGCGATATTGAACCAGACATAAAACGTCAGAAAAAACGCGACCCAAGTGTAGTGCAACGCGCGGATATCGCGGCGTTCCAGCTCCAACAGCTCTTTAACGTGCATATTTGCCTCACAGTATTTTTGGTTATGGGAGGCTTCAGCTTAAAAGGAACACGGGGGCGAAACTTTGACGCCCGTCAAAAAATCACCCGCAAAAGTGGGAAAATTAGCTGATTTTGTGAGGTTTTAGAGAACAAAATTGGGTCTGAATATGCGGGCACTACACCGAAGTCTCCAGCGTGCAATAAGCGCAGAGCGCATACGGACTGCACAGTGACACATCCTTGTTGTTCAGCTTGACGCCGTCCTTCTTCAACTCGCGGAACGTGCGCGACAGCGTCTCCGGCGTCATGCCGAGGTGGTGGGCAATATCGGCCTTGCGGAAGGCAAGGATAAACTCCTCCTCCGTGTCGCTTTGCAGGTAGCGGTCAAGCAAATACTGCCCCAGGCGCATCTGCGCGTCCTGGATGGTGATGGCGTCAATCTGCTGCATCGCGCGGCGGTAATAAAAAGCGAGAATATTGACCAGATTGCGGGCAACCCGCGCATTGCTGTCCGCCAGGCGCATCAAATACGCCGCATCAATACACAACACCTCGCTAGGCTTGACCGCACGCACACTAATCGGCGACGGACCATTGTGCGGGAACAAAATGGCCTCCATACAAGTTTCGCCGCTGCCGAGCAGGCGGATGACTGTCTCGTCACCCTCGGCATTGCTGCGCAGCGTAATCAGGTTGCCCTTGAGAATAAAGGCGGTATAGCGCGGCACATCGCCCTGGTGCAGCAAAAACTGGTCGCGGGCAAACGAACGGCGCTGGCTGTGGGCGATAATTTCGCTGCACAAATCCACCGGCAAACCGGAAAACAGCTCCGATTTGCCGATGATTTCCAGATACTGCTGAAACAGGCTGGAGGGAATATTTTTCATGAAAAATCCTGCGGATACGCAAAAAAGGCGCGACGGTCGCGCCGGGGCGGATGAAGGATGGCGCAAAAACCACAAAAAAAATTTGATGTATCGCAAGAAAACGGGCGGATGACACTATGGAAGGGCTCATTTACATACACCTGAGCGCTCAAGGTGTATGTAAATGTCCTGCCCTCTGCCACTTTCCTTGGCCCATATCAAATGGTTATCCGCGTTTTGCGCGATAATGCGCGCGTTTTTATCCGCCCGCAAAGCCATGAATCCACGCCCTGATACCCGCCGCTACGCCGCACTCTGCAAACTGCTCTTTCTCGTCCTGCTGCTTGCCATCCTGCTCTCGCTTTCCTAGGGGCGGTTTTATATCAGTCCGTCTGATGTCTTGCGCGTGCTGTCCGGCGCGGCGGATGACCCGGTGCAGCACAACGTTATTTTCAATCTGCGCCTGCCGCGCATTGGTGCAGCGCTGTTGGTCGGCATGGCGCTTGCCGTGGCGGGGACGGTCTTTCAGGGCATTTTCCGCAACCCGCTGGTGTCGCCCGATTTGCTCGGTGTCTCCAGCGGTGCCTGTGTCGGCGCGGCACTCGCCATTTTGCTCGGCTGCGGCGTGCTGCTGACGCAGGGTTTTGCCTTCGCCGGCGGGCTGCTGGCGGTGCTGGTGACGATGAGCATCCCGCAGTTGATGCGGCGCGATTCGGTCATCGTGCTGGTGCTTGCCGGGATTATTGTCTCCGGCTTCATGATGGCCTGCCTGGGGCTGCTGAAGTATCTCGCCGACCCGGAAACGCAACTGGCGGACATTGTGTACTGGCAGCTTGGCAGCCTCGGCAAGGTGGACAAACACAATCTCGCCGTGCTGCGCCGGTGATTGTGCTGACCGCCGCCGTGCTGCGCCGGTGATTGTGCTGACCGCCGCCGTGCTGCTGGCGATGCGCTGGCGCATCAATGTGCTGTCGCTGGGCGAACGCGAGGCGCGTTTGAGCGGTGCCAATATCCGCCTGGAGCGCAATGTGATGGTCGCCTGCGCCACCTTGCTTACTGCTGCGGCGGTGTGCCTGAGCGGCACGATTGGCTGGATGGGGCTGGTGGTGCCGCACCTCGCCCGCCTGCTGATTGGCGACAACAATCTGCGCACCCTGCCGCTTGCCGCCCTGCTCGGCGCGCTTTTCCTGCTGCTGGTCGATACGCTGGCGCGCAACCTCTACGCGCAG
>ERZ773004.562-NODE-562-length-22942-cov-25.123564_pt1 | contig 22942 bp, 16 predicted proteins | sample MGYA00580667_ERZ773004 | MGnify/ENA primary metagenome ERZ773004 (study PRJEB29015, sample SAMEA2737963) | human oral metagenome | biome: human oral; feature: human-associated habitat; material: dental | place: China | collected 2123 ... | reverse complement strand
GGTCGGTTGCGGTTGTCGGTGCCGGGGCGCGTCGCGGGGCGGCGCCGGGCCGGCCAAGAGTCAACCCGTCGAACTCATGAGAAACCTGTGAGGTGTGCAGGAGGTCCGTATGTCTTCGTCGCCCCTGCGTTCGCGCGGCCGGTTCCCGGCCGGGTCAGTCGGCTTCCTCCGAGCGCAGCAGCCCCAGCTCATCGAGCCGCCGGGAGATCTCGTCGAGGCGCTCCTCGGAGTCGGCCTCGATCGTGTGGGTGTGCCAGCCGTTGGTCAGCTCGGCGAGGGAGGAGGAGGTGACCAGGCGGGAGAGGAAGGCCTCGAGGTCGGGGCGGTTGCGAATGAGCAGGTCGGCGGTGATCTGGCCGTAGAGGCGGTGCTCGATGGAGACGTCGATGACGGCGCCGCCGGCGTCGAGGATCGCGGAGAGCTCGGCGGGGATCTGCCCGCGCGTGTGCTGCACCAGCAGCGAGCGTCGCGGCCGCGTCGTGGGACGCGCCAGGAGGTAGCCGCGGTTGGTGGCGTGGATGGAGTGCCCCGAGGCGCGCAGCAGAGCGACGTCGCCGACGATGATCTGACGGGACACGCCCAGCTCCTCGCCCAGCCTGGCGGCGGGCAGGGGCGTGGTGGCGCCCTCCATCCTCTCGAGGATCGCGGTGCGGCGGTCGGCGGCGTCCATGGTCGACTCCCCTGGTCGTGGTGCGTTCGGATGCGGCTCGGTCCACCGTAATGCGTCGGCCGTGCCGTGGGGCGACACGCCCGGCGAGACCCGATTGCGGGAGCGAGTTCCCCGTGCCCCGTCCCCAGGGTGGGGACGGAGTGGACGGAGCGGCAGTGGATGCCTGTGGGAAGGGGCGGGATTCGTGTCGTACCCCTGGAGGAGCATAGTTCCGCAGGTCGTGGGGCCTCCTCCGAGCTGCGGCGCCGGGAGCCGTGGGCCGCCCGTCTCCCCGGCGTCCACAGAAGGGCGGCGGCTCTCCACAGGAAGGGGCGCGTTGTGCACAGCGCCACGTCGGACACATCATCTAGTGGTGCTGGCACGCCCCCACCCCTAGGTGTAGTGTCTTGGTGTGCGAGGCAGGCATGCCCGCCCGAGAACGACACGAGCGTTATTACACCGATGGCGCCCCTTCTCAAGGGCGCCGCGTACGGCGCTCGACCATCCGTCCGCGACCCATCACGAGAGCCAGGAAGTGACCGACATGGCGATCACCGTCTACTCGAAGCCCAACTGCGTGCAGTGCAGTGCCACCTACCGCGCCCTGGACAAGGCGGGTCTGCTCTACGAGACGGTCGACATCACGCTCGACGTCGAGGCCCTTGAGCAGGTCAAGTCCCTCGGCTACGCCCAGGCCCCGGTCGTCATGGCCGGGGACGACCACTGGTCCGGTTTCCGCCCGGACAAGATCAAGGCCCTGGCGATCGCCGCCGAGGCCCTCGCGGTCTGAGGGGCGTGTCCGCCTCGGGCCGTCGGAGCGGCCCGCTCCTGGTGTACTTCTCCTCGGCGTCGGAGAACACGCATCGCTTCGTGGGCAAGCTCGGCTACCGCAGTGCGCGTATTCCGCTGCGACGGGGCGATGAGCCTCTCGTGGTCGATGAGGAGTACGTCCTCGTCGTGCCGACCTATGGCGGAGGATCCGTGAAGGGGGCCGTGCCCAAGCAGGTCATCGCGTTCCTCAACGACCCGCACAATCGGTCCCTGTGCCGGGGAGTGATCTCCTCCGGGAATACCAACTTCGGCGAGGCGTACTGCCTCGCCGGCGACATTATCGCCAGTAAGCTCGATGTGCCGCTCCTGTACCGGTACGAGCTTCTGGGAACGAACACGGACGTCGCGCGCGTCAAGGAAGGATTGGAAGGCTTTTGGCAGACACGCTGACGGATACGGGCCCCGAGCCCGCGCCCTCACCGGAGCTCGACTACCACGCCCTCAACGCGAGGCTGAACCTGTACGACGCCGACGGGCGGATCCAGTTCGACGCGGATCACGAGGCCGCGCGCCAGTACTTCCTCCAGCACATCAACCAGAACACCGTCTTCTTCCATGACATCGAGGAGAAGCTCGACTACCTGGTCGAGGAGGGCTACTACGAGGGACACGTCCTGGACAGCTATTCCCCGGAGTTCGTCAAGTCCGCCTTCAAGGCCGCCTACGCGCACAAGTTCCGCTTCGAGACCTTCCTGGGCGCCTTCAAGTACTACACCTCCTACACGCTCAAGACCTTCGACGGCAAGCGCTACCTCGAGCGCTTCGAGGACCGCGTCACCATGGTGGCCCTGGCGCTGGCCGACGGCGACGAGCGTCTGGCCCTGGATCTCGTCGAGGAGATGATGACCGGCCGCTTCCAGCCGGCCACCCCGACGTTCCTCAACGAGGGCAAGGCGCAGCGTGGCGAGCCCGTCTCCTGCTTCCTGGTGCGCATCGAGGACAACATGGAGTCGATCGCCCGGGGCATCAACTCCGCCCTCCAGCTGTCCAAGCGCGGCGGGGGAGTGGCCCTGCTGATGAGCAACCTGCGCGAGATGGGCGCACCGATCAAGCGCATCGAGAACCAGTCCAGCGGCGTCATCCCCGTCATGAAGCTGCTGGAGGACTCCTTCTCCTACGCCAATCAGCTGGGGGCCCGCCAGGGGGCGGGGGCCGTGTACCTGCACGCCCATCACCCCGACATCATGCGATTCCTGGACACCAAGCGCGAGAACGCCGATGAGAAGATCCGCATCAAGACCCTCTCCCTGGGCGTCGTCATCCCGGACATCACCTTCGAGCTGGCCCGCAACAACGAGGACATGTACCTCTTCAGCCCCTACGACGTCGAGCGCGTCTACGGCAAGCCCTTCGCCGATATCAACGTCACCGAGAAGTACCGCGAGATGGTCGATGACGGACGCATCAAGAAGACCAAGATCAACGCGCGCACGTTCTTCCAGACCCTCGCCGAGATCCAGTTCGAGTCCGGCTATCCGTACGTCGTCTTCGAGGACACGGTCAATCGCGCCAACCCGGTCAAGGGCAAGGTGGTCATGTCCAACCTCTGCTCCGAGATCCTGCAGGTCAGCGAGCCGAGCATCCTGAACGAGGACCTGTCCTACGCGCACGTCGGCAAGGACATCTCCTGCAATCTGGGGAGCCTCAATATCGCCAGGACGATGGACTCGCCGGATTTCTCCAGGACGATCGCGACCGCGGTGCGGGGCCTGACCGCCGTGTCGGACCAGACCCACCTGCCCAGCGTGCCCTCCATCGACCGCGGCAACCGCGAGTCCCACGCCATCGGCCTGGGGCAGATGAACCTCCACGGCTACCTCGCCCGCGAGGGGATCTTCTACGGCAGCGAGGAGGGCCTGGACTTCACCAACGTCTACTTCGCCTGCGTGCTCTTCGCGGCCCTCACCGCCTCGCACGATCTCGCCGTCGAGCGCGGTCGGGCCTTCGTGGGCTTCGAGGACTCGACCTACGCCAGCGGCGAGTTCTTCGAGAAGTACGTGACCCAGGACTTCGTGCCGGTCACCGAGCGCGTCAAGGAGATCTTCGCGGCCTCCAGCGCGCACGTGCCCACGCGCGAGGACTGGGCCGAGCTGGCTGAGAGGATCCGGCGCGACGGCATCTACAACCGCAACCTGCAGGCGGTGCCGCCGACCGGCTCGATCTCCTACATCAACCACTCGACCTCCTCGATCCATCCGATCGTGGCCAAGGTCGAGATCCGCAAGGAGGGCAAGATCGGCCGCGTCTACTACCCGGCGCCCTACATGACGGACGACAACCTCGAGTACTACCAGGACGCCTATGAGATCGGCCCCGAGAAGATCATCGACACCTACGCCGCGGCCACCCAGCACGTGGACCAGGGGCTGAGCCTCACGCTGTTCTTCCCGGACACGGCCACCACCCGCGACGTCAACCGCGCCCAGATCTACGCCTGGCGCAAGGGCATCAAGACCCTCTACTACATCCGCCTGCGCCAGGCGGCCCTCACCGGCACCGAGGTCGAGGGCTGCGTCTCCTGCATGCTGTGATTCCGACGAGGGCGGCGGTGGAGGGGAGACGGGCATGCTGACGCCCCTTGCGGGGCCGCCATGCCCGCTTCCGGCCGGATCGGCCGGGCCGTCGACGAGACTCATCAGGGATGCCCGCGAAGGGGCTCGGTGCCTCACGTAGAACCGCCCGTGACGTCCGCGGACCGTGGCGGGCATGGGACGCGGGTCGTCGAGGCGCCCCGGGCGTCAGACATCCCCCGAGGGGAGCCCTCCCCGTTCCCGGGCCGAGACGCTGCGTGTACGGTCGTGCGCATGTCTCATCGCCAGATCCACTCGCGCCTCAGTCATCGTCGCAGTATCCCGCAGATCCTTCTGACCGCGCTCGTTCTGGCCCGACCGGCCTGGTCGCCCCGACTCGTCCGGACGACCTGACCGCCGCATCCCCCGGCCCGCGTGGTCGGCAGAGTCGGCCGGTCGGCTTCCGGCTGCATCGGCTACCGGGCGGGCCACTCGGCTACAGGGCGTTCGGCGGCGCCGTGCTGCCGCGCAGCACCAGCTCGGCGGGAATGATGACGCTGCGGGACCCGTCCATCGGTCCGGAGGCCACCTGCTCGAGCACCAGCCCCACCATCTCCCGACCGTGGCGCTTGAAGTCCAGGCGGACCGTGGTCAGCGGCGGGAAGCTGAACTCGCCCAGGGCCAGGCCGTCGAAGCCCACCACGGACACGTCCTGCGGCACGCGCCTCCCCCGCTCGTGCATGGCCCTGATGAGGCCGAGCGCCACCTCGTCGTTTCCGCAGAACACGGCCGTCACCTCCGGGTCGTCCGCGAGGCGCAGACCCGCCGCGTAGCCCGCGGCCGCCTCCCAGTCCCCGCCCACCGGATCGGGAACGGGCGCGCCCGCCTCCCTCAGGCGCGCCGCCCAGGTGGCCCTGCGGACCAGTGCCGACTGCGAGCCCTCGGGGCCGGTGACGTGATGGACCGTGCGGTGCCCCAGCTCCAGAAGGTGCCCGACGGCGTCGCGCACCCCCCCGACCTGGTCGGCGCTGGCCGAGGGGTAGTAGCCCACGAGGGCGGAGTCCGAGACGGCCACCGGCATGGTCGGCGGCAGGGAGAGGTGCTCGAGTCCCGCCCGCCCCGCCTGGACCACCACCAGGCCGTCGATGGTCTGGTGGGAGAGCCGGTGGACGGCCTCGCGCATGTCCTCGGACTCGGGGCGCTCCACCTGGACCAGGTTGACGGCGTAGTCGGCCGCGGTGGCGGCCTCCAGCACTCCCGCTGTGGTCAGGGCCTCCCCGGTGCGCTGGATCTGCTGAGTGAGCACGCCGATCGTCTTGAAGGATCCTCGTCTCAGGGCCTGCGCCGCGCGGTTGGGGGAGTACCCCAGCTGGTTCATCGCCCTCACCACCTTCTCGCGGGTGGCCGGGCGCACGTTGTCGGCACCCATCGAGACGCGCGAGACCGTCTGCGCCGAGACGCCTGCCAGGCGGGCCACGTCGCTCAATGACGACGCCCCCTTCGTTCTCCTGCGCTGGCCGGCCATGACCGGAGGCTATCAGGGGTCGGTGGGCGTCTCCCCGTCACCATCGTTGGCAACGTTAGCATGATCGGCATCATCGCCGCTCCGCCTCTCTGCGAATCGTATGACTGCATGGTTGTCGAAGTCGTTGACCGTCGATATGATAACGTAAACATCATGGGTGCCGCACAGTGGCGGCGCCCGGCGCCCCGCCGACACCCGAGAGAGCACGAACGATGATCGTTCCCAGACACTACGAGGACCTCGGCGTCCTTCACGAGAACACGCTGCCGCCCCGCGCCTACTACGTCCCCGCTTCGGCCGCCGCGGACCCGAGCCCCTGGAAGCGGGAGGAGTCGGATCGTCTCCAGCTGCTGAGCGGCCAGTGGAGCATGCAGTATCTGCCCAGCATCCACGACCTCACCGAGCCCTTCTGGGAGGGGGGCGAGCCCGTCCGCGCCCCGGAGGACGGCGAGGACGCCGGCGCGGCTGGCGCAGCCGGCGCGGTCACCGCCTCCGATGCCGGGACCCGGGCGGACGCCGCCGACCCGACCGGCACGGCGGGGTTCGCCCGGGTGCCGGTGCCCAGCACGTGGCAGCACCTCGGCTACGACCATCACCAGTACACCAATTTCCGCTACCCCATCCCCTTCGATCCGCCCCACGTCCCCCAGGACAATCCCTGCGCGGTCTACCTGAAGGATTTCGAGTACACCCCCGATCCAGAGGCCCCCTGCACCTCCCTGACCTTCGAGGGCGTGGACTCCTGCTTCTACGTGTGGCTCAACGGCGCCTACATCGGCTACAGCCAGGTCTCCCACGCCACCAGCGAGTTCGACGTCACCGAGCGCATCCTCCCCGGGTCCAACCACCTGGCCGTCCTCGTGCTCAAGTGGTGCGACGGCACCTACCTGGAGGACCAGGACAAGTTCCGCACCAGCGGCATCTTCCGCGACGTCTACCTGCTGTCCAGGCCGCGCGCCGTCCTCTTCGACTACGCCGTCACCACCTCGCTCGCCGGTTCGCCCACCATCCCGATGGGACCGGACGGGTCCCCCGCCCCGGAGCCGGGTGACGCCGTCGTCGAGCTGCGGGGGTCCTACCGCGGCGGAGCCGTGCCCACCACGGCGATGCTGACGACCCGCGACGGCGAACCGGTGGCCCTCGGGAACCTGGAGCCCATCGACGACGGCGATGACGCGAGCGGCGTCGTCGGCGGCGGGGCCGACGAGACCGACTACACCCACCGGGTCCGCCTCGCCGTGCGGGATCCGCACCTGTGGAGCGCCGAGGACCCCTACCTCTACATCCTGGTCATCACCACGCCGGGGGAGGTCATCACCGACCGGGTGGGACTGCGAGAGGTCGGGGTCGCCGACGTCGTCGTCCGCCTCAACGGGAGCCCCCTCACCCTGCGGGGGGTCAACCGGCACGACTCCGATCCGGTCACGGGCCCCGCCGTCGACCTGGCCCACATGCAGCGGGACCTGCGACTGATGAAGGAGCACAACATCAATGCTGTGCGCAGCTCCCACTACCCCAACGACCCGCGCTTCTACCAGCTGTGCGACGAGTACGGCTTCTACGTCATGTCCGAGGCCGACAACGAGAGCCACGGCGCCCAGAGCCTCTTCCTGGCCGACGACTCCTGGGACAACCAGGTGGAGCACTGGAACGAGCCCATCGCCGACAATCCCGAGTGGGCCGAGGCCACCATCGATCGGATGCGACTGTGCGTCCACCGGGAGAAGAACCGCCCCAGCGTCATCGCCTGGTCCGCCGGCAATGAGGGGGGATACGGCTGCACGTTCGAGGCGGCGCTGGCCTGGGTCAAGGGCTTCGACCCCACGCGCCTGACCCACTACGAGAGCGCCTACTACCGCGACTCCAAGCGCCGCTACGACTACTCCTGCATCGACCTGTACAGCCGGATGTACCCGTCCCTGGAGGAGGTCCGGGACTACCTGAACTCCGATCCGGACAAGCCCTTCATCCTCGTGGAGTACAGCCACGCCATGGGCAACGGCCCCGGCGACCTGGAGGAGTACTGGGAGATCATCCGGGCCGACGAGCGCATGTGCGGCGGTTTCGTATGGGAGTGGTGCGACCACGCGGTGACCGCCGGGACCAGCGACGACGGCCGGCCGATCTACCTCTACGGCGGCGACCACGGCGAGGCGATCCACGACGGCAACTTCTGCGTCGATGGCCTCGTCTCGCCCGATCGCATCCCCCACACCGGGCTGGCCGAGCTCAAGAACGTTCAGCGCCCCGCCCGAGTGGTGGACTACGACCAGGACGCCGGGCTCATCACCATTCGCAACGACCTCGACCACACCGACCTGGCCCGCTGCATCCGCATCTCCTACGAGCTGCGCTGCGACGGCGACATCGTGGAGCGCGGGAAGCTGGCGATGGAGCGGCCCGTTCCGCCGCACTCGCAGGTCGTGATCCCCTGCGCTCCGCGGGTGCCGGACGCCGGTCGATGCCATCTGCGGGTGGTCTACCGGCTCGCCGCGGACCAGCCGCTGCTCGGCGTCGGGCACGTCCTGGGCTTCGACGAGGTCCCCGTTCGCAACGCCGACGGGCGCCACCGGCGCGTCCGGGCGCTCGCGGACCGTGCGGGTACCGGGGCCCCGATCGCGACGGCGTGCGAGGACGCGCGGATCGAGGTCGTCGCCGGTGGGCTGCGCTGCGTCGTCGATGCGCGCACCGGGATGCTCTCCGGGATGGCCGTGGACGGCGAGGAGCTCCTGGACCGCCCGATGGAGCTCAACATCTGGCGGGCCCCCACGGACAACGACCGCAACGTGCGCCTGGAGTGGGAGCGCGCCCACTACCACCAGGCCGCGGCGCGGGCCTACGGGGTGGAGGTCGATGAGGGGTCGGGATGCGTCACCGTCCGCGCCGAGGTGGCCATGGTGGCACCCAGCATCCAGCCCGTCCTGCGCGGGGAGACGGCTTGGACCATCTGGGACGACGGGGAGGTGGACCTGAGACTGGCCGTCCGCCGGGCCGAGGGATTCCCATCCCTGCCGCGGCTGGGCCTGCGACTCTTCCTGCCGGAGGCGATGCGCCAGGTCTCGTATTACGGGCTGGGGCCGTTGGAGAGCTATGCGGACAAGCGCCGTGCCAGCTGGCACGGGGAGTTCGCCGACGACGTCGAGGCCTTCCACGAGGACTGCATCCGGCCCCAGGAGAACGGGAGCCGGGCCGATTGCGAGTACGTGACCGTCACCGGCGGCGGCCTGGGCCTGACCTGCGTGGGGCGGCGGCCCTTCTCCTTCAACGTCTCGCAGTACACGCAGGAGGAGCTGGCCCGACGGCGTCACAGCACCGAGCTGCGTCGCTGCGGCTCGACGGTCCTGTGCCTGGACGCCGCCATGGCCGGTATCGGCTCGAACAGCTGCGGCCCGAGCCTGGCTGAGCGCTACCAGGTGAGCGCCCGCGACCTGGAGCTGGGGCTCTGCTTCCAGCTCCGCACCATGAATAGCAACAGCACGCACGATGAGGTGACGTCATGAGCGATGGGAACGCCGGAGCGGCGACCGGGCGAACGGCCGGGGGATCCGGAGCGGCCGTGGGGGACGCCCCCGGGACGACCGATGAGCGCACGTACCTGAGGTGGTACAACAAGGTGGGCTACGGCTCGGGCGACGTCGCCGGCAACGTCGTCTACGTGCTCCTGTCCGCCTTCGTCATGATCTACCTGACGGACACCGCCGGGCTCAACGCGGGCGTCGTGGGCACGCTCATGATGTTCTCCAGGTTCTGCGACGGCTTCTCCGACATCATCTTCGGGGCGCTGCTGGACCGCACGCGCACCCGGATGGGCAGGGCGCGACCGTGGATGCTGTGGGGATTCGTGGGCTGCGCCGCCATGATCATCGCGATCTTCGCGATTCCCACGAGCCTGGGGGACACGGCCAAGTACGCCTGGTTCTTCATCGCCTACACGCTGCTCAACGCCGTGTTCTACACGGCCAACAACATCGCCTACTCCTCGCTCACCGCGCTCATCACTCGCAACAGCTCGGAGCGGGTGCAGATGGGGTCCATCCGCTTCATGTTCGCCTTCGGGACGAATCTGCTCATCCAGAGCATCACCGTGGGCGGGGTGGCCATGTTCGGCGGTGGCGCCGCGGGCTGGCGGGCCATGGCGATCGTCTACGCGCTGCTCGGCCTGGCGGTCAACACCCTGTCCGTGTTCTCGGTCAAGGAGCTGTCGCCGGAGGAGCTGGAGGGCGAGAGTGAGAGCGGCCCCGAAGACGACAAGCTCTCGGTCGCTGAGTCGGCCAAGATGCTCCTGTCGAACAAGTACTACCTCATCATCCTCGTCGTCTTCCTGCTGACTCAGATCTTCACGGCCATGCTCAACATGGGCATCTACTTCATGACCTACATCCTGGGGGACGCCAAACTGCTGGGGACCTTCGCCTGGGCCATCAATGTCCCGCTCATCGTCGGTCTGCTGCTGACGCCGCTGGTCGTGAGCAGGTTCGGGGAGATGTACCGGGTCAACATCGGCGGCTACATCATCGCGACCCTCGGGCGGCTCGGGGTGCTCGTGGCGGCCTACCTCCACAACATTCCCCTCATGCTGGTGCTCTCCGGGATCGCGGCCCTGGGGATGAGCCCGTTGCAGGGGACGCTCAATGCCATGATCGCCGAGGCCTCGGAGCACACCTGGCTGCGCACGGGCAAGCGCATCGACGGACTCATGTTCTCCTGCACCTCGCTGGGCGTGAAGGTCGGCGGCGGGCTCGGCACCGCCGTGTCCGGGTGGCTCCTGGCGGCCAGCCATTACGACGGGCACCTGGATGTGCAGCCGAACTCGGCGATCCAGATGCTCTACGTCATGTACGTGTGGTTCCCGCTCATCGCCAACGCGCTCATCCTCTTCCTCCTCACGCGCCTCGACGTGGAGCGGGTCAACGCCCGCCTCAAGGCGGACGGGGCCGGCAGCGACACGTCTGGCGGGGTCGGCGAGGCTGGCGCGTCTGGCGGAGCCGGCGGGGCTTCCCGAGCCGACGGGGAGGCCGATGACGGCGTCGAGGGCCTGACCGCCGCGGCCGGCACCGAGGACGGCGACGGCTCGGCAGGTTGACGCAGCGTGAACGACTGTGAGCGACTCACGGGTGGGGGTGAGACGGCGGCTTAGCGGCCTGACCTGAGACTGCTCGGATGACTCGCGGGTGGGGCGGGCCAGGGGAGTAGCGGGAGGTGGGGCGTCGCCGCCCCACCCGTGTTCTCCGTGCGGTGCGTGTGCGGGCAAGGGTCTCCGCTCGCCTGCACGCGGCCCGTTTTCCTAGCCGTCCATCGCGTTCTCCAGCCACGCCCGTGCGGTGGTGTGGAAGTGGGATGTGCTGTCGACGGCGTGGAGCAGGACATTGGCGTCGACGATCACCGGGTGCCCTCGGCGTCGTACTGATCGAGCAGCTCGAGGGTCTCGGCGACATCGGTGACATCGACCTTCAGCCCGACGCCGGCCGTCCGCTGCTGGAAGTGCGTGGGCGTCTGCTTCCGGGCCAGCCTGCGCGTGCGAGTTCGTTGACGGCCTTACCCAAACCGATGCGGCGCTTCCGGCGCAGGTGCTCCGCCGCAGCCGCGACCTCGGGATCGAGACGTACCATTGTCCTCACCTCGTTATCGTAACGCCGTAGCTTCATGGAACGTGCATCACTGATGCGCCTCGGGTGCCGACAGGGCGAGGTCGCAGGGGCAGGTCTGCCCTCCCCGGTCGCCTGCGCTCGGATCCGGGCGGCGACTGGATCGCGAATCGTGCCGGAACAGTAACGTGAGGCCATGACCAACCCCGCTACCGGCGATATCCCTCGCGTCCATGCCGACCGGCCCACCGTCGCGACCAACGGCAATGGTTCGATCCACCCCAGGGGAACCGCTCTGAGCACTCCCTACCTCGACGGCCCCACCTCGACCCAGCGGGCCGAGCGCGCCCCCTGGCGGGCCGAGGCCGCCGTCGAGATGCTCTCGACCGCCTTCCTCCGCCGCGGTTCCGCCACACCGTTCGTACGAGAGGTGCTCGTGCCGCTGATCCTTCTCGTCACGGGCATCCAGGTCTCGGCCGTGGTGGACGACGACCCGGCCACCGGTTCCCTTCCCCTTCTCGCCGTCCTGGTCCCCGCCGCCGTCATCGCCCTCTACGTCAGCCGCATGCAGTGGGTATCCAGCCACGCCCACGTGCGAGCCGCCATCGCCTGGGCCCGCAGCGCCCCGGTGCCGCGACGGTCCTGGGGGCACGACGGGGGGCCGGGCGCCTCCCCGGGCGGAGCCGCCGCGCCGGGGTCCGACGACGTCGTCCGCCCCGGCGCCCTGCCCGCCGTCGGCCAGTGGCTGCGGATCACGCTGCCCCGCCGGCTGCCCGGCCTCATCTGGGCGGCCCTGGCTCCCCCGATCGTGACGACCCTCGCGCGCGCCTACGCCCCGGCCCCCTTCCAGGAGACCACTCGTCTGGCGGGGACGGCGCTCGTCCTCGGCGTTGTTCTCGGCGGCCTGATCGACAACCTCGTGCTGTCGGCTCGGCTCGGGCGCGCACGGTCCGCCGTCGGGCTGACGGGACTGGAAACCGGCGCCTGGACCCTCGCCCAGCGCTTCACCGACGACCCCCTCGCGCTGCCGGAGGAGGAGGCGGTGGTCCCCCGCCGCGGCACGGTGTGCGCCCGACTCGCCGGCATCAACTCGCTCCCCGATCAGTCCAGGCTCGTCGAGGTCACGGTCCTGGACGCTCAGATGGCCGTCCTCCGGCAGGCCGCCGACGACGTCGCCGGTCCCGGAGCCCCGTGGGCGGAGTCGCGTCCGGGCGGCCTCGGGGCGGATCCCGCAGTGGGCCCCCGGAGGGACGTGGCGCGGGCCAGACGGGCCCTGGCGGACCTGCTGGCCTCGGCGCGCGCTGTGACCGATCACGGCCACCGCGTCTTCCAGGCCGGTTATCTGCTCACATTCGTCCTCCTGCTCTACCTCGGTGCTCGACCCTGGGCCACCGGCGACGTCCTCGCCTGGCGCACCATCACGCCTGTGATCCTCAGCGCCGGGGCTACGCTCCTGGGCGTCGCCATGATCGGCACCGAGGTGAACAGCGTGGTCGCCGATGCCACCACCGAGCAGTTCCACCTGCGAGCGCTGCGGGACTGGGCCGCCTCCTGCCGCCTTCACGCGGCGTCCGGCTGGGCGGAGCCGGCGTGGATGCGTGACGGTCGATGGAACCTCCGACGCCGACCGGCTCGTATGACTCGGCGGGGGCTGGGGCTGTGGGTGCTCATCCTCCTGGTCGTCGGCGTCCTCGCCGTGGGCTGGACGGCGGGGGAGACTCCCGCGAGCCTGAGCCGCTCCGTCGCCTCCCTGCGCATCGAGACCCTGCGGTCCTGGGGGCTGGGGGAGATCGAGCTCGGCGCCCTGTGCGCGGTCGGGCTGGGGGTCTGGGCGCTCCCCGTGGTCGGGTGCCTTCGATGGGGGCGCGAGGTCCGGCGGCTGGAGGAGACTCTCCTGAGCGACGGCCTGGCGCGCATCAGCATCAACGGCGACGTCGTCGTCGATGAGGCCTCATCGACGTCCGTCCACGCGGAGGGGACGGGGCGGGGCTCGGCGGCCGTGCTGGGGATCCCCGACGAGGCCCTCGTGGAGGGGCCGGGGGCGTGGGCCTCGGACGTGTCCGCCATGTCGTCGGGAGTCGCCGCGCCGTGGGAGTGCGGGGTGGCGGTCGAGCGGCTCAGTCGCCTGGCGGCGAACCGTCGCCGCGACTCCCGGGGCGGGTGGCTCCCCCTTCATGTCGGCCTGCTGGCGCTCGTCCTGGCCATTGTCCGGCTCGGTGCCGGGCGGGGCTGGATTCTCGGCGTCCTCGTGGCGGCACTGGGAGGGCTCATGGTGGTCAGCGGAGTGGTCTCCTTCCTGCGGGACGTCATCCTCGACGCCCGGGTGCGGCGCTCTCTCCTGGCCTGGGCGCGGGAGGCTCGCGGCCCCTGGGCCTGGCCGGGGGTCGACGGGCCGGGCGGTGAGAGCGGTGGAGGCGCGATCGCGACCTGGTGGGATATCGACGGGAAGGCCAGGCCGGCGTCCTTCTTCGTCGTCATGGGGGAGACCTCCGCCCTGTGGTGGCTGCTCGCCCCATCGGGCGCCGTGCCCGCCGCGACCGAAACGCTCGCGCCGTTCGTCCTGGCCCTGCCGGCGCTGACATGGCTCATCAGCATGATCAGGTTCGCCCTCCTGGCGGCGAGTGCGCACCGCGCCCGGGCCGCGGTCGGGCTGCCGGGGCGGTGGCGGGTCCGGGACCGAGTGGAGGCGGGTGAGCGCACCACGACGACGGTTCCCGGCTGGCAGGCGCTCGGCAAGCCCGTTCCCGCGGCGGGAGGCGCCGTCCATTGGTCCTGGGGGCGGTGACCGACGGAACCGGACGCGGGGCCCAGCCCAGGGGCTCATTGGCTCGGCGCCCCGGCGGCCCAGGGGCGCCGTGACCCGAGTCGTCCAGGAACGCGCGGCTCGGCTCGGCGGCTCAGGGGCTCAGTGGTGCCGTGCTCGCGCGCTCAGTGGTGCTCGACTCAGTGGTGCTCGACCCGGCGGATCTCCTCGCTCATGTCCTCGCTCAGGTCGGCAGCCCCGAACTCCTCGGTCAGGGGCAGCCTCAACCGGAAGTCGGTGCCGAGGCAGAGCTCCACAACGCCCCTGGTCAGCTCGAAGTCCACGAGGTGGCCGCCCCAGGTGCGCTCGTCGTCGATGACGTGGGCGTGGCAGCCGGCCACCGAGATCCCCTGCTCGTACAGCGGCGTGCGGAAGCCGGCCACCGTCCCCTCGAAGTCCTCGCGCCGCACGATCTCCTCGCCGTCGGTGGCCTCGACCATGGGCCGGTAGGGCCTCTCCTGCTTGACCACGGTGCGCGCGCTCGCCCACGCGAAATGCCCCGTGACCCGCAGCGCGTACATGTAGTTCGAGCTCGGCACGAGGGCGTCGATGACCTCGGAGAACTCCCTGCGGCTGAGCGCCCCGCCGGCCCCGCCCACCTCCTGGCGGATTCCGGGCACGAAATTGGTGACGACGGCGTACGGGGTGCGCTCGCTCAGGTCGGGCACGCTCACTGACCCGTCGCCGCGCAACCGATAGCAGGTGCCGCCCAGGATCACCATCTCCCCGTCGAGCCCGTTGAAGGTGCCGATCCCGAAGGAGCCGTGCCCGAGCAGCTCGGCCAGGGTCATCTCGTCCTCGTAGACGCCTTGGGCCAGGGATGCGATGAGACTGGTCTGGAAGATCTGGTGGCGAGTGACGGTGCGGGTCTGCGAGGACGTCATGGCGCCAGGGTAGCGACGGATCCGGCTCGGGGGGCGGGAGGGTCTGCGCCTGCCCGCTCCCCTCCCCGCAAGGGGCCGATCCCATTCCTTCCCCCGCCGCAGGGCGCCCGATCCTAGAGTCGGGTCATGGTCCGACCGCGTGCACGCTCCATCCTCCTCGTCGTCCTCGGGGTCGTCATCGGCTTCGCCGTCGGCTCGGGGGCGACCCTCACCCTGGTCGACGCCTGGTTCAGCGGGCGCACCGATCCCGATCCCGAGGACATCGCTGCTGCCGGACGCTTGCAGGCGGCTCTTGAGCAGGCGGGGCAGGAGCAGACACTGCTCATCGGCCCTAGTGTGAGAGAGAATCCCGCCGGCTCGGGCGACTACGAGCTCAGTGCGACGTTGCCCGACGACACGGGGCTGGAGGAGGTCCTCACGATCTTCGATGGTGTCGAGGCGACCGTCGAGCAGGCGGACGTGAGTATGGGGGATAAAGGCCGCCTGAGCCTTGCGTGGACTGTCGGAGGAAAACGGATGGGTGTGGAGGTCGGCCTCAGCGGTACCTCCACCGGCACGCTTCGAACCGGGCTCACGACGGCGCTCGCCGCGGTACAGGCCGGCGCTGAGCGCGCCAACGTGGCGATGAGGAACTCTCCGAAGGCAGTCGAGGTCGACTGGGGCGAGGCCGAGGCCGCCGGCCTCTCGGCGGCCCGGCCCGGCCAGGAGCAGAATCCGGCGGGCGATGCCATCATGTACTCCCAGACCGCCTGGGTGGATCGCGTTCAGGTGCGGATTGAGACCGAACCGGGGGCCCGGAGTCTGATTGAGACGGATATCGCAGGCTGGGTGACTGCCGCGAAGGACGCCGGTTTCACCGACGTGCAGCTGAGAGCCTCGGACTCCGGCATCTGGCGCTCTTTCCGCGTCTCAGACGCCAGGAGCAGCTCGGACATCGAGGCGGTGGCTCCGCCGCTCCTGGCGGCTATTGATCGATGCGACGTCAGTACTGGAACGGAGTTGAGCACTGGCCAGCAGTATGGCAATGACGCTGCGCGCCTGGAGTACGACTGCCGAGACGGATGGCTTGCGGTCGCCAAGGAATCCGCAGACGAGAACACGAGGGAGACGACGGACCCCGAGGCCGCGCAGCGGGCCCTGGACGCCGCCCGGCGGTGAGGCGACGGCGGCCTCCGGCGTACCGGTCCGCATCGCCGAAGGGCTGCTCGCCCTCGTCCATGGGCTCTTCGCCTTCCGCCTGCCGGACTCTCCGCGGTTGCTCGTGGTACGCGGCAGCGGAGAGCAGAGCGCGAGAGGAGGTCGTGCCCTCATGGTGGGGCGCGTGGGACTCCTGAGACATCACGGGACTCATTCGGGCGAGGACGTGACCAAATCTGCCACAAAGGCACTGCAAGGCGGAATCAGCGACGGAAAAAAGCCCGAAATATCAACGATTCATTGTGCGCCCTCCGACGAGATCCGGGCCTTTGTGGCAGATTCGGACATTTTCTGAGGTCAAGGCCGTCGTGATCGCCTTGTCGCGCTGGCGCCTGGTCCGGGTTCTCAGGGATGTGACCGATCCTGGTGATTGGCGGGGTGTGCGTTATGGCCTGTTCACGGTTCTGTCCCTGGCCGTGACGGGGGTGGCGATCTCGTCCACCCGCACCGCGGGGCTCATAGAAGTATGATCTCAGTCAACTAAGTGGCGCAGGCTCACATGCGGCATCCGTATCTATTGTGATGCCTTGATGGCCGGGCGCCGGGGAGCGGGCACGGCGACGCAGGGAAATGGGCGTGGGAGGCCGCCGGCTCGCAGTCGGCCCCGCTCAGGCTGGTTATGGGCGGTCGCGTTTGTCGTCGAGCCGTCGAACCGAGGTAGGTGCCGGGGTGAAGCTCTCGGTGACGACTCGGGGTTCCGAGCGTCCTGATGCGCCTTAACGGGGTGGAGATCTAATGGCCGCAGTTTCGTGACCGAGTATGAGACGCGCATCATGGATTGTCTGTCAAGGTGATCTCTAGATTCAGAGAACTCTCAGATTAACCTCGTATTTTTCTCGAAGGGTCGACTGTGTCCACCATCCCCATTCCCAGAGCGCTTGGCACTCCTGCGCGTGCGGTGGGTGCGCTCGTCGCACTTGCTGCGCTCGTCGCCACGCTCCTGACTGTCCTGTCCATGCAGGCCCGAGCCGCCAACAACCCGTCGATCACCGTCTCCGGCCTGTCCCTGGTGGTCTCCAACGCCAACGGTGCCGAGGAGCCGGACAACACCTCGGTCAAGGTCGATGACATCCTCAAGCTGAAGTTCTCCTGGGACGCCCGCAACGCCAATGCCAAGAGTGGGGACTCCTTCCAGATCGGGCTTCCCGAGCAGTTCCGCAACCGGGAGCGCCTGTCCGAGCCGATGAAGGTCATCCACCAAGGGGAGGAACACACGATCGGTGAGTGCGTGATGGACGACCGCACCATTACCTGCACCTTCAACGCCGACCTTGACACCATCGTTGCTCAGGGCTTCACCGGTCTGCGGGGCGACGGTTCGGCACTGGTGGTGGCTGCTGCGACCACTGATGCGGCCAACGTGACGATCAATGCCAACGGTAGGCAGACCGAGGTGCCTGTGCCCGGCGGCAAGATCTCTGAGAACGTCGGCCCCGACTACACGCCGCAGTCGCTGAGAAAGTGGGCCTTCGACGTCACCAGCACCTCTAAGACGGTGGACTGGGAGCTGACTTTCGGACCTGACCAGGTCAAGGCGGCCCTTGAGAGGAACGGCGGCTCTCTGACGGTCGACGGGAAGACCCGATCGACCATCACCTTCACCGACCAGCTCGGTCCCGGACAGGCCTATGTCCCGACCAAGAGCGAGTGGAAGCTGAACATCGGCACTGCCCAGGGCCGGGACAAGCTTTACGGCCAGGTCACGGACGCCAGCGGCACCGACCAGGACACCAGCCAGGGAGACTTCGACCTCGACGTCGAGGTCCAGGGCAACACCGCCACCCTCAAGGTGACCGGTCCCTTCGCGCCGCAGACCAACTACCACATCTACTACGCTTCGACCCCCACCACGGCCGACGGTGTCGTCCAGGCCGGTGTGGAGTACACGAACAAGGCCTCCGCGGTGGGGACCGATCTGGAGCACTCCTACTCGGTCTACTACTCCAGGTCCTTCACCATCAACGTCACCATGGAACCGGGATTCGGCGGGCTGGACATCACCAAGCTCCTCACCGGATCCGAGACCGGTAAGGTGCCGGCCGGCACCACCTTCGAGGTCCAGATCACCTATGCCCTGCCCGGCGGCGCTACCGTGGACACCTACCCGGGGTGGAACGCTCCGGGGACCGTCCGCGCGGACCGCACCGGCGGTGACACGTCCATGACAGTCACCGCGGGGGAGAAGGCCGTGTACAACGGCACCTTCCCGGCGGGGACGGTTCTGTCCCTCAATGAGGACACGACGTCGGCCTCGAGCACTCCCGCTGGCGTCGCCTGGGGGCGCCACACCTTCACGGTGGCGGGCCAGATCACCAACAGCCTGACCATCGAGGACCAGAAGTCCACGGCCGTGACACTTCGCAACTCCGCCGACCCCGCCCCTGCGGAGGAGGGTGACTTCACGGTCACCAAGGTCCTGGCCGGCGACGGCGACTTCAGCAAGTCCACCTTCGAGTTCGCCTACACCTGCACCGACGGCACCGAGGGGTCGCTGACGGTGACGGGAGCCGCGACCTCGGAGAAGTCCAAGAAGATCAAGGCGGGTTCGACCTGCACCGTCACCGAGGACAGCGCCAAGGCCGGTCAGAACGGATACACGCTGACCGCCCCGGCCGCGCAGACCGTGGAGATCATCAAGGACCAGACAGCCGCGGTGACGATGACCAACACCTACGCCCGCGACATGGGTACCTTCTCGGTGACCAAGGCCATTACCGGTCTCGAGTCGGTGGACAATGAGTTCACCTTCTCCTACACCTGCGACAACAACGTGAGGGGCACTGTGAAGGTCAAGGCCGACGGATCGGTGGTCTCCGGACCCGAGCTGCCCGTGGGCACCACGTGCACCATCGAGGAGGACGCTCAGTCCGCCGTGGTCCAGGGATACACCCTGGAGGTGCCCGCCGCCCAGACGGTGACCATGAGAGAGAAGGAGCAGGCGGTGCTCGTGACCTTCACGAATACCTACACTCCTGAGCCGACGCCGAGCACCTCGCCGACTCCCACACCGAGCGAGTCCCCCGAGCCGACGCCGAGCGCCTCGCCGACTCCCAGCGAGACCGCGACACCGGAGCCCAGTGAGTCGCCGTCGCCGACGCCGTCCGCGTCGCCCAGCGAGTCGGCCTCGCCGTCTCCGTCGGCGAGCGAGTCTCCGTCGCCCAGTGAGACCCTGGACCCGAGCGAGTCCCCCTCGCAGGACCCGACGCCGAGTACGTCCGCGTCGCCGAATCCGAGCGATCCCGCTACTCCCGGTGACCCGTCCTCGCCGAGCCAGCCTCCGCAGGTCGGGCCCAGCGACCCGCCGGTGCCCGGCTCGGCGTCCGGAGTGCCCAGTGTTCCCTCCGGGGGCCCGCTGGCCAGCACCGGTGTCAAGGTCGGCCTGCCGCTGGCTTTCGCCATCCTCGTCGTGATGGGAGGCGCCCTGCTGGTGAGCCGCCGCCGCGCCTGAGACGGGCGGTAGTCCTCACCTCTCACAGGGGATACGCCCCCGAGCCCGCCCAGTCCTACGACGGGGTGCGCTCGGGGGCGTCGTCGATTTCATTGTGTGGCGCGTGGTGGGTGGCCTGGGGCAGCCGAGGAGCGCCGGCTGAGGATGGAGGCCTGGTGGTCTGAGGCGGGAGCAGCGTGCGGAGTGTCAACGTCCAGATGGAAATAGAAGTCGGTATCTGCCGTTACCCTTGAGTCGGAGGCGGCGTGAGCCGCCTCCTGGGACCTGATCGTTGGGAGCACACTAGTGGCACGCGGAGACCTGCTTCTCGACTTGGTTGAAGCTGAGCGTCGTGGCGATCGTGACCGCTTCCGAGTCGTCGTTGAAGGGATGATCGCCGAAGAGCGCGCCAACCAGCATCATCTTCTTGCTGACCGCCTTTCCGAGATCATCATGACAAGTGGGCAAGGGCTGCCCAGAGACGATCAAGCAGCATCTGTTCGCGATCTGGTCCAGGAAGTGATTCCTCAGCGCCGGTTGGATGAGCTTGAGCTGGATTCGGTGGCGCAGCGTGTTGTCTCTGAGCTCATCGAGGAGCAACAGCGCGCCGACCTCCTACGAAGTTACGGGATAGAACCCCGCCACCGTCTCCTGCTCGCCGGACCTCCTGGTAATGGCAAAACCAGTGTTGCCGAGTCGATCGCGGCAGAACTCATGCTTCCTCTTTACGTGATTCGTTACGAAGGCGTGGTGTCGAGCTTCCTCGGGGAAACGGCGTCACGTTTGGATCATGCCTTTGAGTTCGTGCGAACCCGCCGATGCGTCCTCTTCTTCGATGAGTTCGACACTGTCGCTAAAGAGCGCGCTGACGAACATGAGACCGGGGAGATCAAGCGTGTTGTCTCCACACTTCTGCTCCAGATAGATCGGCTCCCTCCACATGTCATCCTGGTTGGTGCAACGAATCATGACGAGTTGCTGGATCGAGCGGCATGGCGGCGCTTCCAGATCCGTACCGAGCTGAATCCTCCAACGAGGGCGCAGGCTACCCGCTTCCTGGAACGACTTGCACAACGCTTCGGTGGCGATCTTGGTTACGCTCCGAGGACGCTGGCGGATCGCCTTGCGGGATCCAGTTTCGCGGAGTTGGAGGAGTTCGCCATAGATGTCCGACGCCGCACTATTCTTGAGCTACCGGATGCCAATATGCGTCGGATCGTCAAAGAGCGACTTGAACACTGGACAGGCGTGGCTCACTCATGAGCGACGACGCTCGGCCGCTGCTTGCGTTCGATTCACCTTCCGTGGGAGAACGGGTAAAGTCGGGAGGACGTCCTCCGAAAGTGGTCGGTCCGGGCGGTAGAAGGCAGGGTGAGCGCCTGAGTCCTCGATTCAAAGAGCTTACCGAAGCCTTCGAGGCAAAGCGTGCAGAGCTGGGAGAGGGAACGCCGATTGAGGCAGATCCGTCGCTGGTGATCGTGCTGGACCTGGCAGGCAGCGTCGAAGAATTTTACAAGGCAGTGAATAAAGTTGAGGGTCTCGAGTTCCTCGCAGAGATGGCGGGAGATACGACCGATCCCGATGATGACTTCTACATCCAGGATCGTGGGAAAAAGCGTTCAAAAAAGTCAGTCGAACACTCACTGTATCTAGTGATGTCCAATGCCAGGGCTGTCGATCAGATGGTCTCACTCTTTGACCATTGGAAAAAGGGGCCTAAGGCCAAGTTCGAGTGGGGCTTGGGTAAATTTAAGGGTGTGTTTTCTCAATTAGTGGACCTTCGCCGTTGGGGACCTGAGGATCGCGTAAGAGAAACCGGTCTGATAGAGCGGTGGCAGGAAACACTGGATATTGTTGGGGATTCCCAGAGTTCGGTTCGAGTTGAGGTCGAACTGTGGTATCGCAATGATCGAGGGCAACGGCAAGCGTCTGAACAGGAGATCAGGACAATCATCGCTGATAGCGGTGGGCGAGTTGTCAATCGAGCCAAGATTGAGGAGATTGGATACCACGCCCTGCTCGCCGAGCTGCCTCGACAACAGGTTGAGACCGTTGTTCGGCAGGGACCTCAGGCAATCCGTTTGCTGATGGCTGAGGATGTCATGTTCGTTAGCCCATTTGAACCTATGAGCGTGAAGGCGGCCCCGTCGGTTCCGGGCTCAGAGTTTTCTTTTCCGCCGGTGGTCCTGAAGGATAACAAGCCACGTATTGCATTGCTCGATGGGGTGCCGTTTCAGAACCATGACGCTTTAGCGGGAAGACTGAGCATCGACGACCCGGACGATTTTGAAAGTGGTTACCCGCTGGCGGCGCGCTCGCACGGGACCGCGATGGCCTCACTCATCATCCATGGTGATCTGTCTGTGCCCGAGATCCCGTTGGACCGAAAAGTCTACGTACGTCCGATCATGCGTCATGAGGAGTTGCCTTCCGATCAGTATGTTGAACGAGTGTCACCAGATACTCTTTTCGTGGATCTACTTCACCGTGCTGTTCGACGCATTCTCATCGGAGAATCCAGTCGGCCGCCAGTCGCCCCAAGTGTGCGTATCATCAATTTATCTATTGGTGATAGGGGGCGTCCTCTTGTGCGGAGGATGAGTCCGATAGGGAGGCTTGTTGACTGGTTAGCGCTTGAGTACAACGTTCTCTTCATTATCAGTGCTGGGAACCATGTAGATCCAATTTCCATTCCGGCAGAGGGTGCTTCCGATAGAGAGTCGGCTCGGGTGGCCGCCTTGCAAGCCGTACACGCCAGCCAGATTGTCCGCGGCATTCTTCCGCCGGGCGATGCGATGAATGCGGTGACCGTAGGAGCGGTGCATGCGGATGGTTCGCCGGATCCGGATGAGTCGTCGAACGTGTGGGACCTTTCTCGCCAAGGCGAGCCTGCGTTGTACTCGGCTACCGGTCCTGGTGTTGACCGCATGATCAAGCCAGACATATACCATGTCGGTGGTCGACGTCTTTTCGTGCGGCCCATTAAGCAGTCTGTCTTGCGTAGTGATGTCGATTTGTGTCCCGCGAGGACCACGTGAACGGGCCCGGGTCTTCGAGTGGCCGCACCCAGCGAATGGGGAAGTTCTAACCGGACGACATTCGAATGTGGGACGAGCCATGCCACTGCACTCGTCACTCGCGAGGCGAGCCTGCTATTCGATCTGCTCGAGGCTCGTTCTCATGATCGCTACGTATCGCTGTTGCCGGATGCGATGTTTCATCCACTCATTGTTCGTGCGCTGCTGGCTCATGCATGCTCCTGGGGTGATTGGCAGAAAAAACTGAGTCCTGAGCTCAGGATCACCTCGGATCAGCGCCGGAACTTGACTCCGTTTCTCGGTTACGGACGTTATTTTTCAGACGTGGCTCGGAGTGCGGTCAATCGTGCGGTTGTGGTTGCCGGAAATTTCATCGGCTTGGATGAACGTCACTCGTATGATCTACCGCTTCCCCATTCCATCCGAAACAAGGCCGAATGGCGTCGTCTCAGCATCACGCTCGCATATTGGGCTCCCGCAACGCATGGTCTTA
>ERZ773004.560-NODE-560-length-22972-cov-46.904743_pt1 | contig 22972 bp, 18 predicted proteins | sample MGYA00580667_ERZ773004 | MGnify/ENA primary metagenome ERZ773004 (study PRJEB29015, sample SAMEA2737963) | human oral metagenome | biome: human oral; feature: human-associated habitat; material: dental | place: China | collected 2123 ... | reverse complement strand
AGCGTTCGACTGAAAATCGAAAGGTCACCGGATCGACGCCGGTCGGAGCCACTGCCTCGAATCCAGGACATGCGTACGTCCCTCCCCGCCTCCCTTTAGCTTCTCCCATGTGCGATCTCACGCGCTTCAACACGTACAAACTTACGCGTGCGCTTCAACGCGTACAAACTTACGCGTGCGCTTCCCGCATACGAACTTTCGCGCTTCTACGCGCGCAGACCCTTGTTCTTCTCGCACCGCACGACTCCTAGTGCGCGAATTCTTGGTCCCTCTAAAGCAGGGGCTCAAATCCGTCGCCCCGGCAATCCCCGGCCGAGCGACGGACTAGAGACGCCTACGACGCCCCGGCTTTTTCGGCACGTTTTGGCACTTCCAACACGCGTCTCGGCCTTTCGGGGCGTGCCGAGTTCTTGTTGGCACATGTAAAGATTTTTTACACGTCCCAAAAACGTGTAAAAAATTTGGCGATTCTTTTACACGTCAAGAATTCCGTGTCTAGAATTTTTCCATGTGGAAACCCGATCTTCCTTACAATGAACTCCCGTTCCCTCCCGTCGACGAACTGGAGACTCGCTCGATTCTTCGGGCGGCGGCGAACGCGCGGGCGGCGCTCGCCGGACTGGATCAGGCAGTCAAACAGATCCCCAACCCAGAGATCCTCATCTCTCCTCTCTCGCTCCTCGAAGCGCAGGCAAGCTCGGAAATCGAAAACATCGTGACCACAACCGACGACCTCTTCCGAGACGAAAACCTCAGGAGCGCCGCACCGGACCCAGCGGTAAAGGAGACTTTGCGCTACCGGGAGGCTCTGTTCGCTGGGCTCAAGGAGGTTCGCCGTCGTCCCCTCAACACGAATATCGCCCTCGAAGTAAGCTCCCACATAAGCGGCTACAACATGGAGCTGAGGTCCCTGCCCGGCACTTTCATCGGAAACCCCACGACCTTGGAAGCCCGGTACACGCCCCCCGAAGGCAAAGAGCTCATCGCCCGCAAGCTCGGGGATTGGGAGAAGATCGTCCACATCGGAGACGAACTCGACCCATTGGTCGCAATGGCGGTTGCACACTACCAGTTTGAGGCAATCCACCCTTTCACGGACAGCAACGGGCGCACGGGAAGGATCCTCAACATCCTCATGCTCATCGAAAGGAGGCTTTTGAGCGAACCGGTTCTCTACCTTTCCCGTTACATCATCGAAAACAAAAACGAGTACTACGACCGCCTCCTGGCCGTGACGCGAGACGGCGCCTGGCATGAGTGGCTTTCCTTCATGCTGAGCGCCGTGCATTCGACCTCCGAGGAGACGCTCGCAACCATCGACAGAATCCAAGGGCTTCGCCGCACGATTCGCGAGCAAATGCGCTCGAATCGGGGAAGTTCGAACGCCGACCTTCTGGACCTGCTCCTCGAACGGCCATACTGCCGAATCGCCGACGTCGAAAACGCCTGCAACGTCACGCGCCCAACGGCGACCAAACGTCTGGAAGAGCTGGTCGCCGCGGGCGTGCTGGACGACAGAAGAGTCGGCAGAGACAGACTTTTCGTCAATGTGCCGCTGATGAAGATCCTCCGCAGCCCTGGATCCGCCGCGCAGGCACGCTGAGGCTGCGAGATTGGCGCTTGCCGGGCAAGGTCCTTCTGTGGCCACGCCGCCGCGGAATGCGTTGAGCCCCTCGGATTTAAGATCGTCCGGCAGAATAGTTGCTGGCCAGGCGCCTAAAGCACCTCGACCAGCCGAATCAGGTATCCGTCGGGGTCTTGGACGACGAACTCCTTCTGCCCTTCCAAACCGGCGCCTTGGGTACCCGTTTCATACCAAATCTGCCGCAGATCCCGAAACGGCCGGACGCCCAGTGCGGCCAGCCTCGAACGTGCGGCGCCGACGTCGGAAACTTCGATTTGGAGGCCCATCCCCCGCCCCCTCGGCGCACGGACGCGGCCGGCGAACCAAGCCTCCGAATGGTCTTCTTCGAGCATGAGTTGGGCGCCGTTGAGTTCGAGGCATGCGAACAAGGGATCCTCCCTGGAAAAGAGAATCCGGAAACCGACTCCTTTGACGTAAAAGTCGAGACTCACGAAGATGTCGCCGACGGACAACTCGGGAACGAGCGGATTCCAACGCATAGCCCGATCATGGCATACGTTCTGCCCACCAATTCGTCGGACTCCGTATACTCAAGTGTGGAACCACGTACATTTCGTGGAAAACCCTCGTTAAATCGCTCGCATTCGCATAGACTTCGCGTCAAGTAGCCTCGCGGCAGAGCCCTGAAAGGAGGGACTTCCTCCATGAGTCCAAAGACGGCCCATGTCCAAGTCCTTGCCCCGTTGACCGGCGTTATGGTGCCGATCGAAAGCGTTCCCGATCCCGTCTTCGCCCAGAAGATGGTCGGCGATGGATTCTCCATCGACCCTTTCGACGGCACGGTTTTCGCTCCGGTTTCGGGAGAGATCGCCGATCTCCAAAACGCCCATCACGCCCTCACGATACGCACGCCGGAGGGGATCGAGATCCTCATCCACATCGGCCTTGAAACCGTCAGCCTGGAAGGACGCGGGTTCACGCCCCACGTCGCCAGGGGCGACAAGGTCGCCGCCGGCGACAAGCTCATAACCTTCGACGTCGACCGGGTTGCCCGCGAGGCGAAAAGCCTTCTCACCCAAGTGGTCGTCGCCAATATGGACGCGATTGCCTCGATCCGGCCCGAGACCGGAATGGTTGTCGGCGGACGGTCCTTGGCCGCCACCATCGAACTCGCCGCACCGAAGGCCCGCGCATCGGCCGGCGGCGGGGGCGAGGCCTTCGTCGGCACGGTTGTCATCCCCAACCCGACGGGCTTGCACGCGCGGCCCGCCGCAACCCTCGTCGCCCTGGCCAAGAGCTTCGAGAGCGACATTAAGCTGGCTTCCCAGGGAAACACCGCCAACGCGAAATCGATCGTCGCCATCATGGGCCTGGGCCTCGCCCACGGCCAGGAGGTCGAAGTCAGCGCCACAGGGCCCGACGCCGAGCGCGCACTCGCCGAAGTCATTGAGGCGATCAACGGCGGCCTCGGGGAAGAGCCCGTGCCCGCGGGCTCGCCGGGCTCGGCACAGGCCGCACCCGCGCAAGCCGCCCCCGCGCAAGAGCCGTCGGCCCGCCGCTCGGAGGACCCCGACGTCTACCTCGGCATTCCCGCTTCGCCGGGCCTGGCCGTTGGCGCGCTCGTCCAGCTGCGCACGCAGGAGTTCGCCATCGTCGAGGCGGGGCTCAACCCGGCCGACGAGCGGCGCACCCTGCGCGACGGGCTCAACCGCGCGCTGTGGTCTTTGGGGGAGCTGGCCGACGGTTTGCGCAAGCAAGGCGACGAGGAACGCGCCGCCATCTTCTCCGCGCACGAAGAGCTGCTGCAGGATCCGGAGCTTCTCCATCTGGCGAATGTCGCAGTAAACGAAGGAAAAAGCGCCGCTTTCGCTTGGCGCAACGCCTACACGACGTTCGCCGACCAGCTCGAGTCGCTGGGCAACGAGGTGCTTGCCGGGCGCGCCACGGACGTGCGCGACGCCGGCGTCCGCGTGCTCCAGGAGATCACCGGGCAAAAGCTCGAACGCCCGGAGCTTCCCGAAAACACGATCCTCGTGGCCGAGGAGCTGACGCCTTCGGACACTGCTCAGCTCGACCGTTCGAAGGTCGTCGGATTTGCGACCGTCACCGGCGGTGCCTCCTCCCACGTCGCGATCATCGCGCGCTCGCTCGACATTCCCGCGATCGCCGGAATTGAAGACGCCGTACTCAACCTTGAAGACGGCACTCGGGCAGTTCTCGACGGGGCCTCCGGCGAGCTGCGGACGAATCTTTCCGAGGCCGACCTTTCCGCGGTTCGCGAGCGCCAGAAGCGCATCGAGGCCCGCAAGGCCGCCGAATACGCGAAGAAGGACGAGCCCGCAGTCACCTCCGACGGACGACGGGTCCAGGTGGTCGCCAACATCGGCGGGGTCGACGACGCAAAGGAGTCTCAGACGAAGGGCGCCGAAGGCGTCGGCCTTCTGCGCAGCGAATTCATCTTCCTTGGACGCGCCGACGCCCCCAGCGAGGACGAGCAGGTCGCGATCTACGCCGATTGCGCGCGCGCTTTGGCACCCGGTCAGCCGCTCGTCATTCGCACGCTCGACGTCGGCGGAGACAAGCCGCTCGCGTACCTCCCCCTCGGAGAGGAGGACAACCCGTTCCTCGGCCTGCGCGGAGTGCGGGTGGGCTTGGACCGCCCCGACACTCTGCGCCCGCAGATCCGCGCGATCCTTCGGGCAGCGGATGAAGGGGCCAAGCTCCACGTCATGTTCCCGATGGTCGCCACGATCAGCGACTGGCGCCGCGCGAAGGCGATGTGGGACGAAGAGGCCGAGGACCTCGGGTACCGGGGCAAGGTGAGTCTGGGCATCATGATGGAAGTTCCTTCCGTCGGCGTGATGGCCAAGCAGTTCGCCGCAGAGGAGGGCCTTGACTTCTTCAGCGTCGGCTCGAACGACCTGACGAGCTACACCCTGGCAATGGACCGGGGAAACGCCAAAGTCGCCGCACAGGTGGACGCATGCGACCCGTCGATTTTGGCTCTCATCGGCCAGGCGGCCGAGGCCCTGCACGAGAAGGGCAAGTGGATCGGGGTGTGCGGCGGCGTCGCCTCAGACCCGCAGGCGGTTCCGATCCTCGTAGGCTTGGGCGTGGACGAGCTGAGCTGCTCGATCCCGGCCATTCCTTCGATCAAAGCGAAAGTCAGGGCGTATTCTTACAGAGAGTGCAAGTCGCTCGCCGATGCGGCGCTGACGTCCGCGACCCCCGAAGAAGTCCGCGCCCTCGTCCCTCTCGACGAGGTATGAGGAGGTAACCATGAGTACCGCTTCCGAGATCGTCGCCGCCGTCGGCGGCCCCGAAAATATCTCCAGCCTCACCCATTGCGCCACTCGCCTGCGTTTCCAGCTGGTCGACGCTTCGAAAGTCGACGGCGACGTGATCGATGCGATCGACGGCGTCATGGGCTCCGTCCCCCAATCCGGGGAACGCTATCAGATCATCATCGGCGGCGCCGTGCAGACGGTGTACAACGCCATCAACTCCCTGCCGGAGATGCAGGGCAACCGCCAGCCGACCGACGCCGAGATCAAGGCCGCCGCCCGATCCGGCGGCCCCCGGGGCAAGTCCGCGTGGCTCGACACGTTTTTCGAGTTCCTGTCGGATTCGTTCCGCCCCGTGCTCGGCGCGCTGCTCGGCGCTTCGCTCATCATCACCTTCATGTCGATCATGGCGACGCTCAAGGTCGTCGGGAATTGGTCCGACCCGGAGGTGACCCTTTCGCCCTCGTGGACGTTCGTCAACCTCATGTGGCAGTCGGTGTTCACCTTCCTGCCCCTGATGGTGGCGTACAACGCCTCGAAGAAGGCGAGCGCCGATCCGTGGGTCGGCTTCGCGATCATGGCCTTCGTCATGCTTCCGGGCTTCACGTCTTTGGGCGAGCATCCCACGCAGACCATCAAGCTCGCGGGAGGGAACAAGATTCCTATCGTGGAAGTCTTCGGCTTGCCGCTGACGGTTCCGAGCTACGGCTCGCAGGTGTTCCCGCCGCTGTTTATGGCCGTGGTCCTGGGGCTTTTGTACAAGCTGCTCAAGAGGATCGTTCCCGAGAACGTGCAGCTGGTGTTCGTGCCTTTCTTGGCCTTCGTCATCATGATCCCGCTGACGGCCTTCCTCATTGGGCCCGCTGGAATCTACGTCGGCGGCTGGATCGGCAACTCGCTCGGCGCGATCAACAGCTTCTCGCCGTTCATCTTCGCAATCATCGTCCCCCTCGCCTACCCGTTCATGGTGCCGGTCGGTCTGCACTGGCCGATCAATGCGATCATGCTCGCCAACATCGCCTCGCTGGGCCACGACTACATCCAGGGCCCGATGGGCGCATGGAACTTCGCCTGCTTCGGTGCGACGGCGGGCGTTCTGTTCCTCGCTTTCCGCGACCGCGACACACAGATGCGTCAGACGGCTACCGGCGCTTTGGCCGCCGGCCTCCTCGGAGGAATCTCCGAGCCGTCCCTTTACGGCATCCATCTGCGGTTCAAGAAGATCTACTCGCGAATGCTGCCCGGCTGCCTTGTGGGCGGGTTGATCATCGGCATCGGCGGCGGCGTGAACATCAAGGCCTTCGTCTTCACTTCGCTGTTGACGATCCCCGCCTTCGACAACATCCCGCTCTACGCGATCGCCGTGTTCGCGGCCTTCATCACGTCCTTGCTGCTGGTCGTTTTCCTCGATTACCGCACGCCTGAGGACAAGGCCGCCGCGCACGCTAAGGCTTCTGCCGATGCGGACGCCGCGACGGTGGAGGGCCCTGCCGGGGCCGACGCCGCATCCGCCGGAGCTGCGGCGGCCGGCGCCTCGCCCGCCGGGGACGCGATCGAGCAAAGTCGTGTCGAGGCCCTTTTCGCGGGTCTCGGCGGCCGCGACAACGTGGCGAAGCTCGAGAACGTCGCTTCGACGCGCCTGCGCGTCGAAGTCCGCGATTCTTCGCTGGTCGATCTCGACGTTCTCAACTCCGCCGGCATTGCGGGCGCCGCCGAGGTTGTCCCGGGGGTCTGGCATGTGATCCTCGGGCAAGAAGCGTCTGCTTTCGCAAAGGCCGCAAGCCTCGCGGAGGCACCCGCCAAGTAGCTCAACGGCCCGCTGCCGCAACAACACCCCCGGTTTGCCGCACAGTTCGCGCTGTGCGGCAAACCGTTTTCGGAGGCTTCCAAAGCCGAGGATTCGGCACTGACGCGTCCCAAGATCCGAGAACAGACGGGCTGCCCCGAAGGCGCAAGGACAGACTGCACCTCTCCGAAAGCGCACGACCGGCAGACAGGTCCCTCCTCAGGGCACGACGGCGGTCCTTCCTCAGGGAACGACGACGGGCGAGTCCGTCATCGCTAGCTCCCCTTCGCCCTAACGCCGACGAGATCTCCGTTGGGCCGTCTGAAACCGAATGGTGAAGAATCTGGCGCGGTACTGTATTCACTCGTCAGTTCACAAGAACGGACTCCGCCTCGACAAGGCGAAAAAGGGGGCGCCGACGTCGTCGACGTAGCCGCTCCCTCAACGGGGTGCGCAGCGCCAGCAACAGTAAACGAGGCTCGTTAAGCGACGGTCGACGCTTCCATTCGCCGAAGGGCAAAGGCCCGCGAAGCGCAATCCCGGACACCCCCCCCGACGTTCCCAATCAAGGCATCCCCGTCGAGACACAAAGGGAGAATCGCATGAGCGACCCTCGAATCGTTTGGACACGCGTACCGAGCATCTCCGGGGTCTTTCCTGAGAAAAACTAGGCGCGTGCGACGACGAACGCCTCTGCCCCCAAGAGACAATCCTCGCCCCGAAGGCAATCTGCCGGGAAGAAGCACTCCGCTCCACACCTGCCCTCCCGCCCGCCCCAAAAATCTCGCCCCCAAAGCTCCGCTTCACCGAACCTCTCCGTCTCCGAGCCAATCCACTGCCTCAGCAATCCCCTCCGAACCAACCCGCCGTCCCAACAGCCTCGCCGCCCCAACAACTCCGCCGCCCCAACAGCCCGCCGCCAAAACGGCATCCCTCCCCGAAAGCTTCGGGAAACCAATTCCCACAACCACGTTTGCGATACTACGTCTGACGTACTACGTTTATAGAAGCATGGTCGATCGAGCCTCATGGAAGCAGGGCTGGTCGAGCCTCAAAAGCCAGCGACTTCAGGTTTGATCGCGTCCCAGCATCAGTACCTGACATACCTGCACACAACCCCGGACGAAAGGAATCCCATGATCGGCGGCGACGCCATCCGCGGATACATCGACCTCATGGTCCTTTCGATTCTGCGGGAACACGCCTCCTACCCCTACGAACTCGTCAAGACCATCACCGAAATCTCGGGCGGCGCCTACGCCATCAAGCAGACCACGCTTTACAGCGCGGTCAAGCGCCTCGAAGCCACAGGCCTCGTCGCCTCGTTTCCCGACGTCTCCGAGTCGGGAAAACCACGAACCTACTACCGAATGACCGACGAAGGGCGAGCATCCCTGCGCTCCAAAATCGCCGAGTGGAAAGCCACACGAGCCGTCGTCGATCGATTTGTGAAAGGAAGTCACTAATGGACGTCGTCTACGCCTATCTCGACACCATGTTCTCTCCCTACGCTTCCAGCCCCCGACTCGACGCGGCGAAAGAGGAACTGCGAGGGATGATGGAGGACGCCTACTCTGCCAGGGTCGCGCAAGGAAATTCGCACAACGAGGCCGTCGGGGCGGTCATCGCCGAGTTCGGCAATCTCGACGAACTCGCCGAAGTGCTCGGCATTTCAACCGAACTCAATCGCGCGAGCAGCGCACACGCCGACGACGCCGCAGCGCGAGGCGCCAACCCCGCGGGCGCCCACGCCCCGCATGCCGCCCCCTCAGGCGCCCGCCCCCGCGCCTCCGCCGCAGACGGCTCTGCCGCAGCCCCGCCAGCCGAGGGACCGAGGGCCGGCTCATTCACGGCCGACTCATTCACGGCCGGCTCAACGAGGACCGGCTCCGCAGCCTCCGGTTTCGCGGAGACCCGCTTCATCGACCCCGACTCGGAGGCACGCCAAGCGCACAGACCGTCCGACAACAGGGACCAGTGGTGGGACTACGGGCGGAAGTGGGCAAACCGGGACGATGAGCCGGGTACTCGAGTCGACATCTTCGCCGCCGTCTTCTGGCCCGTCATCACCTCCATCTACCTTTTGTGGAGCTTCATCTGGAAAGCTTGGGCCGTCTCGTGGCTTATTTGGCCCATCGCCGGAGTCCTCTTCGGGCCTGCGGTGATCATCGCTTCGGCTTGGTCAAACCGCCGAGGCAGGCGCAAGAACGACCTAATGTCCTGAATGCCCGCAGTCCAATAACAAACAAACCGATGCTAAATTTTCACGTTCGTAAAACTTTATTCCAGTAGACTTCCAGAAAAGCTCCAGTAAATCTCCGGTCCAGGCTTTCACAATTGAAGCATGGACGACAAGACAACGCCTTTTAACAGCAACGCCACCGAGAACGGACGGGAGCGCAAAAAGGCGGCCTCCACACCGCTGCCCCCCGCGAACGGGAGCAAACATCTCGCAAACGCCCGCGAACGGCTTGCCGGCGACCAACCCGTCGGCGGCCAGCTGACCGCCGAACGCGTGCAGCCCAGCGGCAGTTGGCCGCCGGTCGAATGCAGGCTGCCCGCAAAGGACCAGTCCGCAAGCAGCGATCCCGTCGACGGCCGGCCCGCGGGCGACGAGCCGGCCGAGGACCAGTCGGCAAGCGACCTTTCAGCAAGCGACCTTTCGGCAAGCGACCTTCCCGCAGAAAGGCTTTCGCGCCGGAAGCGGCGGAAGGCCGCCAAGGCGGCCAAGCGCGCGGCCAACCCCCGCAAGTACAAGCGGCGGCGGCGCATCGTCGCAGCGAGTTCGCTCTCCGTCGCGCTCGCCGTCGGAACGGGAACCGCTTGGGCGCTCAACCGTTACGTCATCGACCATGTCGAAATCTCGAACGTCAAGGAGTACGAGGCCAAGCAGCAGGCGTCCGCGTCGAACGCCGCGAAGGACTATTCGAGCAGCAATGTCAAAACGACCGTGACGGACAGCTCGTACACGGGAGCGAACGGCACGGTCAAGGTCGAACAGATTGCCACCGGCTCCGGGAACAACACTGTCACCTATTACGTCGCCACCGTGAAGCTCACGGACGCGACCGCCCTGAAGTCCGCCTTCGCCAACAACCAGTTCGGCCGCAACATCACCCAGAAGACCTCGACCATCGCCTCGAACAACAACGCGATCTTCGCGATCAACGGCGACTACTACGGCTTCAGAAGCAGCGGAATCGTCATCCGCAACGGGGTCGTCTACCGCGACGACGGCGCCCGCGCCGGCCTCGCCTTCTACCGCGACGGGTCGGTGAAGATCTACGACGAAACCAGCACGAACGGCCAGAAACTCGTCAAGGAAGGCGTGTGGAACACCCTGTCCTTCGGCCCGTCGCTCGTCAAGAACGGAAAGATCGTGGAAGGGATCGACGACGTCGAGATCGACACGAACTTCGGCAACCACTCAATCCAGGGCAACCAGCCGCGCACCCTGGTCGGCGCGAAGAAGGACGGCACGCTGGTCTTCGTCGTCGTCGATGGAAGGGACGCCGGATACTCGCGCGGCGTCACGATGACCGAAGCCGCCAAGATCATGCTCGAGCAGGGCTGCGTCACCGCCTACAACCTCGACGGCGGCGGCTCCTCGACCATGTACTTCAACGGCGAGGTCATCAACGAGCCCTCCAACGGCGGTGAGCGCGGAACGTCGGACATCCTCTACGTGGAGAAGCTGTCATGATCGTCGTCATTCCCTCGCTCGAACCCGATCGCAGGCTCCCCGACCTCGTCTGCGACATCCGCAGGGAGCTCCCGGACGCGCAAATCCTCGTGGTCGATGACGGGTCCGGCCCCGGCTATTGCCCCATCTTCCAGGAGGCGCGGGACAACGGCGCGCGGGTCATCGGATACTACAGAAACCGCGGGAAGGGCTACGCGCTGCGAACAGCCTTCCGGTGGTGCCTCGAAAACGCGCCCGGCCAGGAGGTCGTCTGCGCCGATTCGGACGGCCAGCACAGACCCGCCGACATCGCCGCGGTCGCCCGGGAGGCGCGCAGCGATCCGCAGGCGTTGGTGCTGGGAGTGCGGGCCTTCGCGGGCGACGTGCCGGCCAGGTCTCGTTTCGGCAACGCGATGAGCGCGCAGTTCTTCAGGCTGGCGTCGGGAGTGAAGGTCTCCGACACCCAGACGGGGCTCCGCGGATACGGACCCGACCAGCTCAAAGACCTGCTCGACGTTCCCGGGGACCGTTTCGAGTGGGAGCTCAACGCCTTGCTGGCGGCTGCGGACGCCAAGCGGCGAATCGTGCAGACGCCAATCGAAACCGTGTACATCGACGCGAACTCGGGTTCGCATTTCCGTCCGCTGCGGGATTCGTGGCGTGTGTTCCGCCCCCTGCTCGCCTTTGCGGGCGCGGGAGTGTTTTGCTGGGCCCTCGAGCTCGCCCTTTTCCTGGCCCTGGCGGGCCATTTCAACCTTCTGGCTGCCGTCGTCGGCTCGCGGCTGACGTCCGGCGTCGTCAACTTCGCCCTCAACAAGCTGGGAGTGTTCCGCGACCATTCGACCGACAGGACGTGGAGTCAGGTCAGGCAGTACACCCTGCTGGCGCTCGTTCTCATGGCCGTGACGTACGCCGGCGTCGAGGCGCTCGGCCTGTTGCACGTGCCGCTGTGGCTGGCGAAGATCGCCACGGACGTCCTTGGATTCGCCGTGAGCTTCGCGGTGCAGCGCCGCTTCATCTTTCGCACGCGCCCGCACGGGCGGGCGCTGAAGGAAGGTTCGGGAAGGGCTCGTCAGAGCACCGCTACGGCGGCGTCGTAATTGGGCTCGTCGGCGATGTCGGAAACGAGTTCCCGGTGGAGGACGGTTCCCTCGGCGTCGAGGACGACGACGGCGCGGGCGAGAAGCCCGGCCAGCGGAGTGTCGAGGAGGGTGACCCCGTAGTCCTTGCCGAAGCTCGAGCGGAACGAGGAGCCGACGAGGACGTCGTCGATGCCCTCGGCCGCGCAGAAACGGCTGGCGGCAAACGGAAGGTCAGCCGAGACGCAGACCACCGCCGTGTTGTCCAAAGACGCCGCCCGCTTGTTGAACTCGCGGACCGACGCGGCGCACACGCCGGTGTCGATGCTCGGGAAGATGTTGAGGACGACGCGCTTGCCCGCGAGGGACTCGCTCGTCAGGTCGGAAAGGTCGGCGGCCGTGAGGGCAAAGGCAGGCGCGGCGGAGCCGACGGCCGGCAGTTCGCCGACGGTGTTGGCGGGTTCTCCATGGAAACGAATGGTAGACATAAGTCAATTTTCGACGCGTCGAACGCAATCGCGCAAGATGCAAGAGTATCGCTGATAACGAACCGAGGGCTGCGGGCGGGGAGGAAAACGGTGAGTGGGCTTCGCCTTTTTCGCCCTCGTGGGTGAGAATAGTTGTGCATTGTCGACCGCCGCGATACGAAGGGGAATGAGGGTGGACAATTCTAATGCGCAAGAAGAGGCGCTGCGAGCTCGCGCGCAAGCAGAGTATGCGAAGCTTCGGGAGCAGATGCGTCGGCAGGACGGAGAGTCCCTGAAGGGAGCCTCGGAGGCCGCACACACGGCCGCTCCAGCCGCTTCGGGAGCAGCCTCGGCCGCTTCCCGCCCTTCCGGCGTCGGCGGCGAGCCCGGAGGCACGACGACGCACCCTGGAGGCACGACGACGCAGCCCGGCGCCGCGGCCGCGCAACCTTCGGGCGCGGACAAGCCCACCATCGGCTCCCTCGTCGCAGACCTTTCCTCGCAGGCCTCAACCCTGGTGCGCGGGGAGCTGGAGTACGCTCAGGCGAACCTCAAGGCCAAGGTCAAGAACCTGGGGATGGGCGGAGTCCATCTGGGCATCGCCGCATTCATCGGCCTGTATGCGACGGGGATGCTTCTCGTGACTTTCGCCCTCGTCCTTGCAATATGGCTTCCCGTGTGGGCGGGCTTCCTCATCGTGACGACCGCGCTGCTTCTGCTCGCGGGAGCCTTCGCGCTTCTCGGGGCGAAGAAGCTAAAGGCGTCGCAGGCCTACAAGGTGTCCCCCGGCGACGGATTCGGCAAAGACGTCGCTGCCTTCAAGAACGGATTGAAAAAGTGAGCAACAAACCCAACGACGACGACAAAGACATCGAGCAGATCGAGGCCAATCTCGCTGCGACCCGCGAATCGATGACCGCCACGGTCAATGAGCTGGCCGCGCGGCTCAACCCCTCGACTCTGGCGGAGGACGCCAAGGAACAGGTCAAGGCCAAGGCCTCTCATGCCGCTGAGGCGGTCAAGGGGGTCGTGTCCGACGCCAAGCGGGGAGACCGGCGCGCCTTGGCGATCGTCGGCGGCGCCGCGGCGGCAGTCGTCGGCGTCCTCGCCCTGAAGTTCGCGCGCCGTCGGCGGGCCAAAAAACGCGTTTGAGGGCAATCGCACGCGTTCGACGTGGCGCTGACGCACCCATGCGCGCTAAGCTATAGAACGCGAACGGATGAGTAAACCATTGGGGCGCCATCGAGCTTGCCCCGCGATGAGACGAAGGGGGTCGAGCCATGGGGCGCGGCCGTCAAAAGGCTAAGCAACGCAAAGTAGCTAGAGATCTCAAGTATTTCACCCCGGATACCGATTATGAAGCCTTGGAGCGCGAGCTCAAAGCGTCTTCAAAGAGCGACGACGAGCAGGACGACTACGACAAGTACGACGTCCCGCCCGCCACGGACGAGTGGGACGAAGACGACTGGAAGCCATCGCGCTGACGACGTCTGGCGAGGGCGGTGCGAACGGGAGCGAACCCGTTCGCACCGCCCTCGCCAACCTCACTTGGCTGACGAATCGAGATTTCGCTTAATGGCGCTCTTTTCACGGCAGGCTCCGCAAACTCAACGGTTCGCAGATTCAACGATAGGCCCCAAAAACCCGGACGGTTCCGCCGTGCACGCCCTTCGTTCCGCCGACGACTCGCTCTGAGGCGGCGGCGCGTGAAGCGCCCGAGCCAGCGGCCCTGCTGGTTCCCGCGTCCGAAGCTGCCCCTGCGTCCGCATCGACATCCTCAGCCACGGCTCCGATCGGCCAGGCAGCGCAGCCGCAGGCCGCGCTGGCGGCGACGACGGCGTCGACCTCTTCCTCCGCAAGCACGGCGACCATTCCGACTCCCATGTTGAGCGTGTCTTCAAGGTCTTCCCAAGCGACCCCGCCAAGCTCGCGCACAACAGAAAAAACCGGTGGGACTTCGATGGACGAGCGGTCGATCGAGGCGCGCATCCCGGCGGGCACGACCCGCGCCAGATTGGCCGCCAGCCCGCCGCCCGTCACATGCGAGAAAGCGTGGACCCTCCCCGAAACCTCCAGGCACAGCGGAGAGTAGAGCCGCGTGGGCTCCAACAGCTCCTCCCCCAGCGTCCGCCCGAACTCGGGCACATCGCGGTCCAAAGGCCAGCCCGATTCGGCGACGATTCGGCGCACCAGCGAGTATCCGTTGGAATGCAGCCCGCTGGAGGCGATGGCGAGGACGACGTCGCCCGCTTCGACGCGCTCGGGGCCGAGGACCGCGTCGGCCTCCACCACGCCGGTGGCCGCGCCGGCGACGTCGTAGTCGTCAGGCGCCATGAGGCCGGGGTGCTCTGCCGTTTCCCCGCCCAAAAGAGGGACGCCCACGAGCTCGCACGCCCGCGCGACGCCGCGCACGACGTCGGCGATCCGCTCGGGGTCGACGCGCCCGCAGGCGATGTAGTCCGTCATGAGGAGCGGGCGCGCGCCGACCACCGCGATGTCGTCGACGACCATGCCGACGAGGTCCTGGCCGATCGTGTCGTGCACGTCGAGGGCACGGGCTATGGCGATCTTCGTTCCGACGCCGTCGGTCGACGTCGCCAGAAGGGGCCTTTGGAACTCTCTCAGGGCGGAGACGTCTACCATTCCGGCGAAGCCCCCCACTCCGCCGACGACGGCGGCGCCGAGCGTGCGCCCGACGGCGGCTTTCATGAGCTCGACGGCGCGGTCCCCGGCCTCCGTGTCGACCCCGGCCGCCGCGTAGGCGGACACCCGTTCTTTCACCGTTCCTCCAATGGTCGTTTCACTGTTTTTCCGACGGATCGCACGTGCCCGCGAGCGCGCCGAGGACGTCGGACCCCGAAGAGGCCGCAACGCTCGCGACGTCCACGGGGTAGCCTCCCGTGAAGCAAGCCGTGCACAGATCCTTCCGGGCTTGCTCGGTCGCCCGCACCATGCCGTCGAGGGATATGTACCCGAGGGTGTCGGCGCCGACGTCGTCGCAGATTTCCTCGACGCCCATCGAATTGGCAATGAGCTCGCTTCGGGTGGGGAAGTCGATCCCGAAGAAGCAGGGCCAGGTCACCGGCGGCGAGGAGATGCGGATGTGCACCTCCGCGGCCCCGGCCTCCCGCAGCATGGCGACGAGGGCGCGCTGGGTGTTGCCGCGGACGATCGAATCGTCGACGACGACGAGCCGCTTGCCCTCGATCACTTCCTTCATGGGATTGAGCTTGAGGCGGATGCCTCGCTGGCGTTGCAGCTGTGTGGGGGCAATGAAAGTTCTCCCCACGTAGGCGTTCTTCACCAGTCCTTGGCCGTAGGGGATGCCCGACCCCTGCGCGTATCCGATGGCGGCGGGCGTGCCCGAAGACGGCGTGGCGATGACGAGGTCGGCCTCGACCGGGTGCTCTTCGGCGAGGATGCGGCCCATCTCCAGGCGCGCCGAGTTGACGGACCGCCCTGCGATGGCCGTGTCCGGGCGCGCAAGGTAGACGTATTCGAAGACGCATCCCGCCCTCTTCGGCTCGGCCCACATGTGGGACTCGACGTCGTCTTCGCCGATGGCGAGGAACTCGCCGGGGCTGACCTCCCGCTCGAATTCGGCGCCGACGATGTCCAGTGCCGCGGTTTCCGACGCCACGACCCATCCGCCGTCGAGCCTGCCGAGCACGAGGGGGCGGAAACCGTGCCGGTCGCGCGCGGCATAGAGGTGGGTTTCGTCCATGAAAGCAAGGGAGAAAGCCCCCTCCAGGCGCGGAAGGACGTTCAGGGCCGCGTCGGCGAGGCTCTGCGCGTCGACGCAGCCGAACAGCGCGGTGAGAACGGCCGTGTCCGTGGAGGAGCCGCGGCCGAGCTCGCCCGTGAGGTCCTCGCCCGAGCGCGCACGGACCTCTTCCATCAGCTCCGCGGTGTTCGTGAGATTCCCGTTGTGGGCCAGCGCGACGGTTCCCAAATGCGCGTCGCCCGGCGCCGGGCCTGCGGACGGCGATGAAAAACGGGTGGGGCCCAGGGTCGGCTGGGCGTTCTCCCAGGCGGAGGCGCCGGTGGTCGCGTAGCGAACGTGGCCGACGCCCATGTGCCCGTTCAACGTGGACAGCGATTTTTCGTCGAACACCTGCGAGACGAGGCCCATGTCCTTGTACACGAGAATCGTCTGGCCGTTCGACACGGCGATTCCCGCCGATTCCTGCCCGCGATGCTGCAAAGCGTAGAGCCCGTAGTACGCCAGCTGAGCCACCGGCTGACCGGGTGCGTACACTCCGAAGACGCCGCATTCTTCCTGCGGTTTTTCGCCGGGGAAGAGCTCGGCGGTCAAGCGCCCATCAGCCACCACGGACCAATTGTCTCACAATGCGGGTCACTTTCATCCGTCGTTTCTCGGATGTCGGATGAGTTCGCGGCGAGCGGCCCTCCCGCGCCCTGTCGGATCAGGATCGACGACGAAGGCAGCTGGGGATTCTACGGCGGGCCCGCCTGCGCCCTGTCGGATCAGAAGCCTGCGGCGTTCGACGCCTTTCGGGACGGCGGCGCCGCTCCCTCGTCGGATGAGGGGCCTGGGCCCCCTAAGAGACGGAATTCGACGGTCGACGTCGCAACATCGGCCATGTGCAAAACAGCGGACACCCTCTCCCCGCGAACGAGCGGATCGCCGACGATCGTCGCCTGGACCGCGGGCTCGCGGATCATCACTTTGCCGACGCCGCGCGCATCCTCCCCGGCGGCCGGCTTGCCGCGCCGGCGAAGCACGTCGACGACGACGCCGTCGAACGCCTCCCCCTCGCGCCCGGCGAGCACGAGCGCCTCAACGGCGTCCAGGGCGCCGCGTTCGTACTGGCCGGCGATTTTGGCGGAAGCGGCCATCTCCTCGGGAAGCTTGCCGAGGCCCTCGCGAACCCACGCCGGCAGATCGTCGCCCGTGCAGATGCAGCGGCAGGTTTCGAGCGCATACCTGTCGGCGAGCCGGCGAAGCGGCGCCGTCACATGCGCGTACCTCGTCGCGAGGGCTGCGTGGTCGAGCACCGTCTCCCCGCGATGCCTGGCCTCTCCGCGGTTCTCGCCTCCGCCGCCGGCGGCGGGCAGAGCCCGGTACCCGGCTCCGCGAAACAGGCTCACGGCCTCGTTGAGGAAGGCAGCGCCGGCCGAGCTGTGCGCGCTGATCCCGCGGACGAAGTACGGGTAGCTCACGCCTTCCGGCCAGGTCAGGCCGAGAGCCCGGGCAACCGAGCGCAGACGCTCGACGTCGCGCCGCTCGGCGGGCGGCATCGTTCTGAGAATGCCGACGTTCGCGTCTCCCATGAGCCGGGCTGCGGCAATGCCCGTCACGAGGGACAGTTGCGCGTTCCATTCCTCGACGCGCGTCATCGTGCGGTAGGAGAGCCGGTACCCGCCGTTGTCGGGCTCGACCGCCTGGGCGGGCAGCGCCAGGGAGATTCCCCCGCGGGAAGCCTCGAGGATTTGGCGCTTCAAGCCGACTTCGGCGAGGAGCGCAACCTGGTCTTCCTTCACCTCCGGGGGAAGCGGAGGGCCGCCGTCGAGGGCGGATTGAACCTGGTCGTAGCTGAGCTTGGCCACGGAGCGGACGGCGGCCAGCTCGACCCACGTCCACGTGAGCTCGCCGGCGGCGTCGAGGTGGTGGTACCAGAGGTAGGCGGGGCGCTCTTCGCCGGGAAGCAGAGACGCGGCGCCGTGCGAAAGGACCTCGGGGTGGAGCGGAATCGAACCGTCGGGTCCGTAAAAGGTCTGCCCGCGGCGGTGGGTTTCCCCGTCCAGCGGCCCGCCCGGTTCGATGAACGTTCCGACGGCGGAGACTGCGTATCGAAGGAGATAGCCGTCGCCTTCGCGCTCGATGAAGAACGCCTGGTCGAGGTCAAGCGAGCCGGCCGGATCGACCGTGACGAAGGGGATGTCGCACCGATCGACGAAGCGCGCCCGGAAATCGGGGTCGCCTTTCCAGCGCGCGGCGGCGCGCTCGGCGTCGGCTGCGGCCTCCGCGGGGAAGTCGGCTGCAATTCCGAGCTTTTCCCTCAGCGCGGCGAGGGCCCCGGCGACCGCGCGGGATCCGGCGACGTTCGTTTTGATGAGACGTTGTGGCACTGACTCAGCCTATCGGCGCCAAAGGAGGCTGTCACTCCGCCCAGCGGCCTAGCGTCGCGTCGGTGAACAGCGGAAAGCACGGGCCGAGGTCCGCCCGGGCGCCCGACGCCGTGGCCTTCCCTGACCTTTCGGCATCGTTCCAGGTCATCGAGCCGACGACGAGGCCGAGGAAGACGCCGACCTCCATCTCTACGACGTTGGGCGGAGTGCCGCGCCTGTGGGCTGGCCCTCGGCCAATCTGGACCGCCCCGGCGAAGGGGACTCGCACCTCGACGCTGTGCCCCGGGCAGCGCTGCGCAAGCTCACGGAGGGCGAAGCGGGCGGCGGTGCGGGCCTGGCCCGACTCCAGGGTCTCTCCGGCCGCTGCCCTGGATAAAAGCGGCATGGCCTCATGCGGTTCGATCGTTCCCGGCATGCTCCCAAGGTTATACCCGCGCGAGGGCGATCCGGCCGCTCACCCGCCCCGCGCTCTCACATGCCGTGTATTCACCACGCAAATAAGCGCGAACAGGCGTAAACTGATAGGTAGGCGGGCGATTAGGCCGCCATCGCCGATTCGGGCGGGCATACGGGGGGCGCGCCCGGCGAGGACGCGGCGACGTGCGCCAGGGGACGTCGGCGGGCCGACGCCGAAGCGTTCCCCTCGCCGCCGTCCGCGCCAATGAGGCCCGCGCGCTGCAGCTCGTCCGCCTCGTCTGCCGCATATGCCCTCTGAAGTTCGATAAAGGTTCCGCCAAATGATCGTCACCCTCACTCCAAACCCGTCTCTCGATCGCACCGTCACACTGCCGGGCCCGCTGCTGCGCGGGGCCGTCAACCGTTTGGGCTCCGTCACGGTCGAGCCCGGCGGGAAGGGCGTCAACGTCGCCCGCGTGCTGGCTTCCTCCGGCCAGGAGGCCACGGCCCTCGTCCCCGCCGCGTCGGACGACCCGCTTCTCAGGGCGATCGATTCCCTCGGCCTGAAGGGCCTGGCCTGCCGGGCCGTTCCCGTGGCCGGGGCGGCTCGAATCAACACCGCCGTCACCGAGCCCGACGGAACGACGACGAAGCTCAACGAGTCCGGCGCGGGCCTGAACGAGGCCGAGGTCGCAGCCGTCGAAGCCGCGCTGTCCGAGGAGCTGCGCCCCGCCTCCGACGGACGCAGCTGGGCCGTGCTCTCCGGGTCGCTTCCGCCGGGAGCCCCAGTCGACTGGTATGTCCGCCTCGTCAGCCTGCTCCGGCCTCTGGGCGTGCGCATCGCCGTCGACACCTCGGACGCCCCCCTTGCGGCCCTGGCGGCCGGCCTTCCGGACTGCGCGCCGGACCTGATCAAGCCCAACGGGCAGGAGCTCGCCCAGCTGGCCGGCCGGGGCGCGACGGACTTGGAGGACGCCGCCGTCGCCGGCGACTTCGGCCCCGTGGCCGAGGCAGCGCGCATCCTCGTCGAGCTCGGGATCGGCGCCGTTCTGGCGACTCTGGGACCTGCGGGAGGCGTTCTGGCCACCGGCGAGGGCGCCTGGCATGCCACCGCACCCTCCGTTCCGGTCGTCTCCACCGTAGGCGCGGGAGACTCGTCCATCGCGGGATTCATCCTGGCCGATGTCCGCGGCGGCGGGCAGACCGAGTGCCTGCGCACCTCCATGGCATACGGCTCGGCCGCGGCAAGCCTTCCCGGCACCGCCCTGCCCACGCCGCGCGACCTGCCCGCGCAGGCCTCTGAGATCGTCCGACTCAACTGAACCCGTCTATCGCGCGTCGAGGTCCCTCTGCGCTCCGTCCGGCGTCGCCAAGCAGAATTCCCGCTCCGGAAACAAACACATAACCCAACTCGAAAAATATAAAACAAGCCAACGGCAATTAAACACCACAACTGCATATAAAAACACAATTCAATATAAACACATCAACCACATTCAGATCCCATAGGACCTGCATGAAAACCTATATCCATTCCCTAAAATCCTTTGTTCAATCCACAAACTAACCAACGTCCACCCTCAAAATAGCCCCACATTTTACCCGCAAAACCAGCGAACCAACCACAGACAAGAAAACAAGCAGCAAAGGAGAAACCATGGCCGAACAACAACCCAGCGAGCAGACGCCGCTCATCACTCCCGAACTCGTCGCCTTGGACGCGTCGCCGGGGTCGCACCGGAGAGACGTCATCAAATTCCTCGCGCGCAAGATCGGGGACTCCGGGCGCGCCGACGACGCCAACGGCTTGGCCGGAGACGCCCTCGCGCGCGAGGCGACCGCGCCCACCGGCATTCCCGGCGGCATGGCGATCCCGCACTGCCGCAGCGCCCACGTGCTCACCGCGAGCCTTGGCTTCGCCCGGCTGGCCGAGCCGGTGGACTTCGGGGCGGACGACGACCGGCCGGCCGACATAGTCTTCATGATCGCGGCCCCCGACGGCGCGAACGACGTCCACCTCCAGCTTCTGGCCAAACTGGCGCGCGGGCTTATGGACGACGCGTTCACAGGCGCGCTGCGCGCGGCGAAGACCCCCGAGGAGGTCGCCCGCATCGTCACCGGACAGGTTCAGCCCGAGCTGCTCGAAGCGGCTACGGAGCCGGCCGAAAGCCCGGCCGCAGGCTCATCCGTGGGGAAGGCAAAGGGCGCGGCCTCGACGTCCTCGAAGGGCGCCGCAGCCTCGACGGCGACCCCGGCCGCCGCGCCCTCCGCAGAGCCGGGAAAACGGAAAAAGCCAGCGGGCGGCGGGCAAGCCTCTCAGTCTGAGAAGGGGCAAGCCTCTCGGTCTGAAAAGGAGCAAGGCTCTCGGTCCGAAAAGAAGCAAGGCTCTCGGTCCGAAAAGAAGGTGATCGTCGGCGTCACATCCTGCCCCACCGGCATCGCGCACACGTTCATGGCCGCAGAGGCCCTGGAGCGCGCGGGGAGCGAGCGCGGCGTCACCGTCGCGGTCGAGGGCCAGGGGTCGGGGAAGATCGAGGCCCTCGACCCCGAGCTCGTCAAGCGGGCCGACGCGGTGGTCTTCGCCCACTCCCTTCCGATCAAAGGGATCGAGCGCTTCGCTGGAAAGCCCGTCGTCGACGTGGATGTCAAGGCCGCCGTCGACGACGCCGGAGCGCTCGTCGATCAGGCGCTGGCCGCCGCCGAAGACCCGCACGCCAAGCGAGTCCAGGCGGGCGCGCAAGCCGCGCAGGAGGCGACCGAGGAGGAGAACGTCCACTGGGCGCGCAGGCTCCAGCAAGCCGTGATGACGGGCGTGTCCTACATGATCCCCTTCGTCGCCGCCGGCGGTCTGCTCATCGCCTTGGGCTATCTCTTCGGCGGATACGACATCGGCGGCTTCGAGCACAACGGCGCCAAGGTCGAGGTGGCCAAGAACATCGTCTCCCACTCGTCTCTGTGGAACCTGCCCGACATCGCCCGGACCGTGGGCGGGAAGGCCAACACGATGTGGGCGCCCCACGCCCTGTTCGGCTCCCCCTTCTTCGCGTACCTGGGGGCCGTCTTCTACATGATCGGCACGGCCGCCATGGGCTTCCTCGTGCCCGCCCTGGCCGGCTACATCTCCTTCGGCCTGGCCGGACGCCCGGGCATCGCCCCCGGATTCGCCATGGGCGCGGTGGCCGTCGCCGTCGACTCGGGATTCATCGGCGGCCTCATCGGCGGAATACTCGCCGGATACGTCGCCTCGTGGTTCACCGGGCTGAGCACTCCGCGTTGGCTGCGCGGGCTCATGCCGGTGGTCGTGATCCCTCTCGCGACGACGCTGCTGGTCGGCTCCGTCATGTACATGCTGTTGGGCCGGCCTCTGGAAGCGCTCATGCACAACCTCGAACAAGGCCTGAAGTCGATGAGCGAGGGCGGCGGCTCCGTCTTCCTGGGGATCATCCTTGGCCTCATGATGTGCTTCGACTTGGGCGGCCCGATCAACAAGTCCGCCTACCTCTTTGCCACCGCCGGCCTGGCGGCGGAGACCACCGCTTCCTACGAGATCATGGCGGCGGTCATGGCCTCGGGCATGGTTCCCCCGCTCGCCCTCGCATTGGCCACCGCGGTTCGCCCGCGCCTCTTCACGAGCGGGGAGCAGGAGAACGGCAGGGCAGCGTGGCTTCTGGGCGCCTCGTTCATCTCCGAGGGGGCGATTCCCTTCGCCGCGGCCGCACCGCTGCGGATCATCCCCGCGACCATGGTCGGCGGCGCCGTCACCGGCGCGTTGACGATGCTGATGCACGTTGGATCCCGCGCCCCGCACGGCGGAATCTTCGTCGCCTTCGCGATCGACGGATTCGCCGGATTCGCCCTGGCGATCCTGGCAGGCATGGCCGTCACGGCGGCCCTCGTCATCCTCTTGAAGAGCCTGAACAGGGAAAAGAGCCCCGGCAAGGTTCAGGCGGCCGCCTGAACCCGGCGGGCGCCTTCAACAGTTTGCGGGCGGCCGCTTCCCCGGCCGCCCGCAAACAAATTGGATCAGACAATCAGACGATGCCGTGGGCGATCATGACGTCGGCCACCCTCGTGAAACCTGCCGCGTTCGCGCCCAGCACGTAGTCTCCGGGCTTGCCGTAGAACTCGGCCGTCTCGACGCAGGCGCTGTGGATGTCCTCCATTATCCCCGCAAGCTTCTTCTCGGCGGTGGCAAAATCCCAACGCGTGCGCCCGGCGTTCTGCTCCATTTCCAGCGCGGAGGTCGCCACGCCGCCGGCGTTGGCCGCCTTTGCGGGGCCGTACAGGATTCCCGCGGCTTGGAACGCCTCGACGGCCTTCGGGGTGGACGGCATGTTCGCCCCCTCGGAGACGGCCACACAGCCGTTCTTCAACAGCGTGGCCGCGTCCTTGTCGTCAAGCTCGTTCTGGGTGGCGCAGGGGAGGGCGACGTCGACCGGAACGTCCCACACGCTTCCGTCGGCCACGAGCTTGGCGCCCGGGCGGCGGGCGACGTAGTCGGCCACGCGTCCGCGCTCGACTTCCTTGACCTGTTTGAGCAGGTCAAGGTCGATGCCGGCCTCGTCGACCACATAACCCGAGGAATCCGAGATCGTCACGG
>ERZ773004.559-NODE-559-length-22975-cov-5.576658_pt1 | contig 22975 bp, 15 predicted proteins | sample MGYA00580667_ERZ773004 | MGnify/ENA primary metagenome ERZ773004 (study PRJEB29015, sample SAMEA2737963) | human oral metagenome | biome: human oral; feature: human-associated habitat; material: dental | place: China | collected 2123 ... | reverse complement strand
GATAGCCTTGCCGAAAGGCGTCTTCATAGGCCTGCGCCGCGGCGTCCGATCGGTCGCGGATAAACGCCTCGTCGGCCAGCCGTTCGGGGTGATAATCTTTCAAATAGGATTCTAATCGCAGTCGGTAATAGGAGAACTCCTTCTTGTTTGTTGTTTTCATATCGTGTTTCTGTTTTTGATGTGACTTGGCTATTGTATCAGATCCCCATCGCAGAGTTGAACTTGCCGAGCTTCTCGGACAGTTGCTCCATGTCGTGTTCGATCTTCTTGTTCGTGATGCGGGCGTAGATCTGCGTCGTGCGGATGTTCGTATGGCCTAACATCTTGGAAACAGATTCAATGGGGACGCCTTTGCTTAGCGACATGGTGGCAAAGGTGTGGCGAGCGAGGTGGAACGTCAGCTTCTTCTTGATCCCGCAGAGGTCGGCGATCTCCTTGAGGTAGGAGTTGGTTTTCTGATTCGTCAGGACGGGAAAGAGCTTACCGTCCCGATACGTCTTGTGGCTGTACTTCGCAATGATTGCTCTCGGGATGTCGAGAAGCAGCACATTGGTCTCCACGCTTGTTTTCTGTCGCTTGGTCATGATCCATTGTTTGTCGTCCATCGTCACAATGTGGTCTGGCGTGAGGTTAGACACATCGATGTAGGCCAGTCCGGTGAAGCATGAAAAGATGAAGATGTCCCGCACCAACTCCAGTCGCTGGATACCCAAATCCTTGTTGGCTACTCGGAGGATCTCTTCGTCCGTCAGGAAGCCTCTATCTACTGGCTCCATGTGGAAATGGTGATTGACAAAGGGGTCATGAAGCAAAAAGCCTCGCTTCTGAGCATAGATGGTTATGGTCTTGAGCGTTTTCACCTTCTTGACCGAAGTGTTGTAGGCGCATCCCGCGACCGTACTCATATAGAGATGAAAGTCTTGGACGACGGCCGGGGTAAACTCATTCAGCCCGATGTCCTTGCGGGAGTACTTGTACATGAGAAATTCGGCAAAGTGCCTCCTTAGCACGCTGTACTTCTGCAAGCTGTCCGCACCGATGGTCTTACCGACACGCTGCTTGATGTCTTCCAAGAACTTATCGAAGACTGGGAGGAAAGAGGTGAACTCTCTGTTCTTACCGAAATAAACAGTCCGGATTAAATCTAATGACAGCGACTCGTCGTTCTCGTACTTGCGATAGATCCCGTAGAGTGTCGTGGAGATGGCATCCAGCGCTGCGTTTACCGACAAGGCTTCGGTTGTTCTTCCTCTGAGTCGACTTGTGGCATTGCTCCAAAGGGACTTCTTCACGAAAATCTTCGTCGTACCGAAGTTTGTCATCTCTCCACCCAAAAAGATCCGAAGCATAACGGGTGACTTTCCTTCTTTGTTCTCGTAGTTCGAGCGTAGGTAGAAGGAGACCTTGAAGTTCATTCTCATATTGCATCGTTTTGTTATGCAGCTTTTCGGCCGCAAAGTTCAACTTAGTGCAATGAAACAGAGAGAATTAATGCCGTCAATATGGTATTCACAATCCCGTCACTGCTACATTTTTTGCTGCTCTCGTTTTTGTGTAGCAGAAAGTGTAGCAGAAAGTGACCGAAAGGTGACTGTCAAAACATGGGGTTATGCCGTCAGGCGATCAGGTATATACAAAAGAAAAATCGCTGTAAAACCTTGATTTTACAACGATTATCTATGAGTTTGAAGGCTTAATTGACTTGCTTTCTGAAGCCCTATTGAAGCCTTTCAGCGGAAAGAGAGGGATTCGAACCCCCGGTACAGTCACCCGTACACCGCATTTCGAGTGCGGCCCATTCGACCACTCTGGCATCTTTCCTTTCGCTGAAGAGCGCGCAAATGTAAAATGATTTCTATACGCGCAAAGCATGGACGAGAATCTTCTACTCGAAGCGGATGGTGCGGGCGGGATTGATTTTGGTGATTAGGTATGAAGGTGCCAACATCATCAGCAACGAAACGGTGAGTGTACCGACGTTGATAAGTAGCCATGACCAGATGCTGAGACGGATGGGTACGGCGTCGAGATAGTAGATCGAAGGATCGAGGGTGAGCAGGCGAAATTGCCACTGCACCCAGCACAAGGCGAGTCCGATGACGTTACCCCAGAGCATGCCGCGGCCGATCAAGAAGCTGGAGATGTAGAGGAAGACACGCCGTAGGCTACGATCCGGTTGGCCGACGGCTTTGAGGATGCCAATCATGTTCGTGCGCTCGAGGATGATGATCAGTAGGCCGGAGATCATGGTGAACCCCGAGACTGCCATCATAAGTGCGAGGATCACGGCTACGTTCAGATCGAGTAGGTCGAGCCAATTGAAGATGATCGGGTTCAGCTCGCGGATGGAGCGGACGAAGTAGGTGTTGCCTGCGTTATCTCGACGGTTGAGGAGGAGGGTGTCGACACGTTCGGCGGTCTCGTCGAGACGATCGTAGTCGTCGACGAGTAGCTCCAATCCACTGACCGCGTCGGAGGGCCAGTCGTTCAGGGTGCGAATCTGTTCGATGTCGGCAAGGACGAAGAGCTGGTCGTAGTCCGAAAAGCCCGTATCGTAGATGCCACTGATGCGAAACTTGCGGGCCTTGATATCATCCTGCACGAAGTAGGCAAGGAAGGAGTCGCCGCAACGTAGGCGGAGCAGGTCGGCCAGATGGCGCGAGATGAGCACATCGGTCGTCATCCGTCCAGGAGTGACGCTAAAGGGGCGGCCCTCCACGAGGTGCTTGCGGAAGAAGCCCCAATCGTAATCCGAACCAATGCCCTTCAGGACGATACCTTGGAAATCGGTGTCGGTTTTGAGTAGCCCCGGCTTGGTGGCGAAGGCCTCGACGTGTCGCACGCCATGCGTCTGGCGGAGCATGTCCAGCAGACTGTCGCTCACGTGGATTGGGGCCGTCTCGTAAGATGAATTGCTGTCGAAATTGGTGATCTGGATGTGCGACCCGAAGCCGATCACCTTGTCACGCACCTCCTGCTTGAAGCCCACCACGATGGCCACGGTGAGGATCATGACAGCCAAGCCGATGGCAATGCCGGCCACAGCGATGCGCACCGCTGGCGGCGTGATGCGCGTCTTCCCTTGGTCGGCTTTGCCACCGAAGTGGATGCGTCGGGCGATAAACAGCTCAACGTTCATGACCCGACGCTTCCTTATGAATAGGTGTGGGCTCGGTCACCGTCAACGCTTGTTCCATCTGTCACGATAGGTCGTAAGCGCGGCCTCCAAGACGTCGAGCGCGCGCGCCAGCTCGTCTCGTTCCAACACATAAGCGATGCGCACCTCATTGCGCCCGTAACCCGGGGTGACATAAAAGCCTGACGCAGGCGCCATCATCACCGTCTGCCCTTCGTACGAGAAGTCGCGGAGGCACCAGGCGCAGAACTTGTCGGCGTCGTCCACCGGCAACTTGGCCACCGTATAAAACGCGCCCATCGGCAGTGGCGAATAGCAACCCGGAATCTCGTTGATCCGCTTGACTAGAAAGTCGCGTCGCTGGATGTACTCCTCATAAACGCCCTTGAGATACGACTCCGGTGCGTCGATCGACGCCTCGGCCACGATTTGCCCCAAAAGCGGCGGACTGAGGCGTGCCTGCGCCCACTTCATCACGCTTTTACGCACCCGCGCGTTCCTCGTCACGATCGCTCCGACGCGGATGCCGCACTCGCTGTAACGCTTCGACATGGAGTCGAACATGACCACATTCGGCTCGATGCCTTCGAGGTGGAACGACGAGACATAGGGCGCGTCCGTGTAGCGAAACTCGCGGTAGACCTCGTCCGAAAAGAGGAAGAGGTCGTGGCGGCGCACCAAGTCGCGGATGTGCCCCAGCTCCTCCCGCGTGTAGACATAGCCCGTGGGGTTGTTCGGGTTGCAGAGCAGGACGGCCTTCGTGCGCGGCGTGATGGCCTCTTCAAACGCTTCGATGGGGGGCAGTGCAAAGCCGTTATCGATGGACGAGAGCACCGTCTTGACCACCGCACCGCACGACATGGCCATCGACATATAGTTGGCATAAGCCGGCTCCGGGATTAGGATTTCGTCACCCGGGTCGAGGCAGGCCAGGAAGACCAGCGTAAGGGCTTCGGAGGCGCCGGTGGTGATGAAAATCTCGTCCGGCGTGACCTCGATCGCAAACCGTCCGTAGTACTCCGCCATCTTTTGGCGCAGGCTGGGCAGCCCATCGCTCGGACAGTAACTAAGCACCTTTTGGTCGATCCGCCGCAGCGCCTCGAGGCCTACCTCGGGCGTCGGGATGTCGGGCTGGCCGATATTTAGGTGATACACTTTGATTCCTCTGGCTTTTGCTTCGTTGGCCAACGGCGCCAGCTTCCGTATCGGCGATTCGGGCATCTTGATACCCAATCGTGAGATCTCAGGCATTTCCTTATGAATTATTGAATTATAGGCCGCAAAAGTAGAAGCCTGATTGAGATCTTCGGAGTGTAGGAATCAATTTGAAAGTCCGTAGACGGCTTTTTCGCGGCCATAAACGGGTCCGCTGCCTGTCGTCGTGGCTTCTCTCTCCGTCGAAACGTTCACTCCGTCCGAATCCGACCGATCCCCGCCTGAAAATCGCGTGACACCTGCTATGACAAGAATTTTTCCATTGAAAATAGATCTTCATAGGCTATGAGAGTTTCTGTTCAAGTGTATAATGATTTTCATAGTCTATGAAAGCTATTATTTAAGTGAATAATGATCGTCATAGGCTATGAAAGTTCTTATTCAAGCGTATAATGATTTTCATAAGCTATAGGTACTCTTATTTGAGTATATAATGATCCTCATAGGCTATGAAAGTTCTTATTCGAGTGTACAATAATCGTCATAAGCTATGAAAGCTCTTATTCAAGTGTACAATGATTTTCATAGCAGATAAAAAGAGGTATACGAAAGGAGAGAGACCGTAATTCATCGCAGTAAGTCTTCGACGAAAGAGGAACGGCTATCAACTGGGGATAATGCGCTTCCGACGGCATGCAACGAGGCAGAATACTCGCTAAACGAAGGTCAAATCGTCGTTGATAGGCCAAAAACACTTGGATAGACGGTAAAAATGGCTGAAAACCGCGCGCGAGGTTGACAAATTTCAATTTCTCGAACAGAAAGTTGCCTATGTGTAAAAGCGTATATCTTTGGCCGCGCAAAGGCAAAGAATCGATAGCATAAACATGTAGAATACGTGAAAATGAAAAATAGGTTGACTAAGCAGAGCAAGAAGGGACGGAGCCGAAACCATACGCGGGCCGTCAGCCTATGCTCTACCATACCTTCAAGGCACTAATCAACAGATAATACCAATCAATTAAAAACGGAAGTATGAAAAGGAAGTTATTTATGCTGATGGCTCTATTCCTGATCGGAATAGGAGTTGCGATGGCTCAGACACAGGTGCAAGGCACTATCGTGGATGAGCAGGGAGAACCCGTGATCGGCGCTTCTGTGCTGGTGAAAGGCACCACCACAGGGACGGTGACAAACATCGATGGAGAGTTTGCACTGTCGGCACCGTCCAACGGAACGTTGGTGATCTCGTATGTGGGCATGCAGACGATGGAAGTCGCTGTCAGTCCGCGTATCCGAGTGATCCTGAGATCAGACGCCGAACTGCTGGACGAGGTCGTCGTCACCGGCTACGGTACGTTTAAGAAGAGCTCCTTCACGGGCTCGGCAGCGACGGTGAGCACGGACAAGCTGAAGGACGTGCCCGTGACGAGCGTGTCGGACAAGCTGGCCGGTAATGTAGCCGGTGTGCAGATCAATTCTGTGTCTGGTCAGCCCGGTGCCACGGAGAGCATACGCATTCGCGGTATGGGCTCTATCAATGCAGGCAACAATCCGCTCTATGTTATCGATGGTGTACCGGTACTCTCAGGAGACATGTCTGGTTTCAATTATGCCGATGCCGGAACGAGCATCCTCTCCACGCTGAACAGCAGCGATATTGAGAATATCACTGTAATCAAGGATGCTGCCGCCGCTTCGCTATACGGATCGCGCGCCGCCAACGGTGTGGTTGTGATTACCACGAAGAAGGGTAAGGCCGGCAAGACTGTTTTCAGCGTAAAAGCTAACTGGGGTTTCTCTAACATGGCCGTGGATTATCGCCCAACATTGGACGGCGATGCACGTCGTGAATTGCTGCACCTCGGTCTGGTGAACTATGCCAAGTATACTGAAGGCAAATCGGACGCTGAGGCCAAGGCTTATGCAGATGAAAACATCGATACGTATGCCCCGAAACCTTGGTCGGGCTGGACAGACTGGCGCAAGATCTTGATTCGTAACGGCCAGTACCAGAACTATGACGTCAGCGCACAGGGCGGTAACGAAAAGACGAAGTTTTATAGCTCCATTTCCTATGCTAAGCAGGAAGGCATCTATGAGAACTCCGGATTTGATCGCATCACGGGTAGCGTGAATGTATCGCATCAGGCCAGTGACAAGCTGACGCTCGATGTTAGCTCACTCTTTTCCTATAGCGATCAGAGCTCCGTCAGTGAGGGCTACAGCTACTCCAGTCCGATTATGGCTATGGCCTCGATGGTATCTCCGTCGTCATATCCTTACAATAAGGACGGAACGTTGGGCCGTTATTTTCCTGCTATCGGTGATGATTGGGCCAATCCGCTTCGCGCTATTAAATACACCTCGAATAAGAATAAACTGACTCGTACCTTCAACACCCTCTCCGGTACATATACCATCACCAAGGGGCTAAAGCTGAAGGAAGTCCTCAGCTACGACTTCACGCAGAATGCCAGCATCGCATGGTGGGGGCCACAATCCAATAATGGACGTACGGCCAACGGTGTGTTCCAGAAATACATGATCAATACCTCTAAATTCAACTCGCAGACACAGCTGACTTACGATCGCTCGTTCGACCGGGTACATAACCTGAGTTTCCTGCTCGGTTATGAGACGGAGGCGTACAAAAATGAGAATGTCTATGGCACTGGTAGTAACTACGCTGCGATGGACGACCCGAAGCCGGAGATTCAGAATGCAGCTATCACCAAATCTTCCAGTTCCATCAGCGAGTACCGCATGCTGTCCTATCTCGGTCGTGCGGATTACAACTATGATTCCAAGTATTATGTGAGCGCAAGCTATCGTCGCGATGGCTCCTCACGTCTAGCAAAAGCCAATCGCTGGGGTGACTTCTGGTCGCTCTCGGGATCATGGCGCCTGACGAACGAACCTTTCATGGAGTCGATCCGTGAGAAGGTGACGGATACAAAAATCCGCGCCTCGTATGGTGTGAATGGTACGCAGCCGTGGCGCTACTACGACTTCATGCCGGTTTATAGCTTCGGTTATAATTATGACAATCAAGTGGGAACAAGCGAATCGACGCCGGGTAATGCAAACCTGAAATGGGAAAAGAACTATGCCTTCAACGCTGGTATTGATCTTACGTTTCTCAATCGCTTCACCCTAACCGTAGAGTGGTACACTCGCAAGACGCAGGACTTGCTTCTCGAACGCCCCATTTCTGGAACTATCGGTTTTGTGGATGAATACAACCATGCCAACGAGCTCGTGAATGTCGGTGCTATGCGAAACAGTGGTATCGAATTAGAGTTGCGTTCGACTAACGTGCAGAAGAAGGACTTTACATGGAATACGACACTGACTTTGGCCCACAATCAGAATAAGATCTTGCAGCTAAATAAGGATCAAGATGAGATCATAAGTTATGAGTCCATTCATCGTGTAGGTCAGCCCTATAATTCATTCTATGCCTACGAATACGCCGGCGTAGATCCGCAGACAGGTAAGGAGTTGTACTATAAAAACACCAACGACGAGCATGCTCGTGAGACGACTACGGACGAAACTAAAGCGAATAGAACGATCATCGGCAGTGCCGATCCGAAAGTGACTGGCGGTTTGACCAATACGCTGACTTGGAAGTTCATCGACTTGAACTTTACCTTCACCTACTCCTTTGGCGGCAAGGTGTATGACGGTGTAAGCTGGCTCCACTCTAACGGTGGTATCGATCTGTTTTATGGTGCAGTTCCGTCGCATTATAAGAAGGAAGATATGTGGCGCAACCCGGGAGATAATGCCAAGTTGCCGATGTTCGCCAATGGCAATGTGGATGTTCCCTCTTCGCGCTGGTTACTTCCGTCTGATCATGTGCGCTTGAAGAATCTCACCTTAGGATTCACCCTGCCGGCCAAACTATCCAAAAAGGTGGGCTTCGACAGAATTCGCGCTTACATGTCAGGTAATAACCTGCTTACGTTCAAATCGAAGAAACTCTATGTGGATCCGGAGAATACAGCCAGTGGCTTTGTCTACTTCAGGGCGCCTGCCATGCGCACAGTAACTTTCGGTGTGGAATTAGGTTTTTAATCAATCAGTAAAATAGAATACCAACATGAAAAGGATTTCGATAAAGAATATCGCCCTCTTTGCAGCCACCGCACTGTTGTTGAACGCTTGCTCGGGCGACTGGCTCGATCTGGAGCCATCGGATGGTATCGGTACCGAGAACGCCCTGACGGATTTAGGGAAACTGAATGCAGCCCGGGTCGGTATGTACGATGGGTTGCAGGGTGACGGTACATATAATCAGTATTATGCAGCTCGTATGCTCTACTACGGTGATGTGCGTGGCGACGATATGCAGGCACGTGTCTCGGGTAAGCGTACAGCTCCTATGTATGAGATGCGTTACACGGCTACCAATGCGGATGACATCTGGTTCACGCCTTACCGTGTGCTTCGGCGTGCCAACAACATCATTGCTGCTGTGGAAGGCAGTGTGGTGAAGCCCAAAGTGGAGAGTGAACAGGCTAATATTGATAGGATCTATAGCGAAGCTCTCGTGGTGCGTGCCCTCATCCACTTCGATTTGGTCCGCGTCTACGGCTATCCTTATACGATGGATGGCGGTGCCAGCCTCGGTGTACCTATCGTTTTGAAGCCCCTGGCAACAAGTGCCCTGCCACAGAGAAACACCGTGAAGGAAGTCTATGAGCAAGTGGTCAAAGATCTACGCAAGGCTATCGATGACAACAAGCTCAACAAGACGATGACGAACGGTTACATCAATCATTGGACAGCCAAGGCCCTCTTGGCGAGGGTATATCTCTATATGGGCGACAATGCGAATGCGCGCAAAGAGGCCGTGGAGGTAATCGACAACTCGCCATATAAACTCTGGACGAACGAAGAGTATGCCGCCAACGTCTGGGATAAAACCTCTGGTGCGCATAACAAGGAAATGATCTTCGAGTTGCTCAACACCAGCACGGATGACTATACCGACCGCGAGGGTATTGCCTACCTGTACAACGAATACGGATACAACGACGCTATCGCTACAAAATCGTTCTGTGAGTTGCTACAGGCCGATCCTAACGATGTGCGCCTGACGGCTATGATGGAGACACGTGACCCGGATCGTAAGCAGATGTATGGAACGGATAAGGTCTGGATCAATAAGTTCCCAGAGAATAGTCAGGGAGAAATGCGTCTGAATAACGTCCCCCTACTCCGTCTTTCGGAGACTTATCTGATTGCTGCCGAGGCTTCAGCCAAGCTGAATGATAAGGCGGCGGCCGCAAAGTATCTGAACGCCATCGTACAGCGTGCAAACCCGAAGGCTACGCCTGTGTCAGAGGCTGATGCTACGGTAGATCGGATCCTTGTCGAGCGTCGTAAGGAGCTGGTTGGCGAGGGCCATCGTTTCTTCGACGCCATGCGTAACAATCAGACGATTGTACGCTATACAGACGAAGCGAAAAAGGGCTACCACTACACGCTGACCACCCCGGAGTCTCGCAAATTTGATCGTACTTATTTCCGCATTGTCCTGCCCATTCCCAGAGGGGAGACGAATGTGAATCGGAAGATCCAGCAGAACCCCGGCTATTGACCGGAAGCCATTCGGCGGGGGCTGATGCGTTGCATCGGCTCCGCTTGAAGCAATCGAAAGGCAGCAGAGAGACAGCGATGTCCCTCGGCTGCCTTTGTTGCGTTTGGGCGGTTACCGATCCTCGACGAGATCGGTCAGGGTAGCGCCGACGAAGGTCGTAAGATCGGTGGGGGAGAGCTTGAGTTGAAGGCCGCGACGGCCCGCACTGACGTAGATGTGTGGGTGGTGGGTGCAGGACTCGTGAATGTAGGTCGGGAGGGGTTTCTTCATGCCGATGGGCGAGCATCCGCCGCGGATATAGCCTGTGGCGGGGAGCAGCTCTTTCATTGGTAGCATGGATACGTGCTTATTGCCCGACACGCGTGCCGCCTTTTTCAAATCTACCTCGGCATCGCCAGGGACGACACAGACAAAGAGTCCGTTTCGGTCGCCACGGAGGACGAGCGTCTTGAAAACTTGCGCGATGTCCTCGTGCAACTGCTTGGCCACATGTGTCGCCGCCAAATCGTTCTCGTCCACCTCGTAAGGGACTGTCTCATAGATCACGCCCGCCTTGTCCAATAGTCTGGCGGCATTTGTCTTCTTCTCAGTTTTCATTGTTCGTAAATTGCTCTGTGATAAGGCCATTCAAAAAGCATACCACCCTTCCCCCACCCTCAAAAAAACACTCCAGAAAAGGATTCCCTCTCGACCCGTCCTCAAAAAAGTATCCGCGGAGAGGATTCCCTCTTGAATTCTCCTCGAAAAAGTATCCCCGAAAAAGAGTCCCCTTTACCACATCCTCGAAAAAATACCCCAGAGAAGGATTCCCCTTCGCCTTACCCTCAAAAAAATATCCCCGAAAAGGATACTTCTATAGATACCGCCCGAAAAAATATCTCCGAAAAAGAGACTTCGTTTGTCAGATCTCAAGAAAACGGATCAGGAAAGGATTCATGGGCGGAGGATGAATCCGATCCTTGCCACGAATGGCTTAGGAGATGAGGCCCCAATTCATGCGCCGACGAAAGAGGGCATTCAGGCGGGCGTTGAGCAGGGCGTTCTCGGGCGAGGAGAGATTCGGGTCGGCGTCGAGAATGCGAGAAGCGACGTTGCGGGCTGTGCGGAGGATGCCGCCATCCTGAGCCAGATCGGCGATGCGAAGCGATAGGCCGTCGCCACTCTGCTGCGTGCCCTCCATATCACCCGCGCCGCGGAGCTTCAGGTCTTCCTCGGCGATGCGGAAACCATCGGACGTGGAGACAATGATTCCGAGCCGTTTACGCGTAACCTCGCTCAGTTTGTAACCCGTCACCAGGATGCAATACGACTGTTCGGCACCCCGGCCTACGCGTCCCCGGAGCTGATGGAGTTGCGATAGCCCAAACCGTTCCGCACTCTCGATGACCATGACAGATGCGTTCGGTACATTCACGCCCACCTCGATGACGGTTGTGGCGACGAGGATCTGCGCCTCTCCGTGGATAAATTTTTGCATCTCGGCCTCCTTCTCCTTCGCTTTCATCTTCCCGTGCACCATGCAGACGGTGCACTCCGGGAAAACCTCGCGAAAAGTTTCGTAGCCCTGCTCAAGGGCCTTGTAATCCATCGTTTCGTTTTCCTCGATCAGGGGGTAGACCACGTAAACCTGACGCCCGCGACCAATCTCGGTGCGGAGGAAGGTGTACAGCTCGGCCTTTTTGGCGTCGTAGCGGTGGACGGTCTTGACAGGCTTGCGGCCGGGCGGTAGCTCGTCGATGACGGACACGTCGAGATCGCCGTAGACGGTCATGGCCAGGGTGCGCGGTATGGGCGTCGCGGTCATGATGAGTACGTGCGGCACGTAGGTGCTCTTCACCCAGAGCTTGGAACGTTGCTCGACGCCAAAACGATGCTGCTCGTCGATGACGGAGAGACCAAGCCGGTGGAAGACTACAGCGTCCTCGATGAGTGCGTGAGTGCCGATGAGGATGTCCACCTCGCCTGAGGCCACGGCCGGAAGCAGCGCCGATCGCCGTCGCTTCGTTGTCGAGCCGGTGAGAAGCTCCACCCGCACGCCTATGTCGCCGAGCAATTCTTGCAAAGTGGCAAAGTGCTGCCCCGCCAAAATTTCCGTGGGCGCCATGAGGCAGGCCTGGCAACCGTTGTCCACGACCAGGAGCATAGCCATGAGGGCAACGAGCGTCTTCCCGCTACCCACGTCGCCTTGGAGCAGGCGATTCATCTGCCTTCCGCTCCTCATGTCGTCGTGGATCTCGTGCACGACCCGCTTTTGCGCGCCGGTTAAGGCAAAGGGTAGGCGGTTGGCATAGAACGCATTGAAGGCTTTGCCTACGCGTGGGCAAGGGATTCCCCGCAACTTGTTGCGGCGGAGAGTCGCCGTGCGCAGGATATTGAGTTGGATGTAAAAAAGCTCTTCAAATTTGAGCCTGTGCTGTGCCGCTCGGAGCTTTTCGGCTGATTCGGGGAAGTGGATCTGCCGCATAGACTCAGTGAGCGGTGCCAGCGCGCGCTCCTCAAGGATCCACGCCGGGAGCGTCTCGGGTAGGCCCCCACTGACTGTGTTCAAGAGCGTGTAGATGAGATCACGGATCGCACGCGAGTGAAGCGTGGCACGTTTCATAAGCTCGGTGGTGTGATACATCGGAACGAGGCCGCCGGAGACCCGCGCGGCACGGTCGGCCGGGTCGATCTCGGGATGGATGAATGAGAACTCATGCATGTACTCCTTCGGCTGACCAAAAATGAGATACTCCCGCCCCGGCGGATACTTATCGAGGATAAATTTTTGGCCGTGGAACCAAACCAGATCCACCGCGCCGGTACTGTCGGCAAAGCGGGCCACGAGTCGCTTCGCTCGCCCCTCCTCGGAGGCTTGGTAACCCGTGATGCGCCCCCGAAGCTGGACGAAGGGCACCCGGTCGCTGTGTCCGGACACGATACGCTCGAGCTCGCTCACGGTGTAGATGCGACTGCGATCCACATACCGATAAGGGAAATAATGGAGCAGGTCGTCGTAGGTCGTCACGTCGATCTCCTTTTTGAGGATCTCGGCGCGCCGCGGCCCGACGCCGGGCAGATACATGATGTTTTGTTCGTCTAAGCTCATAATCGATACGTGTAGCCTGATGCGATCAAGGAGATGAATCAGAAACGCGGCAAAGATCGGTAACATATAGCTTCGATGGTTCCATTCGGGATAAGTACGTCTTAAATACGTATTTATTGAATCCTATTCTCGGCAAGGATTGGATGGTGTGTGTAGGGGCGTATTGCATACGCCACACAAATGCCCATGATTAGGGGCAAATGATTGATCCGACCAATACGTTTCGAGGTGTATGCAATATGCCCCTACACATACGGATCAAAAATCTGATTCCCATTTATCGGATGAATCTCAAACCCGATACGTGCAAGGGCGTATTCAATACGCCTATACCTATACGGGATAAATATCTGATAAATACGCATTTATTGAATCCTATTCCCAGCAAGAATTGGATTATCCGTGTAGGGGCGTATTGCATGCGCCTCACGAATGCCCACGATCATGGGCAAATGATTGATCCGCCCGATATGTGCTTGGGCGTATTCAATACGCCCCTACCAATCCCTGATAAATCTCTGATAAATATGTATTTATTGAATCTTATTCCCGGCAAGGATTGGATGGCGCATGTAGTAGCGTGTTGCATACGCCACACGAATGCCCATGATCATGGGCAAATGATGGATCCACCCGATACGTGCTGGGACGTATGCAATACGCCCCTACCCATACGGATCAAAAATTGGATTCTTCTTTATTCATTAAATCAAAAACCCGGTACGCGCAAGGGCGTATTCAATACGCCCCTACCCTAACGGGCAAAAAATTAGAGGCCTCTTGGCTGATGATTTGCAAACTCGGTACGTGCTGGGGCGTATGCAATACGCCCCTACACATACGGATCAAAAATTGGATTTCATTTTATCCATTGATTTGTCTCCCCGGTACGTTTTAGGGCGTATGCAATACGCCCCTACCCATACGGGCAAAAATTCGATTCCTTTTTATCCATTGAATCGTCCGCCCGGTACGCGCGGAGGCGTATGCAATATACCCCTACCCTAACGGGCAAAAAATTGGGTGGCCTCTTGGCTGATGATTCGCAAACCGGGTACGCGCTGGGGCGTATGCAATACGCCCCTACCCTAACGGGCAAAAAATTAGATGGCCTCTTGGCTGATGATTCGCCCGCCCGGTACGTGCAGGGGCGTATGCAATATGCCCCTACCCATACGGAAAAAAAATTGAATGGCCTCTTGGCTGATGATTCGCCCGCCCGATACATTTTGGGGCGTATGCAATACGCCCCTACCCTAACGGATCAAAAATTGGATGACCTCTTGGCTAATGATTCGCCCGCCTGGTACGTGTGGGGGCGTATGCTGTTGCGCCCTACTCATACGGATCAAAAATTGGATTCTTCTTTATCCATTGATTCGCCCGCCAGATACGTGCGGGGGCGTATTCAATACGCCCCTACCCTGACGGATCAAAAATTCGATCCTCTTCTATTAATTGAATCGCCCGCTCGGTACGCGCGGGTACGTATTTAATAGGTACATACCGGGAATGACCTTGATCGGGTAGGCGGGGTGCTTCGTTTTTCTTTTTTCGTTTTTCGATTCCACGCTCCGCCTGGGGTGCATTGCAAAATCACTACATGTAGTGATTGTCGCGGAGGGAAGCTTTGCCGTCCTTTGCGGCCACGAAAAGGAACGAATGGCGGGCTACGCGTCTCACGCCGTGCTTACGCTGCATTTACTCATGACGAAGAAAATTCACCGATTGGCGCTCATGCTATGCGCCCTCTGCCTAACCGAAATGGGCTGGGCAAGCGATGGCCGCCCCCAAACGGATGGCGACACGATCAAGACGTACGATATCGACGAGATCGTGATTACTTCCTCGCGCAAGGAAACGAATCGCACCGAGCAACTGCCCGGCGCACTGACCGTCCTTTCGCCGCGGCAGGCCGACCTCCGACAGATCGGCTCCGTGAAGCGCCTGAGCGCCTTCATCCCGAATCTCTACATCCCCGATTATGGGTCGCGCGGCACCTCGGCCATCTATATCCGTGGCGTGGGAGCCAGAAGCAGCGGCCAGACGGTAGGCCTTTACGTCGATGATGTGCCGTACCCCGACAAGGGCTCTTTCGATTTTGAACTGCCTGACATTCGCCGCATCGAGGTCTTACGCGGACCGCAAGGGACGCTCTATGGCCGTAACGCGATGGGTGGTATCATTCACGTGCATACCTTCTCCCCCCTCGAGCACCAAGGCACACGCGTCGGGGTGACGTATGGCAACTACGGCAACCTCGGTCTCCGCGCCTCGCATGCCATGCGTCTCGGCGACCGCACCGGCCTACAGGTCGGGGGATACTATCGGCGGCACACGGGCTTCTTCGAAAACGTCTTTGATGGCACAAGGGCCGACGGCGAGCAGACCATCGGCGGCAATGTGAAGGTGGTGCGCCGCTTCTCGAATGCCTTCACCGCCACGTTGGCCATAGTCGGGAGCTACACGAATCAAGGCGCCTTCCCGTACGGCCTGCGCAACGACAGCACGGGTCGCATCGAGCCCGTGAATCTGAATGACCCCTCGTCGTACCGCCGCACCACGACCAATAGCAGCCTAACGCTCAAGTACGTGACTCCGCAATTTGTCGCCACATACACCACCGGATGGCAGTTCCTACACGACCGCATGGAGATGGATCAGGACTTTATGCCCCTCTCTCTCTTTACGCTCGATCAACGCCGTCGCCACCACGCCTTCAATCAAGAACTTTCCGTCACGGGCACAGTCGGGCGCTACCGCTGGACCGTCGGCGCCTGCGGTTTCTATGACCATCTGCGGACGAATGCCGACGTGACCTTCAAAGAGGAAGGCATCCGCGCGGCCATGCAAAAAGCCTTCGACGGAATGCGGGCCAAGAACCCGCGCATGCCTCGCCTGCGTGTGACGGACAATCGTCTGGAGCTGCCCTCTGCCTTCGACGAATCGTCGCTCGGAATGGCCATCTACCACCAGTCTACACTCGACAATTTTCTCCTGCCCGGCCTCTCGCTCACCGCCGGACTGCGTATGGATATCGAGCGCCGGCGGCTGCACTACGAAGCCAGTGGCAAGATGAACCTGGCTATCCTCATGCCTCCCGTATACCCGAAGGAGACGGATATCAGCGCGCTCTACCCCGCCTCATCCTTCGATGAACATCTCTCGTCGGATGAGTGGCAAGTGCTTCCCCGACTGGCTTTGCGATACGCCTGGACGCCGCGCACGAGCCTCTATGCGGCTGTGGCTAAGGGCTACAAGACGGGCGGCTATAACGTGCAGATGTCGGCAGACCTGATGCAGTCACGTATGCAAAACGACATCATGGACGCATTCCGCCACATCGTGCCTACGCTCCCCCACTTCGATAAGATACAGCCCAAGGAGGCCCTCGCCTATCACCCGGAAAATGCCTGGTGCTATGAGGCGGGGATCAAGTCCGAGCCGATAAAAAACCGATTGCACACCGAGCTTACTGTCTTCTACATGGACATTCGCGACTTGCAGCTGACGCATTTTACCGCCAGCGGCACAGGACGCATGCTCAGCAACGCCGGCCGTGCCGTCAGCTGCGGCATCGAGGCGTCCCTCAGCGCACGCATTGCCTCCGGGCTCACGGCCGACGTAAACTGGGGCTACACGCATGCCACCTTTCGCAACTATAACGATGGCCGCACGGACTACCGCGGAAAATTTATCCCTTATGCCCCGCGCCATACCGTCAGCCTCGGTATCCATTACGAGCGACGGCTGCACTGCCGCCTGATCGACCGTATTTTTGCCGCGGCGCAGTATAACGGCGTCGGCCCGATTCACTGGACCGAGGCGAACGACATTCGCCAGCCCTTCTACCACACCCTCGACGCCCGGGCCGGCATAGGTCGCGGCGCCCTCACATGCTCCCTCGGCGGCCAAAACTTGACCGGGACGGACTATGCTGCTTTTTATTTCCGTTCTTTCGGTCGCAGCTTCATCCAGAAGGGTCGACCCGCCCAGGTGGCCATTCGCATCGAATACGCTTTCTAAAAACCCATACAAGCAACAATAATCACAATGGAATTCCTTACTACTTACAACCTTTGGGGCCTAGTCATAGGCGTGGCCACCTTCCTCATTATCGGGCTTTTCCATCCCCTCGTCGTCAAGGCTGAATATTATTTCGGCGCAGGCATTTGGTGGGCCTTCCTCTTAGCCGGACTCGTCTTTATGGGCCTGTCCGTGATGGTGCACCACCTCATTCTGTCCACGATTTTCGGAGTCATCGCCTTCTCCTCTTTCTGGTCGATCCTGGAAGTGAGAGACCAAGAGAAGCGCGTAGAAAAAGGCTGGTTTCCGGCCAATCCCAAACGCGCAGCCAAGAAAAAACAGAAGTGATCGCCCATTCGCCATCGCCCCACCCTCCCTATCCTTCGTCCGTATGGGTAGGGGCGTATCGAATACGCCCCAGCACGTACCGGGTTTTCTGATCATTCGCCCCTATGCGGGGGCGTTCGGAGGGCGTATGCTTTTGCGCCCTACCCTACCGGTCGAAAACTTATCGGGGGCAGGTAGGCCGATCCAAGGATGAATCTCTTCCTTGCCGGCTATATGATTCAATAAATACGTATTTAAGAGATACTTATCCGGTTTCGATAGAGGCGTATCGCATACACCCCCGAACGTACCGGGTAGGCGAATCATTTGCCCCTTGTCATAGACATTTGTGGGGCGTATGGCATACGCCCCTACTCTTACGGTCGAAAATTTATCGAGGATAGGTAGACCGATCCAAGGATGAATCCCATATTTATCAAGCATAGGATTCAATAAATACGTATTTAAGAGGTACTTATCCAGTATCAGATAGTCCGGCAGGAGGCAACTGTCATCCTTGGTAATAAGACCTATGTCACCCATGTGACAATTCGTAGACTGGTCAAGGATTACATTTGCAGCGTCATCATTAATCGTTTCACAGTAATAATTTTCCTTCTTATGAGCACATTTGAGAAAGCAACCGTTATTGCCCTCGAGCCGTCGATCGACTATGCTCCTGGATCAGTCATTAGCAAGCAAGTCACCATCAACCGCGCTGGAAACGTCACCCTTTTCTCCTTTGACAAAGGCCAAGGCCTGACTGAACACACCGCGAATTTCGATGCCCTTGTGCAGATCCTCGATGGCGAGGCCGAGATCCGTATTGACGGAACGCCGCACCGCCTGAAAGCTGGCGACTGCATCATCATGCCCGCCAATCACCCCCACGCCTTGCAAGCTGTTGAGCGCTTCAAGATGCTGCTTACGATGATCAAAGGCGGCGAATGATTCGCCTGCCACTCTGTTCTGTATAAACCGAGCCGCCCCTCGAAGTCCCTGAGAAGGACTTACCGAGGGGCGGCTCATTTTGTTTGGTCGGGCACGCGTCGTTACCCAACCGCGAGGTGTCGGATCTCGTCCGGCGAGTCGACTATGTGTCGCGCGCCACATTCCTCAAGCTCCGTACGCGGACGAAAGCCCCACGTGACGCCGATCGAAACGAGTCCGCCGTTGGCCGCCGTTTGCATGTCGACGCCGGAATCGCCCACGTAGAGCGTCTCCTCCGCCGTGCAACCGGTGATCTGCAACACGTCTCTGACTACGGTCGGATCGGGCTTTGTGGGTATGCCCTCGCGCTGCCCAAAGACAGCCGCGAAACGAATGTCTGGGAAGTACTGTCGGACTAACTTCTCCGTGGCGCGTTGATACTTGTTCGAGGCTACGGCCAGCGCCATCCCGTCGGCTTGCAGTTGGCTGAGTAGCTCGGGAATGCCGGGATAGGGAGCGGTGTAATCCGCATTGTGGGCGTCATAGTACGTCAAGAAAGCGCTGCGAATGCGGGCGATGTTCTCCTGCGTACGCTCGCCCTCGGGCAGAGCACGTTCGAAGAGCTTATTGATACCATTGCCAACGAAATACTTGTACGCCTCGATGGCATGCGTCGGAAAGCCAGATTTTTCCAGCGCGTAGTTCGTGCTATGGGCGAGATCGGCAATGGTGTTGAGCAACGTCCCGTCCAGATCGAAAATAAGGGAGTGAATAGGATTCATAATGCGTAATGAATATCGATATAGGGGCAGGCGTTCGATGTCTGCCCGTCATTGTATGCCAAAATGAGGGGGCAAAGTTATGCACGGGGAGGTGCCAGCATTCATCTTGATCAGTGTGGCCTTCGCCTTTACTCACCTCTCCCTTTTCTTCCCTTGATAGAAGAAAAGGAAGCAAAAGAAGATCAAGGCACCGAGGGTGCCACCATACTTGCCGGATAGACGGAGTTTCCACGCCTCTTCTTTGTATCCTCTCTGTACGAGGAACCCTTTACGCAGCATCGGGCTCGATGCGTTCTACCTCGGTTAGGCAACGCACGGCAGCGGCAACGCTCGCCACGTTGCGGATCAGGATGCTCCGCTTGGCGTTTTGCTCGCGTAGGACGCAGCTTTTCGGATGTCGGCCGATGTAACCGAGCAGACGGCCAAAGGCTATGCTTTGATAGTAGGGGCTGTCGCTGTCGGAGGGTAGGTAAAGGGCCATCGCGCCACGTTTGAGGACAACTTTCTCGATGCCTAACCGACGCGCCATGCGTCTGAGACTCACGACACGAATCAGTTCCTCGCCCTCGGTCGGGATACGTCCGAAACGGTCTTGGAGCGACGCAACAAAGCGCGATAAAGCCTCGTCGGTCTCGATCGTATCCAGTTCGCGATAGATGCCGACGCGCTCCGAGTCGTTGGGAATGTACGTCGGGGGGAACATCAGCTCCAGATCGCTCTCGACAAACGTTTCGCGGACGTAGTTGTCGCCCGTGTTGGGTGTGCCCTCGTCGTCCCCGGCGTAGAGATCGGCGAACTCGTCTGTTTTTAGCTCATCCACGGCTTCTTCGAGGATCTTTTGGTACGTCTCATAGCCGAGATCGGCGATGAAACCGCTCTGCTCGGCCCCGAGCATGTTGCCCGCGCCACGGATATCGAGGTCCTGCATGGCGATATGCATGCCACTGCCCAGTTCGGCAAAGCTCTCGATGGCCTGAAGCCGACGACGGGCTTCCGCCGTTAGCGTGGAGAGCGGTGGCGCCAACAAGTAGCAGAACGCCTTGCGATTGCTCCGGCCGACCCGTCCGCGCAGCTGGTGCAGCTCCGAAAGGCCGAACTGATGGGCGTTGTTGACGATGATCGTATTCGCGTTCGATACGTCGATGCCATTCTCGACGATGGTGGTAGCCACAAGCACGTCGTATTCGTAATTCACGAAATCTAAGATGATCCGTTCCAGTTTGTCCGGCTCCATCTGGCCGTGTCCGACGGCCACGCGCACTCCGGGCACCTCACGTCGAATCAGGTTCTCGATCTCGTAAATGTTCTGAATGCGATTGTTGATGAAAAAGACTTGCCCGTTGCGACTCATCTCAAATTCGATGGCCTCGCGGATAATGTCGGCGTTGAAGCGCTCCAATTCCGTCTGCACCGGGTATCGGTTGGGCGGCGGCGTAGTGATGTTGCTCAGGTCGCGGGCTCCCATGAGTGAAAACTGAAGCGTGCGTGGGATGGGTGTGGCGGTCAGGGTGAGCGTGTCTACGTTCGTCCGGAGCTGGCGGAGCTTCTCTTTGACCGAGACACCGAATTTCTGCTCCTCATCGATGATCAGCAAGCCTAAGTCATTGAATTTGACGTCGCGGCCGACGATGCGATGTGTCCCGATGAGGATGTTCAGCTCGCCCGAGGCTAAGCGTTTGAGGATGTCTTTCACTTCCGCGGTCGATCGGGCGCGACTGATGTAATCGATGGTGCAAGGAAAGTCCTTGAGACGCTCCCGAAACGTCTGGTAATGCTGAAACGCGAGCACGGTGGTGGGCACAAGCACTGCGACCTGCTTATTATCGGCCACTGCCTTGAAAGCCGCCCGCATAGCCACCTCCGTCTTGCCAAATCCGACATCGCCACAGACCAGGCGATCCATCGGCCGCTCACGTTCCATATCCGCCTTCACTTCCGCAGTGGCGCGCATTTGGTCGGGGGTATCCTCATAGATAAAGCTGGCCTCTAACTCGTCCTGCATGAAGCTATCCGGACTGAAGGCATAGCCTTTCTCGCCGCGGCGGGTGGCGTAAAGGCGGATCAGATCGCGCGCTATGTCCTTGACTTTCTTCTTCGTGCGGTCCTTCATCCGTTCCCAGGTGCCGCTGCCGAGCTTGTTCAGTGCGGGCGGTTCGCCGCCGTCCTTGCCCTTGTACTTCGAGAGTTTATGCAGCGCGTGAATGCTGACGAAGAGGATGTCGTTGTTGCGATAAATCAGTTTCACGGCCTCTTGCACCTTGCCGTTCACCTCGGTACGCACCAAGCCGCCAAATTGTCCCACGCCGTGGTCGATGTGTACGATAAAATCGCCGGGAGTGAACTGATTCAGCTCCTTGAGCGTCAGGGCCATCTTTCCGCTGCGTGTGCGGTCGCTCTTGAGATTGTATTTGTGGAAGCGACCAAATAGCTGGTGATCCGTGAAAAAACAACTGCGCAGCGTATGGTCTGTAAAGCCCTCGTGCAGAGTCCGACTGACGGCCGTAAAGGGTATCGCCTCGCCCCGGTCTTTGAAAATGTCCCGAATACGAGCTGCCTGTTTCTCGCTGTCAGTCAATAAATAAAGGGTATAGCCATCCGTCAGATATTGGCGAAAGGTTTGACTGACAAGGTCGAAGTTCTTTTGGAAGAGCGGCTGCGGCGACGTGTCGAATCGGAAGACGGCCGCCGTGTCGCCATCGCGCGCCATGAGGTGAATCGAGATAAAACGTGCTGCAGCTACCGAAAAAGCCTCCGCGCCGATCAACTTACGGCGCATGGCCTCCCGATCCGCGAAACCTTCGTCGTCCTTATTCACCGGCTCCTCGTCCCAGAGGGAGGCGATCCGCTCGCGGCACCACGTCGCATCGTGCGTCACGACGAGGGCGTCCTTCGGCAGCAGGTCGAGCAGCGAACTATCGGCATCGTCATAGCGACTGATCTCCGGGACAATCCGGATCGCGTCCAGTTTTTCCTGCGACAACTGCGTCTCTACGTCAAACGTGCGGATGGACTCGATCTCGTTGCCAAAAAAGTCCACGCGATAGGGTCGTTCGTGGGAAAAAGAGAAGATGTCTAAGATACTCCCGCGGACGGCGTACTGCCCCGGCTCATAGACATAGTCAGTCTGCTCAAAGTGGTAATTATCAAGTACATCGGAAACAAAAATCGGGTCCACTTTTTCGTTTACGTGAAGCTCCAGCGTGTTCTCCTTGAGCACATTTTTCGATAGCACACGCTCAGCGATAGCGTCCGGATAGGAGACGATGATCACGTCCGGCTTGTCTGATTGCAGCGTGGCCAACGTCTCCGTTCGCAGCACCTCATTGGCCGCGTCCGTGTGGCCATATTTGATATGTCGGTGGTAGGCGGAGGGGAAAAAGCTGACGCTGGCCTCGCCCACCAGTTGCACTAAGTCATTATAGAAATATCCGGCCTCCTCGAGGTCGTTCATCAAGCAAAGCAGACACCCGCCACGCTTGCGAAAGAGTGCCGCTAAGCACACCGCAGCGCTTGACCCCTGCAACCCTGCCCAATGCATGCTGTGCACATCGCCTCGATCGATCAGCGACGTCAGGGCAACCATTTGCGGGTGCGCCGCGTAAATATTTTGTAAGTCTTTAATGTCCATGAGACCGTTAATCAGTAAGTCAGGAGGAGAAGGAAAGGGAGAATCGGAGAAAGGGGAGATCGCGACGATCCCCCCATATAAAGGGCCGCAAAAGTGTACCCAATTCGCGAAAAACCGAACATCATCCTCGATTTATTTTCAATCACGCCCCACATCCCCAAGCCCTCGTATGCCTTTCCGTACAATATCTATAGATAAAAGAAGCCCACACCCGCCAAGCCACCCCTTCCCCAACCGAAGGCGAACAACGAAAACGCCCCCCTTTCATCCGTCAGGGTAGGGGCGTATCGCA